>ENA-ORXB01002617-ORXB01002617.1-sediment-metagenome-genome-assembly--contig:-NODE-2617-length-14799-cov-3.970113_pt1 | contig 14799 bp, 16 predicted proteins | sample MGYA00237863_ERZ511475 | MGnify/ENA primary metagenome ERZ511475 (study PRJEB26305, sample SAMN06343858) | sediment metagenome | isolation source: hot spring sediment | place: Canada: British Columbia... | reverse complement strand
TAAAGCTGATGTCGTTTATGGAAGCAGGTTTAAAGGTGTTACTAGAGTCTTTTATTTCTGGCATTACGTGGGTAATAAGTTTCTAACATTGATTGCTAATATGCTTTACAATTCCACTCTTTCAGATATGGAGACCTGTTATAAAGTATTTAAAAAAGAATGTGTCAGTGATTTAATTTTAAAGTCCGATGGATGGGGGTTTGATCCTGAAATAACAGCCCATTTTTTTAAAAAGGGCTACAGAATTGTAGAAGTGCCTATTTCGTATTATGGTAGAACCTATGCAGAGGGAAAAAAGATTAAATGGATGCATGGGTTTATAGTACTATGGACAATTATAAAATGCAGGTTTTTTGATAAATGAGGAAGCTTAATTTTTTGGTAATATTTTTTACAGCTTTTTTGTTGTTATTAAATAACATTTTCGCTTATGGAAAAACCGATGTAAATTTTCATTCCTATAATTCTTTTGATGAACTTATTAAGACACAAAAGATGGGAAGGCCTTTGGTTATATTTTCCAGCAGATATTACATAATTGATTTAAAGAGAAATGATAAGTTACCAGAAAAAATTTATTGGGTACTTCCCGTAGATGAGATAAAAGGTGAGGATTTTGACATGTTCAAGGAGCAGATAAGCAGACAGTTTAAAATTCAGGAAATTAAAATGACATCAGAGGGTATAGAAGTTGATTTTGAAAAAACCAGACTGTACATAATGCTTTATGAGAATATTCCTATGATAGATATGGATGAAGGAGATGTTTTAATAGATGTGGATTATTTTTTTCGAAGTTATAAAAATGATATAAAAACACCCAAAGTGGAAAGTGTGGTAAATTTATTTAATGCCTTTAAAGAATACGATTGGAATGTAAGAAATATATTTCTCGTAAAAAGCCTTGATATTAACCTTCCCGATTGGGTTCAGGAGTATGCCTTTATTACTGCTAAAATTTATGATTTTTGGATTAAGAAAATTTTTCCTAAACCTTTTCTCGCACTCGATTTTGTGGATCAGGCACTCTTCTACTTTGCTCAATACAATGAGGCATACAATGTTCTCAAAGAGATAGAAGAATTTCATAAAGATAATCCCTATTTTTTCCACAGGCTTTTTCTTGCATCGTTAAGAAATTATAAGGATGATGATGTATTATATTCTATAAGAAAAGCTTATGAGATAGACAGAAATATGTTTAATCTTTATTTTGAAGGTGCAGATTACCTTATATCTAAAGGAGAATTATATCCAGCATATGTTTTGTTAAGCGATGGATTAAGTTTAGAACCATGGAACAAAAAAATTAAAGAAAAGTTAAAAGAGGTTGTGGAATTAGGTTATAATTATTATAACGCTCATGAAGGAAATGATGAGCTCTTTGAGTTTTTTAAAAGAAAAAAAGAAAGTGTTAAATGAAGTATTGTTCTAAAACTCTGTTTTTTTTAATTTTCACGATATTTACTTTTCAAAAGCTTTATGCCCTTCAGATAATGCCAGATATTGTTGACTTTGGTAAAGTAAAAAAGTTTCATCAAGCAAAGAGATACATTTTATTTTCTAACAATTCACAAGATACTATAGAGATTCTTGGTATTATAAACGCCTGCGGTATTGCATTAAAACTTGATAAGAAGCTTTTAAAGCCTAAAGAAGTCACTGAGGGAGTTTTATTTTTTGATTCTGGCAACCCACAGGGGAATTTTCAAGAGCATATTAAGATTTTTTACAAAGAAGGTGGTAAAATACAGGAAAGTAAGATTTTGGTTTTATGGTATACCTACCCGGAAAAATATCCAGAAGCTATTGTGGAAAAAAAGGATGTTTTTTTAGGCGAGATATTACCAAAAACACCCGTTCCCTTTGAAATTTTAATAAAGAATACTGGTAACATGGTTTTAACAATAAGTGGTGAGACTAAAGAAGGCTTTTTGCTTAATCTGCCATTAAATATTGAGCCTGGTGAACATAAATTATTAAAAGGTAGCCTGGTAGTTGAACATCCAGAAAAATCTTCAAAAACACTTGTCCTTAAAACAAATGATATAAGCAATCCAGAAATAATATTAACAATTCATTATGATGCGAAATGGGATGTAAAAAGGGGAGTAAACTTTTATCTTGATAGGGTCAAAAAAACAAATACAGGATATGAGATACCAATAAAGATTTTTTCGAAGGAATACAATATTACTGATATTTTTTTTGAGGACATAAATGGTAAAAGATTGAATCTTAAGGGAGAAAACAGGATTTTATTAGAAGGTGATGAAGAAGTTTATATTATTAATCTTACAGAAAAGGAGTATGATGATTTAAAAAAAGGGTTGCTATACATAAAAATAGGCATTCCAGTAAAGAATTGATATATTTACTTTTTCCCACTATTTCCTGTATATGTAAGCCATCTGATGACTCTTTTTATGATGTAACGTAAGTGTTCAAAACTTTTTATTCCCAGAATGAAGTCGATGATAATTCTTGGTCGTAAATAAAATTTTAAAAGTGCCTTTCTTCTATACCAGACAAGTTTTGAAACTGTGAATCCCTGTGGAGCCCATATTGTTGATTGGAGTGAAGGGCTGAAATTTTCCCAGTGATCTATTTTAAGTTGACCGTTTTTGATAAGTTCGTAATAAGCCTCTGTACCGGGTAAGGGCTGAAAATTTGCAAAAGAAGCCCGTTTTAGGGGTAAAGAAAGTGCGAACTTTATAGTTTTTTTAATATCTTCTTCAGTCTCACCAGGATACCCCAGGATAAAAAAAGCATTTATATCAAGATCGAATTTTTTTAGCATTTCAATTTTTTCGGATATTTTTTGTACATTAAGGGATTTTTTCATAAGTTTTAATATTCTATCGCTACCAGACTCTATACCTATAGATAGGGCATAGCATCCAGCAGATTTCATTGCTTCTAGTACTTCTTCATCGAGGGTATCAATCCTTACACCATTCGGACATGTCCATGTTAAGTCTGGGAAATTATTTTTTAGTTGAGAACAAAATTGAAGAACATATTCTTTTCTGAAGGTAAAGTTGTCATCTTCTATATGTATTTCTCTAACACCGTATCTGTCATACAGAAGCCTAATCTCTGAAATAACATTTTCTATACTTCTCTGACGAATTTTTCTTCCCGAAATTATATGGCCACCACAAAAGGTGCAATGGAATGGACATCCACGGGAAGTTATGATTGGTGCAATAGGGTATTGTTTGAAAAAGGCACCATGTGGTGCCATAGGATAAGAATTTGGTGGTATTAAGTCCCAAGCTATTTTAAAGCCATCTATATTGTCTGGACAAATCGGTTGGTTTTTTAAAATTTTGTCTTCTTTTATAAAAACAAGACCTTCAATTTCGTTAAGAGATGGTTCCCCAGATTCAAGAAAATCTATGAGTTTTGGAAATCCAATTTCCGATTCCCCGACAAAAATATAATTGACAAGATTTCCAAAAAACATAAATGTCTCATCAGGAACAGCAGATGGATGGGGACCACCAAGGATGGTTACAATTTCTGGTTTAGCATTTTTTATGTCCTTTAAATATTGTTTACATATTGATAAGTCTTTTGTAAATAGTGTTATTCCAACCACGTCATATTCTTTTGAGATTTCTATAACCTGGGGAATTGTTAAGTTCTCTTTCAAACAGTCCAGTATTCTTACATTATGCTTATCCCTTACTGTAGCCGCAAGATAGCCAAGAGATATAGGCGGTATGATTTCATCTGCAGGGCTATTTAGTTTGATTAAGAGAATATTCATTTCTAACTATATTAACATATTTTTTGATAAGGTAGTAGATTAAAGCTTTAAAATACTAAAGATCCAATAAGGCTATTTTATTTACCTCGCGAGGAAATATAACTAACCTTTTGAAAAAAATACTATCTGTGGAAAATAGAGCGAATAAAAACAATTCAATAGATTATTTAATGTCAATTTAATAAAAATTTTAAAATTTTGCAAAAGAAAATATTTAGATTAATAAGCAATGAGATATTTTAAAAAGATTATCAATATTCTTATTGAGCTTCTTATTCCCGTTGTAATCTTAGCTTTATTGATTGGCGTAGCTAAGATTTTGATTGATTTAAAGGGTGTTTTTAATGCTCCAAGAATATCTCAGGGGCTTGATTTGATAATCGAAAACATTCTATCCCTTTTCATTTTAATTGAATTGCTTAAAAGTATCGTAGAGTATTTTGAGATTGAAAGATTGAAGATTACTTTTATCATTGACGCAGCAATTGTCTTTGTTCTGAGAGAGGTAATGGTGGGATTGTATAGGCACAATATTGAATACCCAACTATTTTAGCAATGACCGGTTTTTTATTGGTTGCAGGTATTATAAGGACAATGGCTATAAAGTATTCCCCCGATTTAACCAAGGAGAAGAAAAATGAACAATGATTTTTTTGAAAAAATTGAAAATTTTTTATTAACTCTTTTAATACTTATTGGTATATATGCAATTTTTTTACATTGGAAGTGATTATATGTTAATATATCATAGTGAAGTTAAGAGAAGGTTTCACCACAGGTTCTGCAGCTACAGCTGCTATTATTTCTGCCCTGAATACCCTTTATAAAGGGCATATATGTTCTTTTGTCCCGATTAAGTCTCCTGTTGGTCTTCTTAAAATACAGGTGAATTATGTATTTTATAATGATAATTCTTGTATTGCTTCAGTAATAAAGGATGGTGGTGATGATCCCGATTGTACACATGGCATAGAGATAATTGGAAAAATTTCTAAAAATGAAAGAGAAGAGTGGATTAGAAATACCCATGAACTAAAACTTTCTGATAAATTTTATTTTTTTAGTGGAGATGGAATTGGCTTGGTTACAAAAGATGGGCTAAGTGTCAAAGTTGGTGAACCAGCAATTAATCCCGTTCCGAGGAAAATGATAAAAGAAAATGTGGAACTTTTTCTTAAAGAGAATAATATCACGGAAAAACCTTATATTATTTTAGAGGTACCCCAAGGTTATGAGGTTGCAAAACATACTTTAAATGAAAGATTGGGTGTAGTTGGTGGTATCTCCATTCTTGGTACAACAGGTATAGTAAAGCCTGTTTCAATGGACGCATATACAGCTACGATTGATTTATCTCTAAATATAGCCAAAAAAAGGAAAATTAAAGAAATTGTTCTATCCTTTGGCAGACAGAGCGAAATGGGGGCTAGGAAAATGTTAAAGTTGCGGGAAGAGGCTTTCATCATGATTGGAGATTTTTTTCGATATGCCGTTGATAGGGCAAAGAAAATGGGCTTTAATATTACTCTTGCAGGACAACCGGGGAAAATACTTAAAGCCGCTATGGAGTTTGATAATACTAATGTTAAATATGGTGAGTTCTCTATTAAAAAGACTGTGGAATTCCTATCACATTTTTGTAATGGTAAAGATTTGGAAAAGATATCTCGTGCAAAAACAGCAAGACATCTTGTAGAAATTGTTGCGGATAATAATATAGATTTGTGGGATAAAATAGCAGAATATTTAAGTGAAAAAGAAAAGATTTCAGTGCTAATTTTTTCCTACGAAGGAGATTTAATTGGAAGGGCTTAAAATTTATATTTTGGGATGTCCTTCTAAGGGGATTAAAGGGTTATCAAGTGAGGCTAAGTTGCTCCTTAAGAGTTGTGATATTGCTCTTGTGTCTGAAAGGTTTTATGAATTTATACCGGATGGTTACAAAAGAGTTATAAATTTTGTGAAATTCCCTGAAAAATTCAATCACTTACCCGCCATGATTAAAGATTTCTATGAAAGGGGCCTTAAAAAAATTTGCATTATTGCAACGGGAGATCCAAATTTTTTTGGTATTACCAATTTTTTAAAAAAATTTTTCCCCGATAGTATCGAAAGGATAATTCCTTCTCTTTCCATTATGCAGGAAGCCTTTGCAAAGCTTAAATTGAGCTGGGAAGATGCGAGTTTTTTCAGTCTCCATGGAAGGGAAAAATCATCTCTCCTTTCTTTCCTTCTAAAAGCAAACAAGGGATTTATGTTTACTTCCGATGATACTGATGTACTGTTATTGTTAAACCTATTGAAGGAATACAGGCTTTCAGACTTTAAGATACATATCCTGGAAAATTTGGGAATGAAAGATGAGTCATATAAAATTCTGACATATCCATATTTTGTTAAAAGTAAAATAGCGCCACTTAATGTGATTGTTTTTGAGAGAACAAGAAAATCTGGTAATTATCCCGGTATAGGAATTGATGATGAAGCCTTTGAATATAAGAAAGGGATGATTACCAAAAAAGAAGTGAGGGCGAATATTATTTCTCTTCTTGAACTGAAAGAGGGGCATGTTTTATGGGATGTTGGGGCAGGGAGTGGTTCTGTTTCAATAGAAGCATCTTTTAATCCAGATGGGGTCCTTGTGTATGCTATTGAGAAAGATGAGGAGTCCTACCTTAATATAAAGAAAAATATTGATAAATTTGGTGCCATTAATGTGATTCCCATCTTTTCAGATTTTCAAAGTATTTTTGACACTCTACCTGTCCCTGATAGAATTTTTGTTGGCGGTAGTGGTGGAGATTTGGTTAATATATTACGTCTGGGGCTTGAAAAGTTAAAGAAAGATGGTATCATGGTGATTTCTTTGGTAACCCTTCAAAGTCTCAATGATGTTATCAATTTTTGTAAAGATAAGAGACTGTTTTACGAACTTTATGGGATCTTGCCAATAAGGGGTAAAAAATTGAAGGATAGCACAATTTTTAATACCCAAAATTTAGTTTACATAGTGAGGTTAAAGAAATGAAAAAAAATAAGGGATCTTTTTTTGGTGTTTCTCTTGGTGTTGGGCATATAATGAATGTAACTGTTCTTGCTTTGCGGGTTTTAAATAGCGTTGGTTATATTGCAGTTCCTAAATCATCATTGAAAAAGGAGAGCGAAGCCCTCTCAAGAATGAAAAAAATGCCAGTTCATCTGGAAGATAAAAATATAATCGAAATTTATATGCCCATGAAAAAAGAGGACATTGAAGAACACTGGCAGGCTGGTGCGAGAACTATAATAGATATACTTTCAAAAGGAAACGATGTTGCTTTCGCAGGGATTGGAGATCTTCTTCAATACGGAACATTTCATTATCTTGAAAGGATAGTTCAAAAAGAAGGTTTTCATACTATGTATGTTCCAGGTATTACTTCTTATCAGGCTCTTTCAGAGAGTTTAAACATTCCCCTTGTGCAGGGCGATGAAAAACTTGTTCTTCTGCCAGATGATGATGTTGCATATGATGAGATTTCAGGATTTGACACAGTTGTTATTTTAAAAAAACCGGATAATTTAAGTTTGTATAAAAAAATGACAGAAACCCATAAATTATTTTTGGGCATTAATCTGGGGAAAAGGGGAGAAAAATTTGGAGAAATAGATAACCTTGATGATGACTTATGCAATCTACCCTATTTTTCACTGATTATTGCTAAAAAAAGCAAAGGATGATATTAATTGATTAGAAGTAAGTAATGGAGGATTATATGAATGGTAAAGGTAAAGTATGGTTTGTAGGAGCAGGTCCAGGCGATCCGGAGCTAATAACACTTAAAGGTGAGGAGCTTTTAAACCATGCTCAAGTTGTTATATATGCAGGTTCTCTTGTGAATAAGGAACTTCTTGATTATTGTCCGGAAGAATGTGAAATTTATGATTCTTCTAAAATGACATTGAATGAAATAATAGAAATAATGGAAAAGTCAGTAAATGAAGGTAAGAATGTAATAAGGCTTCATACAGGCGATCCATCTCTTTACGGGGCAATATTTGAGCAGATCAGGGAGCTTGACAAACGAAATATAAATTATGAGGTTGTACCGGGAGTTTCTTCAGCCTTTGCTGCTGCAGCTTCTCTTTGCAAAGAGTTTACTGTTCCAGGAGTATCACAAACTGTTATCTTTACGAGGTTTTCAGGTAGAACAAAGGTTCCAGAAAAAGAAAGTTTAGCAGAACTTGCGAAACATAGGGCTTCAATGGTCATCTTTCTTTCTGTCGCTTACATAGAGGATGTGGTAAATGCTTTACTTCAAGGTTATGACAATGATACACCTGTGGCTGTTATATACAGGGTTAGCTGGAAAGATGAAAAAATAGTTCGCGGTACCTTAGAAAGTATTGCAGATAAAGTTAAAAAGGAGGGCATAAAAAAAACAGCCCTGATACTTATTGGAGATTTTCTCGAACCTAAGAAATTTCAGTATTCTAAGCTCTATTCAGAAGATTTTAACCACGAGTTCAGGGAGTAGGGGATATTAAATTTTCATATAATTTCGTAAATCACCGAGACTTATTTCCCAGTATGGTAGTTTTTCACTGAGAAAGTACTCTGTGGCACTTATATCAAGTGTAGAGTAAGGCGGTCTTCTTGCAGGCCTTTTTATGGAATCCTCAGTCGAAATAGGTACTATCTTTAACTTCCTTTCAAAAACTTCCACGATTTTTTTGGCAAATGTGTACCAGCTTATGCCATTGCCAGCTCTATCAGTTATGTGAAAAATTCCATGGGCGTTTTTCTCTATGAGTTTAAGTAAATATTTTGCTAAAGTAGCTGTTGATGTGGGAGCACCAAACTGGTCATTAACCACCTGTAATTCTTCTTTTTCTTCCGTTGCCCTGAGGATTTTGGTAAGAAAGTTGTTACCCTCTGGACCATAAAGCCAGCTTGTACGCACTATAAGATAATTACAGCCACTATTTATTATGTAATGTTCCCCGTAAAGCTTTGTTATGCCATAATAATTAACAGGATTTGGTGTGTCAAAGGGGTGATAGGGTTCATTCTTTTCTCCTGAGAAAACGTAATCTGTACTTATTTGAATGAGAAATATGTTGTTTTTTTTACAAATTTCAGCAAGATGATAGGGTGCAAGAGCATTTAAAATAAAAGCCCTGTCTTTTTCTAATTCTGCCATATCAACCTTTGTATAGGCAGCACAGTTAATAATTAAATCAGGTTTGTGTTGTTCAATCTTTTCTTTTAGCTGGATTGTGTTTGTGATGTTTAGTTCTTCTTTTTTTAAACCAATTATATTTATCTTTTCTCTTTTAAAATGTTGAATAATTTGTTTAGCTAACATTCCCCCGCTACCGGTAACAAGAATTTTCATCTAATGCCTCCAGTTTTGTTTAGATGTTCTTTTAAATGTTTTAGTTCCACAAGAAAGTAAGGGCTAAATCCTGCCATGTCTTTTAATAGGAAAAGCTCTTCCAGAGAAAAGGATTTAACTTCAGAAACTTCTTGGGAATTAGAGAAATTGTAAGGACCATCAAAAATTGTATAGTAAGTTTCCACCAATTCTGTTTCATTTGGAAAATTTGCCCTGTATGAATAAAGGAAGTTTAGGTTTTCTGGCTTAAAACCCAGCTCTTCCAGGCATTCCCTAATGGCTGCTTCAAGATAAGTTTCTCCGGGCATAAGATGTCCACCAACTGAAGTATCCCAGTGATCTGGATATAGCTCCTTTTTATTAGATCTCTTTTGTAATAGGAGTTCTAATTTTGAATTAAAGACAAGAACATGTACCGCTTTATGGGCAATTTCAGGATTTTTGTGGCATTCACTCCTTTCTAAAAGTCCTAAATAATTGCCCCTTTTGTCGTAGATTTCAAGTAGCTCTTTTTTCGAATTCATAGAAAAATCTCAATTTTGTACTTTTCTTTAAGCATATCTGTGTAAGCATCTAATATCTTTTTTATTCGTACAATAGCTAAATATTTTGCTGCTTCTCTTTTACCATCTTCTTCGTTCATAGGGATATGCATTACCTTGGCAATCAAGTATATTGTTTCAATCGATTTTTCTGTTTCTACAATTTCTGAAAATTGGTTTTCTTCCATGCTTAATAGTTTTCTGGCAACTATTGGATCTAACTCATTTATACTTTTTTGAATTATCTTTTCTTCTTTTATAGAAGGTATAACCTGGTTCATGTCTTTAATAATCTTTTCGGCTAAAAAAAATTCAATCTTTCGACCCTGAACAGTTGAAAAGGCATTTCTGAATTTTTCTCTTTCTTCATCAGTGGGATTTGAAATATAAATTACATATAGACTTACTTTTGGTGGCAGGGAGATCTTGTCCTTAATTTTTTCAAAATATTTTTCAGCATCTTTGTTTGTTACTGGTGGGATTTTTTTAAGCAGAGCAGATAAAAATTTATCTTTAATAATGTTTTTTCTGATCAATTTTACTAAATCATCTTTTGTAATTTTTCTTTCGGCTAAATAAATTTCATAAGCCCGACTATCTGAGAAATTTTTCATGAAATCAGATAGGGATTTATTAATTTCGTTTTCATCTGCAGTAATACCAGCAGAGAGAGCTTCTAAATAAAATAATTCTCCACCAATCAATTTTTCTAAAGCTTCATCTCTTGCAAGGGTAAGCTCATAAGAATTCAGTTCTTCCATATCCTTTTTAAGCACTTCATAAGCATAATTTTGCATTTCATCATTTAGCTGCCAGCTAAAAATTTCTTCTCCTTCTATTCGAGCAACAATTTGTTTGTCTGTCATAAATTTTCCTTGTCTTTATTTTATAAAACTGATTTATTAATTTTATGGCAAAAAGAAAACTTGGGCAACATTTTCTATTTGATAAGAATATTTTGAGGAAATTTGTTAATGAAATGGGACTCACGAAAAAGGATAATGTTCTTGAGATAGGAGCAGGAAGGGGTACACTGACGGATATTTTGGCTACCACTTGTAAAAAGATATTTGCAGTAGAAATAGATAAGTGGCTCGTCGGTTTTTTGAAGAATAAATATGAGGGATTTAAAAATGTGGAGATTATTGATATTGACATACTAAGGCTTGAAATTGAAGATTTACCAGTTCATATTGCCATTGGTAATATCCCTTACTATATTACAACTCCAATCATTTTTAAGCTTATAGAAGCTAAAAATATTGAAAAGTTTGGTCTTCTTATGCAAAAGGAAGTGGCTGAAAGAATAGTTTCTAAACCAGGTAGTAAAAGTTATGGGATACTGAGCATATCTGCACAGTTATATACGGTTCCTGAGATAAAATTTCTGGTAAAAAAACAGTGTTTCTCCCCACCACCTAAAATAGATTCTGCATTTGTTGTTTTTGAGAAAAAAAAGGTGGATAAAAAGTTGGTGGAACGGACACAGGAACTGGTTAATATTGCTTTTTCCATGCGCAGAAAAACGCTTTATAATAATCTAAAAAGGGCGTATGGAGATTTCGCAGATATAATTTTTCAAGAAACTATGCTGGATACAAAAATAAGGGCGGAACAAGTAGATATTGATACCTACCTAAAAATGGGAAATATATTGATAGAAAAGTTATGAGAAAAACTGCTTTAATAATAAATCCTTTATCGGGTAGGAGTTCAAAAAAAAAGGTTGAAGATTTTATAAATCAACTAAATAAACATGGTATAGAAGTTTCTATTTTTCTAACAGAGTATCCAGGGCATGCTACAGAACTTGCTGAAGAGTTAGAAAAAAGAAATGATATTGATTTCATTATTGTTGCAGGTGGAGATGGTACTATAAATGAAGTGATTAATGGTTTTAACAGTTACAATAAACCCCTTGCCATAATACCCTTTGGAAGTGCAAATGTACTTGCCTGTGAGCTGGGTATTAATTCTATAAAAGATTCCTTGAATGCCATATTGGAGGGAAATCTAATAAATTGTTATATCGGGAATATTTTAAGCGAAGAAAAATCAAAAAAGTTCCTATTGATGGCGGGGGTAGGATTTGATGGCTATGTTGTAAAAAATGTTAGATTTAAGGGCAGTTCATTTATAAAAAAGAAATTATTTGTAATAGAAGGGATTAAAAGATTTTTTAAGAAAGATAAGGAGATGATGGAGATTATAACTGATGGTAGAAAAATTAGTTGTTATCATGCAATTATTTGTAAAGCATCGAAATATGGTGGCAATTTCACAATAGCAAGAAGGGGCATAATAAAAGAGCCAGTTTTTGAAATTTTGGCTATTACACAAAATTCAAGAATTCTTCTTTTGAAATTTTTCTTTTCTGTTTTATTCAATTTACCATATCCAATGGAAGTACATACATTTTTTACTAATAATCTCGAAGTTAAAGGTGAAAAACCAGTTCAAATAGATGGTGAATTTTTTGGTTATGCCCCATGCAATATTTCTTTAGACTCAAAAACATTAAGAATTTTTACCCTTCTTTCTTAATTTTTTTGATAAAAGATAAAGCAATAATAATCATTATAAACAAAGAAAAAAAAGCAAGTTTATATCTCAATGTTTCGGTAGAGTAAGGCATCGATAAAATTATGCCAAAAATTAGTGGACCGATTATGGAAGAGATTTTACCAGTAAGATAATAGAAACCAAAAAATCTCCCCGATTCACCGTCTTTAATTAGTGAAAGAAGGAGTGGTCTGTCGCATGACCATGTTCCTGCTAAAGCAACACCCGTGAAGGGACCAATAAACCAGTAATAAGATTTTTTTAAAGGAAGTAAAATGACCAGAAGAAGTATACTCCAGAGACATAAAGTAAGAATTAGTCCCTTTCTTGAATCATTTTTTTTAATAAAATAGCCCCAGAAAAATCCACCCATGACTGCAAATATAGTGGAAAAAAAGAAAAAGTAATTGATTTCTCCTCCTTCCTGGGAAAAACCACCAATTTTAACAAGAAAAACTGCCATGAAAGCAATAATTGTATTGACCGCATCAAGATAAAGGATATGTCCAACGAAATAGTTAAAAAGATTTTTTTCGTAAAGGATCCTTTTAATAGTGTCTTTGATGTTTATTTTTTCAATCTCTTTCTTTTTTGTCTCTTTGATAAAGAAACAGGGTATAGAAAAAAGAAAAAAAAGAATGGCAGTGGGGAGAAAAATTTTAGCGTTATCATCTGCAGATTTAACAATAATTTTGCCAATTATAAGTGCAAGAAAAGTGCCCATATAACCCATGGCAACACCAAACCCGGATACTACTCCAAAATTTTTTTCTTCTATTGTACTTGGTAGAAGGGAGTCATATACTATCAGGGAAATCTGGTATAAGAAATTTGCTAAAATGAAGAAAGCTAAAGCGAAATGAATTTTATTTGATAGAGGTATAAGTGATGTGAAAAGACAGGAAAATATAGTCGTAAAGGCAAGCATTACGTTTTTTTTAAGTTTCATATCTGAATACATTCCAAAAAAAGGGCTAACCATAGCCCCAATTGCCATAGAAATAGCTATTCCAAGACTTATATGAAATTCTTTGCCACCAAGATTTTGAATAATAAATAATGGGAAATATAGGGTAACTATGTTCATGGAGAATATTGTGTTTGAAAAGTCATATAATGCCCAGGAAAAGGTTTTCTTATTGAACCAATCAAACATTAGAATAATTCTATCATTTTGCATGGTTTTGTCATAGAATAAGAATAATTAAAATGTGCCAAAAAGAAGAAAAAGTTAAAAAACTTCTTGAAGATTTATATAAACAATATAATAGTTTTGAACAATATCAAAGAGATCCCATAATATTTCCCCATAGATACTCCGATGAGAGAGATATTGAAATTGCCGGGTTAATCGCCAGTTCTTTTGCATACGGCAGATTGGAATTATTTATGGCAGTTCTTGATAAAATATTTAAAATTTTAGGAGATAGTCCGGCAGATTTTGTTGAAAATTTTGATTTTGAAAGGGATTTAAAATATTTTGATGGAATAAACTATCGCTTTAATAATTATATTGATGTAATTGCCTTAATTTATTCAATTTCAGAAAGCATAAAAAAATGGGGTTCTTTGAAAAATCTTTTTCAACACGAGTTCAATAAAACAAACGATATAAAATCTGCATTAATCGGATTTGTCAATGAATTGAAAACTTGCGTAAATAATGAAGCATATTATCATAGGGAAGTATCGAGATTTGATTATCTTCTTATTTCGCCAGAGAAAGGTTCTGCATGTAAAAGATTAAACCTTTTTTTAAGGTGGATGGTCAGGGATAAAGATATAGATTTTGGTATCTGGAAGGAAGCAGGCAAAGAGAATCTTATAATACCCCTCGACACCCATGTAGGAGATATATCAAGATGTTTAGGACTTTTGAGGAGAAAGAGTAATGATTGGAAAGCAGCATTAGAGCTGACTAATTCTTTGAAAAAATTTGATCCCCATGATCCGGTAAAGTACGATTTTGCATTATGTCATATAGGAATTGATGGAGTTTGTAATAGAAATAGGTGTGATAATTGTGAGATTCTTAAACTACTGGGACAAGATCTTTAAAAACAATTTTTTAAATAAGGGGACTGGCACATTAATAATGTTCTTAGATCAGCTCTTAATTCTCGTAAAATTTTTTGTGATTATATCTTACTTTAGACATACCGATTTAAAATTGTGAGACACAACGGTTAATCTTTTTACCTCTCTTAACTTATTACTCTCACCCATAACTCCTTCAAAGAATGCTTCATTGCCACAATTACTACACTCTTTCTAGTTAATATATCTGCACCTATTTGAGGGACACTTGTTATTGACAAATTGACCAGTAGATTTTAGCATGAGAAGGTTTAAAGGACACGGCTGAATTTAAACAAGTTTCCCATTAACAAACAGTTTTTTTATGTTCCCATTTTTTTGAAGCAATAACTCCCTATCACTAAACGCCCATAACCTATAGCTGTAGTGTAGTGCGACCCTAAAGTCAAGACATTTTTCATGGTAGAGAAGAGTAGAGTTTTTCATGCTGTATTCCTTGAGGTT
>ENA-ORXB01002611-ORXB01002611.1-sediment-metagenome-genome-assembly--contig:-NODE-2611-length-14829-cov-4.194821_pt1 | contig 14829 bp, 15 predicted proteins | sample MGYA00237863_ERZ511475 | MGnify/ENA primary metagenome ERZ511475 (study PRJEB26305, sample SAMN06343858) | sediment metagenome | isolation source: hot spring sediment | place: Canada: British Columbia... | reverse complement strand
TTTCTTAAGATAATGCTCTCACCGTAATAAATGTTTAGTTTCTCAATGCTTAACATCTCTATCCCCGCCCTAGGTAAACTTCGACTACTCGTGGGTCGCTCTGAACTTTTTCAACCGGGCCTTCGCAGAGAATTTTTCCTTCGTGCATGACGGTCACCATGCTTGCAAAGTCCCGAACGAAATCCATGTCATGCTCCACAACAACAACCGTGACAACCGTGCGATCCTTTACGATACCCTGCAATAGTATGCCAGTCTTCTCGGTCTCTTCCTTAGTCATGCCGGCAACAGGTTCGTCAAGTAGAAGCACTTCTGGCTCCTGGGCAAGGAGCATTCCGATTTCTAACCACTGCTTCTCTCCATGCGAGAGAGACCCCGCTTTATACCAGGCTTTGTTCACAAGACCAATCCGGTCTAACGTTGTAAATATCCTTTCATCCTTTTCCCGGCTCTTCTTGCCGAGCAAGCATGAGAATACACCTTTACTCTGGCGAAGCGAAAGCTCCAGGTTTTCATATACGGAAAGGTTGGTAAAAACCGATGGCGTCTGGAACTTGCGCCCAATCCCCATCTGGGCTATCTGGTGCTCGTGCAACCTGCTAAGATCGATGTGTTCCCTGAAAAAAGCTCCCCCTGATGATGGTTTAACCCTGCCACAGATAACATCGAGCAGTGTCGTCTTGCCTGCCCCGTTCGGTCCGATAAGAAAACGCAGTTCTCCTGGATCAATGAACGAGTTTAACCCATCTATTGCCTTAAAACCATCAAAGTTTACGGTTATGTCGTCGAAGTAAAGTATCGATTTACCCATTGGTCATCATCTCAATTCTTTTAAGCTCTTTTACTCCCAGCTTTTACTGCAGACTCCAGATTTGCTACTGTGAAAGGAGTCTCGTACAACGAGGGTTCCACCAACTCCGGTACCTCTAACACGGATTTGCGTGCCCTCAGGCGCTGCCGCAACTTGTTGTAGACCCCGACAACCCCCTCGGGGAAGAGCAAAACCGCTCCGATAAACAAGGCGCCCATAAATATCGACCAAATATCGGGATATGATTCGCTAAAGCCGCTTTTGGCGGTACTTACGAGAAGCGTTCCAATAACAGCGCCGATCAATGTGCCGCGACCGCCAATCGCAACCCATATCGCTATTTCAATCGATGGCACAATGCCCAACATGGCTGGAGATATTATCCCGACCTGGGGCACAAAAAGCGCACCTGCCAAAGCAGCTAAACCGGCCGAGACAGCAAAGACGAATACTTTGAAGGGAACAGGGTTGTAACCTGAAAAACGCAGGCGGTTCTCCCCATCCCTGATGGCCACCAGTATCCTGCCAAACCTGCCTCTCACCAGCCAGTGACACAGTAGATATGATGCAGCCAAGCCTATAAGTGCAGCATAATAGAGTATCCTATGGGTCGACGGTTCTGCCAACGGTAGGTTAAAAATCGTCTTGAGATTCGTAATCCCGTTCGTACCGCCGGTATATTGCTGTTGTCCGACAAACAGAATGGAGAATATAAGAGTCATCGCCTGTGTCAAGATTGAAAAGTACACGCCCTTGATGCGATTCCTAAATGTTAAAAAACCCAGGATCGAGGCCAGCGCCATCGGGATTATTATGGCCATGGGAATAGCAAACCACGCGCTGGCAAATGGCTTCCAGAACCATGGCAGTTTTGTAAGGCCGCTCCATGACATAAAATCCGGCAGGATACCGCCCGACGCCTCAAGCTTCAAATACATGGCGAATCCGTATGCGCCAAGTCCAAAAAAGAGTCCCTGGCCAAGGCTGAGTATACCTGTGTAGCCCCAGATTAGATCAAGCGCAAGGGCCAGTATCGCAAATGTCAGAAATTTTCCTAAAAGGTTCAGACGGAAATCCGACAGAAAAAACGGCGCTGCAGCCAATACCAAACCTGTGGCTATCACTGCCCAATTCCCCAGAAACTTACTTTTTATGCTTTTCACCGTATCAATTTCGCTCCTCATTACAACACGCTCCTTAGTTATCATCCAGAGCACGAGTCTTAATTGAAAATAGGCCTTGCGGTCGCCACTGTAAGAACAGAATAACCAACCCAAATACAAGCACTTTTCCTAATGAAGCGGTCGTACCAAACTCCAATGCCGTATTGACCGAGCCGATAGCAAGCGCACCGAGAATTGTTCCAACCAGCTTACCAACACCGCCCAGAACAACAACCATAAACGCATCCACAATATAGTATGTGCCGATGGACGGGCCAATCGAGCCAAGAAGCGTAAGGGCTACCCCTGCCATGCCTGCTAGACCTGAGCCAAGGGCAAATGTGTAGGCATCAACCCTGCGCGTCGGTATCCCTACGCATGCCGCCATATCCCTGTTCTGCATGACCGCGCGCATCCGCCGACCGCTTGCCGAACGGTAGATATAGAAGTATATCCCGATAATGCAGACAGCAACAAAGCCAATGATAAAGAGCCTTTTATATGGTAGCTGGAGAGCTTCCGTGACTTTGATCCCCCCATCCAGCCACGTTGGACTTACCACATCGACATTCGGTGCGCCGAAAATACTTCTCGCAAGCTGCTGTAAGACCATGCTCACACCCCAGGTGGCAAGCAGGCTATCAAGCGGCCGTCCGTACAGGAACCTTATAAGAACCCCTTCTAATAATAGGCCGATCAGCCATGTAGCAACAAACGCCAACACGATGGCGACGATAAAATACAGGCCGAACAGCGACTTGCTCACATGCCTTGCAAAGATTAGCTGAGTGACATAGGCAACATAGGCGCCAATCATTATAAACTCGCCATGGGCCATATTGATTACTTTCATAAGGCCAAACGTGATAGCCAATCCCAGCGCAATAAGCAAAAGTATTGAGCCAACGCTAATACCGTTGAAAATTTGCAATAAAAACGTATCCATTGTTCTCCTCTCGCTCAGCTAATCTTTGTGCCTTCTGGGTGGCTTTTGGTCTAACCAAAAGCCACCCCTCGTCACTTGAGAAGTATAGGACTCGGAATGAGACAGACCTATTACTCTATCTTCCTAGTTTCCTGCGCTTAGGCCCTTAGCCCAATCAAATTGCTTCAGATACGGATCGGGCTTAATCGGTTTGCCTGAACTCCAGACTTCTTTGAATTGCCCATCGGGCATGATCTGGCCGATTCGGACGGTCTTCCAGGTGTGTTGGTTGGATGGCTCGACCTTGACAAGCCCTTCGGGTGCCTGGAATTCGATACCCTTGGCTGCCTCGCGGACTTTATCAACTTCGATTGAGCCTGCTTTTTCTACCGCCTTTGCCCAGAGGTATACCTGGAAGTAGGCGGCTTCAATCGGGTCGTCGGTGACCCTGTCTGACCCATAGGACTTCTTGTAATCAGAAACAAATTTGTCGTTCTCGGGGTTCTTGGTCGTTTGGAAATAATTCCATGCCGCATAGTGACCTGCAAGGTTGGTGGCGCCGATACCGCGGATTTCCTCCTCCGCGATACTGACTGAGAGCACCGGCAGATCTTTTGCCGTGATTCCGGCGTCTTTTAGCTGCTTAAAGAAGGCGACGTTGCTGTCGCCATTAAGCGTATTGAAGACGACATCCGGCTTCGCAGCTTTGATTTTTGTAATGATCGTGCTGTAGTCGGTGTAGCCGAGTGGAGTATATTCCTCTCCGACCACTTCTCCGCCCTCTGCTTTTAGTTGTGCCTTAATGATCTTGTTAGCAGTTCTTGGGAATACGTAATCTGAACCTAAAAGGAACATCCTCTTCCCTTTGTTCTTGAGGAGCCAATCTACCGCCGGTACGATTTGCTGCGTTGGCTCTGCGCCGGTATAGAAGATATTCTTTGAAGATTCCAGGCCCTCGTACTGGACCGGATACCATAAAAGACCGTTAAGTGACTCAACCACCGGCAGGACTGCTTTTCGGCTGGCTGAAGTCCAGCAACCGAAAATCGTGGCAACTTTGTCTTGCTGCATGAGTTTCTTGGCTTTCTCAGCAAACGTCGGCCAATCGGACGCACCGTCCTCAATGACCGGCTCGATTTGCTTGCCAAGCACGCCGCCCTTGGCGTTAATTTCCTTGATCGCCATAAGCTCGGCATCCTTCAGGGAAACCTCGCTGATCGCCATAGTACCGCTTAGCGAATGTAAAATCCCTACTTTGATAGTGCCCCCGCTACTGGAACCACTAGAGTTACTCTCGCTGCTGCTTGAACTGGTTTGAGCGCTTTCCTTTTTATCTGAAGCGCATCCAGCAGCAAATAGCGCGAGGATAAGAAGTAACACGCTTACTAGAACAACATTTCTCGCAAATTTTGAAGATCGCATTAATTCCTCCTTGATGTGGTGTAAAACCTTGTAACCGCTTTTCATCTTTCACCTCCATTCGCTAGGTATTTTTTACTTTTGGTTAATCTAATGCTAACGGGCGAATATTTCATACCAGTTACGAAGAAGTGAAATCCATGCTACAAAATGGTTACATTTTCATTAATAGGTTAGAGACATGTTAACTGCAGATCTGGTAGACATATAGCGGTAAAACCGCTATATAAAATGTTATTCATTTGGTCTAGCTCGAACCTTGACTGATAGGCTACGAAATATGCGGTATCCAAAATTTGATGTAAACCGGTTCTTTCAGATCCAGTCAGTATCAAATCAATAAGCTAACAAAGAAGGCAATAAAGATGGCAGAAGCCAGAGCAAAACGAAAATAATAATGAGGAGACGTCAGAATATGTGAAAACTCCCTGTCATTTTACTGCTTCTTAAGCTGGTTATTGGTATAATAGTACCAGGTAAACTGGCCTAAAGGAAGTAAATATGGCATATATCAAAGGAGTACCAAGAGAACAGATAATACTATTTCCAGATGCAATTGATGACTACATTGAAGAAGATAATATTGGATATCTGGGACGGTCCTACAAAATTACAAATTCTCGCCAAGTGTAGAGGCTTTTACTCTACGTCCATAACAATAGGCATAAATGCGAAAAACCGCTCTATAAAGCGGTTTTTTCACGTATCATTTTGCATCAAAAAGGTGCTCCCCGGGCAGGATTCGAACCTGCAACCCTCCGGTTACAACTGCCCCCAAATTTCTTTGGGGATTGGACTATATCATCTTCCGGCATTGATCTTGTTATCAATCCACCAGCCGGAAGTCGGGCGCTTCCCCTAATGCCTTGATGCATTAGAGTACTCCCTCGCGGGATAGTCTCTGCACCTTCCTCAACGCTTGCGTTGAGGCTTGGCTCAGGATTACCATGCACCATTTGGTGTTTAGGCTTCCCTGAATTCACCCGATTTTTCAACCGCAGTTACCTGCGGAAGCTGCAACTTGCCTTACAGCCGGATGCTCTACCGTTGAGCTACCGAGGAACGGTCACTAATAACTATTGTTGATTTGGCGTGCGTAAAGCACACTTTAAGCATTATAGAGTAAATTTTCTCGGCTTTCAAGACTGCTAAATCGACCGGGGAATTTTCCGAGGCCGCCTCTTAAAAAGAATGCTACATGTGTTTGCCCCAGTATTAGGCGGATACCAACAGAATTTTCCGAGGCCGCCTCTTAAAAAGAATGCTACTCTAAGTAATCCCTAAGTTTGGCGCTTCTATTTGGATGGCGAAGCTTACTTAGGGTTTTTGACTCGATCTGCCTAATTCGCTCTCTGGTAACACCAAAGACACGCCCTACTTCTTCGAGCGTCCTGGGATGGCCATCAATTAGCCCAAAGCGAAGCTCGATAACCCTTCGCTCGCGGTCACTTAAAGTATCAAGAACTTCTTGCAATTGCTCCTGCAATAGTGAGAACGAAGCGGCATCTGCCGGCACCTCAGCCTCTTGGTCCTCAATAAAGTCGCCAAGTTGGCTATCCTCCTCTTCTCCAATTGGCGTCTCCAAGGACACAGGCTCTTGAGATATCTTCAAAATTTCGCGGACCTTCTCTGGCGTTAGACCCATTTCTTCGGCAATTTCTTCTGGCGTGGGCTCACGCCCAAGCTCTTGAAGAAGCTGCCTTTGAATTCGTATCAATTTATTTATCGTTTCAACCATGTGAACAGGGATTCGGATGGTCCTTGCCTGGTCAGCAATTGCTCTTGTTATAGCCTGCCTAATCCACCAAGTGGCGTAAGTACTGAACTTATAGCCCTTTCGGTAATCAAACTTCTCAACTGCACGAATCAGGCCAAGATTTCCTTCCTGTATCAAATCAAGGAACAGCATGCCGCGACCTACATACCTCTTGGCAATGCTAACAACAAGCCTCAAGTTTGCCTCAACAAGCTTTTTCTTTGCAGCCATTCCCTCGCGCTCAATTCTTCTAAGTTTTCTTGCCTCATCCCTTGGAAGCTTATCACCCTCGCGCTCAAGCTTTTCTGTTGCCTTTTCGCCTGCTTCGATTTTCTTTGCAAGATCAACTTCCTCTTCAGCGCTAAGAAGTGGCACTTTGCCGATTTCTTTAAGATACATGCGTACGGGATCGTTTGTTGGAACCTTGACTGAAAGATCGATTTCTGGGCCGATTTTTTCCTTGGGTATCTCCTCTTCCTCTTCGATTCCTACTTCCTCAGCCTCTAGGTCAACATCAAGCTCTTCATCAATTGCACCGTCGTCGCTCATGTCGATTATCTCAACGCCGATGTTGAACAGATACGAATAAATGTTATCTATCTGCTCGCTTGTCAGGTCAACCATCTGCAAAGCATCGTTGATCTCATCAGATGTAAGGATGCCCTTTTCCTGCCCCTTCTCAATTAACTGTTTTACTTCTGCTATTTCAAGCTCGTTTATGCGGGTATTCACCCTTGACTTTCCTCCAATCAAATCTTAAAAAACTATCTTGTTCCTTAAAAACTATCTTGTTCGGCTTTGCCTAAGTTGGTAGCTCTTTGCTTCAAGCGCCATTAACTCTGCAAACAACAAATCGTTTGCTTCATCGCTACGATCTGATGCAGATTGAAGCTGCTGCTTCAATCTATTTATTTGACGTCTATAATGAAATTCCTTGAGGGTTATCAAAATATCCTCAAAATATTTGGGAATATCTTTCTCCTCATAGTCCGGCTCGGCCATGTACAATTCTGTTGCTTTTGCCGCCAGTTCCTCATCAAGATCGCCAAGCACAGACGCGTCAAATTTACCCGCGCCCAACCGCTTTAAAACTGTAAATATTTGCGCGTGAGCTGCGGAAACGAAGTAAGTGTTATCTATTTCTTCAGGGATTTTCTCCCTAACCTCCGGGTACTTTAGCACCAGATGAAGGAACAGCCTCTCGGTCTTTTCCTGCGGATCAAGCGTTGCTGCCTTTGCCTCACCTCGTATTGCCGAGCTCTTCTTATACATTGCGTTAAACTTAATTATCAACGCTTCTTCATCGAGCCCTATTCTTTGTGCGACTTTGCTTAAGTATTCTTTCTGCGAAGTTGGATGGTTAAGAGTTGCGATGAGCTTAAAACATGCCACTGCTGCCTGCTCTTTTTGCTTAACCTCACTGATATTATATTTATCAATCTCTCTAGTCAAGTAGAAGTCAAAAAACGGCTGTGCCGAATTAATTAGCTCGCTAAATGATTTGGCACCCTCTGATTTTATAAAATCAGCAGGATCAAGGTTCTGCGGTAAGACAACAACTCTGACGTCAAGCCCTGAAGTACTGCTTTTCTTCTCCAGGTCTGATAAAACCTTCATTCTTGGAAGTTTGAATTCCGAAAGATAAGAGCTAGCGCTTTCTGCTGCTTTCATCCCAGCTGCATCTGCATCAAATACTAAGACGATGCGCTCTGCAAATCTTTTTAAAAGCTCGACGTGCTCGGCTGTAAAAGCTGTTCCAAGAGTTGCAACTGCGTTCCCGATACCTGCCTGCGCTAAAGCTATTACATCGGTATAGCCTTCGACAACCAGAACGCTACCGGTTTTAACTATGTCGCTCTTTGCAAGATTCAAGCCATAGAGCAATGAACTTTTATGATACACCCTTGTCTCGGGTGAATTCAAGTATTTAGGCTGCCCACTACCAAGAATTCTGCCACCAAAAGCAACAATTCGACCTCTAACATCGGCTATGGGAAACATAAGCCTTCCGCGGAATCTATCATAGTAGCCTTTGGTTCCTTTAATAGTGAGTCCAGCCTCCAGCAGTTCCTCTTCGGAGAACCCTTTTTTACTAAGATAATTGCTAAGAGAATTCCAGGTCTGTGGTGCCAGCCCTAGGCCAAACCTCTTTACAACATCGTCACTAAAACCTCTCTTCTTTAGATAAATGCGCCCGCGCGCACCTTCCGTCGTTTTCATTAAAATATACTGGTAAAACTGAGCGGCCATGCGGTTGGCCTCAAAAATCCGGTTTGTCTTTGATGATTTTGGCTCTTTTACTGCTCCATAATTAAGCTTGTACCCGATTCTATTGGCAAGAACCTCTACGGCTTCTGGAAATTCAAGGCGGTCCATCTTCATTATAAAAGTAAAGACATTTCCGCCTTCGCCACATCCAAAGCAATGGTATAGCTGAGAAGATGGGTCGACCTTAAATGATGGCGTCTTCTCTTGGTGGAAAGGACATAAGCCCCAAAAAAGTTTTCCCTTCTTCTTCAGCGCAACAACTTCGGAAATGACTTCAACTATATCATTGCGTTCTCTTACAATATTAATGTCTTCTTCTTTTATCCTGCCGTTCATCAAACCATCCAAGCCTTTGGAACAAAATGTTCTTCAAAAGTCTTTATTGCATAGCGATCGGTCATGCCTGCAACATAATCGCAAACTCTGATCGGCAATTCACCCAAGTTAGTTGGCTGAAACTCCTTTGGAAGAAGCTCAGGATTATCTAAAAACATAAAGAACAAACTTTGGATTACGTTTTTTGCTTTATCGTTTTCAGACCTTGCCGCTTTCCCCAAATAAACTCTCTCAAACAGAAACTCGCGCAGCTCAAGCATTGCCTTCATAAAATCGGGGCTCATAGAAATAATATCCTTCCCCCTGCTGTAGTTCACTAGATTAAGGACCATATTGTTAATCCGTATTCCATGACGATCCCCTAAAATTTTATTTAATCGCTCTGGAATTTCTTTTTCATCAAGAATACCAGCTCTTGTAGCATCATCGATATCGTGATTGATATAGGCTATCCTATCTGCGATTTTTACTACCTTTCCTTCCAGCGTCTCGGGATCTATATCTCCCGTATGGTTTAGAATGCCGTCGCGAACTTCCCAGGTAAGATTCAACCCCTTCCCGTCGTATTCTATTACATCAACCACCCTGAGACTTTGCTTGTTATGGTGAAACTGCTCTGGCACGTTTTGGTAGCCACGCTTCCTTAATTCCTGAAAAACCTCACTTAAAGCCTCTTCTCCAATATGGCCAAACGGAGTATGCCCCAAATCATGCCCTAGAGCGATAGCTTCCGTCAGATCCTCATTTAGCTTAAGAGCCCGTGCTATTGTCCTTGAAATCTGGCTTACTTCAAATGTGTGGGTTAATCTTGTCCGGTAGTGATCCCCTTCAGGTGCAATAAATACTTGAGTTTTGTTAATGAGACGCCTGAAAGCCTTGGAATGAATTATTCTGTCACGGTCGCGCTGATAACATGTTCTTAAAGGACATGGCTCAATTGGTTTTTCTCTTCCCTTGGTCTCAATACTTCGCTTTGCGCCTTTAGCTAAAAAATCTATTTCATGACGTTCGGTTATTTCCCTTGGGGTTAACAGCCTTTGCTTCATTTCATCACCGGCAACACTAGTATTTACCCTTTACACTCCTCAACCAAACGTAGTCCAATAATGCGGGCGCTCTTTATGGCTTCGGTGTCATTTTCAGCAGGCTTTTGCGCACAAACACCGTGGTGCCCGACACTCATCGACAAAGACGAATCAGAAACTACAGTCATACCATGAACCATCATTATATCATGAAGAGCTCTTACTGTAGTCTCTTGGCCACCAAAACGGGACGATCCTACGGAAACTGCAGCACCAACTTTACCAACCAGCGCTTTTTCTTTTCTTAAGCTCCTGCTTTTATCAAAAATCGCCTTTAGTTGAGCCGATACTGTCCCAAAATAAACAGGGCTTCCCAATACTATAGCATCAGCCTTTGAAATGGTTTTAAAAGCTTCTTCCAGCTTGGTTCCCTCATAGCAATCGCCGATGCATGGCGTGCTACACGCTTCACAATAAGGTTTTTCTTGGCCTTCAAGTATTTCCATGGAGTGAAGAAGCTCTGTTTTTGCTCCTGCTTCCTCTGCTGCGTTTAAGACCTGTCTTAGCAAAAAAGCAGTATTGCCGTCCTTGTTTGGGCTTCCATTAATAGCAACTACATAGATCTCTTTCATGCAAACACCTCGCGAAATAGAGTTGATTTAATATTTCAACGCATACCATAATTTTCCTGCAAGAGCGGGGGTTTAATTACCTTAAAGTTTCAATATTCTCAAGAACTTGATCGATTTGTAGCTGCAACTTCAGAAGTTTGCTAATTAGGGTCTCTAATTCAGCTGGCTTTATATCTTCCAGGCGGTAGTTATTCATGGCAAGCAAGAGCTGTTTGAAACCAAACCCTATTTCACCTATTGCTTCTGCAATAGATTTAAATGACGGATTAACGACAAAATCATCATCAATCAAAAGCTCGAACTTCATAGATATATCTTACCACTTAATTAGTCTTAAAAGATAAATAATATTAAAGGGCTAGGAAGTGATTGCCGAGATAAGAAATGACCGGATTGTGGATAATAAATCAATAAGGAGGACTTATGGGACAGCTTTATGATCTTAGGATGAAAATCGAACGGATTATTGAAGAACAAAAAATGGATCCTTTTAAGGCCAAAGGAGCAATTGGTCTGTCATCTGGCGTTGTTTTTGCTATGGTTCGCCCAGAGACACCAGATGACCCGGTCAAGATTCAAAAGCTCAGGGAGGCTGCAAGGGAAATTCTAAATGTTGCAATCTAAGTGCAATCTTAATGCAATTTAAGAGCAATTCAAGTTTTACTGCTTAGTAAAGCAGAGGGAGGTTAAAATGAACTTTAGTTCTATTAAGGTTAAGATAATTCTTACAATCCTAGTGTGCTTAACATTAGGTGCAATTGGCATCTTGTATCTTATAGATGCCTCTTATCAAAATAATATCAATCTTATAGCAAAGGAATCTGTTAAGACATCTGAGGAGGCCTTTAAAAACCTTGAAGCTAACGATACCAACATGTTAGCTGCAACTCTAGAGGCTCTCATCAGAGACGACAGATACAGAAACCTTTTCATGGCAAAAGACCGCGATGGTCTATATAAAGCTGCTGCTCCTTTATTTGAGGAGCTTAAGACAAAGCATAGAATAACACATTGGTATTTCCACAATCCAGAACCAGAGAGCACAGCTTTTCTGCGAGTTCATAAGAAAGAGCAGTTTGGGGATGTTATAAAACGTTATACATACCAACAAGCGGTAAAAACAAAGGAGTTAGCTGCAGGCAAAGAGCTTGGCAAGACAGCTTTTGCACTTCGCGTAGTTCACCCATATTACGCAAATGGCAAGCTTATCGGCTATATGGAGCTTGGTGAAGAAATTGACCACTTCTTAGGTATCATGCGCCAGCAGATCGGCAATGAATATGGCTTGCTTATTAAGAAGGACTACCTTGATGCAAAAGAGTGGGCCTCTGTAAGGCAATCTCATGGTCTTAGAAACAACTGGAACGACTTTGCTGATGTTGTGCTGGTTAATAGCACTGTTAAAGATAACAGCATCATTAGCTTTGACGGAGATATCGAAAGCATTCCCAATAACGGCTTGGTTCTTGGTGAAGTTAAGAATGGTAATTCCGTTTTCGTAAGAGGAGTATTCCCTGTTCGTGATGCGTCTGGCAAGAAAGTAGGTGGGGTATTTTTCCTCCAGGATATCACAGCGATCTATAACGACATGAAGTCTATGCAAACCAAGATAACTGTTGTTATAGCAGGCCTTATGCTGGCTATCATAGCAATCCTAACTTACATCATGAACAAGCTGGTAATCAGGCGTTTAAGTAAGCTAGTAGATGTTGCCACGGTTGTTGTTGGTGGAGATTACAACACACAGATTACTCCGTCGGCTAAGGATGAGATTGGTCAGTTCGAATCTCTCTTTGAGCAGTTCCGGCAGGTATTCGTCAGCCTCATGAAAGAACTCGAGGAGAAAATGGATAGAAAAAGCGCTTAGAGCAAACTAAAGCAATCACTAAATGCATAAGGGCGGAATCCTGATTCCGCCCTTAAATGCTCTTTTTGATTTGAAATACTCCCCTCGAACTTTAAATGCCCTTGCTACCTAACCCCGCTCATTTCGTGCTTGATTTCCCTTCACCAAGAACTGCTTGTGCTGCAGCAAGTCTTGCCAGTGGCACACGGTAAGGTGAGAAGAAATCTGCAACTTTTGCTATCTCATCTGCGGTAACAGCTGCCCTTGGAACTTCAATCATTGTTCCAATTTTATAATCAACCTCAACACCGCATTTTGCCAAAACCTCGCCTATAACTTCCTCGCTTTCTTTGCGCAGTGTATCAAGCTCACTTACAAGCGATACAAGCGGGATCATTATCTCAACCCGCGGGTCTCCGCCCTCTTTCTTAAGCTGGCATGCAGCCTCCATGATAGCGCGTACCTGCATCTTGTAGATCTCTGGATGGGTGATACCTAAACGGCAGCCGCGAAGACTTATTTATACTGGCCAGGGCCTCAAGCGGTGCCTGGCACCGGATTCTTTGGCACCGGATTCCGTTTCATGGTTAAAAAGATTTTATGATGAAAGAGTCAGTGGCAGAATCTCTGAAGCTATAATAATTAGGTAGGGCGAACACATTCGCCCTACCTAGAGAACAATTATAGTGTTATTATCCTGCTTCTAATAATAACGCCCTTACTTATACGAGAACATCATAATTTCTTCACCCGTATTAGCGTCGACTACTACATTTAGTTGTGTATTGATATGATTCTGCTCCGGTTTCTCGCTTGGCATTACTGGAACGCCATGTCCAGGTATCTTAATTCCGTCAAATGTAACAATCCAGACTGGTAGGTCTTTAATTAAAATATTTTTTTCGGGTTGTAGCAAATCTGGCGCTACTTTATCTGTAAATAAAGTATAGACAGCATTTACACTGGTGGCATTATCGTTATCAAAAGCATCTCCTATAATGTCTTTTGCTCGTTTGATAGCGTCTTGCTTATTTAATTTTGGAGCATGGCTCGCCTCCTTTAACTCAAAATTCATTCGCTTCATGCCTGGCTCTGCCGAAAGTCTTTCCACGTCAGATACTGCTGGTGTGTTACTTGCCGACGCGTACACAGCATAGCTTAATGCAATTAACACAACCAAAATCAAGGGTATAACCTTAATAACTTGTTTATTAGACATCTCAATAACCTTTCTTCCAATACTACTATCAAATCATAATAATTCTTTATCTTAGTTATCGCTTATCCCATATCTCGAAAAGTGAATCACCATTTGAGTTTACGTTGTTGGCAAAGTTGGTCGGATTGTCGTTATAGGGATACAAGTAAGCTGTATTCCACACGTAGCTACTATTCTTATACTGTGCATTGCCAATTGTAACCGGATTAGAAACTGTACCAGGGCAATGATCGCCACTATACCATGTCTCACCTAAGGCATAAGCGTACTGACCAGTCCAGCCAAGTGCACTAACCGCTACAGTAGTTTTGACATTGCCATTAATCTTAAAATACCACGTAGTGCTATCCCTTCCAACCATATAATCGTTATGCGCACCAGCAGAGGTTGAGCCCCACCACTTTAAATCATAAGGATCGCCCAAGCTCTTCCTCGATTCTGTAAAGAATCTTGGGCTATTTGGATAATCTTTTGCCCACCCAACTTGAACATATTGACCAGAGTTACTACCCACAACAGCTGCCCAAGATGAGGATGATCCATTTGTAACAACTATCGGATCAGCTGTTTCTATGGTTGCGGCAGCACCTGTGCAACCAGAATAGCCTCTCGTTCCACCATTGAAGTAATTTGCAAATGCTGGTGCACCAACTAGTATAATTGCTAAAATGACCATATTAATGGTAGCCAATCGTACTAATTTTTCTTTAAAAACCCGTTTTACGTTTGGTAAAAGAGTAATTTTTACCATCGGTCTTCCTTTCAATTAGCCCATAAGACACTAAAGTCCATTATTCTTCTTTGTTGCTTCATGTTTCCTTTTAAGTTGTTTTGTGCTAAACTATTCTTGCCACCTGCTGGTTCGCACCTGAGTTATAAACTCAGCTCCAGTTGGTGGCTCTTATCTTGTAAGACCACATTTGAGCTGCTGCCATCTCTCAATTTAACCACCTCCCCATTTTTATAGACCCCTTCCAAGCCTTGTAAATCTTGTACTAGCAGCATTGGCGGATTATATCATTATCTACTGATGTTCGAACTTGCTCATACTTCTTTCGACCAAAGCGCGCATGCATACTATACAAGCTATGATTCTATATATTTTAAGTTTAGCCTGGCCTTACATCAGCTTTTATCCAACTTTTAGCAATCACTCTATTTTCTACCGTACACTTGCCTAGCATTTCTAGGCTGCTAATATACGGAAGATACACATTTACAAACGTATGATTTTTTTGCTAGCAATTGCTTCCAAGGGTAGCAAAAAAAAGTGGAACGTCAATGGTAACACTATGAATTTTTTCTGTGGTGGTGTTAGATTATATACGAACACAATTACAGGCAGAAAGGGGACGTCAGACCGTGTGAAAACTCCCCTTTACTTTGCTGCTTCTTAGGCCGGTTATTGGTATAATATTACCAGGTAAAC
>ENA-ORXB01002607-ORXB01002607.1-sediment-metagenome-genome-assembly--contig:-NODE-2607-length-14862-cov-4.542847_pt1 | contig 14862 bp, 10 predicted proteins | sample MGYA00237863_ERZ511475 | MGnify/ENA primary metagenome ERZ511475 (study PRJEB26305, sample SAMN06343858) | sediment metagenome | isolation source: hot spring sediment | place: Canada: British Columbia... | reverse complement strand
CTCTGCTGGCGCGCCAGCAGAGCCCGGGACACCCTCAATCGTCTTCCCCCTCCCCCGGGCGGACGCCGCGGCGTCCGCCCGGGGGAGGGGGACAGGGGGAGGGGGTTCCCCGATGAGCCAGCGTAAAGCCGATCCCGATGGGCAGGGCTACCAGCAGCCTGTCCCCGTGCAGGCGCTGAACGCGAGTCTCAACACGTACCCCCCAACACCTCTCAACTATGGAAGATGGGCTTGATGCCCATCGACCGCTCGGCTACGAGGGCGCGCTCCTCCTCGCTGAGCGGCCTGAAGCGGTCGGCGATGTCGCAGGCCCACCAGAGGAGCTCCGCATGGCTCGGGCAGACGGCCGCAGTGATGGGCAGGGAAAGGGTGAAGCGCAGGGCGAGCTCGGCCTCCTCAAAGGTGTCGACCGGCGCGTACCAGCACTTGGGCCAGCGGCGCTCCTCGCCCTCCTCCCAGGGCCGCTTGGCCAGGGCCTTCAGCGCCAGCCGGCCCACGCCCTGCTCCTGAGCCTTCGCCAAGACGCGCGGGCCAAAGTTGCCCTGGTGCCAGGTGACCCAGCTAAAGGGGAAGAGGATGCTATCGAACTCGAAGCGGTCGAGGAGGGCCAGCGCCGCCTCCTCGGAGTGAGCCGAGAAGCCCAGATAGCGTACCAGGCCCTGCTGGCGGGCCTCACAAAACGCCTCCATCGCGCCGCCCGGCCCCATGACCTGCTCGACCTCCTCCAGCGTCGTCATCGCATGGAGCTGGTAGAGGTCAAAGTAGTCGGTGCGCAGGTGCCGCAGCGAAAGCTGCAGCGCCTCCCAGGCCTCGGCCTTGGTCCGCTTCTCCGTCTTGCAGGCTAGGAAGACGGACTTGCGGTACGGCTCGAGGGCCGGGCCGAGACGCTCCTCGGCATCATGGTAGGTAGGGGCGACGTCAAAGTAGTTGATGCCTCGCTCGATGGCCCGGGCTACGATGCGCGCGGCCGAGGCGTCGTCCTCTTTGGCGACGACGATGCCGCCGAAACCGATCACCGAAAGCTGCTCACCGGTTTTGCCCAGCGGGCGCTTTTCCATGGGTGGTACCTCCTTACGATTGTGTGAAGGGGCCGGCTGCCGGCCCCTCCGCTGTGCCACCTCCCGGCGCGACCCCCTGGTTGGGGGGTCTGGTGCACTGGCACCGCCGCTCACGGGTCCAGCGTCCAGGGCGCGAGGCCCATGGGCAGGGGTGCGGGGCGCGTACAGGTGCTCTCGAGCGTCACGTGCCGGCCCTCGCACGCTGCGTCGTGGAAGGCGTGCATGATGTCCAGCACATGGTAGGCAAGCTCGCCGGAGGCGCGGTGCGGGCGCCCCGAGCGCAGCCCGTAAGCCATGTCGGCCACGCCGAGGCCGCGGCTGTTCTCGCTGTAGCCGTGGCTGAGGGGTATCTCGCTCCACTCCTCCGCCCCGGCACGGCGCAGGCGCACCGGCCCGCCAAAGCCGTTGGGGTCGGGGACGGAGAGCGTGCCCTCCGATCCGTAGACCTCGATACGCGGCAGCTCGGCATGCCAGACGTCAAAGCTGGTGATGATGGTGCCGATGGCGCCGCTGGCAAACTCGAGCACTCCGGCGACGTGCGTGGGCACGTCCACCTTGATCACGGTGCCGTACTTTGGCCGGCTGGTGATCACGCGCTCGGGGAAGGTGATGCGGGCCTCGCCGGTGACCCGACGTACCGGCCCGAGCAGAGAGACGAGCGCCGTCAGGTAGTAGGGGCCCATGTCGAACATCGGCCCGCCGCCGACCTTGTAGTAGAACTCGGGATCGGGGTGCCAACTCTCGTGGCCGTGGCAGGTCATGAACGCCGTCGCCGCGACCGGCTCGCCGATCCAGCCGTCGTCGATCAGCTTCCGACAGGTCTGGATGCCGGCACCGAGGAAGGTGTCCGGCGCACAGCCAACCCTCACGCCATTGGCACGGGCGAGCTCGAGCATCCGCCGCCCATCCTCGCGGGTGATCGCGAGGGGCTTTTCGTTGTAGGCCGACTTGCCGGCCTCGAGGGCCTGCAAGGCCACCTCGGCGTGGGCCTTGGGGATCGTCAGGTTCAGCACGACCTCGATCTCGGGGTCCGCGAGGATGCCCTCAACCGAGCGCGCCTCGACCCCGAACTCTTGCGCTCTGGCCTGCGCGCGCTCGGGGATCAGGTCCGCACAGGCGACTAGCTTGAGGATGGGGAAGCGGAGGCAGTTCTGGAAGTAGATGCTGCTGATGTTGCCACAGCCGACCAGTCCGACCTTGACGGGATCCATGGATGTCAACGCTCCTGCGACCGGAAACGGCCGCTCCGAGCCCACCTAGCGGCTGGCCCAGAGCATGCCACGCTTGACGATCTCGCGCGCCTCGGGCACGTCGAAATCCCGCGCGACGTGGCCGAGCGAGGTGTAAAAGACCCGGCCCTGCCCCCAGACCTTCTTCCAGACGACCGGCATGACCACGCCCTCGATCCAGGGATAGTTGGGGCTGTGAAAGGTTGTGGTGGCGAGGACCTCGACGGCAGGGTCGACGTGCATGTAGTACTGCTCGGAGTGCATCCAAAAGTCCGAGAGCCCCTCGGTGATGGGGTCCTCGTGGCGGATGATGTTCACCAAATAGTCGGTGATGCCGTCTGGGTGGGAAACCCACTGTCCGCCGGTCATGAACTGGTACTCGGTGTTGTTGCGAAAGCTGTCGCACATCCCGCCGTGCCAGCCGGCGATGCCGACGCCGCTGCGGATGGCGTCGAGGAGGCCCTTCTCCTGCTCCGGCGTGATCGTGCCCATAGTCCAGACGGGCACGATCAGGTCCAGCGAGCGCATGTAGGGCTCGTCGAGGTACACGTCGAGCGTGTCGGAGATGCGCACCTCGTAGCCCTGCTCCCTCAGGAAGGGCGCGAAAATCTCCACACACTGGCGGGGCTCGTGGCCGTCCCACCCGCCCCAGAGCATCAGTGCCTTCTTCATCCTTCTTCTCCTCGGTCTCGACCGGTACGTGACCCCGGGCCGGGCGAGGCCCGGGCCATGGCTGTATCATACCACTATTCTGCGAGGAGAGAAACTCGCGCCTCCGAGGGGGTCTGGTCCACCCTGGGGGCGGGCCGATATGTGCTGCTGCCAGACCCCCGCCCCCGCTGCCCCCTCCCCGAGGCGGTTCAGGGGCGGACAGTCTGCGCCGATGCCCGTGTCTTAGCCCTTGCCAGAGAGGTACCCCAACCCCCCGACCCCCTTCCCCGCCGCTGAGGCGGCGGGGAAGGGGGTGCCTTCTTATGAAGGGGGGTGTCCGCGGGCGGCGAAGCCGCCCGCGGACACCCCCCTCTTACCTAGATTCCCCGCCTCCGCGCGGCGGGGGCGGGGTCAGGGGTAGGGGCATTGCAAAGGGCGATGCCTAGGACCTCCCCAAGGCGAATGGGGGCTGTCCGCCCCTGAGCCCCGAGGCGGACGCCGCGGCGGGCGGTCAGGCCAGCGCTTCCAGCACCCTGTTGGCTCCCTCCAGGGTCTCCTCGATATCCTCGTTGGTCAGGAGGGGGCTCACGTCCAGGTGGACGGCCCGCCCCAGGAGATCGAGGGTCCGCGGGCACATGTCCGGGGTGTAGCGGATGTCCCGCCTTGCCCAGCGCCAGGGGCCGCCGGATGGCGTCCAGGTCCGCTGCTCGAGGACGGGTGCCCAGTGGGTGTAGACGTGATAGTCGATCTGGTCGGGCCGGTAGAGCACGCCGGCTCCGATGTTCTCGGCGTTCAGCGCCTCGGCGATGCGCTGCGCTTTCTGTGGGCTCGGGGCGTAGAAGACCAGAGCAATGGCCGTGTCGCCCTCGGGATCGGCCAGCTCGCGGAAGGCCAGACCCTTGCGCCGCACGACCGGCTCGAGCCCGCTCTTGAGGAGCCGCTTGCGCTCGCGCATGGCCTCGAGGAGTCCCTCCAGCCGCCGCAGTTGCACGAGGGCCACGGCCGCCTGCAGCTCGCTGAGCCGATAGTTCACCCCGGCGAGCGTCTCCTCCGGCGGGAAGCGCAGGGTGCTCACGGGGTCGTGGTACATCAGCGCCCGCTTCCAGACCTCCTCCTGATCGGTGAGGACCATGCCGCCCTCGCCGCAGGTGATGATCTTGTTGAACTGCAGGCTGAAGCAGCCGACGTCCCCCAACGTTCCGAGGCGCCGGCCACGGTAGCTGCCGCCGTTGGCCTGGGCCGTGTCCTCGATGAGCCTGCAGCCGTGCTCGCGCGCGATGGCCGCAAGCTCCTCCATACGGCAGGCCACGCCGCGCATGTGCACGGGCATGATCGCGCGGGTGTAGGGGGTGATCTTGCGCGCGACGTCGGCAGGGTCGATGGTCAGCGTCTCATCGACCTCGGCGATCACCGGGACCGCGCCGACAGCCATGACCGCGGCCGCCGACGCGATCCAGGTATAGGCGGGGATGATGACCTCGTCTCCCGGCCCGACGCCGATGGCCTGCAGCCCGGTGATCAGCGCCGCCGTCCCCGAGGTCACGGCGACGGCGTACCGGGCGTCCATAAAGGCGGCAAAGGCCTGCTCGAGCTCCGCCGCCTTGCCCGGGCCGGGCGGGGGCCCGTAGTGGCGGAAGAGGCAGCGGGAGCGGATGACCTCAAGCACTGCCTCTTCCTCCTCCGGGCCAACGGCCATCCCTCCGGGGAACATCGGCGGGTCCTTGCGCTTTTTCGCAGGAGTGCCGCCCTCGATGGCGAGTCTGGCTTTGGTGGGCATGGTAGGTCCCTCCTTGTCTGTCCCGGCCACGGCAAGGGGGCGAGCTCCGCTGCCCGCACCCCGGGTGGTGGCAGGATACGACAATCACGTCCCGAGGGGGCGCCTCGCGAGCCGCCGCACACGGCATTGCCGGGGCGCCCCAGCGGCACTCTCAGGTCTAGCCCCTACACCGCCTCCACAACCCGCACCCCATACGGCGCAAGCTCCACCGTCCCCGTGACCTCGCTGCCCTGCAGCAGGTCGCGCCCGCGGAAGCCGAGCCGCGCCGACCGCGCCTCGCCGGAGTGGTTCAGGAGAAAGACGATTCGCCGCCCCGTGCCCTCCCGGACAGCCACCTCCACCGGCCAGGCGGCTTCGACCTCCACGGGAGGCCGCACGCCCGCCCGCGCCAGAAGCTGCCCGAGGAGCTGCGCGGTCAGGGCATCACCCATCGCCCCAAGGTACATGGCCCCGCCGCGGCCTGCCTGCCGCCAGGTAGCGGCAGCTTCCCCGGCGAAGAGGCCACCGGCATAGCGCGCGACCGACTCCGCCTCGACCGGTTCGAGCCACTCGCACCAGGTGTCGGCGGGAGCCTCTCCTCCGCCCCACGCCGGGGCGATGGCCACGGGGGTGAGGTCCCCAGCCGGGCGCGAGGAGAACTCGCGCACCGTGACCCCCAGCAGTGGCGCGAGCAGCCCCGGGAACGGCGCGTCGACCACCCGGTTGTGCGCATCCTTGTGGCCGGTGCGGACCGTGGCCAGCAGCGTGCCGCCTGCCTCCACATAGCGCGTCAGGTTCTCGACCGCTGCAGGAGCGAGCACGAAAAGCGCCGGCGCGATCACCAGCCGATAGCCCGTCAGGTCCGCAACGGGAGGGACGAAATCGACGGGGATGTGTTGCTCCAGCAGGCAGCGATAGATCGCGTCGTAGTAGCGCCAGGGGTCTCCCAGGGCCGCGTGGTGCGGCTGCTGCTCCAGCGCCCACAGCGACTCGTAGCTCAGCACCAGCGCCACCTCGGCACGCGGCAGAGTCCCTTCCAGGGCGGACCCCAGGCGGGCTAGCTCCTGCCCGAGGTCACGGACCTCCTCATAGGTGCGGCCGGGGCGGCCGTCGTGCGGGAGGATGCCGGCGTGGTACTGCTCTGCGCCGATCAGACCCGAGCGCCAGCGGAAGAAGAGGATAGCGTCCGCGCCGTGGGCGATCCCCTGGTAGCTGGCCAGGCGCACGGCGCCTCTCGGCAGGGCCGTGTAGGGTGCCCAGAACTTGGCGCCGCACTGCTGCTCGAGCACCCAAAAGCTCCGGCGCTTGCAGGAGCGGAAGGCGTCGTGAGAGAGCGCCCCTGCCTCGGGGTGCTCGGCGGCGATATAGTTATCCCAACCGATGACGTCGAAGAGCTCCGAGAGGCGGTAGTTGTCCAGGTGCGTGAACTGGGCGGCGAGCAGATTGTGCGTGAGTAGCTGCCGGGGCGCCAGGGTGCGGAGGATGTCGCACTGCATGCGCGCAAACTCCAGGGTGCGGTCGGAGCAAAAGCGTGCCCAGTCCAGGAGCAGGCCGGGGTTGTGCGGGCCCGTAGTCCGGCGCGGGGCGGGAATCTGCGCCCAGTCGCTGTACTCGTGGCTCCAGAAGGTAGCGCCCCAGGCGCTGTGCAAGGCTTCGAGCGCGCCATAGCGGGCCCTCAGCCAGCGCTGAAAGGCCTTGCGACAACGGTCGCAGTAGCAGCGGGCCCGACCCATGACCCCGAACTCGTTATCGACCTGCCAGCCGATGACGGCGGGGTTATCGGCATAGCGGCGGGCCATCGCCTCGACGATGCGACGGCTGCGTTCGCGAAACACCGGGCTGCTGACGCAATAGTTGCTCCAGTAGCCGTAGGAGGAGCGGGTGCCGTCCTCCCAGACCAGCGTCACCTCGGGGTCCAGGTCCACGATCCACGGCGGGGCGGCGGTCGTCGGGGTACCGAGGAGGGTGGCGATGCCGTGCTTGTGGAGCAGGGCGATGATGTCATCGAGCCAGGCCCAGTCGTAGCGGTCGGGCTCGGGCTCCAGCCGCGACCAGGCCAGCTCGCCGAGGCGCACCAGGTTGAATCCGGCCTGTTGCATCAGCTCGGCGTCGCGGGCCCAGCGCCCGCGGGGCCACTCTTCGGGGTAATAGTCGGCGCCGTAGTAGATCATCTCCTCTGCCTCCGGGAACGTATGTGGAAGGCAGTGCTTCCGAAGCGGGATAGCCTGCCGCACAGTGCCCACACGAGAAGCGCCGTGTCCTCTCATGGGGGGCCGAGGTCATTATAGTCGCAAGGATACAGCGTGGCAAAGCGGCCCCGGCCGCCATAGTACACGCAAGGCGGCAGCGCACCTGTCAACGGCTGGGGGAGCTGGCGTCGGCGGCAGACGATCCTCCGTTGGCCGGAGGCATTTCTGAATGGTGTCTCGGGCGCCGCTGGCGCGCCACGGCGCGCCAGCGGCGCCCGAGACACCCTGTAATGTCTTCTCCCTCCGAGGTGGTCGTCGGCGCGGCGTAGCCACCCACCATTGAGGAGTTCAGGGGCGGACAGCTTGCCCCACGAGCGGCGCCAACGCATCCGAGGGGCAGTGCCCCATCCCCCCTACCCCCGTTCCCCGCCGCTTGTAAGGCGGGGAACGGGGCGTTTTTTCTTGTGAGGGGTGTCCGCGGGCGGCAAAGCCGCCCGCGGACACCCCCATTATTTGGATTCCCCGCCCCCGCCGCGGCGGGGGCGGGGCGAGGGGTGGGGGTCCCTCGATGGGCAATGCCCTCGCCCTACGAGCGAAGAGGGCTGTCCGCCCCTGAACCATTGAGGAGAGGGCCGCAAGGCGCCACAAAGCATGGTCCCGGGGGCGATACGCCCCCGGGACCATGCGACAAAGGCGCGGCCAGTCAGTCCTCAGCCCTTCAGCCCGGTCAGGGCAATGCCCTGGATAAAGGTGCGCTGCGTGAGGAAGTACAGAATGATGATCGGGATGGTCAGCGTCAGCGACGCGGCCATGAGGAGCTGCCACTCGGTGCTGTGCTCGAGGCGGAAGTACGAGAGCCCCAGCGAGATGGTGTACTTGCGCGGGTCCTGAAGGTAGATCAGCGGCCCCTGGAAATCCCGCCAGCGCGCCAGGAACTCGAAGAGCAGCACGGTCGCGAGGGCAGGGCGGGCCAGCGGCAGCACGATCTGGTAAAAGGTGCGGAACTCACTGGCCCCATCCATCCGCGCGGCGTCGGAGAGCTCCTGAGGGATCGTCATGAAGAACTGCCGCAGCAGAAAGATGTAGAAAGCACCGCCGAACCAGGCCGGGACGATCAGGGGCAGGTACGTGTTGATCCACTTGAACCGGGTGAACTGGATGAACAGGGGGATGATGGTCACCTGGTAGGGCAGCATCATCGTGGCGACGGTGATGCCGAACAGGAGGTCCCGGCCGGGCCAGCGGATGCGGGCGAGGCTGTAGGCAACCAGCGAGCTGGAGATGAGTATCCCCAGCATGGCCAGCACGGCGATGGTGAGCGTGTTCGCCAGGAAGCGCCAGAACGGGAAGAACGCGATGGCCCGGGGAAAGTTGTCCCAGGCGACCGGGTTGGGAATCCAGACGGGTGGCCAGACCATCACCTGGCGATCGGTCTTGAGCGCCGTAGAGAGCATCCAAAAGAAGGGTATCATGTAGACGATCGAGAGCGGGATGAGGGCGAGGTGTCCCCACAGCCGCCCGATGCGCCGCCACAAGCGGCGGCGACGCACGTTACCCGAGACCGTGCTGACCTGGGAAGGAGCTGTTTCTCCGGCCATTCCGTCTTCCCTCACAAACAGACCCCTAGACCGGGTCTACTGACCGCCGTAGTAAACCCACCGCGCCGAGCTCCGGAACAGAGCGTAAGAGCTGACGACTGCCGCCAGGAACAGAAGCCAGGCCATCGCCGAGGCGTAGCCCATCTTGTAGAGCACGAAGGCGTTCTGGTACAGGTACATGGCGTAGAACATGAGCGAGAGCGCCGGCCGCCCGTCTCCAGTCGTGATCACGTACGCGGTCGTAAAGTACTGGAAGGCGCCGATCAGACCGATGATCAGGTTGAAGAGGATGACCGGCGTGATCATCGGAATGGTCACATGGCGAATGCGCTGCCAGGCGTTCGCCCCGTCCACCTCGGCGGCATCGTACAGCTCCTGCGGCACATCCTGCAGCCCGGCCAGATAGATCACCACTGCCTGGCCGACCCCCCACAGCGAGATGATGATCACCGAGGGCTTGGCCCAGGCGGGGTCGGAGAGCCACCCCGGCCCCACAATGTGGAACCACTTCCACAAGAGCGCGTTGAGGATACCCAACTGCGGGTTGAACACCCACAGCCAGAGAATGCCCAGCGCCACATCGGGGACCAGGACGGGCAGGAAGTAGATGGTGCGGTAGATGGAGACGCCCTTCACCTTCATGTTGAGGAGGAGGGCGATGCCCACACCCCAGACGAGGCCAAGGGGGAGGGCAAAGAAGGCATAGTACAGCGTGTTGTAGATGCTCTTGATGAACTTTTCGTCGTTGGTGAACAGCGTCAGGTAGTTCCGCACACCCGCCCACTTTGGCGCCTGGAGGATGCTATAGTCGCAAAAGCTGTAGTACAGCGACGAGAAGATGGGGTAGACGTAGAAGAGCAGCAACCCCAGGATCCAGGGCGCTGCGAACAGCAGACCGTTCACAACGTTGCGCTGGCGTTGGGTACGCAACAGCCGACGCGGCAGTGCAGACGCTTCGGCCATCATCCCGCCTTCCTCACAATGTGTGGCGGGGGGAGGGAGGCCCCTCCCCCCGCTCGCCTGCCGCTGAGGCACTCTAGGACTGGTACTTCTTCATCTCCTCGTTGGCGCGCTTGGTTACGTCGTCCAGCGCCTCCTGCGGGGTCTTGGTCAGGTGCACGATCAGGTCGCGTGCCTCTGCCAGCGCCGTCCACAGGAACTGGCCGATCGGCAGCGGCGGCCGCGCATCGGCGATGGGCAGCAGGTCCATAAACACGGCATGCCACTTGTTCTCGCGGAAGCGCGGATCCTTGGCCGACTCGGTGCGGGTGGGGATGTGGCTGGTCTCGACGCAGAACTTGACCATGTTGTCGACGTTGGTGAAGAAGCTGATGAACTCCCAGCCGGCGTCGACGTTCTTGGCGCCGCGGGGGATGACGAGTGACCAGCCACCGGCCCAGGTAGCGACGCGCCCACCGTCCTTCGGATAGGGCATGGGGATGACGATGTACTCCATGTCCGGGGCATACCGCTCCTGGACGGAGGCGATGCGCCAGTCCCCGTCGTAGGTCATGGCCAACTGGCCCATCACAAAGGGCTCCTGCGCCTCCTGGCCGAAGGCCTGCGAGAACGAGTCGATGGTCGCAATATCATACTTCTTGGAGTAGGAGGCCATCCACTCGCAGGCAGCAACGATGCGCGGGTCGTTGGCCGTGACCTGCTGCTTCTCCTCGTCAAAGAACTTGCCGTTCCAGGAGAAGCCGTAGGAGTAGATCCAGCCCTGTTGCGCCCAGGGGATGAAGCCGGCGGTGATCAGCCGAGGCCCCTCGTACTCGAACATCGCCTCGGCCCACTGGTCGAACTCGTCGATGTACTTGGGCGGGTTGTTGATGTCCAGCCCGGCCTTCTGCGCCTTCTCGACGTTGATGTACACAGCCCGGTCATCGGTGTCGTGCGGCAGAGCCCAGAGCCGGCCCTTCCAGCCGCTGGCTTCCTTCCAGGCAAAGGGGAAATAGTCCTCGGCCTTGATGCCCGCGGCGTTGGCCAGCTCGGTCAGGTCGGTGAGCGAGTTCTCGGCCGCCCACGTCGGCACGATAAAGCGGTCAAAGTAGGCGCTGTCGGGCGGGGTACCTCCGGCGATAGCGGTCAGCAGCGCCTCCGACATCTGCGTCTGGCCGGTCGTGGGCTTGAAGACCATGTTGACCTGGATCTTCTCGCTCTTGGCGTTAAAGTCGTCGAGAATGGCCTTCTTGCTCTTGGCCCAGGCGCTCTCCGGCGTGCTTGGATCCCAGAAGTCGATGACCAGCTTGCCCGCCGGTGCCGGCTGAGCCGCCGTCGGCTGCTGAACCACCTCCGCGGTGGGTTTCTCGGCCGGCTTGGCAGGCTGGCAGGCCATGAGCACCACCACTCCCGTGGTGGCAGCGGCCTGCCGAAGTAGTGCCCGTCGAGTGATCGCCTTGCTCATGGGTCACGCTCCCTTCGCTTGTGGAAAAAGGAAATGCTGCCGCTGACCTCTGGTGAGGTACGGCCCCCCGGACCGCTCCTGACACGGGGAGTAGGGCGGTGCCCACCGCTCAGGAGCGGCTCCCATCCGTTGCCAGACGCCCGCCGCGGGTCTGCGCCCGCGGACGCTCGCCGAAGCCGCCCGCACGCCATGCGTCGCACGGCACACCGCCCGCTTGCGCGGCCTTGTGGCCTGTGCTAGAATGCTCAAAGAGTTGGGAACTTCTGCGCACAGACGCCACTTCGCCTCTGTTGGCAACACGCTTGCATCCACAGTATAAGGGCAGATCCCCATCGGTGCCAGAGCCCGAGTGCCAGATTGGCGACGCTCCAGTGCCAGTTTCGGCCCGGCCGCGTCTTGTTGTGGAAAGAGGATCCGATGCCTGTACAGGCCGAGTTCCTGAAGCAGGTCCGCGACGTTCTGAACCACCTCCACGACTACCCCTACCTCGAGACCCATCCGCTGGCACTCCGCTTCTGGCCTGAGGAGCGGGCGGAAGGACCCAACCGCGCCCAGCGGCTGCATCGCCTGCTTCTGGAGAGCATCGAGTCGCTGAACCCTCCTGCGCGCTCCAGTGTGGCTCCATCACAGACGGAGCACTACCTACTTCTCGTCTACCGCTACGTCGAGGGGCGCGAGGTGGCGGAGATCATGAAGGAGCTGGGCTACAGCCGACGCCAGTTCTTCCGCGAGCAACACAAGGCGCTGCTGCGCCTTGGGGCCCTCCTGTGGCAAAAGCTCCCCCAGTCGAGCCCTATCCCGGTGCAGGGCGACGACCTGCTCTCCACCGAGGCCGAGCGCGTGCTGCTGCAGCGCGAGACGATCCATCTCGGCGAGCTGGTGCGGGGAGTGCTATCCTCCGTGGCCGCTCTTGCTCAGCAGCACCACGTCGTCCTTGAAAGCACCCTGCCCGAGCACCTGCCGGCGGTCTCCGCCAACCGCACGTTGCTCCGGCAAGCCATCCTCAGGGTACTGAGCCAGTTGATCACCGGAGCCGACCTCCGCAGGGTCTCTCTCGAGGCGGCCCTTGGCGGCCCGGGCGTGATCATCTCGGTCAGGGGCTCGCAGCGCTCCGCCCCTCTGGCAGAGGACCGCTCCGACCACGACCTCGATCAGGCGCTGAGCACGGCACGTCGGCTGATCGAGATGATGGGCGGCCAGTGGCTGGCCTTTGAGCGCGACGCCAGAGGATGCACCTGCCGCTTCAGCCTGCCGCGCGAATCATCGGAGAAGGTCCTGCTTACGGTGGAAGACAACGAGGCCGTGATCCGCGCCTTCCGACGCTACCTGACCGGCTACGGCTATCAGGTAGTTGGCGCCACCAGCGGCCCCGAGGCGCTCCGTCTGGCGAGGGAGCTTCGACCGGCCGCCATCGCCCTCGACGTGATGATGCCCTCCCAGGATGGCTGGGAGGTGCTGCAGGGGCTGAAGAACGACGAGGCCACGCGCGATATCCCCGTCATCATCTGCTCGGTGTTGGACGACCGCGAGCTGGCCTACTCCCTTGGCGCTGCGGCCTATCTCCCCAAACCGGTGACGCAGGCCGACCTGCTGTCGGCGCTTGCGGCCCTGCCGGCTGGGCCGCGAGGCGGCCGCTGAGGCCGGGGCAGCCGCCCGGGCGACCCCTCAAGGGGGGCCTCTGCCGGCTGGGCCACTGCTGTGCCCGAGGCCGTTGCGGGCTGGGAAGGCGGCACACAGGTGGCCTCGAGGATGTGGCGCAGATAGCTGAGCGCCTCCTCGTTGCTGAACCCGGGCTGGCGCGACACGTGGATCACGCCCCCGCTCAGGCGCCGCTCGACCTCCGGCGTGTGCTCCTGCGCGGTAATGATCGCTACAGGGATGGAGCTCAGCTCCGGGTCGCCACGCATCCGCGCCAGCACTTCGCGTCCGTCCATGCCGGGCATGACCAGGTCAAGGAGCACCAGGTCGGGACGCTCACGTCTCATGGCCCGCAGCCCCGCCTGGCCCCGGTGAGCGCGCCGCACCTGCCAGTCCCGCCCGGCGGAACGGATCATCCGATGCAGTATCTGCGCCACGCGCGGGTCGTCATCGATCACCAGCACCCGCCGTGTACCGGTGCCGAGCCGGTCCAGGAGGTCGACGACCGCCTGGCGCGAGATCGGCTTTACCAGGTACTCGACCACGTTCAGGTCCTGCCGGAGATGCTGCTCGGTCACCAGGGGGCACAGGACTACCGGCACCGACAGGTCCGCCAGCAACCGGCGCACTTGCCTGGCGGCAATCCACGCTTCCCGCCCCTGGGCGGAGTTGACGAGCACGGCTTGCGGATGCATCTCGAGGCCAAGCTTGCGCATCTGGGTCAGGTCGGTCACCGGCACGATCCGGTAGGCCTCCAGGGCCTGCTCCAGCAGGCGGATACCACCGGCATCCTGGCCAACCGCAAGGAGCGTGCGGCCTCGCCCGGAAGGCTTGATCAGGGTGAGGCCGGTTCGCTGCAACCCGGCCGGCGCCAGTCCCTGCCCATCCAGCGGAAGCGTAAAGTGGAATCTGGACCCCTGACCCGGTACGCCTTCGCTCTCCACCCAGATGCGCCCGCCGTGCATCTCCACAAAGCGCTTGCTGATCGCCAATCCAAGCCCGGTGCCATCGCGCTCGCGGGTGATGGTCCCATCGAGCTGTCGGAACTCCTGGAAGACCTTCTCGTGGTCCCTGGGAGCGATGCCGATGCCCGTATCGGCGACCGTGACCCGCACCTGCTGGCCCTCCTGCACAGCCTGCACCGTGATCGAGCCCCGCGGGGTGAAGCGCCGGGCGTTGTTTAGCAGGTTCAGCAGCACCTGCCGTACGCGTGCCCGGTCGATGAGCACTCGCGGCAGTCCTTGGGGAACCTCGGCACGCAGCTCGATCTCCTTCCCGCGGACGAGCGGCCTCACAATCTCGAGGGCTTCGGACACCACTTCAGCGAGGCTCACCGACTCCAGCCTGAGCCTCATCCGTTGGGCTTCGATCTGCGAAAGATCGAGGACGTCATCGATCAGGTGCAGGAGGGCCTGGCTGGCCCGGTAGATCTCCCGGACATCGCCAAGGTACTCGGGGGGCAGGGGGACGCCGCCATAGCTCTCCGGCGAGAGATACATCATCTCGCTGAAGGCCACGATGACGTTCAGCGGCGTTCGCAGCTCGTGGGACACGTTGGTGATGAACTGTTGCTTCAGCAATCGGGCTTCCTCGGCCGCCTCGCGCGCCTGGGCGAGGTCATAGTTCATGTGCTCGAGACGCTGGCACGCCTCGTCCAGCGCCTTGGCCGTCCGCGCCAGCTCTGCCCTCCGCTCGCGGAGCTCCCGCTCGTTGCGCTGAGCAGCCTGCGTCCGGTCCCAGGCCCAGTGTAGGGCGATGTAGAGATTGCGCACGGCGAGGGCCGAGGTGGCTCCAACTGCCCCGATCACGAGGATAGGCGCAACAAGCTCGTGCGAGACGAGCGGGTACCGCCAATGGAGCGCGCCCACCGCCACGACCAGGCCCCCGCACAGCAGGGTTGCGGCGATGACGGCGTGCAGATCGAACAGCAGGCCCGTCAGCGCCACTACGACGGCGAGCAGGTAAGGCGTCACTCCGAGGCCGTTGACCCACACGTGGTGCAGCGCTCCCGCGGTCATCCCGGCCAGCGCCGCAGCGCTAGCCAGTGAGGGGTGAGAGCGGCGCAGCACGGCTGCGGCCACGAGCCCCACAGCCATGAGAACCGGCCCGCGCCAGACGGCGCCAAAGTCATCGCCGCCGGGGAAGAGCGTGGCGCACCACACGTACCATCCCATGAGAGCGAAGACCAGCACATTCTGCAGCGCTTCCTCTCGAAGATGCACCAGGTCGCCCGGAGCTACCCGGTCCCTGGCCACAGCCCGATCATATGCGGACATGGGTGGCTGCTCCTGTACCATGAAAGAGGCGGTTCGACGCCAGCCCGCTGCCCGGCGGCCCGC
>ENA-ORXB01002606-ORXB01002606.1-sediment-metagenome-genome-assembly--contig:-NODE-2606-length-14864-cov-5.546629_pt1 | contig 14864 bp, 9 predicted proteins | sample MGYA00237863_ERZ511475 | MGnify/ENA primary metagenome ERZ511475 (study PRJEB26305, sample SAMN06343858) | sediment metagenome | isolation source: hot spring sediment | place: Canada: British Columbia... | reverse complement strand
TTCCGGTGCGGAAGGAGAACTCGCAGCAGCACCTGCGGATAGCGGCGGCGAATGCTCCCGCGTCTTCGGCGGCAGGGCACCCAGTTCCTCGGCGAGCTTCTGCCATTCGTCCTCTTCCGCCCAGGGGTCCGCTTCGACAGGATCAGGTGGGGGTGTCATGGTGATTCGATCGCCTGATTTCGGTCCATCGCGGGGCGTCGGCGGCACCGCTGTGCCCCAGGGATGCCTGCCCCTCCCGGACCGCCTCTTACCCTCATTGTAGGGCTTGCTGCACGGCCAGAGCAGAGGGGGCGGTCAAGGTCCAGGAGCGCGGCAGACCGTTGTGCAAGGGGACTTCGACGATTTGGTCCCCCGGTTCGGCCCCAAAGGCGGCGATGAGCGCCTCGCTGAGGGGTTCTTCCTCCGGCAGATCATCCCGCGGAACCAGGAAGACATCGGCAGGCCAATGGGCGGCCGTAGCGAGGCGGTCCACGACCAATTCCCAGCCCTCCTCCGGCAAGGGCAGGCCGGGAAGAAAACGGTGCAGCAGTTGAGCCAGGGCCTCTTCCAGACAGGCTCGCGGCGGTAGCAGATAAAAGGTAGCCATGCCCGTCGTCACTTCCCCGATGTGTCTCCAGGTCCCCATCTCGCGGTGCCATCCCATGGAGCATGTCCACGAGCCGGGGGCGATCTCGCCATGATCTATCGGTGATCAGACCCGTGCGGGATGCCCTCCCTTGTTCTGCCCCAGTGAAAAAAATGCTCCCCTCCCTCTCGCAATCGTTACGGCCGTGCAAACCGTTCCGATCCGGCTAACACCGCCGTTCTCTTCTTCCCGAACAGTGTTCCGCGGCCTTCTCCCCCGACATTCGTCTGCGGCAGCCACGGCCAGACGGGAAAAAGTTTTTCCTCTCCTGAACGGAGAAAGCCAACAGAATCCGGAGAGGGCAGGGGCAACAGAAGCTGTGACGGAAGAAGAGCCAAGACGGGAGAAGGGCAACAGAAAGTTCCACCGAGGAGAGAAAAAGCGGGAGGAGAGGACAGACCCGGCTGCCTCAGCGCTTGAGGGTTTGATCTTCGACGACGACTTCCGGCATGCCGCCGCGGAAGGTGACCCGGAAGATCGTCTCCTCGATATCCTCCGGTCGGCGATTGCGGTAGTTGCGCTCCAATCGGGCTAGCTCTTCTTCCAGAGATTTCGGGAAAAAGGCCCAGAAAGTCGCCGGTTTGAAATCGAGTTGCAGAGTGCCGGCGACTTGCCAGACGGCATCGCGCCGTGTGTCGCAGAACTTAATCTGATTGGCCAATTGCCGCAGATCATCATCCGTGGCGATGCGGTGGCGCGACAAATCGTTGAGGTCGGGGAAGAAGAGCGCCTTGTCGGTGTTAGGGATCGGCACCAGGAGTTTCGCCTGCATGGCGCGGAGTTGGTCCAGGTAGTCCCGGCCGCTGGAGACGCGGAAGCGCAAGACCCAGCGCAGGTTTCGCCCCAGGGTGGAGTCCGCTCCGCTTCCCCCTGGTCCTTTGCCGGCGGAGCCATCGAAGCCGGACCCTGGCCCATCGCCGGCCCCTTGACGCGCCCCCAACAGTTTTTTGCGGATGCTCTCTTCCAGACTGGCATAGGCCGCCGCGTTGGAATCCGAAATCGGCAGCCGCCCCTGTTCGTCAAAGTAGCGGATCGTCTGGCGAATCTCGTCGCGAATCTCCGGCAGTTGATTCGGGTTCGGCAGCGAGTTGATGATGGCCCGATCCGGCTCGGCATCTGCCTGGACGAAGGGGTCCTCCACCCCACCCGAACCTGACGAACCTAAACCGCCCCCATCGTCCAAGCCCAACACCTGCACCAATTGGACGGGCACCGGCGAGGTGTCCTCCCGATTCATGAGCCGCACCAGGATGAAAATGAGCAACGCGGCAATCCCGATGTGCAACAGGACGGCGGTGACCGTTGCCAGGGGAAACTCTAGCCGCTTGTTGTACTTCTCCCAAAACTCCTCCTCTGGCAATTGGGGAACGGCCAAGTCAGCGAACGGGTCCTTGGCGGAAGCCGAGCGTGGCGAGGTTCCAAGGCCAGCCGGAGCCGGTGGACTGCTGCGCGACGGCAGCGGTGAGGGAACAGGATTCATCCCGGCGCTCCCGTACAGTTTATTGGAGTCGGGGCCTCTGCCATTTGCTTTTTACTTTACCCCAATCTGTGCCGGAGGGAAAGAAAAAACGCCGCCAGCGCTGGGGGTGGCGAGGAGAGGCGGCGGTGCGATAGTCCCACGGGAACAAGTTGCAAGGAAAGCAACGGGGGCAGCCGAACCGAGCCGGTTCGCTGCCCCTAGGGGACGACGGGAGCGGGAACGGAGGGGTTTCCCTACAGCGGCGGAGTGACGATGGCCGCCCTCAAGCGATCCTCAGAGCAGGGCCGCTCAAAGGGGAGCCGCTCAAAGGGAGAGAGGATCACTTCTTCACCTCATATTCAGCATCGACGACATCATCACCGCCGCCTTTCTTGCCCGAAGGTGTCGTGCCGCTGGTCTCGCTGCTAGGGCGAGCGCCGGCGGAGGCGTAGAGGTGCTGGGCCATTGCAGTGGACGCCTGCTCCAGCTCGTGGAGGGCGGACTTCAGGGCGGCCAGGTCTTGCCGCTGCTCGGCTTCGCGCACCTTTTGGATGGCGGCATGGACGGCGGCCTTGTCGCTCTCGGAGAGCTTGTCCCCCACTTCCTTGAGCGTCCGCTCCAGGTCGTAGATGCGAGTTTCGGCCTGGTTCTTGGTTTCGGCGAACTCCCGCTTGCGCTTGTCCTCCTCGGCATGGAGTTCGGCTTCGCGGCGCATCCGCTCCACTTCTTCCTTGCTTAGGCCGGAGGAACCTTCGATGCGGATGGATTGCTGCTTGCCAGTGGCCAGGTCCTTGGCGGTAACGCTAAGCACGCCGTTGGCGTCCAACTCGAAGGTGACCTCGATCTTGGGGACGCGGGCAGGGGCCGGCGGGATGCCGTCCAGGTGGAAGCTGCCGATCTTTTTGTTGTCATCGGCCATGGGCCGCTCCCCTTGATACACCTCGACCTCGACCGACGTCTGATTGTCCGCCGCGGTGGTGAAAATTTCGCTTTTGCGGTACGGAATCGTGGTGTTGCGGGGAATCATGGGGGTCATGACGCCGCCGAGGGTCTTGATGCCCAGGGTCAACGGCGTCACGTCGAGCAGTTGGATGTCGGCGGCTGCCCCCAAGAGCAGTTGGGCGCCCTGGATGGCCGCTCCGACCGCCACCACCTCGTCCGGGTTGACTCCCTTATGCCCTTCCTTGCCGAAGATTTCCTTGACCAGTTGCTGGATGCGCGGCATGCGGGTCATCCCGCCGACCAGCACCACCTCGTCGATCTGGTCGGGCCGGAGTTTGGCATCAGCCAGAGCTTGCATGACGGGTTTCTTGCAGCGCTCGACCAGGTGCTCCACCAGCCGCTCGAATTGGCTGCGGGTGATGGTCATCATCAGGTGCTTCGGCCCGCTGGCGTCCGCCGTGATGAACGGCAGGTTGATGTCCGTCTGCACCTGCTGGCTCAAGTCCTTCTTGGCCCGCTCGCAGGCTTCCTTGAGCCGTTGCATAGCCATCGGGTCTTTCCGCAGGTCGATGCCGTGCTCCTTCTGGAACTCCCCGGCGACGTAATCCATCAGGGCTTGGTCGAAGTCATCGCCGCCCAGGTGGGTGTCGCCGTTGGTGGAGAGCACCTGGAAGACACCGTCCTCTCCCACGTCGAGGATGGAAATGTCGAACGTCCCGCCGCCCAGATCGAAGACGGCGATCTTTTGGTCCTTACGCTTGTCGAAGGCGTAAGCGATGCAGGCTGCGGTCGGTTCGTTGATGATCCGCATGCGCTGCTTGATGATTTTGCCGTCTTTGCCGCGGATTTCGTATTCGGTGTCGAAGCCGGCAATGGCCGCTGCGTCGATGGTCGCCTGCCGCTGGGCGTCATTGAAGTAAGCCGGCACGGTGATGACCGCCTTGCGCACCGTGTGCCCCAGGTAAGCCTCGGCGGCCTCCTTGAGCTTGCGCAGGACCATCGCCGAGATTTCCGGCGGCGTGTACCGTTTGCCGTCCACTTCGACCTTGACCAGATCGTTGGGGCCGTCCGCCACGACCTTGTACGGCACGCGCCGCACCTCGTCCTCCACTTCATACAAGCGCCGGCCCATAAACCGCTTGATGGAATAAATCGTCCGCTTCGGGTTGGTAATAGCCTGGCGCTTGGCCGGGTCGCCTACCAGGCGCTCCCCTTTGTCCGTGAAGGCCACGACGCTCGGCGTCAGGCGGTTCCCTTCCTGATTGGGGATCACCTTGACTTCGCTCCCCTCCATCACCGCCACCACAGAGTTGGTCGTACCCAAGTCGATCCCGATAATCTTCTCTTCTGCCATGGGATTTAGCTCCCTCGTGTTGTGAAGTTTCCCTCGATCCGTTCCTGTTGAGGACGGCCGGACGGCTTACCCCCGCTCCAGCTCGCCCCCTTCTACCGCTGGTCCGTAGAACAGCCTCTCGGCCAACGGGCTATGTCAACCCTTTCGATACCGGGGAAGCAGAAAAGGATTCAGCCGCCAGCGCCGGGCGAGATAAGGAGGCGGGGAAGCTCCAGCGGGGAAAAGGGGATGGGAGGATTGGGGTCCGAGGGGACGGGGAGGGGTGGGGAGGCCTCCGAATTCGTGGGAAAAGTTGACGGCTTTTTTGCCGCTCGGTAAATTGTGAACGTATTCACACGCTCTCCCCATCCTTACGGTAAGTGAATACCCCTTACGGCAATTGAATTAACTCTGGGAAGAATGAGTCGTAACATGGCGCGGAAAGTCGAGACGCACACGGCAGGCGAAGAGTCGGAGGCCCACCTCCAGGCATTACGCGCTCAGATCGACAAGCTGGACCTGCAAATCCTGGAGCTACTGAACAAACGAGCGAGCATTGCCACGCAGATCGGCAAGGTCAAGCTGAATCAGGGCGGGGAAGTCTTCTCCGCGGCCCGCGAGGAGGAAGTGTTGGCCAATGTGCTGGCTGCGCACAAAGGCCCCCTACCGGAAGTGACCATTAAGGCGATCTTCCGGGAGCTGATCTCTGGCTCGCGCGCGGTCCAGAAGGTGACTCGCATTGCATTCTTAGGGCCGGAGTACAGTTACAGCCACCTGGCCGCTTTGCAACGCTTCGGGGAGGCGGTGGCTTACAACCGCACGGGCAGCATCGCCGCCGTCTTCGAGGAAGTGGCCCGCAAGCATGCCGACTACGGCGTCGTCCCCCTGGAAAACTCCACGGACGGCCGCATCGCCGACACCCTGGACATGTTCATCCGCATGCCGCAGATCAAAATCTGCGCGGAAATCCGCCTGCGGGTGCACCACCACCTTCTGGCGAATTGCCAACAGACGGAAATCCGCCGCGTCTACAGCAAAGCCCAAGCCCTCAGCCAATGCCGCAATTGGCTCAGCAAGAACCTGCCGCATGCGACGCTCCATGAGGTGTCTAGCACCGCCGATGCCGCACGCCTGGTGCTGAGCGAGCCGAATGTCGCCGCCGTCGCTAGCCGCCAAGCCGCCGTCCGGTATGGCATCAACATTCTTTACCACAACATCGAGGACTCGCCGTTCAACGAGACGCGCTTCGCCGTCATCGGCCTGACGGACAGTGCCCGCACCGGCCATGACAAAACCGCCATGATGTTCCAAATCAGCCACACTCCCGGTGCCTTGGCGGACGTCTTGGCCATCTTCAAGGCCCAAAAGATCAATCTGACCTGGATTGAATCGTTCCCCTATCGGGAAGCCAAGGGGGAATATGTCTTCTTCATCGATTTTGACGGCCATCGCGAGGACCCGAAGGTCAAACGTGCCCTGGCAGCAATGGAGGAGGTCTGCGATTCGGTCCATGTGCTTGGCTCCTTCCCCCAAGCCCGTGCGGATGACGAATGAACGCGGACCAACGATCTGGAAGCGGGACGGAAAGGAAATATGGCGGGAGGGGACGGGACCCCATCACCAGTCCGGCCTAAGCTGGAGCCTGCGGCCTGCGGACGCAGAGGAAAAATGATCGGACGCTGCTGCCGGTGAACAAGTCAGATGGCTTTGCCGCTTCCGGTGGGGTCGGTGTGCCGTGGAGACTGCCAAGTCCCTGCGGGGGTACCCCTGTCGCAAGGGGGAGGCATTTTGTAACATACCTAGCGTAACCTCAAGGTGCTGGACCGGCGAGGGGTGCCGCGGCTGGTGCCGTCCCGCCGTTATTGCTTTTGCCGATAGGCTGCTGTACGGAGCAGCAGTCGGAGCCTGCCGTCCTCGGTTTTGGGGTCATGGCCGGAAACATGGCGAATACCCACCCAGAAACTTCTCACTCTACGAAGCAGCAATGATCCTGGTGATACGTCCTGATGCCACGCTGGAGCAGTTGGAGCACATCATCGAGCGGGTCCGGGAGCTGGGCTTTACGCCGCACGTCAGCCGCGGGGAATCGCGGACGATCGTGGGAGTGATCGGGGATGAGAACCGCCCCGGTGCTGAGAACCTCTCCGCCATTCCTGGGGTGGAGCAGGTGCTCCGGATCATGAAGCCCTTCAAGCTGGCCAGCCGGGAGTTCCACGCGGCAGATAGCGTGGTCTATGTCGGCAAGGTGCGCATCGGCGGGGGCAGCCTGGCCATGATTGCTGGGCCGTGTGCCGTGGAAAGCTATGAACAGATGGACATCATCGCCCGCTACGTCAAGGCCGGGGGGGCGAATATCCTCCGCGGCGGTGCCTTCAAACCCCGGACCAGCCCCTACGCCTTCCAGGGCTTAGGCGAAGAGGGCCTGAAAATCCTCCGCGACGTCGGTCAGAAGTACGACTTGCCCATCGTCACGGAAGTTATGGACCCGCGGCAGGTGGAACTGGTCTGCCGCTATGCCGACATGCTCCAGATCGGCGCCCGCAACATGCAAAACTTCGATCTGCTCAAGGAATGCGGCCGGACGCGCAAGCCCATCTTGCTCAAGCGGGGCATGAGTGCCACGGTCAAGGACCTGCTCATGTCTGCCGAGTATATCCTGGCTGAGGGGAACCACGACGTGGTGCTCTGCGAACGCGGCGTGCGCAGCTTCGAGGACAGTACGCGGAACATGCTGGACATGAGCGCGGTGCCGAACGTCAAGGTCCAGAGCCACCTGCCGATTATTGTCGATCCGAGTCATGCGACGGGCCGACCGGATTTGATACCGAGCATGTGTCGAGCGGCAGTGGCAGCGGGAGCCGACGGCGTCCATGTCGAAGTTCATCACTGCCCGGAGAAGGCCCTCTCGGACGGGCCGCAGGCCCTGTTGCCGCACCAGTTCCTCGACCTGATGGGGGACCTGCGCCGGTTGGCCGCCGCCCTCGGACGCGAGTTCTGGAGCCGCCCGGAAGCGGAGCTTGTCCCCTGAATCGCCCCCAGCAAAGCAGGCATTCCCTGGCCTCCCGCAGTTGGCCGCTCGGCATTTTCCGCCCTCTTCGCCCCGATTGCGGAACAGGCCCCTGGCGAGTAACAGGGACTAGTCCCGGAGAGGGTCGCATCCCGCAGTGGCGGCGTTGCAGAAAGGTGAACGGAACAGGCAGCAGTGAGTGAGTGGGATTTGCCCGCAGGAGGTGTTATGCCCAGGCAGAAGTTCGTCGCCGGTAATTGGAAGATGTACACGACTCTGGAGCAGGCACGGGAGCTAGCCCGGAGCGTGGCAGCAGGTGTCGATGCGGAAATGGCCCGCCGCCTGCGCGTCGCGGTTTGCCCCCCCTTTCCCTGGCTGCTGCCTGTCGCGGAAGTGCTCCGCAACACTCCCGTAGCGCTCGGCGCTCAGGACTGCCATTACGAACGCGAGGGAGCCTTCACCGGCCAGGTCTCGCCGTACATGCTGCGGGAGGCGGGCTGCCAATACGTCATCATCGGGCATAGCGAACGGCGGCATGGACTCCAGGAAAGCGATGAGTTTCTCAACAAAAAGCTCCACGGAGCGCTGCGGGCAGGGCTGCACGTCATCTTCTGCATCGGCGAGTTGCTGAGCGAACGCGAAGCAGGCCAGACGGAAAGCGTCCTTTTGCGCCAGCTTCAGAACGGCCTGGCCGGCCTGACGGCGGAACAAGCTGCCGCGCTGACCATTGCTTACGAGCCGGTTTGGGCCATCGGCACAGGCCGGGTCGCTACGGAAGAGCAAGCCCAGCAGGCCCACGCCTTCATTCGCGCTCAGATCGCAGAGCGCTTCGGCTCGACAGCGGCGGACTCCATCACCATCCAATACGGCGGCAGCGTCAAGCCGGAGAATGCCGCGGGACTGCTCCGCCAACCGGACGTGGACGGTTGCCTCGTCGGCGGGGCCAGCCTCAAGGCCGATTCCTTCCTGGCGATCGTCCGAGCCGCCCTCTGACCGCAAACCGATCTCGCCTGCGCTTCTGCCATGACTTTCCTCGGCATCGCTCCTCCCTTTGCCGTCCCCTGGGCTGTCCCTATTCCCGCGAGGTGCTGCCGTTCTCTCGCTGCTTTCCTGAAGCATCCTTAATTCTCACAACATTCTCGACAAAACCCTGTCGCTTTCCTCGGCCCTGCCCCGCCTCCATTCGCCGCTCGCCATCCTTTCGCCCCTGCCGCTAGAATCGCCATCCTCCCTGTTTTCCCTGCGGGACTCAGATTTTCCCGGACTCTTTGCGTCGTCCTTACAGGTGAGGTTGGTACGATCCTCTGTTTCCTCCGGATCGTTTCGGGAAGCTGTAGGGCGAGTGGGGAAAGCCGCCGCCCAAGCGGAGGTGGCCTTGACCGTAACCCCGCCATGCGGAATGATGCCCCTGAAGGATACTGCCCGGATCGAGCCATTGGGTTGCGATCACCGCCGGTGGAGGAAATTAACTCCCCGAAAGAAATTGACTCCCCGAAAGCGTGGGGGATACATCCGCCGCCAGAGATGCGGTGGGAAGCGAGAGGATAGCGGACGATGTGGGGGCGTGGCGCCGTCAACGTGCTGCTACTGCTGCTGTTGGCGGCCAGCGGCTGCAAGACGAGCGAGCGGAGCCGGGAGGGACGGGAACCTGCCGGCACCCCCGCTGCGCGCGGCAAGCAACCGGCTTGGTTGGACCCCTCCGCCCAACTCCCCGGCTCAAAAACGGGCGTGCCCAAAGGCGGCCCCTGGAGCCAAACGACCGCGGCGGCTGCCGATGCCATAGGAGGCCGTGTCGTCGATACGCTGGGTCGGCCCGCCAAAAATGTCTTCATTCGCATCGAACCTTTGCCGTCTTCCCCCGGCGGAGCAATGGGCATCTATAGCGATGATCAGGGCTACTTTTTGACCCGCGGTCTCAAACCGGGCCAAAGCTATCAGCTCACAGCGGAAGCCCAGCAGCAAGGACGGCGTTGGCGCGGCACGGTTCAAACCAAAGTGCCCAATACGACTTTGACTCTGGTCCTGCGGGAAGACCCCGCAAGCGGTGCCGACACCGGGAGCGGTGGGACAGGCGATCCGCTTTTACCGCCGCCGGAAGGAGTGCCGCGTTCCCGCACTCCACGGGCCAGCTCGGATGGCGCCTTCCAGCCGGATGGCGGGTCTGGCCAGCCGGTGCCGCCGTCGTTGCCACCCAGCGGTCGCCTACCCAGCGGTGGTGCAGGAGGAACGGGCGGGGGAACGCCGGCAGCGCCAGCTATCCCGCCGCCTCAAAATCTCGCTCCGCCGCTGCGGCCAGAAAACACAGCCGATGGACCGCGCCCGCCCTACACGCCGCCGCCGGTGAGTATTCCCGGCCCTCCCTCCTTACCGCCGCCGCCACCCCCGCCGCCAGTGCCGAAGCTCCCCGTGCCGCCTTCGGGGAACCCTCCCTCATCGCAAAACTCTTCGCCATCCCAGATCGGGAAGCCCTTCACGGTGGTTCTGGTCGATTCCTTGCAGCGCCCCTGGAGCTTCCCTGGAGACAGTTCCGCCCGCCTCGTGGTCCTGGAGTTTGTTACCAGCGACTGCCCCCACTGCCGCCCGGTGGTGCCCATTCTCAAAGACTTGCAAGCCCGCTATGGTGCCGCAGGACTCCAAATCGTGGCCGTGCTCTGCGACGAGTTGCCGCTGGAGCAGCGGTTGCAAGCCGCCCAGCAGTACGCCGCTCGCCACACAGTGAATTACCCCGTCTACGTGGAACCGGGAGCCGGGCCAGGACGTGTCCGCGATCTCTTCGCCGTGGAAGGTTACCCCACCGCGGTGGTACTCGATCGGCATGGCCAACTCCTCTGGAAAGGACACCCCGGCCAAAAGACCGAGTTGGAAGCCGCCCTCCGCCGCCACCTGTCACCGTGAATACCCGCATCGCCCTTGTCCCCCTCGCATTCGCTTGGTTCGGCTGCGCGACGCCTCGATTCCTCCTCGGCTGAGTCGTTTCGTTTGTCACGATTCCTCTGTCTCGGCCTTCCGACAAAATTGCAGATTTCGTGTGGACTCACCCGGCTTGCTTTCCCCCCTCCATCGCGGAGAAGGGAAGATGAGGTAGTAGCGTGGGAGAACGCAACGGGAACCTGAAAGAGTTGAAGCATCGCTTCGCAGGATCGGCCCATGTTAGAGCGTGTGCTCCTCAAAGGGTACAAATCTATCCGGGAAGCCGAGATCACGCTGCGCCCTATCAACGTCCTGATTGGTGCCAATGGAGCCGGCAAGTCGAACTTCATCAGCCTGTTTCAGTTCATGAACCGCTTAGTCGCCCAGGGAATGCAAACTTATGTAGCTCAGGCAGGCGGGGCGGATCAGATTCTTCACTACGGCCGCAAAACCACCGAACGCCTGGACATCGAGCTTTGGTTCACACGGGGAAGCCATTTGGCCAACGGCTACACCTGCACGCTTATCCCGACAGCAGACGACCTGTTCGTGTTTGATTCCGAGATCATCTACTTTCATGACCGCCAACTATATCAGGCACCTTACTCCGAAGTTTTACGTTCCCCCCGTGTGCATCATGAAACGCTCCTGAATGAGTGGGATCAGGCAGGGAATGCAGTGGCCCATTATGTTCTGGCTGCTCTGAAGTCGTGGCGGCTTTATCACTTTCACGACACGAGTGCGTCCGCCAGGGTCAAACAAACCGGAGACATTCACGACAACCTCTTTCTCCGCCCGGATGCCTCAAATCTCGCGGCTTACTTGTACCTGCTCCGGGAAAAACAGGAAGCCCACTACCGGGACATCGTGGAGACCATTCGGCTGGCAGCCCCCTTTTTCGGCGATTTCGTACTGCGGCCCTCGCCCTTCAATCCGGAGAAGATCCGCCTGGAATGGCGCGAGCACGGCTCGGATACCCTCTTCGGCCCGCACGCCCTCTCGGATGGCACCCTCCGTTTCATCTGCCTGACCACCCTCTTCTTGCAGCCGCCAAAACTATTGCCCAAAACCATCGTACTGGATGAACCTGAACTCGGACTCCATCCCTACGCCATTTCCCTACTGGCCGATATGGTGCGCAGCGCCGCCCGCCATACTCAGGTCATCTTGGCAACACAATCCGTGACCTTGGTCAATCAATTCCAACCGGAGGACATCCTGGTCGTAGATCGTCAGGAAGGCCAGTCGGTATTCCGGCGTTTGAACTCCGAGGAAATGACATCCTGGCTGGAGGATTACGGATTGGGTGATCCGTGGGAGAAAAACCTGCTCGGAGGACGGCCCACACGATGAGACGGAGGTTTATCTCCGTCGAAGGACAAACTGAAGAGACTTTTGTTCGCGATGTGCTCGCCCCCCCCATCTGGAGTCGAGATTAGAGCTGACGCCGGTGCTGGCCAAAACCAAACGCACCAAGGCAGGAGCCACTTTCAAGGGCGGCATCAGCTCTTATTCGCAAGTCAAAAAAGAGATTCGTCAACTTCTACGTGATAGTAATGTGGTATTGGTCACAACGATGATCGACTATTACGGCCTCCCGAATGACTTTCCGGGCCAAGACACCCTTCCGGCGGGCACACCCTATGAGCGTGTGCGACACTTGGAGGACGCATTCCAGAACGACATCGGGGACCCGCGTTTTCTGCCATTTTTGGTTCTGCATGAATTTGAAGCCTTGGTCTTCGCCGGACTGCACCATCTGCCTTCCGTCTTGCCCGGGTGTGAGAAGCAAGTGTCCCACCTGACTCAGGCCATCAGCGGCTTGTCTCCCAAAGAGATCAACGAAGGCCATACCACCCACCCGTCCGCACGGATTTGCCAACATCTCCCTGATTATCAGAAACGTTTGCATGGTCCACGAGTCGTACAAAGGACTGGACTGGATACCCTACGCCAGAAATGCCCCCATTTTGCCGATTGGATGCACCGACTCGAGTCTGTGTGACTGCGATCCGATGGGGCAGTATCAAGGAAGGCCACGGGGCAGTTTCGACGGAAGCAGGAAAATTGATTTGTTGTCAAAAAGCCAGTGTCACGTCTGTCGAAAAATCCCACGCTGTCCCTTTGTGTGCTAAGTTTCAAGCAAGATTCTGAGGAATTGGGGAGCGTGCCCCTGCGCGGTTCCTAGCGAGATAGAATCCGCCATATTGAGATCATCCCATGTCTTTGCGTATCGCTGCACAGGCCGAGCCGCTGCCCGGATATGTACTAGTGGAGCGGTTGGGAGCGGGAGGATTTGGCGAAGTCTGGAAGGCGGTGGCTCCAGGAGGGATTGCCAAGGCCATCAAGATCATTCACGGAGACCTACGCAGCGGAACGGATGCCTGCTTTGCTTTGCAGGAACTCAAGGCCTTAGCCCGCGTCAAGCAGGTGCGCCACCCCTATCTTCTGGCCCTGGACCGCTTCGATGTGGTGGAGGGCCGGCTCCTGATTGTCATGGAGTTGGCCGACTGCAATCTCTGGGATCGATTCGTCCAGTGCCGCGAAGCTGGTCTCCCCGGCATCCCCCGGCATGAGCTGCTCACCTACATGCTGGAGACCGCCGAGGTTCTCGATCTGTTCAACGACCAATTCCAATTGCAGCATTTGGACATCAAGCCGCAGAATCTCTTTCTCCTGCACAATCACATCAAGGTGGCGGACTTTGGCCAAGTGAAGGACTTGCAGGGGCTAGTGGCGGCGGTTACAGGGGGGATCACGCCGGTCTATGCAGCGCCGGAGACCTTCGACGGGGTGATCACCCGCTACTGTGATCAGTACAGTCTGGCCTGTGTGTATCAGGAGTTGCTGACCGGTCGGCGGCCCTTTGATGGCACGACCCCCGCGCAGCTCCTGCGGCAGCATTTGTTCCAAGCACCGCAATTGGAGCCGCTCCCGCCCTCGGATCGGCCCATTGTGGCCCGCGCCTTGGCGAAAAAGCCGGAGGAACGCTGGCCCACGGTGACCGCCTTCGTGCAGCACCTGATCGGGTCCACGCCGTCCGGTGTGGTGCGCTTTCCCGCCTTGCGTCGTTCGTTGGAAGCGTCCGGGGTGCAAAGTAGCCCGCTGCTGCCCGCCACGCCCGTCGAGCAGGACCGCGAGACGCCCCGGGGAATGGAGCAAGTGGCGGCGGGGGCCTTGTCGCCAGCTCTGGTCATCGGGGTAGGCGGTTCCGCCTTGCCGATCCTGCAACGCCTGCGCTGGGAGTGGCTGCAACTGGCGGAGGGCGTCCTGCCCGGCATGCAGCCCCCACCGCCTCTGGAGTTCCTCTTCATCGACACAGATGAGGACACGATCCGCCAGGCTTGTGAGGAGTCGGCCTCCGAGGGGCGCGCCGCCTTGCCGCAGGAGGATGTCATTCACACACCGCTGCAACGCATGGCCTATTACATGCGCCCTCGGCCTAGCGGACGGCTTATCACCGAGGACTGGTTCGACCCTGGCCTGCTCCATGTCCTACCCCGCCAGCCTCGGACGGAAGGGGTCCGCATGCTCGGTCGGCTCGCCTTTTGCGATCATCACCGCTTGATCCTCCAGCGCCTAGAGTCGGCTTTGCGCTCGCTGACTCTCAATAGTGGGAATACCCCCCCGCCGCAAAATGACGGGACCGCGGCGGAAGCGTCCTTGGGGCTGACCGTCATGATTCTGGCGAGCCTGGGAGGCGGGACCGGCAGCGGGATGTTTCTCGACCTGGCCTATGCCGTGCGCAGCCGCTTGCAGCAGTTGGACATGCCCCGCGCGACCGTCCAGGCTCTGTTGCTGTTGCCTCCCCTCACGGGAGACTCTTCCGCCTTGCAACCTACGCTAGCCAATTCCTACGCCGCCTTGCGGGAACTGGCTCACTACAGCCGGTCGGACACCCTCTACACCGTTGAATACGAAGAGTTGCACGGGCGTATCCAGACTCGGCAGCCGCCTTTTGATCGCTGCTTTGTCGTCCAGCAAGCGGTGCGCGAGGCGGAAGCTCCCCCACCGCGGTGGGATTCCGCCGTCTTACGTTTGCGTACGCGGCGCGAACCGGGACCGGCGGGTTCCCGCATCCTGACGCGCCCGGCGAGCCGAGATGAACTACTCACGCCCATGCCGCAACGCACCCTGCGCCTCTCTTTGACCTCATCGGACCTTCTCGCGGCGGAAATCCTCCGCCTCTACCTGCTGACACCGGTGGGACAGCGCCTGCGCCGGGCCTACCCCCGTGCGCGCGGGGCGGGAGTAGCTCAGCTTCCCTTGAGTTGGCCGTCCCTGAGCCACTGGCGTTGGCCGCGACGCGAATTGCTTCACCGTCTGGCTTTGGCCTGCGCCCAGCAGTGCGTGCAACGCTGGACCGATTTGCCCGCCGTCGCCGAACCGTCCCAACAGTTCCTGACACTCGCCCATCACCTCTGGTCGGAATTGAAACTGACGCCGGCGCAGATGCGGGAAGAACTGGAGCAAGCGGCGGCAGCCGCCCTGGGGCGGCCGGCCAGCGACACCTGGGCGAGATCGGAAGAGCACACGTCTGAACTCCAGTCACATGTCAATCTCGTATGCCGTCTTCTGCTTGAAAAAA
>ENA-ORXB01002602-ORXB01002602.1-sediment-metagenome-genome-assembly--contig:-NODE-2602-length-14883-cov-16.325409_pt1 | contig 14883 bp, 13 predicted proteins | sample MGYA00237863_ERZ511475 | MGnify/ENA primary metagenome ERZ511475 (study PRJEB26305, sample SAMN06343858) | sediment metagenome | isolation source: hot spring sediment | place: Canada: British Columbia... | reverse complement strand
CCCCGGGTCCGCGGGCACCTCTTTGTCGCCCATCTCGCCCTGCTGTTGGGCTGTGCGCTGGAGAAGGCCCTCCGGCGCGCCGGCCTGACCGTGGCGCTGGAGGTCGCCCTGGCTGCGCTGCGCCCGATACGCTTGGTCACCCTGGAACTGGGGGATCAGCAGGCCCGGGTCCTCACCAAGAAGCTGTCGCCCCATGCCCAGGCGGTCCTCAAGGCCGTCGGCTTGGCCCGCCTCCCCGTCCCAGCAGGCCCGTAGTGAAACCGCTTTTCCAGAAATCCTTCAATGGTGCGGGTTTCAGCCCCTGAGATGTCAAACACGGGCTAGAATCTCCACTGCGCCCGGGCCCTCTCCCCACGCAGTGACCGTGCGCCCGGCACGACGCCGGCGCGCGTGCAAATAGACCGCGGACAGCGCAGCGACCACCGGGAGGTTACAATACAAGCGGTGGAGATCCCCCGGTCATTTCGGGAACTGGCTGAGACCATGGAGGCGGTGGCGCAGACCTCTCGCCGTGGGGAGAAGGTCGCCCGCCTGGCACATTACCTGCGCGCTCTCGACGACGATAGCCTGACCACGGCCTGCACATTCCTAACGGGGGCCGCCTTCCCCGCCGGCGACGCCCGCCGGCTGAATGTGGGGTGGGCGGCGCTGGCCGATGTCCTGCTGGCGCTGACCGGCGTGGGCGAGGAGACGCTGCACGATGCCTACCTGCGCCATGGGGACCTGGGCGTAGTGGCGGCGGAACTCTTCGCCGTCCGTCCCGCCCGCTCGGCGGAGCCGCTGACGCTGGCGGCTGTGCGCACCGCCTTCGAGACCCTGGCCACGGCGGCGGGTCCTGGGTCGCGGGGGGTGAAGGTGGGAGCGCTGCGGGACCTGCTGGATGCGGCCACTCCCCTGGAGGCGAAGTACCTGGTGAAGATCATCACCTCGGACCTGCGCGTGGGCCTGAAGGCGGGCCTCCTGGAGGAGGCGGTGGCCTATGCCTTCGCCCCACAGCCGCGGGCGGGCGGGTATCGCGCCGTGCTGCCTATGGTCCGCCGCGCCCACATGCTGCTTGGCCGCATCGGCGATGTGGCGGTCCTGGCGCGGCAGGGGCGTCTGGAGGAGGCGCGGCTGGCGCTCTTCCACCCATTCCACTTCATGCTGGCGGAGACCATCTTCGCCGCGGAGGAGGCGTTTGCGCCGGGAGGCCGGGCGCAGGGGACAGCCCTGCTCGTGGAGGACAAGTACGACGGCATCCGCGCGCAGGTGCACAAGGTCCAGGGGCGCGTGGCCATCTACTCCCGCACGCTGGACGACGTCACCGGCTCGTTCCCCGAACTGCTGCCGGCACTGCAGGAGCTGGCCGGCTGCTACGTCGTCGACGGGGAGATCCTGGCCTGGCGGGGGGACCACCCGCTTCCATTCTCTCTGCTGCAGCAGCGGCTGCGGCGCAAGAAGCCCGGTCCTCTGGTCGACCGCATCCCGGTGGTCCTGTTCGTCTTCGACCTGCTGCACCTGGATGGGACTGATCTGCTGGCGGCGCCGCTGCTGGAGCGGCGCAGGCGCCTGGAGCAATTGCGCTTCTTCGGGCCGGTCAGGCCCTCTTTCGCTACGGTGGCGGAGGACGCAGACCACCTGGCGCGGCGCTTCCGCGAGGCCCGCGCCCGGGGCAACGAGGGGCTGGTGGTGAAGCGCCTGGACTCCGCCTACGCGCCCGGCCGCCGCGGCAGGCAGTGGGTGAAGTGGAAGGAGGAGCTGGCTTCGCTGGACGTGGTGGTGGTGGCCGCGGAGCACGGCCACGGCCGGCGCGCCGGGGTGCTCTCCGACGTCACCTTTGCCGTGCGCGACGGCGGGCGGCTGGCCACCATCGGCAAGGCATACTCCGGACTCACCGACCGTGAGATCGCGGAGCTGACCCGTTGGTTTCACGCGCACACGGTGGCGGACCTGGGGCGGGTGAAGGTGGTTCAGCCGGAGGTGGTCCTGGAGGTGGCGTTCGATGCGGTGACACGCAGCACGCGTCACGACTCCGGCTTCGCTCTGCGTTTCCCCCGGATCAAGCGCTGGCGGCAGGACAAGACCGCCGCGGAGGTCAATACCCTGGACGACGTGCGGCGCATCTACCAGCGCCAGGTGGTCCGTGCGCACGGCGAGGATGTGCTGGATGGAAGCCCGGCCGGCGCGGCCGGCGGAGGGGGCGGGTCGCGGTCATGAGCGCGAGGAGGGACAACCTGGTTCTGAGGGTCGCCGTGCGCACGGGTGGGGGACTGTTGGCCGCGATGGCACTCCTGCTGGCGGTGGCCCCGGTGCTGGCGCTTCCGCTGCCGACCCCGGCGGAGGCGGCGCCGCAGGCACCCACCGTCCCCACCGTCTTCCGCATCGACGTGGAGGGCGTGATCGGCCCCTCCACGGCGCGCTACATCATGCGGGCCATCCGACATGCGGAGGAGGAGCGGGCGGAGGCGCTGCTCATCCGCCTGGATACCCCCGGTGGCCTGCTCAAGTCCATGGACGACATCACCAAGGCCATGCTCAACAGCGGCGTGCCCATCATCGTCTACGTGGCGCCGCAGGGGGCGCGCGCCGCCTCCGCCGGGGTCTTCGTCACCTTCGCGGCGAACGTGGCCGCCATGGCCCCCGCGACCCGCATAGGTGCCGCGCACCCGGTGGGCCTGGGGCAGGGCGGTCAGGGGGAGCAGGACAGGACGCTGTTGGAGAAGGTGACCAACGACGCCGTGGCCAACATCCGCGGCCTTGCCCGGCGCCGCGGTCGGAACGCCCAGTGGGCGGAGAAGGCAGTACGGGAGAGCATCTCCGCCGACGAGGAGGAGGCGGTGCGCCTTCGGGTCGTGGACCTGGTGGCCCGCAGCGAGGACGACCTGCTGCGCGCCGTGGACGGCAGGGCGGTGACCACGGCGGAAGGACAGGTGACGCTGCGCACACGCCGCGCCCGGGTGGTCTCCCTGCGCATGGACGTAACCGAGCAGTTCCTCAACCTGCTCTCCGACCCCAACATCGGCTTCATCCTGCTGAACATCGGCATCATCGGTGTTCTGGCCGAGCTGTACAATCCCGGGCTGATCCTCCCCGGCGTGGTGGGCGCCATCGCCCTGGTCCTGGGCCTGGCCTCCTTCGCCATCCTGGAGGTGAACGCTGCGGGGCTGGTGCTCATCGCTCTGGCCGTGGTCATGTTTATCGCCGACCTGAAAATCCCCGGACACGGCGTCCTCACCTTCGGCGGTGTCGTAGCCTTCATCTTCGGGGCGATCCTGCTGACCTCGCGCCAGGCCCCCTTCCTGCGCATCTCCCTGCAGCTCATCCTGGGCGTGGCCGCGCTGCTGGCGGCGTTCTTCCTCTTTGCCGTGGGAGCCGGCATCCGAGCGCAGCGCGCCGTGGTGCGCAGCGGGGCGGAGGGGCTGGTGGGTGCGGTGGGCGTGGCACGCACGGTGCTGGACCCGGAGGGGATGGTGTACGTGCGGGGCGAGATGTGGACGGCACGGGCGGAAGGCCGCCGCATCAACGAGGGAGAGCGCGTGCGCGTGGTGGGGATGGAGGGACTCACGGTGCACGTGCAGCCCGAGGAGCCGTGAGGGTCGAGATCCGTACCTGCAGCGAGAAGGAGACCCTCCTGGTCGGCCGGCTGCTGGGCCGGCACCTGCGCCGCGGAGATGTCGTGGCCTTGAGCGGCGAGCTGGGCACGGGCAAGACGGTGCTGGCACGGGGCATCGCCGTCGGAGCCGGCGCCGCAGGGTACATCGCCAGCCCCACCTTCACCCTGATCCGGGAATACACCGGTCCCGTAACGGTCTACCACGTGGACCTCTTCCGCCTGGAGCCGGCGGAGGCCGCCGAGCTGGGACTGGAGGAGCTTATGGATCGGGGGATTACCGTGATCGAGTGGGCGGAGAAGGTTGAACCGCTGCTGCGCCCCCCGCTGCTGCGGGTGGAGCTGGCCTACGGTGATGAGCCGGAGGAGCGCGTCCTCCGCCTGAGCGCCGCAGGGGACGGCCCGGCCGCCGCCGCCGCGGCGGCGGCGGCCCATTCCACCACCTCTCACGCCCGCGCTTAGGGACGATGCTCGTCCTCGGTCTGGAAACGGCCACTTCCTATGGCAGCGTGGCCCTGGTGGGCCCAGAGGGACTTCTGGCCGAGGCCACGGCGCTGGTGCCCATGCGCCACCTGGAGTGGCTGATCCCGGCCATCGACCGCGTGCTCGCCGACGCCGGCGTCTCCCGGACACAGGTGGAGGGCCTGGCCGTCTCGCAGGGGCCCGGGGCGTTCACCGGGCTGCGCATCGGCATCGCCACGGCCACGGCCTGGGCGCGAGCCAGCGGCGTGCCGCTGGTCGGGATCTCCACGCTGGAGGCGCTGGCCGCCGCCGCAGGCGCCTCCGGCCTGGTGGTCCCGGTCCTGGACGCCAAGCGCGGCGAGGTGGCGGCCGCGGTCTTCCGCAGGGAGGACGGGCACCACCTCACCCGGGTACATGAAGACACGGTGCTGCCCCCGGAAGCGCTGCGCGGTATCGTCCCCGGAGGTGAGCCGGTCCTGCTGGTGGGAGACGGGCTGGCGCGCTGGCCGGATGTGATTCGGCAGGCGGTCCCCGGCGGTCACCTGGCGCCGCCGCCGCTGTGGGTGCCGCGCGCCGCGGTCACGGCCGCGCTGGGGCGGGAACGGCTCCTATCCGGGCAGCGGGACGATCCCTACAGGCTGGGGCCCGTCTACGGCCGCCGCCCCGCCATCGCCTGACCGCCCACGGCACCCCCCGGGGATGCGCTATTATACGGTAAGCGCCGCATGGTCAGGGAGATCACCCGCGTCGAGATCGCGCCGATGACGCCGGCGGATATCCCGGCGGTCCTTGAGATTGAGCGCCGCTCCTTCTCCAGCCCCTGGCCGCGCGATGCCTACGAGCACGAGCTCGACCACAACCGTTCCGCCGTCTACCTGGTGGCACGGCGGGAGGGAGCCGTCGTCGGCTACGCCGGTATGTGGGTGGTGATGGACGAGGCTCACATCACCACCATCGCCGTCCACCCCGGGATGCGCGGGCAGGGGATCGGAGAGCGGCTGCTCATCGCCCTGATCGACAGGGCCGGGGAGCGGGGCGCCCGGTGGGTGCAGCTGGAGGTGCGTCGCTCCAACCTGGTAGCCCAGAGCCTCTACCGCAAGTATGGCTTCCGAGACGTGGGCGTGCGGCGCCACTATTACAGCGACAACGGGGAAGACGCCCTGATCATGTGGACGGGCAACATCTGGGAGGAGGAGTTCCGGCGGCGCTATGAGAAGCTGCGCGCCGTGTTCCTCGGCTCCTGACCCGCCTTGACTCTGCTGCTCGGCATCGAGACCTCGTGCGACGAGACGGCCGCGGCCGTCATCGACGCCACCTTCCGCATCCGCAGCAACGTCATCGCCTCGCAGGCCGACCTGCATCGCCGCTTTGGCGGCGTCGTCCCGGAGCTTGCCTCCCGCCGACACATCGAGCGCCTGTTGCCGGTGCTGGACGAGGCGCTGGAGCGGGCGGGGGTGGCGCTAGGGGAAGTGGGTGGCGTGGCGGTCACGTACGGTCCCGGCCTCCTGGGCAGCCTGACCGTGGGCGTGGCCGCAGCCAAGGCGCTGGCTTACACCTGCGGCCTCCCCATAGTCGGCGTGAACCACCTGGAAGGTCACATCTACGCCAACCGCCTGGACCGTCCCCCCTGGCCGCTGCCCGCGGCGGTGCTCATCGTCTCCGGAGCGCACACCGACCTGGTCCTCATGCGGGAGGAGGGGTGCTACCGGGTGCTGGGCCGCACGCGTGACGACGCGGCGGGGGAGGCCTTCGACAAGGTGGGGCGGTTGATGGGGCTGGGGTATCCAGGCGGTCCCCTGGTGGACCGCCTGGCCGAAGGAGGGCATCCCGAACGCGTCCCCCTGCCGCTGCCATTTCCCGACGGCGTCTACGACTTCTCCTTCAGCGGCCTCAAGACCGCCGCCCTCCGCGTCTGGCGGAACCGGCCCGCAGATGCGGACTTCGCCCGCGACTTCGCCGCGAGCTTCCGCCGCGCGGTGGTCGAGGTCCTGGTGGCGAAGCTGTTCCGGGCGGTGGACGCGTTTCGTCCCCGGGCGGTGATGCTGGCCGGCGGGGTGGCGGCGAACAGCCTCCTGCGGCGGCGGGCGGAGGAGGAGGCGGGACAGCGTGGTCTGCCCCTCCTGGTCCCGCCCCCAGCCCTGTGCACCGACAACGCGGCCATGATCGCCGCCGCGGGCGCGGTGCGGCTGCTGAAGGGGGAGTCGGATGGGTTCGACCTCTCGGTTTCGGCCGACCTTCCGCTGTCCTGAATCGGGTCCCAGCATGACCCTCGTTCTTTCCCCGGGAGCTGGACAGCAGGTTTCGCTCTCGAATGTTCGTCTTTAGGAGTGGGCCGGTGTGCTGTGGATAATGTGCACAAACCTGTGGGCAAGGCCGGTGAAGCCGCCCTCGTGATCGCCGCCAGGTGAGCTGGAGGGATCTCCCATCGTTCACCGTCTGCAGGAGGCGCACCTGTCCTGAGCCGGGTTGCCCGGGGAAATAGGGGCTTGCATCGTCCGGGCCGCCTGCCTACCATTACGGGTGCTAGCACTCTTCGAGGTGGAGTGCTAATCACCGACCCATCCTGGCCTTCATCGGTCGGGTCCCCCCGGGTCGGGCGAGACAGATTCCCCGGCCGCCGCAGCGGCCGGAAAAGGCAAAGGAGGGACCAGAGGATGCAGCTTCGTCCACTGGGCGACCGCGTGGTCGTCAAGCCACTGGAGGAGGAGGAGCGCACCAAGGGCGGGATCGTCCTGCCCGACACCGCCAAGGAGAAGCCCCAGCACGGCGAGGTCGTGGCCGTCGGCCCAGGGGAGTGGGACGACGAGGGGAAGCGTCGCCTGCCCCTCGATGTCAACGTCGGCGACCGGGTGCTCTTCGCCAAGTACGCCGGCACCGAGGTCAAGATCGAGGACCAGGAATACCTGATCCTGCGTCAGAGCGACATCCTTGCCGTGGTGGAGAAGACCCCGGCCAAGGTCTAATCGTCCTGCGCCCCGCCGGATCGGCTGGCTTCGGCGGCCGCCGGGCAGCCGGCCCGCGGAGGGGTAGGGTTGTGACCGACGGAGGTGACGGCAGTGCCGAAGATTCTCGCGTACAACGAAGAGGCGCGGCGGTCCATGGAGCGCGGCGTGAACAAGCTGGCGGACGCCGTGCGCATAACCCTGGGGCCCAAGGGCCGCAACGTGGTGCTGGAGAAGAAATTCGGTTCCCCCACCATCACCCACGACGGTGTGACCGTAGCCAAGGAGATCGAGCTGGAAGACCCCTTTGAGAACGCGGGCGCGCAGCTCGTCCGCGAGGTGGCCACCAAGACCGAGGACGTGGCCGGCGACGGAACCACCACCGCCACCATCCTGGCACAGGCCATGATCCGCGACGGGTTGAAGATGGTGGCCGCAGGGGCCAACCCCATGGCCCTGAAGCGGGGCATCGACAAGGCCACGCAGCGTGTGGTGGAGCACATCAAGGCGGTGGCCAAGCCCCTGGAGACCAAGGACGAGATCGCGTACGTCGCCAGCATCTCCGCCAACGACCCGGCCATCGGCCGGCTCATCGCCGACGCCATGGACAAGGTGGGCAAGGACGGGGTCATCACCGTCGAGGAGTCCAAGGGGATCGAGACCACCGTGGAAGTCGTCGAGGGGATGATGTTCGACAAGGGGTACATCTCCCCTTACTTCATCACCGACCCCGAGAAGATGGAGGCGGTTCTAGAGGAGCCCCTCATCCTGATCACCGACAAGAAGGTGAGCGCCGTCAAGGATCTTCTCCCCGTGCTGGAAAAGGTGGTGCAGGTGGGCAAGCCGCTGCTTATCATCGCCGAGGACGTGGAAGGCGAGGCCCTGGCCACCCTGGTGGTGAACAAGCTGCGCGGCACGCTCTCCGCAGTGGCCGTCAAGGCCCCCGCCTTCGGCGACCGGCGCAAGGCCATCCTGCAGGACATCGCCATCCTCACCGGCGGCCAGGTGGTCAGCGAAGAGGTGGGGATGAAGCTGGAGAACGTGGACATCAAGCACCTGGGCCGGGCGCGTCAGGTGAAGGTACGCAAGGAGGAGACCATCATCGTCGGCGGCGCCGGCAGCCAGCAGGAGATCCAGAAGCGCATCCAGCAGATCCGCAAGCAGATCGAGGAGACGGAGTCCGACTACGACCGGGAGAAGCTGCAGGAGCGGCTGGGCAAACTCTCCGGCGGCGTGGCCGTCATCAAGGTGGGGGCGCCCAGCGAGGCCGAGCTGAAGTACCGCAAGACGCGCACCGAGGACGCGCTGCGGGCGACGCGCTCCGCCGTGGAGGAGGGCATAGTCCCCGGCGGCGGGACGGTCCTTGTCACTGCGGCCGCCGCCCTGGAGAAGCTGGAAGCGCAGGGTGACGAGGCCACGGGCGTGAACATCGTCCGCCGAGCCCTGGACGAGCCCGCCCGCCAGCTGGCGGTGAACGCCGGCCAGGAAGGCTCGATCATCGTGGAGCAGACCCGCCAGCAGCCCGCCGGCTGGGGCTACGACGTGCTGTCCGGGAAGTTCGTGGAGATGATGAAGGCCGGCATCGTCGATCCGGCCAAGGTCGTCCGCTCTGCCTTGCAGAACGCGGCCAGCATCGCGGGGCTGCTGCTGACCACCGAGGCGATGGTGGTGGAGAAGCCCGAGGAGGAGAAGGAGACTCCCACCCCGCCCACGCCTCCGATGTAGCGGCCGGGTGGCCCGCGGCCCAGTAGTTCGTGAGAGCGGGAGGTGCAAGGCCTCCCGCTTCTCATTTTGTTCGTGATCGGCCAACGATCCGATAATTGCGAACTTTCTCGCCTTCCTTCTTGCTCACCGTAACTATTTAGCCCCAGAATTGCATCAGTACGCTCGCTCTGGCGAGGCAAACGGAGAAAATACGAACATTCAGGAGACCTGGCATCAGGATATTGATCGTCGGCGGCGGTGGGAGGGAGCATGCCCTGGGGTGGGCGCTCGCTCGCTCCCCGCAGCGCCCACGCCTCTGGTTCGCGCCCGGTAACGCAGGCACACTGGCCCTGGGGCCTTCCGTGCCGGTCGCCCCCACGGACGTGGCCGCCGTCGTAGAGGCCGCGCGCGCCATCCGTGCCGATCTCACGGTCATCGGCCCGGAGGCGCCGCTGGCGGCCGGGGTCGTTGACCGCCTTCGCGAGGTTGGCCTGCGTGTCCTGGGGCCCTCGCAGGCCGCGGCGCGGATCGAATCCAGCAAGAGCTTCGCCAAGGAGATCATGGATGCCGCAGGCATCCCCACGGCCGCCTGGCGGGCGTTCGACGACTTGGAGGCGGCGTTGGCCTTCGTGCGCGATGCCGGCAGACCCCTGGTGGTCAAGGCCGACGGGCTCGCCGGGGGCAAGGGCGTGGCGGTCTGCCGGGACCCCGCACAGGCGGAGGCGGCTGTCCTGCGGGCCATGGCACATGGGGTTTTCGGAGCGGCGGGCAGGCGCGTCGTCGTGGAGGAGGTGCTATCCGGCCAGGAGCTCAGCGCCCTTGCGGTAACCGACGGCCAGGCGGTGCGGCTCCTGCTGCCCGCGCGCGACCACAAGCGACTGCTGGAGGGCGACCTGGGACCCAACACGGGGGGCATGGGGGCGGTGGCGCCTGTCCCCCTCGAGGAGTCCACGGAGCGGCAGGTCACAGGCATCCTGGAGCGCGCCGTAGCCGAACTCGCCCGCCGGGGGTGCCCGTTCACAGGCATCCTCTACGCCGGCCTGATGCTTACCGCGGGCGGGCCGCGGGTGCTGGAGTTCAACTGCCGCTTCGGCGACCCGGAGGCCCAGGTGATCCTGCCGCTGCTGGCTACCGACCCTGTGGAGCTGCTCCTGGCCGCAGTGGAGGGGACCGTGCACCGGCTGAGCCTGCGCTGGCAGCCGGGGGCTGCCGTGGGAATCGTCCTGGCCACCGGCCGCTACCCTGAGGCGGTGGAGAGCGGTCTTCCCGTCGAGGGGCTGGACCGGGCCTGGCCGCAGGTCGTCGTCTTTCATAGCGGGACCGCGCTGCAGGACGGCCGCGTGGTCACCGCTGGAGGGAGGGTCTGCACGGTGGTGGCCCGGGGGGAGACCGTCGACGCGGCCCGCGCCCTGGCCCTGGCGGCCGCGCAGGAGATCCGCTTTGCCGGCCGGCAGTACCGTCGCGACATCGGCCTGCGGGCCGCGGTATTGCCCGTGGCCGGCGGCGCGCCGGCTCCCGGTGAGCCCTCCGGGAGGAGGCGGGAGGACCGGCCACAGGTCGGCATCATCGTGGCTAGCGACTCCGACATGCCACTGGTGGAGGAGGCCGCGGCGGTCCTGAGGCGGTTGGGGGTGGCGTATGAGGCGACTGTCGCCTCCGCCCACCGCGCGCCGGAGCGCGTCCGGCGGCTGGCGCTGGAGGCGGAAGTCCGGGGGTGGCGGGTGATCATCGCCGCCGCAGGTGGGGCTGCGCACCTGGCCGGGGCAGTGGCGGCACAGACGGTGCTGCCGGTGATCGGCGTGCCGCTGCAGGCGACGCCCCTGGGCGGCCTGGACGCTTTGCTCTCGACGGTGCAGATGCCCCCCGGGGTTCCTGTGGCCACGGTGGCCATCGGCGCCTGGGGGATGCGCAACGCGGCGCTGCTGGCGGCGCAGATCCTGGCGGTGGCGGACGAGGACCTGAGGAGGCGCCTGAGCCAGGAGAAGGCACGCCTGGCGGAGGCGGCGGAGGGGCAGGCTGCCGCGGTCCGCCGCGGTGAGGAGGAGCGCAGGTGAGCGTTATCGCCGTCGTCGGCGGGCACTGGGGTGACGAGGGGAAGGGCCGGGTGGTCGACGCCCTGGCCGCGGAGGCCGACGTTGTCATCCGCTTCAACGGCGGAAGCAACGCCGGGCACACCATCGTCACCGAGCGGGGCACCTTCCGCCTTCACCTGGTCCCATCGGGGATCTTCCACCGGGGAGTGACCTGCCTGCTCGGACCGGGAGTGGCCCTCAACCCCGACGTCCTGCTGCAGGAGGTACGCGAGCTTCGGGCCCGCGGAGTGGATGTGGCGGGGCTGCGCATCTCCGACCGGGCGCACCTGGTCTTCCCCCACCACTTGGTGGCGGACGAGCTGGAGGAGGAGGTGCGAGGTGCCGCCGCCCACGGCACCACCCGGCAGGGCATCTGGCCGCTGTACGCGGACAAGGTGGCGCGTATGGGCGTGCGCGTCGGAGACCTCTACGTGGAGGACTACCTCCGCGATCTGCTGGACTACCTCGGTGCGCGCAAACAGGCGCTTCTACGGGGCCTTTACGGGTACACCGACTTCGACCCTGCCGACCTCCTCCGTCGCTGCCGGGCGTGGCGGGACCAGCTCGCCCCATATGTGGTGGACTCCCACGCCCTCCTCCAGGAGGCGCGGCGGGAGGGGCGCCGGCTGCTACTGGAGGGACACCTGGGCGTGATGCGCGACCTGGACTGGGGGCTGTATCCCTACGTCACCTCCTCCACCTGCCTGCCCGGGGGCGCGGCGGCGGGCGCGGGGATCCCCGCAGCGGAGATCACGCGCGTCATCGGCGTGGTAAAAGCCTACACGACCGCGGTGGGCGCGGGGCCCTTTCCCACGGAGCTGCCCGATGCCACGGGGGACCGGCTGCGTGAGGCGGGGCAGGAGTACGGATCGCGGACAGGGCGGCCGCGGCGCTGCGGATGGTTCGACGCCGTGGCCGCACGGTTCGCCGCGGAGGTGGCCGGCTTCACCGAGCTGGCCGTGATGAAGCTGGACGTCCTTTCCGGCTTCGACCGGGTGAAGGTCTGCGTCGCCTACCGGGACGGGGGGCGGGTGCTGACCACCGTGCCGCACACCGCGGTGATGGCTCGCGTCCGGCCCGTGTACGAGGAGTGGCCAGGGTGGTCGCTGGACGGATCGGTGCGCGCCTTCGAGGATCTGCCCCCGCCCGCCCGGCACTTCGTGGAGCGGCTGGAAGCCCTTGTGGGCCGCCCGGTCACCCTCGTGGGAGTGGGGGGCAGCCGGGAGGCGCTGCTGCGACGAGGAGCCCCGACGGAGGCCGGCGGTGCTTGACCGCTACAGCACGCCACAGATGCAGGCGCTGTGGGCGCCAGAGAACCGCTTCGCCCTCTGGCTGGAGATCGAGCTGCTGGCGGCGGAGGCGCAGGCGGCTCTTGGCCAGATCCCGGCGGAGGCTGCGCAGCGGCTGCGCCGGGAGGCCCGCGTGGGTTCGCCGGAGCGCATCGCCGAGATCGAGCGCACCCAGACTTCTCACGACGTGGTCGCCTTTCTCCGCTCCGTGACCGAGGAGACCGGCGAGGTCGCCCGGTTCCTGCACCGCGGGCTGGGCTCCGCCGATGTGGTGGAGACGGCGCAGGCGGTGCTGCTGGTGCGGGCCGCCGACCTAATCGACGAAGCGCTCCGGGACCTGGCCGCCGCCTTGGCCGACCAGGCCCGGCGCCACGGGAGGACGGCGATGGCCGGCCGTACCCACGGCATCCTGGCCGAGCCGGTGACCCTGGGGCTGAAGGCGGCCCTGTGGTACAGCGAGGTGCGGCGGGGGCAGGAGCGGCTGCGGCGGGCTCGGGAGGGGGTGCGGGTGGGAAAGCTCTCCGGGGAGGTGGGTAGCTACGCGCACATCGACCCCCGGGTGGAGGCGCACGTCTGCGCGGCACTGGGGCTGGTCCCCGCTCCGGTGGCTTCCCAGGTCCTGCAGCGCGACCGCCACGCCGAGTACCTGGCGGCGCTGGCCATCCTGGGGGGGACCCTGGAGCGGGTGGCCACCGACATCCGCACCCTGCAGCGCAGCGAGATCCGGGAGGTGGAGGAGCCGTTCCACGCCGGGCAGGCCGGGTCGTCGGCCATGCCCCACAAGCGCAACCCCATCCTCTGCGAGCGCATCTGCGGCCTGGCCCGGGTGCTGCGAGGTCACGCGCTGGCCGCCATGGAGAACCAGGCGCTGTGGGGGGAGCGCGACATCTCCCACTCCTCCGCCGAGCGGCTGATCTTCCCCCAGGCCACGACGCTGGTCCACTACATGACGCACCTGCTGGCCCAAGTCATCCGAGGGCTGCGCGTCTATCCCCAGGCCATGCGCCGCAACCTCTGGCGCTACGGCGGGGTCGTCTTCAGCCACGCGGTCCTGCTGGCGCTGGTGGAGGAGGGTTGGCCGCGGGAGGAGGCCTACGCCGCGGTGCAGGCGGCGGCCATGGAGGCGCTGGAGACGGAGGGGGACTTCCGTGCGCTGGTCGCCGCGCGCGGCCTGCTCCCTCCGGCGCGCCTGGAGCAATGCTTCGACCTGGAGCCTCACATGCGGCACATCCCGGCCATCATCGACCGCGTCCTGGCCGGCGAGTCGGGGGAACTCCAGCAGGTGGAAGGGCTGTGAGCTCCGCGGTGCTCACCGCCACCGACCTCCCCCTCCCCCTGGTGGGCCGTGGCAAGGTGCGCGACGTCTACGCGTTGCCGGGCGAGCGCCTGCTTCTGGTGGCCACCGACCGCCTCTCCGCCTTCGACCACGTGCTGCCCACCCCTATCCCCGACAGGGGGCGCGTCCTCACCCGGCTATCCGCCTTCTGGTTCGCGCGCACCGCGGAGCTGGTGCCCAACCACTTTCTCTCTCTCGATGTGGACGGGCTGCTGCCGCCAGCCGACCCTAGACTGGCGCTGCTGCGCGGCCGGGCGATGGTGGTACGGCGGGCGCGGCGGATAGACGTGGAGTGCGTCGTCCGCGGCTACCTGGCGGGGTCCGCCTGGGAGGAGTACCGCGCCGCCGGAACGGTGGGGGGCGCGCGGCTGCCCGCCGGCCTCGGCCCCGGGTCGCCGATGCCCCGGCCCCTCTTCACGCCGGCTACCAAGACCGCCACCGGCCACGACGAGAACATCCCCACTTCGCGCGTGCAGGCGCTCTTGGGGGCGGAGCTGGCGCGCCGCCTCGAGGAGACCTCCATCGCCCTCTACGGGTACGCACACGAACACGCTGCCGCCTGCGGCCTCGTCCTGGCCGACACGAAGTTTGAGTTCGGCCTTGCGCCCGACGGTGCCCTGCTCCTCATCGACGAAGCGTTGACGCCGGACTCCTCTCGCTACTGGGACACCGCGGGCTACCGCCGGGGCATCCTGGAGCCCTTCGACAAGCAGTTCGTCCGCGACTACCTAATCCGCGTCGGCTGGGACCGCGAGCCACCCGCGCCGGCGCTGCCGGCCGAGGTCGTGGCGGCCACCGCGGCGCGCTACCGCGAGGTCTACCGGCGCCTGGTGGGAGAGGCGCTGCAGGAGGGAACGTGAGGACGGTGCGCGTGGTGATCATCCTCAAGCCGGGCGTCCTGGACGCGCCGGGGCGGGCCATCCGCCAGGGGCTGGCTGCGCTGGGCTTCGCCGTGGAGGAGGTGCGCGCCGGAAAGTACCTGGAGCTGGTGCTCCCCGACGGCCCCGCCGATGTTCAGGAGATGTGCGCCCGCTTCCTGGCCAACCCCCTAATCGAGACCTGGCGGATCGAAGAGGAGGAGCGGCCCACTCCCCCCGGAGGTGCTGGCCCGTGATCTGGGGGGTGGTGAACTTCCCCGGCTCCAACTGCGACCGGGACTGCATCCACGTGCTGCGCCACGTGCTGGGCCAGGACGTGCGTCCGGTCTGGCACGAGGAGCGGGATCTGGAAGGGCTGGACGCCGTGGTCCTGCCCGGGGGGTTCTCGTACGGGGACTACCTGCGGCCCGGGGCCATCGCGGCCACCGCGCCGGTGATTGCGGCACTGCGCGAGGTGGCGGACCGCGGCCTGCCGGTTCTGGGCATCTGTAACGGCTTCCAGATCCTGGCCGAGGCGGGGCTGCTCCCCGGGGTGCTGCTGCGCAACCGGACCCTGCGCTTCATCTGCCGCGACGTCTGGGTGCGGGTCGAGTGTGTGCGCACCCCGTTCA
>ENA-ORXB01002599-ORXB01002599.1-sediment-metagenome-genome-assembly--contig:-NODE-2599-length-14892-cov-3.562808_pt1 | contig 14892 bp, 16 predicted proteins | sample MGYA00237863_ERZ511475 | MGnify/ENA primary metagenome ERZ511475 (study PRJEB26305, sample SAMN06343858) | sediment metagenome | isolation source: hot spring sediment | place: Canada: British Columbia... | reverse complement strand
GAGGGTGGCGACCCGGCCGTTCACGGTGACGAGGCCGGCGGCGATGAGCTCCTCGCACGCCCGTCGGGACCCGAGCCCGGCGCGCGCGAGCGCCCGCTGGAGCCGCTCGACGGGCATCGCCTCACTCGGTCTCGCCGGCGGCGTCGGCCTCGTCGGCCGCGCCGAGCAGCGGTGCGAGCGGGGGCAGGTCGGCGAGGGAGGACAGGCCGAGGCGCTCGAGGAACTCCGGGGTCGTCCCGTACAGCATGGGGCGTCCGGGGCCCTCCTCACGGCCGACCTCCGCGACGAGGCCGCGCTCGATCAGCGCGCGCAGCACGCCGTCGGAGCTCACGCCGCGGATCGACGCGATCTGGTGCCGCGTGACCGGCTGCTTGTAGGCGACGATCGCGAGGGTCTCGAGCGCCGCCTTCGTGAGCCGCACGTGACGAGAGGCGAGCACGTAGCCCTCGATGACCGGGGCGGCCGCGGGGCTCGTCGTGAGGCGCCAGCCGCCCGCCACGTTACGGAGCACGATCCCGGCGCCGCGCTCCTCGTAGGCGCGCGCGAGCTCCTCGCAGAGCTCGTCGGCCTCGCGGCGCTCGATCCCGAGCGACTGCGCGATGACGACCGAGGGCACCGGCTCGTCGCTCACGAACAGCAACGCCTCGAGGTCGCGCAGGAGCGCCGAGCGCTCGGTCATCCCTCCTCCCATCGCACCTCGATCTCCCCGAAGGTCTCGGCCTGCCGCAGCTCGACCTTCCCCTCGCGGTAGAGCTCGAGCAGGGCGAGGAAGCGCACGACCACCTGGATCCGCTCCTCGCAGTCGGCGACGAGCTCGCGGAACCGCGCCTCCCGACGGCGCGCGAGCTGCTCCTGCACCGCCCGGACGGCCTCGGCCATCGTGTAGCGGATCGGGGTCACGTGCGCGAGGTCGAGCACCGGCGGGGGTCGCAGCAGCGCGGCCGCCAGGCGCGCGAGGTCTTGCGGCGCAACCTTCTCGAGCACATCCGGGTAGAGGTGCGCGAACTCCGGCGGCGGGCCGGCGAGCCGCGGCACGCAGAGGGCCTCCTCCTCCAGCCGCCGGGCGATCCAGGACGTCACCCGTCGGAACGCCGCGAGCTCGAGGCTCCGCGCGTACACGAGGTCGGGCGAGACGCCGAGCAGGTCCTCCTCGTCCACCGCCTCGTGGCGCGGCATGAGGCGCGCGACCTTGAGCTCGAGCAGGATGGCGCACACAGCGAGGAACCACGTGGCCTCCTCCAGGCTCCACCCGTCGGCCTCCGCCGCGTGCGCGAGGAAGCGCTCGGTCACGGTGGCGATGGGGACGTCGCAGACGTCGATCCTCTGCTCGAGCAGCAGGTCCGCGAGGAGCCGGAACGGGCCCGAGAAGACCGGGAGCTCGACCGCGAACCCGGCGCCCGGCTGCACCTCACTCATGTCAGGTGCATCGCGTCGCGCACGGCCTTCATCGTCTCCTCGACGACCGGCCGCACCTTGGCCGCGCCGGCCGCGAGGACCTCCTCGACGAGCCCGGGACGGTGCTCGAGCTCCTCCCGCCGCTCGCGGAAGTCGCGGTAGTAGGCGACGATCCGGTCGGCGAGGTTCGTCTTGCACTGCACGCACCCGAGCTCGCCGCTGCGGCAGCTCGCCTCGGTCCACTCGAGGATGTCCGGCGAGAAGCGGCGGTGGAGCGTGAAGACCGGGCAGATCTCCGGCCTCCCGGGGTCGCCCCGACGGACCTTCTGGGGATCCGTGATGTACGTGCGCACGGTCTCGCGCACGGTCGGCTCGTCGTCCCGGACGTTGATCACGTTGTCGAGCGACTTCGACATCTTCCGCCCGTCGGTGCCGGGGATCAGCGGGGTCTCCGAGAGCAGGGGCTGCGGCTCGACGAGGACCTCCCCGTAGAGGCGGTTGAAGCGGCGGACGATCTCGCGCGAGAGCTCGAGGTGCGGCACCTGGTCCTCCCCCACCGGCACGAGCTCGCCCTTCACGATCGTGATGTCCACCGTCTGCAGCAAGGGGTAGCCGAGCAGGCCGTAGTTGGCGATGTCGCGCTCGGCCATGTCGCGCAGCCGCTCCTTGTACGTCGGCACGCGCTCGAGCCAGCCGAGGGGCGTGATCATGCCGAGCAGGAGCGTCATCTCGGCGACCTCCTTGACGTCCGACTGGCGGTAGAGCGTCACGCGCTCGGGGTCGATCCCCGCGGCGAGGAGGTCGAGGACGAGCTCGCGGGTGAAGCCGGGGAGCTCGGCGGTGCGGTCGTAGTGGGTCGTGAGCATGTGCCAGTCGGCGATGAAGTAGAAGCACTCATGCTCCTCCTGCAGCCGGAGCATGTTCTCGACGTTGCCGAACCAGTGGCCGACGTGCATCGGCCCGGTCGGCCGGTACCCGGTCAGCACCCGCTGCTTGCGCTCGGTCGTCGCGCCCACGATGGGGGCAAGGATAGCGCGGCCGGCCCCCACGGCCCGGGAGCGATCAGCAGATCGGGACCTCCGCGCCGACGATGAGCCGGGTCACGACCTGCGCGAGGGCACGGACGATGCCGAGGAGCGGGCCGGAGAGCAGGAAGAACACGAGGAGGATGAACAGCACGAGGTACTGGTCCAGCCCGGTGTAGACCTCGCGGGCGCGCGGCGGCAGGTAGGGGGCGAGCAGCCTCGAGCCGTCCAGGCCGGGGATCGGCATGAGCTGGAAGACGAGCTGGTACACGTTCACGAGGAACGCCGCGTAGGCGAGCTCGCCGGGCACCCCGCCGACCCCGGCGCGGAGCGCGAGCCCGGCCAGGGCCGCGAGCACGAGGCTCGCGCCGAGCCCGGCGAGCGTCACGAGCATCGGCCCGCGGCGGGCGTCGCGGAGGTGGTACGGGTCGAGCGGCAGGGGCTTCGCGTAGGCGAAGATCGGGAGCAGGCACACGTTGCCGGAGGCCACGAGCACGAGGATCAGCCCCGGCAGGATCACGGTCCCGAAGGGATCGACGAGGGGACGTGGGTCGAGGCCGAGCCTCCCCCACCGCCGGGGCGTGGGGTCGCCGAGGCGGTCGGCGGCGAGCGCGTGCGCGTACTCGTGCAGGAAGAGGCTCGGCGCGAGGGCGACGAGCAGGAACAGGGCGAACCGCAGGGACTCGGCCGTCATCCCAACCACCCGTGCACGAGCGGGACGGGCTCGACCGGCTCCTCCGAGAGCACGAGCGCCGCGAGCACCCGCGCGACGGCCGCCCGGGCGGCGTCCTCGGTGCGGGCGTGCACGCGCCCGAGCTCCTCGCCCTCGCCGAGCAGGTCCCCGACCTTCGGCCGGAACGCGATCCCGACGGCGGGATCCACCGGGTCGCCCTTGCGCTTGCGTCCGGCGCCGAGGTCGGCGCTCGCCCGGCCGAGGGCCTCCGCGTCCACCGCCGCGAGGTATCCCCGCGACGGCGAGCGGATCGGGAGCTCGAGCGGGGCTCGCGGCAGGACGCCCTCCGGGTCGTCCACGACCCTCGGGTCGCCGCCCTGGGCCTCGACCATCCGTCGGAAGGTCTCGAGCGCCGACCCGTCCGCGAGCGCGCGCTCCGCGCGTGCGCGGGCCTCCTCGGGCTCCCGGTCGAGCAGCCGCACCTGCGCCTCGGTCGCGAAGAGCACCGCGAGCTCGGTCAGCCGGCCCGGAGCCTCGCCGCGCAGCACCCGGGTCGCCTCGGCGACGTCGAGGGCGTTCCCGATCGCGGAGCCGAGCGGCTGGGACATGTCCGTGACCGCGATGCGACAGGCCCGGCCCCAGTCCTGCGCGAGCGCGGCGCAGGCCTCGGCGAGGGCGAGGGCGTCCTCGACGGTCTTCATGAACGCGCCGCTGCCCGCCTTCACGTCGAGCAGGATGAGGTCGGTCCGCACCGCGAGCTTCTTCGACATCACGCTCGCGGCGATGAGCGGCACGGCCGGCACGGTCGCGGTCGCATCGCGCAGCGCGTAGAGCTTGCCGTCGGCCGGGACGAGGTCGGCCGTCTGCGCCGCGACGGCGCAGCCGACCTCCTCGACCTGCCGCTCGAAACGCTCCGGGTCGAGATCGGTCCGCAGGCCCGGGATCGCCTCGAGCTTGTCGAGCGTGCCCCCGGTGTGCCCGAGCCCCCGCCCCGACAGCTTCGCGACGGCGAGACCGAGCGAGGCCGCGAGCGGCGCGAACACGAGCGTCACCCCGTCGGCCACGCCGCCGGTCGAGTGCTTGTCCACCCTCGGGCGGGAGATGCCGGCGAGCTCCAGCGTCACCCCCGAGTCCACCATCGCCCGGGTGAGCGCGAGCGTCTCGGCCCGGTCCAGGCCGCGGATGAAGGCGGCCATGAGGAACGCGGCGGCGAGCTCGTCCCCGATCTCGCCCCGTACGTAGCCGAGCACGAACTCCCGGATCTCCTCGGGGGCGAGGCGGCGGCCGTCGCGCTTGGCGGCGACCACGTCCCGGGGGTCGGCGAGCGTCACGGCGAGACCTCCCCGGCGAAGCTCGCGCCGACGAGGCCCCACGGCACGCCGAGCAGCTCCGCGACGGTCGCCCCGAGGTCGCCGAAGCAGCCGCGCGTGCCGACGTCGTACGGGCCGCCGACGAGGCCCGCGGCGAGCAGCGGCGTGCGCTCGCGCGAGTGATCGGTCGAGGGCGTCGTGGGGTCGCAGCCGTGGTCCCCGGTGAGGAACAGCACGCCGCCGTCGAGGGCGGCGATCAGCTCCGGCAGGCGCCCATCGAGCGCCTCGACCGCTCGCGCGTACCCCTGCGGGTCGTTGCGGTGCCCGTACTTGCTGTCGAAGTCGACGAGGTTCGTGAAGACGAGGGCGGGCCCCGGCCGCCGCAGGTAGCCGAGGGTGAGGTCGATCCCGTGGTCGTTGGAGTCGGAGTAGACGGCCTCGGTCAGGCCGCGCTCGGCGAAGATGTCGCGGATCTTGCCGACCCCGTACACGGCCACGTCGGCCTCCAGGCACCGGTCGAGCAGGGTCGGACCCGGCGGCGGGACCGAGAAGTCCCGGCGCTCGGGCCGGCGGCGGAAGCTGCCGGGCTCCCCCTCGAAGGGCCGGGCGATGACCCGGCCGACGCTGTGCTCCCCCACGAGGATCCCGCGCGCGATGCGGCACCACTCGTAGAGCGTCTCCAGCGGCACGACGTCCACGTGGCAGGCGATCTGGAAGACCGAGTCCCCGCTCGTGTAGACGATCGGGCGCCCCGTGCGCAGGTGCTCGGCCCCCAGCCGCTCGATGATCTCGGTGCCCGAGGCCGGGACGTTGCCGAGCACCTCCCGGCCGATCGCGCGCTCGAAGGGCTCGATGACCTCCGGCGGGAAGCCCTCCGGGTACAGCGGGAACGGCCGGTCGAGCACGATGCCGGCCATCTCCCAGTGCCCGGTCGTCGTGTCCTTGCCGGCCGAGCGCTCGGTCAGGCGCCCGTGGGCCGTGCCGGGCTCCGCCCTCGGCGCCACGCCCTCGATCCGGGTGAGGTACCCGAGCCCGAGCCCCTCGAGCGCGGGGACGCGGAGGCCGCCCACCGCGCGCGCGCAGTTCCCGAGGGTGTCCGAGCCCGCGTCCCCGTAGGCCGCGGCGTCGGGAGCGTCGCCCACCCCGAAGGAGTCGCACACGAGCAGGAGGACCCGCTCGACGCGGGCCGGGCTCACCGCCGGCGCTCCGCGACCGCGCGAGCGATCACCGACCCTCCCCCTTCCGCTTGCAGTCGATGCAGAGGATCGCCCAGGGCAGCGCCTCGAGCCGCTCGACGGCGATGGGCTTGCCGCACCGCTCGCAGATGCCGTACGTGCCGAGCTCCATCTTCTTCAGCGCCCGGTTCACCCAGCGCAGGTTCGCGCGGAGGGCCTTCATGACCGAGAGCGTGCGCGCGCGCTCGGCGGTGGCGTGCGCGCTGTCGGCGAACCCGCGCTCGACGTCGATCTCGGCGTCGTCGGAGTCGGGGTCGCCGCCCTGCTCCTCGATCTCCTTGCGGAGGTTGTCCCGCTGCTCCTCGAGCGCCGCTCGCAGCTCCGCCAGCTTCTCCTCGGTGATGCTCACGCCATCTCCCTCCTTGCCGCGACCGCTCGGTGCGCCCGCGGATGCGCCATCTCGTAGACCTCGCGCAGGTGCTCCCTGGTCACCAGGGTATAGACCTGCGTGGTGGCCACGCTCGCGTGGCCGAGCAGCTCCTGGACCACCCGCACGTCGGCGCCGCCCTCGAGCAGGTGGGTCGCGAAGGAGTGCCGCAGCACGTGGGGGCTCACCCGGCGCTCGATCCCCGCGCGGCGGGCGGCCTCCGCGAGGATCAGGGTCACCCCCTGCCGGGTGAGCCGTCCGCCCCGCTGGTTGAGGAACAGCGCGGCCCGCGAGCGTACCGTCGCGAGCTGCGGCCGGGCGAGCCGCAGGTACGCCTCGAGGGCCTGGACCGCGTACCGCCCGAGCGGCACCTCCCGCTCCCTCCCGCCCTTGCCGAGCACCCGCACGCTCCCCAGCTCGAGATCGACGTCGTCCACGTCGAGGCCGGTGAGCTCGGAGACGCGCAGGCCGGCGCCGTAGAGCGTCTCGAGCACGGCCCGGTCCCGGAGCCCCTTGGCCGAGCCCTCCTCCGGCGCCGTCAGCAGCCGCAGCACATCCTCGAGCGGGAGCGGCTTCGGCAGGGAGCGCGGCAGCCGCGGGCGCACGACCGAGACCGACGGGTCCGAAGCGGCGGCCTGCTCGCGCAGCAGGTACCGGTGGAAGGACCGGACGGCGGAGAGCGCCCGCACGAGCGAGGTCGCACGGTAGGGGCGGCCGTCCCCGTGGGTCGAGGCCGAGATCCGAGCCATGAACGCGGCGACATCGCCCTCGCCGACCCGGCGGGCGTCGGTGGTCCCCCGCTCGCGCAGGAACGCCCCGTAGCGCGCGAGGTCCCGCCGGTAGGCGGCGACGGTGTTCGGGGAGAGGCCGCGCTCGACCGTCAGGTGGTCGAGGAACCGCTGCAGCTGACCCGCGAGGGCGTCGGCCATCGCACCGCTCCCCTCAGGCCGCGCCGGGGACGAGCGCGCCGAGCTCGGTGTAGGTCAACCCGTGCGCCTCGGCGACGCCCCGGTTCGTCACGTATCCGCGGTAGACGTTCACGCCGAGCGCGAGCGCCGGGTCCTCGCGCACCGCGGCCTCGAGTCCCTTGCTCGCGATGTCGAGCGCGTAGGGCAGCGTCACGTTGGTGAGCGCGTAGGTCGAGGTCCGGGGCACCGCGCCCGGCATGTTCCCCACGCAGTAGTGGACGACGTCGTGCGTCACGAACACGGGGTGCGAGTGCGTGGTCATGCGCGAGGTCGCCACGCAGCCCCCTTGGTCGATCGAGATGTCGACGATGACCGAGCCCGGGCGCATCGCCCGGACCATCTCCTCGGTCACGAGGTGCGGCGCCCGGGCCCCGGGGATCAGCACGGCGCCGATCACGAGGTCGGCCTCGAGCACCAACCGCTCGATCGCGAGGTCGCTGCTCATCACCGTCTGGACGCGCCCGCGCTGGATCTGGTCGATGTGCCGGAGCCGGTCCACGTTCTTGTCGAGGACCGTCACCTCGGCCTCCATGCCGGCGGCGATCCACGCCGCGTTCAGCCCCGCCATCCCGGCCCCGATCACCACGACCCGGGCGGGCTGCACGCCCGAGGCCCCGCCCATCAGGACCCCCCGCCCGCCGAAGGGGCGCTCGAGGTACTTCGCCCCCTCCTGGGGCGCCATGCGACCGGCGATCTCGCTCATCGGCGCGAGCAGCGGCAGCCGCCCGTCGGGGAGCTCGACCGTCTCGTAGCCGACCGCCACGAGCCCGCGCTCCACCAGGAACTCCGTGAGCGCCTTGTCGGCCGCGAGGTGCAGGTACGTGAACAGGAGGTGGTCGGGGCGGAACCGGTGGAACTCCTCCGGCTGCGGCTCCTTGACCTTCAGGATCATCTCGGCGGCCTCGAAGACCGCGTCGGCGTCCGGCAGGATCCGGGCGCCCGCCGCGGCGAAGTCCTCGTCGGCCAGGGCCGAGCCGAGCCCCGCGCCCCGTTCCACCACCACCTCGTGCCCGGCCCGGGTGAGCTCGCGTACGCCCTCCGGCGTCGCGGCGACCCGGTACTCGCTGTCCTTGATCTCCCTGGGGATCCCGATGATCACGGCGCTCCTCCCTCGTACCGGTCCGGCCGGGCGGCGCGCCTCTAGCCTACCCAACCGCCGGGGAGCGGCCGCCGAGCCTCGCCTCGGCGAGGAGGAGCGCGAGGGCGGTCTTCACGTCCCGCACCCGGCCGGCGCGGGCGGCCGCGACCATCTCGGCGAACGGGCGGCGCAGGAGCTGGGTCCCCTCCTCGGGCGGCCCGTCGGGCTCCTCCCCCACCGTGGCGAGGAACAGGTGGACGTACTCGTCGGTGAACCCCGCCGAGGAGTAGTAGCCGCCGAGGAACTCGATCGTGCGGTGGGTGAACCCCGTCTCCTCACGGAGCTCGCGCGCCGCGCAGGAGAGGGCGTCCTCCTCCCGCTGGTCGAGGAGCCCCGCCGGGATCTCGACGAGGTGCTGACCGATCGCGGGCCGGAACTGCCGCACGAGCAGCACCTCGCCCGCGGGGGTGACCGGGAGCACGGCCGCGGCGCCCGGGTGGCGCACGACGTCGTGCTCGCCCTGGGGCAGCGGGTGGACCTCGACCCGGATCAGCCGGCCGCGGTAGACCTCGCGGGCCGACACCGTCATCCGACCGCGAGCGGGCGCTCGGCCTGCGCGGCCCGGCGAGCCCTCGCCGCGCCGACGAACTCGCGGAACAGCGGGTGCGGCCGGGTCGGCCGCGAGCGGAGCTCGGGGTGGAACTGACCGGCCACGAAGAACGGGTGGTCGGGCAGCTCGATGATCTCGACGAGGCGGCCGTCGGGCGACAGGCCCGAGAACACGAGCCCGTGCTCGGACAGGACCCGGTGGTAGGCCGGGTTGACCTCGTAGCGGTGGCGGTGGCGCTCGTAGACGACCTGCTCGCCGTAGGCGGCCGCGGCCCGCGTGCCCGGCACGAGGTGGCAGGGCTGGGCCCCCAGGCGCATCGAGCCGCCGAGCTCGGTCACGTGCTTCTGCTCGGGGAGCAGGTCGATGACCGGGTGGGGGGTGGCCGGGTCGAACTCCGAGGAGTTGGCCCCCTCGAGGCCGCACACGTTGCGGGCGAACTCGATCACGGCGCACTGGAGCCCGAGGCAGATCCCGAGGAACGGCACGCGCTGCTCGCGGGCGAACCGGATCGCCTCGACCTTCCCCTCGACCCCCCGGACCCCGAACCCGCCGGGGACGAGGATGCCGTCGGCGCGCTCGAGGACCTCGCGCCCGCCCTCGGCGAGGTCGTCCGAGGCCACCCAGGAGATCTCGACCCGCGCGCCGTGGTGGAACCCGCCGTGCCGCAGCGCCTCCATCACCGAGAGGTAGGCATCGCGCAGGTTCACGTACTTGCCGACGATCGCGATCTGCACCGGGTCGGCGGCCGCGTGGATCCGTCGGACGAGCCCCTCCCACTCGCCGAGATCCGGCTCGGCGTCGATCCCGAGGTGCCGGGCGAGCAGCTCGTCGAGGCCCTCGCGCTGCAGCACGAGCGGGACCTCGTAGATCGAGGCGGTGTCGGGCGCGCTCACGACCCCGGAGATCGGCACGTCGCACAGGAGCGAGATCTTCTCCTTCAGGTGCCGCCCGATCGGCCGGTCCGAGCGGCACACGATCGCGTCGGGCTGCAGACCGAGCGAGCGCAGCTCCTTCACCGAGTGCTGCGTGGGCTTGGTCTTCAGCTCGCCCGAGGGACCGATGAACGGGATCAGGCTCACGTGGACGAACGCGCAGCGCTCGCGCCCGACCTCGTTGCGCAGCTGGCGGATGGCCTCGAGGAACGGCAGCGACTCGATGTCGCCCACGGTGCCGCCGATCTCCACGATGAGCACGTCGGCCGCCTCGGTGCGCGCGTACGAGCGGATCCGCTCCTTGATCTCGTCGGTGATGTGCGGGATGACCTGGACGGTCTTGCCGAGGTAGTCTCCGCGCCGCTCCTTGGCGATCACGGCCGAGTAGATCGAGCCCGTCGTCACGTTCGAGCCGCGGTGGAGGCTGGCGTCGACGAACCGCTCGTAGTGGCCGAGGTCGAGGTCGGTCTCGGCGCCGTCGTCGAGCACGAACACCTCGCCGTGCTCGAACGGGTTCATCGTGCCCGGGTCGACGTTCACGTAGGGGTCGAGCTTCTGGAGGGCGACGCGCAGTCCGCGGGACTTGAAGAGGCGGCCGAGCGAGGCGGTGGTGATGCCCTTGCCGAGGCCCGAGGCGACCCCACCCGTCACGAAGATGTACCGCGGCTCGTTCTGCACCTCGGGACGGCATGCTAACAGGTCCCTCCGACGCGCTCCGGCGTTCGGCTCGGAACTTCAGCGCGTGCCGTCATCCGGCAGGCGCCCGAGCCGGTCGAGCAGCCGCAGGGGCGGCACGGCGGCGATCGCGCGGGAGAGCGTGAGCGTCTCGGCGAGCAGGTTGAGGCCCACGGCGAGCCCCGCGGCCACCGGGACCCAGCCGTCGGGCAGGAGCAGGTACAGGCACAGCCCGGCGGCGAAGCCGAGCGGGTTCGAGCCGGCGTCGCCGAGCATCGCGCGCTCGCGCAGGTCGGGCACGAGGGCGACGAGGGCCGCGGCGAGCACGCCGAGACCGGCCGGGAAGGCGCCGAGGGGTCCGGCGAGCGCGAACGCGGCCCCCACCGGCAGGAAGGCCTTCAGCGCTCGGCCCGGTGCGACGTCGAGGCCGTTCCACAGGTTCGTGCAGGCCGCGAGCAGCACGACCCCCGACAGCCGAGCCCAGCCGGGCCGCGACCCCTGGAGCGCGACGACCACCACGGAGGCCCCGACCGCGACGAGGACCTTCAGCGCGCCCGTCGTGATCCGCCCGGCGAGCAGGGCGCCGAGGTGCCCTCGGAGCCCGCGGGGGCCCGGCGGCGCGAGATCGTCCACGAGCCCCGCCCCCGAGACAAGGAGCAGACCGGCGAGCGCGCCCCAGGCCTCGGCCCCGACCCCCGCCACCGACTCCCCGAGGAGCGTCGCGCCCACCGCCCCGAGATCGAGGAGCGCCCACAGGATGCGGGGGATCCGCCGCCCCCGGTGGTTCTCGGCCTCGAGGCGTCCCCAGCGCATCACCGCAGCCCGAGGGCTCGCGCGGCCACCGCGGCGGCGATGTCGAGCCCCTGGCGAGCCCGGTGCGCGAACCCGCGGAGCGACCGCCCGGTCGGGCGGTGCGAGAGCGTCGCCGGGACCTCGACCACCCGGAAGCCGGCGCGGGCCGCGTCGATGGTCATCGCGGTCTCGACCCCGAACCCGCGGGCGAGCGGCCGGCAGGCGGCGAGCACCTCGGCCCGAACGGCCCGCTGGCCCGAGAGCGGCTCGGCGACCTCGAGACCGGCGAGGGCCCGGATGGCGCGCGCCGCCGCGCGCTTGACGAGGCCGAACCCGCCGCCCGCCGCCGGCGGGAACCGCGCGACGGCGAGATCGGCTCGTCCCGAGCGCACCTCCTCGAGCACGGCGCCGAGCTCGCGGGCGCTCGCGCCGAGGTCGGCGTCGGCAAGGAGCCACACCTCGGCCGGGGGCAGGCGACGGAGCGCCCCCTCGAGCGCGCCCCCCTTGCCGATCGACCGCGCGAGCCGCAGCACGGTCGCCCCCGCCGCGAGGGCCGCCGAGGCGGTCCCGTCCGTCGAGCCGTCGTCCACGACCACGACCTCGTCCGCGAGCTCGCGCAGGGCACGGACCGTCGCGCCGACCCGGTCGACCTCGTTCCGCGCCGGGACCAGGGCGACGACCCTCCCGGTCACGGCGGCGGGGGCAGGGGCGCGCTCCCGGCTCCGACGCCGTAGTCGCCGCCCTCCCCCGTGAGGATCAACCGCTGCAGCCCGAGCACGAGGGCCGCGCCGCCCCGGCTCTCGTCGACGTCGTCCACGGTCACCACGCCGTCCGACCCCGCGCGACGGAGCAGCTCGACGAAGGGGACGACGGTGCCGACGGGCTCCCCGGCGGCGACGGGCAGCCCGAGCTCGACGAGGCGCTCGACCAGGGGCACCGCGAAGGCCTCCGGCGGCATCGCCGGCTCGGCGTCGCCCCCGCCGGCGAGGACCACCACGGCCTGCCTCGGCCCTCCGACCCCGGCGAGGACCGCGTCGGACAGCCCCGCGTCGGCGGGCGCGAGGTACCCCTCGCCGAGCAGGAGCCGCAGGAGGTCCCCCTCCGGGCTCTCCCGCCGGACGTCGGTCGCGAGGCGCTCGGCGAGGGCGCGAGCCGCGACCGCGGGAAGGGCCGCCGGGTCGGCGTCCGAGCGCCCCAGCAGCTCGGCGAGGGCCGCCTGCGCGTCGGCGTCCTGGGGCGCGAGCGCGGCGCGAGCGACCAGCACGACCGGCGTCGCGCCGGCCCCCTCGAGGGCGCGCCGGGCCTCCGACAGGGCGTCCTCGTCCAGGCCCTCCTGCGCCACCACCACGACCCGCTGCCCGAGGAGCCGGCCCTGCGTGAGGTGCGCGAAGGCCGCGTCGTTGAAGGCGCGCTCGGCCGCGAGGCGGTCGCGGAGCTCCCCCACCTGCGCCCGGAGATCGTCCATGGTCCGGCGCTGGTCCTCGACCTGCGCCCGCAGCTGCTCCACGAGCCGTGGCTGGATGAAGGCGCTCCCCGCGAGCATCCCGAGCGCGAGCGCGAGGAAGATCGCCACGATGGTGACCACGTGCTGCCGGAACGAGATCACGGCCGGCGCCTCACCACAACCCTCGGAGCTCGAAGAACCACTGGCGGGCGTGCTCGAGCAGGAGCGTCACGTACAGCCGCAGCGAGGGCGACACGGCGATGACGAGCCCCATCGCCGCGAGCGCGCCGCCCACGAGCAGGAGCGCGTCGCGCGTGCGCAGCCGGGGCGAGTACACGCGGGACACGCCCTTCGCGTCCATGAGGATCTCGCCGACCCGCAGCCGGACGAGGAACGTGCTCGACATCCCCTCCCGGCCCTTGTCGAGGAACTCGCGCAGGTTCCCGTGGGTGCCGACCGCCACGATGGTCTCGGCGCCCTTCTCGTGACCGAGCAGGAAGGCCACGTCCTCGCTCGTCCCGGCGGCGCGGACGACCTTGTAGGGGACGCCGAGCGCCTCCAGCCGCGCCCGGCCGGGCGCGCGTCCGTCCCGGTAGGCGTGGAGCACGATCTCCGTCGGCCGTCGGCGGCGCAGGCGTCCGGCCGGACGGAGCGCGAGGCGCAGGGCGTCGTCGGAGACGCTGTCCATGTCCCCGATGATGATGTCCGGACGGTACCCGGCCTCGATGAGCGCGTCGGCGCCGCCGTCCACGCCGACGAGGACCGGCCGGATGTCGCGGATGTAGGGTCCGAGGACCGCGAGGTCCTCCTTGTACCCGTACCCGCGGACGACCACGAGCATCGGACGGCCGCTGAGGTCGTGGTCGAGCTCGGGGAGCCCCGCCCCTCCGAACAGGAGGTCCCGCTCCCGCTGGAGGTAGGCGACCGTGTTCCGCGCGAACCGGTCGAACCGGTCGGCGAGGCCGAGCTGGGCCTCGGCCATCGCGCGCGCGATCGACTCCTCGGTCTGCAGGATCCCGATGCCGACCAGCCGGTCCCCGACGAAGATCCGATCGCCCTCGAGGCGCACGCGGTCCCCCTCGCGCACCTTGCGCAGCAGGAGCGGTCCGACCCCGTCCACGAGCGGGATGCCGGCCTCGAGCAGGATCTGCGGTCCGAGGTTCGGGTACCGGCCGGTGATCGAGCGCGCCGCGTTCACGACCGCCACCACGCCCGCCGCGACGAGCCCCTCCGCGGATACCCGGTCGAGGTCCTCGTGGTGGATCACGGCGACATCGCCCGGCCGGGCGCGCCGCAGCAGGGCCTTGGTCCGGCGGTCCACGCGGGCGGGACCCGACTCCGCCCTCGGGCGCCGGAACGCGGCCCGGCGCCTGGGCCGTACCGCGGATGCGTGCTCGCCTCCCCTCATCTCCCCGCCTGCTCCCGCCCACCCGGACCCTCCGGGGCGGGTCTCGGGATCCGGGGAAAGCCTAGCGGACCCGCCGAGCGGCCTGCTCCAGGAGCTCCCGGGCGTGGCGCGCCGCACGCTCGCTGTCGGGCAGCCCCGCGAGCATCCGGGAGAGCTCGGCGACCCGTTCCTCGCCCTCGAGGACCTCCGCGGTCGCCGCGCCGCCCCGCTTCGCGATCCGGATGTGTCGGTCGGCGAAGGCCGCGATCTGCGGCAGGTGGGTCACGACGAGCACCTGGCGCGTCCGGGCCAGGGCCGCGAGCCGCCGACCCACCGCCAGCCCGGCGCGTCCGCCGATCCCCGCGTCGACCTCGTCGAAGACGAGGGTCGGGACGGCGTCGAGATCGGCGAGGAGGCTCCGGCAGGCGAGCATCGTGCGCGAGAGTTCCCCGCCCGAGGCGACCCGGCCCAGAGGGAGCGACGGCTGCCCAGGCCCTCCGGAGAACCGGAGCTCCACGCGCTCCGCGCCCCCGGGCCCCGGCTCATCGAGGGGTATGAGCGCCACCTCGAGGGCGGCTCCCTCCATCCCCAGCTCGCGCAGCTCCGTCGCAAGCGCCTCGGCGAGCCGCGGGGCGGCCTCCCGCCGTCCGGCGCTGACCGCTGCCGCGAGCGCCGCGGCCTCCTCCTCCAGCCGGTCCAGCTCGGCGTGGAGCTCCCGCCGCTCGTCGTCCGCCCCCGCGAGCTCCCGCATGCGCGCCCGGGCCCGCTCCAAGTAAGCGAGGACCCCCTCCTCGCCCTCGCCGTACTTCCGCTCCAGCGCGCGGATCGCGCCGTCGAGCAGGCCCCGGTGCAGGGCGGCGAGCCCGTCGAGCAGCCGCTCGCCCTGGCGGGCCGCCCGCCGGCGTCTCTCGCCCGGCTCCTCGAAGATCGGAAGGCACACGTCTGAACTCCAGTCACATGTCAATCTCGTATGCCGTCTTCTGCTTGAAAAAAAAAAAAAA
>ENA-ORXB01002592-ORXB01002592.1-sediment-metagenome-genome-assembly--contig:-NODE-2592-length-14931-cov-3.429649_pt1 | contig 14931 bp, 11 predicted proteins | sample MGYA00237863_ERZ511475 | MGnify/ENA primary metagenome ERZ511475 (study PRJEB26305, sample SAMN06343858) | sediment metagenome | isolation source: hot spring sediment | place: Canada: British Columbia... | reverse complement strand
AAGGAAGATGCAAAGGCGCGAATGAAGGCTCAAAAAGATAAAGAAAAACTTGAAGAAGAGGCAGATATTGTTATCAAGAACAATACCACGTTAAATGCACTAAGAGAAAAGGCCGAAGAAGTCTGGTTGCGCATATGAGGCTTGCAAAATTATTGTTGTCGATTATAATACTTACGCTTGTTGCTATTGTATGGTACCAACTATCGTATTCAGATAAATGGGAGCGCTTAAAATATCCCCTTGAATTTAAAGCTGAAATAGCAAGTGCCAGCCAAAAATATTCAATTGACCCGTATTTAATAGCAGCTATTATCTATGTTGAAAGTAAATTTAATCCAATTTCTGAATCTAGAGCTGGGGCGGTTGGTCTTATGCAGATTATGCCGAACACAGGAATATGGATATCAAAGAAGCAGGGCACGGAGTTTTATCCCGCAGACTTAAAAGATCCAGGAGTAAATATTGACATGGGGACTTGGTATTTTAATTATCTAAAACATAGATATGGCAGTGAAAAGCTAGCGCTAGCCGCGTATAATTCAGGATACAAAAATGTAGACCGCTGGATGGAAGAAAGCCAGTCAAGTAATGTTGATGATATCATCGAATCAATACCATACAAGGAAACAAGGGATTTTATAATGCGTGTCGAGAAGGTAAGAGAGATATATGCGAAGCTATATCCAAGCGGCTTTAAGAATCTGCACGAAAACTTATCTATTAGGTGAAAAATGATAAATAGTTTCAAAGTCGAGGCTCCATATGAGCCAAAGGGCGACCAACCAAAAGCAATTAAAAAATTGGTGGAAGGCATAAAAAGCGGCCTTGATTACCAAACTCTTCTTGGCGTAACAGGCTCAGGCAAAACCTATACAATGGCAAAAGTCATAGAGAGTGTTGGAAGGCCATCGCTTGTCATTGCACCAAATAAAACTCTTGCAGCTCAACTATGCAATGAGTTTAAGTATTTCTTCCCGAAAAATGCGGTTGAATACTTTGTGAGTTACTATGATTATTACCAGCCCGAAGCCTACATCCCTCATACAGATACCTATATTGAGAAGGATTCATCAATAAATGAGGAAATAGATAAGCTGAGGCATGCAGCAACCAGCGCCCTTTTTACGCGCCGTGACGTCATTATAGTTGCATCTGTTTCTTGCATCTATGGTTTAGGGTCACCTGAAGATTACCAAGCAACAGTTGTTCTGTTAAGCGCTGGGGAAGAATATAACCTTGATGAGATTTTAAAGAAGCTAGTAAAGATTAAGTACCAGCGAAATGATATAAGCTTTACCCGTGGCACTTTCAGAGTGAGGGGAGATGTGCTCGAGATATTTCCTGCTTACGATGAAATTGCGGTTCGCGTGGAATTTTTTGGCGATACCATTGAGCGCATAGTTACCATTGACCCGCTTACCGGCGAAATACTAAAAGCGCACGATCACATATCAATATACCCAGCTACGCATTTTGTTACAATAGAAGAAAAGATCGAAAAAGCTCTTATCTCAATCGAAAACGAGCTAGATGAGCGGCTCACCGAGTTAAGGCAGCAAGGTAAGCTGCTTGAGGCTCAGCGGCTAGAGCAGCGCCTAAGTATGACCTTGAAATGATCAGGGAAGTCGGGTACTGCAATGGTATCGAGAACTATTCAAGGCATTTCTCCGGCAAAGCCCCAGGCGAACCCCCAGATACTTTATTGGATTATTTCCCAGAAGATTTGCTGGTTTTAATTGACGAGTCTCATATAACAATTCCGCAGCTTAACGGCATGTATAACGGTGATAGGTCGCGCAAACAAACGCTGGTTGATTACGGATTTAGGCTTCCATCAGCGGTGGATAATAGGCCGCTTAAATTTGAGGAGTTTATAGCTAAAGTTCCGCAGATAATATTTGTCAGCGCAACTCCTGGTCCATATGAAGAGAAGGTTTCAAAGCAGATCGTAGAGCAGATTGTTCGACCAACCGGTCTTGTTGATCCTGAGGTCATTGTAATGCCAACTAAGGGCCAGATTGATGACCTATTGGACAAGATAAGAGAGCGCGTTGATAAAAATGAACGCGTTCTTGTTACAACCTTAACCAAGAAGATGGCAGAGGATTTAACCGACTACTTGCAGGAAATGGGTGTAAAGGTCCGCTATCTGCATTCAGATATAGACACCCTTGAGCGCGTAAAGATTTTAACTGATTTGCGCCTTGGTGAATTTGATGTTCTAGTTGGCATTAATCTGCTCCGCGAGGGGCTTGACCTGCCGGAGGTCTCACTGGTTGCAATCCTTGATGCCGACAAGGAAGGGTTCCTAAGATCAGAGCGGTCACTAATTCAAACCATAGGCCGTGCGGCCAGAAATGTTAGCGGTCAGGTTGTAATGTATGCCGACCAGGTGACAGACTCAATGCGGCGTGCGATCAGCGAGACAAACAGAAGACGTAAGCTGCAAATGGATTATAACCGCAGACACGGCATTGAGCCGCAGACTATACGCAAGGCTGTAACAGACATAATACAAACAGCTGTCGCTGAAGCAGGCAAGCTCTATAAAACCCACCAGAACAAGCTCTATAAAACCCACCAGAAAGGCGATGAGATACATAAAATCCCGCCAAGTGAGCTTGAATCACTTATCAGAGCGCTAGAAGAAGAGATGCACTCCGCTGCTGAGAGGCTTGATTTTGAGCAAGCAGCCCTCCTAAGAGATGAGATATTTGAACTAATAGGGGACGTTGCTATGCATTCTACGCATTCGCCAAATTCTTCCATATCCTCCTCCTATGGTTTTACCAAAAGATGATCGCGATAAGGTCTTAAGAAACCTGGTTAGGGAAGCTTTACCAGGCTAAGCCTTTGATTTTACTAAAAGATAATCATGATAAGGTCTTAAGAAACTTACATATTAGTCGATATAACACATACTATTGACTGATTTTAGGATTGCTGATCGAAGGTTTAGGTGGGTTAGTTTAGGCGGCCTTTATGGATCTTATCATTTCAGAATTTGGAAGTTTTCTTGGTAAGAAAAGCGAACGTCTTGTTGTAAAAGAGAATGGCAAAGTAAAAGAAGAAATGCCGTTCTTTAAAGTAAATCAGGTACTTATAACATCAAACGGCGTATCATTATCTTCTGACGTAATTAACGAATGTGCTGTTGCTGGCATACCCATAACCTTTTTATCTTCAGATGGAAAGCCTTATGCGATAATGCAGTCTCCACACTTGCAGGGAACGGTTATCACGCGTCGCGAACAAATACTTGCCTATAACGATAGCCGCGGCTTTGAGCTGGCTAAGCAGTTTGCGCTTGGCAAAATCTCAAACCAGATAAATCTCCTTAAATACGTCTCGAAATATCGCAAGACTGCTAACCCGCAAGCTTACGAAATGCTCGTAAGCAGCATATCCAAGATAGACGACCTGCGGAAGACATTAGAAAAGCTCGCTGGTCAGAGTATTGAAGATGCAAGAGAAAATATCCTTAACCTGGAAGGCCGTTCAGCAAGCATTTATTGGGATTCATTATCAAGAATTATTCCATCAAACTACGGCTTTTCTCGCCGGGAGAAGCGCGGTGCAACAGACCTTGTTAACTCGGCCCTCAATTACGGGTATGGGATTTTGTATTCACAGGTAGCGGTTGCAATCGCTCTTGCAGGTCTAGATCCATATGCTGGATTTTTACATGCTGACCGCTCCGGCAAACCATCTCTTGTACTTGATTTGATTGAGGAATTCAGGCAGCCTGTCGTTGATAGAACCATTTTGGGAATGCTTGGTAAGAATGTTGATTGGCGCATTACCGATGGAAAACTTGATGATAAAACAAGGAAAGATTTAGCAAGCAGAGTAATTGAAAGACTTGAAGCAAAAGAGACATATCAGCGCAAAAAATTTACGCTAAGAACAATCATTCAGCGCCAGGCACGATCTATCGCTTCATTTGTGCGGGGTGAGAAACCATATAAACCGTTTGTAGCCGGTTGGTAGTTTTTTGGCAGGATGGCGCCATTGTGGTGGGTCGCTGTGAGAAACCATACAAGCCATTTGTAGCTGGTTGGTAAAAATATAAAGCTATGCAAACACTTGTTATATACGATATCCCGGATGATCGGGTGAGAAATAGAATTGCAGAAAATTGCAAAGATGCGGGCCTAGAGCGCATCCAGTACAGCGCGTTTATTGGCGATTTAAATCATAACCGCCGTGAAGCTTTGCTTATGAAGCTTCGCAAAACCCTTGGCAAGAAATCGGGGAATATCCGCCTATATCCGCTTTGCGATAAGGATTTGCGCATGATGAAGGAGATTGATGTAGCCGAGGATGATGCAGCCGAAAAGAAAAAAGGTGCGGCAGGCAAGAAAGAAGCAGCAATTGGAGCAGCAATTAGGAAAGAAGCAACAAGTAAAAAAGATGTAGCAGGCAGGAAAGATAATTCATAGGTGAAATCAAAATGGATAAGCACGCAGCATTAGACATTGACCTTACCGTTAATGATATTAAGCAATATATCTACTGCCCGCGTGTTGTCTATTTTACTTACTGCATGGCTTTAATTAGGCCAACGACTACTAAGATGCAATTTGGCAAGCAATCACACAAGCGAGAGGAGAGCCTCCAGAAAAGGCGAACACTTGTAAAATACCAGCTTATTCATGGTGAAAGGCGTTTTAATCTACGCCTTAAATCAGAACGTCTAGGGCTTAGCGGCATGCTTGATATGGCAATATTTACAAGGCGTGAAGCAATTCCTGTTGAGTTTAAAATGTCAACTAAGGGGCTATCCCTTAACCACAAATATCAACTAACCGCATATGCCATGCTTCTTGAGGATGAGCTTTTTGCAAGGGGAAAGCCACGGGTTATTTGTAAAGGGCCACTAAAGCCAAGGCGATATGTAAGGCGCGGCTTTGTCCATTTTATTCCAACCCGGCGAGTTTATGAGGTGGAAATAACACCGAACATGAGGGAATATGTCAAGCGCATTCTCACAGATATAAGAGAAATGGTTGCTAGCGAAACCATGCCCGAGGTTGCGCGCCAGAAAAACCGTTGCCAAGACTGCGAGTTCGCCAGGTTTTGTTCGGATATAGTGTAAGGATCGCCGGCTGCAGTCGCCGACTGCAGACCGCCGACCGCAGACCGCCGACCGCCGCAGGAGATTAAAAAGATGTCATTGTGAGAAGGCCGTAAGGCCACGTGAGATTAAAAAGATGTCATTGCGAGGAGATTGCCACGGCACTTTCAGTGCCTCGCAACAGGCTCTGGCAATCTCAAATAAAGGTTAGGTGTTAAATATGTACTTTCCAACTGAAGAGGAACGCAAAGACTTAACAAGAGGTCTTCTTCCGAAGGCACGCGAGATGGTTGTAGCTGAAGAGCTACGCGGCTGGAGCTGGAACAAGCCTCCTCTTGAGCCAATCTATGATTTGAAACTTGCACTATACGAAGTTGCAAATTATTATTGCCCAACTGCTCGCGATCTTTATATGAAGCGGGTTATGGGTATACAGGCTAGGCCCAGCAAAGCTATGCTTTTTGGCAAAGTTCTCCATGATACGCTTGCCAAGCTTATTACAGCAGCAAAGCGCGCAATTTACATTGAGAGCGCAAACCCCGATGGCATAAATCGCGTAGCTGAGGCACTGGAGGCCTTGAGGGAACCAGACTATACAGTACTTGAAGCCGGCTTGAAATATTCAACAGATTTATCAGATTTGACAAACGAAGAATTAAAGGAACTTAAAGATAGGGTTGCAATAGTATGGCGGCACCAGTTAAATGCAATTATTTCACAGGTTGATACTGTGCTTGCAAAGCAGCCAAGAATAGGTGTGGATTCATTGGTTTGTTTAGCAATTCCAGTTTCAGTTGAACATAATTTAGACGGCTCATTTCTAGGCCTAAGCAGCCATCTTTCAACAGATGCTTACCGTTTTTACGATACCACAATACTTGATGTTAAATTTGGAGAGCAAGCAGATTTTCATCGTCTTACTACAGCAGGATATGCACTTGTTATGGAATCGCTATATGAATATCCGGTAAACTTAGGTTGTATTATTTACGCTAGCTTTAAAAATGGTAGACTACTTATTAATAAGGATTATCATCTAATCGATGATGAATTAAGGCAATGGTTTATAGAAGCCCGGGATGAAAAAATGCGGATGATAAGCGAAGAGATCGACCCCGGCATGCCAGACGAATGTTATGAGAATTGCCCTTATATAGGGCATTGTTCAAGGTAAGAATTGTATATTGAGAGATAGCATAATTAGAGATTTTAGGGGTGAACATCCTTAAGAATTTAAGAGCCAAGCACACATAGAGATGCCATTGAAAGCGCCCAAACAAACTTTTTTGTCATTGCGAGGAGCCCATATAATACCCTCCCCCTTGAGGGGGGGAGCTAAACCAAATCCCCTCCCCCTTGAGGGGGGAGCCCATATAATACCCTCCCTCTTGAGGGGGGAGCTAAACCAAATCCCCTCCCCCTTGAGGGGGGAGGGTAAGGGTGGGGGTGAAAAATGGACCAGAGACGAGTGACCGGCAAAAGAAGAACTGTCATTGCGAGGAGGCTGCGAAGCAGCCGACGTGGCAATCTCTTTACTAAAAATAGATATTCGAAATAAGAGATAAATTATGAAAGTAGAGCGAATTTTACATATCCTTTGCCTATTAATGGAGCGTCCAAGAAGCGTGGAAGAAATCATTAGCGCGCTGTATGAGGATTACCGGTTTGATTGGCATGAATATTCAAAAAGAACCATCTGGCGCGATATAAATCAGCTGCGCGGCGCGGGCTTTAAGATTGATTACCAAAAAAGAACGCGAAGATACGAACTTAAATCTGTTCCAGTTTGCCTTAAATTTGAGCCTGGAGAAATTGTTGCTCTTGCTATTGCTTGCCGCTCGATTCCTGAAGAAGCTGGGCTGCCCTATGCAAAGGAATTATCAGGTGCTCTTGAAAAAATATCAAATCTTCTCTCGCCTGAAAGCAAGCAGACATTATTAGAAAATCCTCGCTTTAAAATTAAATTCAAACCGGTGGCAGACTATAGACGCCACCAGGATACTATAGAAGCAATAAGGTGTGCTATCTCATCCGGCAGGCAGATAGAGATTGTCTATTATAGTGCCAAGAGCGATGAAGAGCAAAAACGGATTGTTGACCCGTATGAACTTTACTTTAGCGAGGGCGGGGTAAGGCTTGAAGGCTTTTGTCATTTAAAGCGCAAGGTTTTGGAATTTAGGGTTGATCGTGTAAAGAAAATAAGAGTGTTGCCAGGCCATGTGAAAGGTCTAGCTGACGAGGAGAGTTTTACTTTTAAATTGTGGCTTGATCCAAAACTAACAAGGTCGATAGGTGAGCGTTTCTTAGACCAGAAGATTGAGACAAATGAAGATGGCTCCTCAATATTGACCGCTCGTTCAACAAACGCGTTTAGGCTTATACTCCAAGTACTTGCTTATGGCGAGCGCGCTAAGCTGCTTGCACCAGAGCATCTGAAAACGCGCATGGCCGAAATTGCTGATCAGATGAACAAATTGTACGAGGGCGATTAGGCCACTTTAGCTAAAGCAGTTCGCTTCTGCTCTATCTCTATACTATAATTCTGCTTCACTATAATTCCGCTTAAGAGCCACAATTTGCATCAGCTCTCAATTCGCTTCTTCGGGAATGTTAATCCAAGCCCGTTAATTTTTTTTAAACTATCTTTAAACTGTATTTATATCAAGGGACAGATAACTGACGATGGATATTAAGAATTGGGATGCTAATTACCGCGAAATGGTTACAAGCTAATGCTAAGGAAATATAAAGATCAATAAATATATTACAAATTATCAATCAATGTTTCAGAGGCGCCGCCGCTGAGCTTTGCCATTTACCTGCCAGTCTTCATGGGTTTGGATAAGTATTTGAGGAATTGAGATTTCTGATCATTTGTGATGGTCTGAGATAGCGGAACATCAAGGAAACGATAACCTTCGGTAACCCACTTCAAATAAAATGGAAGATACTTGTCAGTTACCTTTCCTTTAATGACAAAAAGTTTTCAAGGTGACTCTAACATAACAATAGCTATGATGTTATTACACTAAATTCCCAATTTCCAACGATTTTATGATTTTTTTCTGGACTGTCTTACCTCCAATTTCTATAATCTATCGTATACTGAATAAACTTAAAAGAGAACGTTCGACGACGTTCAAGAGGGACGCCAGATGCTAATGGAATTAGAAACTCGGTACTGCATCGACATCGCTGAACGCGTTTCTTGCATGCGTGCATTCCTGAATGACTACGCTCTGGCCGAGCCGCCCGACGCAACGCAATGGTATCCCTTTCTTTCGGAGCTACGACGGATTCAGGGAAACCTTAGCAGTGATGTAAGTTTTGTGGCCACGCACCTGGCAAAACAATTCCTTTCATCACGGTTCGAGGTAGAGTTTGATGCGGCGGATAAGCCCCAAGGCGCGCCTGGTATCGACATTGACATCCGGACCGCCGACGGGAAACGGATTGTGGGCAAAATCAAGACGATGGTCCCTTATCAGGCGACGGATTTTGGCGCTCAACAGGCCGCGGATTTCAAGAAGGATTTTGCCAAGCTCGCGGTAGCTGAAGTGCGAGGCGTTAGACGCACCATGCAATGGACTTCCGTGGGGAATCTGAGTGATGGCAGGCGATAGAACCAGCGGGATTGCCAGGCTTATCCGGCGAGTACTGCACTGGCTGGTATGTCTGATCGGCCGAAAGAAAGCGACAGCACAGACGGAGAGTACCAGAAGCGAGGGGGCTGCGCGGCCCGAGGCGACGGCGAATGTAATCCCCCCTGTCAGCATCCCGCCGCGGCCTCCCTTGGCCGGAGCCAAGCAAACGTGTGAGCGGGGCGGTGCCGCCACGCACGAGTTCCAAGAGAAGGCCGTCAAAGCTTCCGGCAAGGTCAAAGCGAGTACCCCCGGCAAAACGACTGGCACCCCCGGGCAGGATCGCGCAGAAGATCAACGCGAGACAAGTAGTCAACCGGAAATCGAGCCGTCAGGAGGGAGTGGATACTCTCCTCACCCTCCCCCTCCGCTTCCCATCCATCCACGCAGTGACAAGCACGAGAAGACTTTGGACGAAACGCCCCCAGCCCCAGACAGGTCAGATCTTGTGGTCCCGGATACACATACGCCCGAGAAAGTAGAATCGGAACAGCGGCGTGGCGATGGCCGGAAGGGGCCGGAAGGCAAAGCTGAAGATAGAGTGCGGCCAGTCGTTGCTCCGGAGGATAGAGGAGGTCGACCTCGTCGGGCATGGTCGAACAACGAGCAGCCCCGGCCCACACACGGATTACGTACTACATCCCGTGCCGAAATCATATGTTGGAAAAGAATGCGCGAGTGGGTTGTTGGTGTGGAGGTCCCAGACGACATTTCGCAAGACAGTAGCATCTCCGTTCTCCAAGCTGACGGCTCGTTATCCGAAGACGGTTCACGAGCTGGATGCTGGCATCTTGCAAAGCTGAACACCGCTGTCAAGGTCCAGATTGTGGACAGCAGCGCTAATCAGACAATCGATATCCCTTTGGGTGATAACGATTGGTTGCTATTCAAGCTAAGCGGCAGCGAGCTGAACCAGGGCCGGAGAGTCAAGCGGGTCTCGTCAGGTTCATACGTGGCTATTGTTCCGAACACCTGGGCTCGAGACGAAGAAAAGGCAGGTAGCGCGCCGACTACGCCTGAGCCTGTTTTTCTGGAGGGCTACCTAGCGCATTTCTTTGAGCTAACTGAAACTGCATCCTTCTGTATTGCATTTCGCGAGCATTGCGGAGACCCGATTGTCATCGGATCTAGGGGCCCGCAGTTTCACCTTGTCGGGCACCAGATCCCCGACGCAAGCGAACAAACCGGGCCGCTCTTCGGGGGGAGAGCCGCCTCGCGTTCAGATTCTCAACGCAGACTGGTCCAGTGTTGGGACGATTGTCATAGGCCGGGAGGGGAGTGGCCAACAGCGGTGGCGGAAGAGCTTCAACCCAGAAGGCGACCAGGCGGAACAGAAGTTGCCTCAGGAAGTCCTCGAGGAGGTCCTCAAGAGAAAAGCCGGCTGGTATTTTCTCCGCTTTTACGATTCTAGCGACACGTTGATCGACAGCCTCGATTTCCGCTTTGTTGCTGGGCTGAAGGGGATTTCAATTCCTACGGCCGGTCCTGCTCCCTCCCCATACGGGCACGTGCCGAGAACAGTCGAGGTCCTGCACGATGCTGGCTACAGCGTGCAATCCGCGCAACAATACCCAAGTGTCGATGTGGAGCGCGGACGTGAAAAAACGATTCTTAGGATACCAGCAAGGGCCGAGTGGGACCGCACCCGCTGGTTGATCGAGGCGGAGAACATCCATGGACAGGAAGTGGAATTTACAATCCTCATTGAAAGGGTCTGGTGGGCGCTCGGCCGAGATGGCACGGAACCTTCGCAGTGGGAGGATAGACCTGTACGACTTAGTCCTGAAGATTTCACCGCCACATCGGACAGGGCTATTTGGCTGCGCTTCCCAAAACCGAGGTGGGCTAGTGTTGTCGCCGCTGGATTTCGTCGAGAGGATTCGCGGAGCTTCTCCGTAAAGGTAACGGATAGCGCCGTTCCCATTCCGCTCCGTGATTTCTCTGGAGTGCGGGAACTCAATGATCGAGGCGGCGAGCATCAGTTCAAGGTCTGGCTGGAGACTGGGCCAATCACACACGAGGTAACTATCGCCGTCCTGCCGCCGGTAGCCCCTGAGCCTGCTCTGGGCGTTTCGCTCTCGATTTCAGATGGGGTTGGATGGGGGAGATATAAAACCGCCTCAGCGAGAGCGCGACTGCAAACAGGCTCTGGTGAGATCAACGTCATCGGGCACCCCGTCGATCTGTACTTCGGGAACGCCCCACCCAAAGCACATTGCTTCTTGCGCCGATTTCGCCAGATGCCGGTGGTTCACCAGGCGTTGTCGAACCTGGATGTAGATGTCACCGTTCAGGGAAGCAGCCCAACGACCATCAGGCAAGCGAAAGCAGTGGTGCACGCCATAGCACGCGCTTTGTGGAGTTACGACCGCAGACTGATGCGACCGCTGAAACAAGCGGGTTTTGGGGGAGTTGCGGTGTCACAGATGCACAGACAGTGTTCATTCGGCAAGAAGGGTGAGAAGGGTAAATGATGCATCCCATTAAACTGGCGCGCGAGATTGAAGAAAGATACCGGCGTTATCTGCAGACGACCTTTTACCTCAAGGATCCCGTCCTGCGACAGTCCTTCCAGGAAGCCCTGAATGCCGGGCATCTTAGCAAGGGCCCTTATCTGGAAGCGACGCCGACATTCCAGAGAGGAGCACCGCCGTCGCAGTTGTTTCGAGACTTGCTCCAGCACGAGCCAGATCGGGGTTTTCTTGCGGCGATACGGGGAGAACTCCCGCTCTATCGTCATCAGGAACAGGCTATCAAGTCGGTGGTTGATGGCCGCAACGTGGTGGTGGCGACGGGAACAGGCAGCGGCAAGACAGAAGCCTTTCTTTACCCCATTCTGCTTCACTTGTACCAGGAGTTCAAAGCCGGCATTCTCGGCCCGGGGGTCCGCGCGCTGGTGCTCTACCCGATGAATGCCTTGGCCAACGACCAACGTGAACGCCTCGGCGAAATCTGTGGGCGACTGAAGGCCGAGAACTCGCCGTTACGCATCACGTTTGGTCAATACATCGGCGAAACGCCGGACGATGAGAACGACTCCCGGCGTCACGCGCGGGATCATATGTCTCAACGAGATCAGAAGGGGCACTCAATTATCGAAAACGGGCGGGTTGTGCACGGAGAACTTGTTCTCCGTTCCGAAATGCGAACCGCTCCTCCACACATCCTTCTGACCAACTATTCTATGCTCGAGTATTTGCTTCTGCGCCCCGATGATAGTCCCTTGTTTGACGATAGGCGGGCGCGGTTTTGGACGTTCTTGGTGCTGGATGAGGCGCACCAATACCGCGGCGCGAAAGGCATCGAAATGGCGATGCTGCTGCGTCGCCTTAAGCAAAGACTGCGCGAGGGGGGACGTGAGGAGCCATTTCGCTGTATTGCGACCAGCGCGACGCTGGCTGGCGGAGAAAAAGACAAACCCGCGGTCGCAGAGTTCGCCGCCCACCTCTTTGGAGAGCTTTTTGATGAGGAGGATGTAATTCTGGGGGAGACCGTGCCCATGCCGGAGTCGCGATCGGTGCGTTTCGTCCGAGAAGATTACCAGATGCTCTCGCGAGCGCTGGAAGCTAATGCGGAGGCTGTAGCAAAACTCCCATCGCTTGCGGCGAGTCACGGTATCGCGATCCCAACAACCGAAGAGCCAGCGAAAACAGTAGGGTACTTGTTGCAACAGGACAATCGAGCGACCCAATTCCGCAAACTGGTTACCGACAACCCGCAAAAGGTGCGAGCTATCGCCGACCAAATATTCGACGATCTACCAGAGGCAGAGCGTATTGACGCTCTGCCTGAATTGGCTGCACTGCTCTTGCGCGCCGAAGACCCTACTACAGGCGCACGCCTCCTTTCAGCCCGTTATCACCTCTTCCTTAGGTCGCTGGAAGGGGCGTTCCTCTCGTTCTATCCCGACAAGAAAGTTGTGCTCGATCGGCGCGGAGAAGGCGATACCGCGCTCTTCGAAATTGGCCTGTGCCGAGAATGTGGCCAGCATTACCTGGTAGGCAAAATCGTGCATGACAAATTAGTCGAGGCAGTCCGCGATCCAAGCCGCGATGATTTTGGAGCGACGTTCTTCTTACCCTTGGAGGACGAGCCGCTTGAGGACGAAGACGAGGACGAGCAAAAAGACGGGCAACACAAAGACCACAAGGAACAGTACAAACTATGCTGCCAGTGTGGAGAGATTCGCCGTTCATCGGCCCAACTACAATGTGGGCATGGAATGGAGATTGCTGTCCTGAAACAGAAACAGGCAGAGGAGAAGGAAGACCAGGTCCCTCACTGCGCGGTCTGCGGTTACCAAGCCCGTGACCCTGTGCGTGAAGTCGTGCATGGCACCGATGGCCCACACGCCGTGATCGCGACGACTCTTTACCAAGAACTTCGAGAGGGCCGACGAAAGGTGTTGGCGTTCGCTGACGGGCGCCAGGAGGCCGCGTTCTTCGCTTGGTACCTAGAAGACTCGTACAAAGATATCCTCAGTCGCAATCTGATCTGGAAGGTTGTGCAAGAGCAGGCATCGCATTCCTCAGAAGGATCGTCTCTACAGGATCTGTCGACGGGCCTAGTCGGAGTCTTTCGGCAGAAGAATGTATTTCCACCCGCAACCAGCGACTTGCAATTGCGTCGCAAAGCCTGGCTGGCTTTGTACCGGGAATTTCTCACCGACGAACCCCGAATCTCCCTGGAGGGCGTGGGCCTGGCACACTGGGCCATCAAGTGGCCGGATTGGTTCATGGTCCCTGAAGTACTCAGGACTGCGCCGTGGACCCTCTCTCCAGAAGAAGCTCGCGATCTCGTCTTAATCCTGTTGGACACGATGCGCACTGACCGCGCCGTTGAGCTTCATACCGAAAACGACATTTCGCTGAATTGGAAAGACCTATCGCTTCAGGCGTCGCAGATGTGCGTATCCCCCGTTGAGAAGGGAAAACTGAAGCACGGGGAGCGCAGATGGGCGGGCAAAACCGGAAGACGGGCCAAGTTCCTGGTAAAGCTCTATCAGCGCATCCACCCCAAGGCTTCTGAACAAGAAGCGATCGATGCTGTGGTGCAACTGCTCAGAACCTTGTGGGATGCACTTCGACAATATGACGACAATGCGCCCACAGCGAGTGATCGCGTGCTCGTTCGCGTGAACGACGCGCGTAGGCTGAACCCGGACTGGTGGCGACTCCGCTACATCGGAGAGGGCGATCCGATCTACCGCTGCGACGCGTGTGGTCGTGTCCAGGCAGTCTCTGTTCGTGGCGTGTGTCCCAGGCATCGTTGCCCTGGTGTGCTACAAAGCATCCAGCGAGAGGAACTGGAACCCAACCACTACAGACTTCTTTACGAGGCGGAGCTGCCAGGTTCGCTGCGTGTCGAAGAGCATACCGCGCAACTCGATAAAGAAAAGGCCAGGGAGTTTCAGCGCGAGTTCCGGGAAGGCAAGATCCACGTTTTGAGTTGCTCGACGACTTTCGAGCTCGGCGTGGACCTCGGAGACCTGGATACCATTTTCCTCCGCAACGTGCCACCGGAAGCATTCAACTACGCCCAGCGCGTCGGCCGGGCGGGACGCAGGAGCGGCCACCCGGGGTTTGCGATCACGTATTGCAAGCGCGGACCACACGACCTTTACCACTTCGCCGAGCCGCAGCGGATGCTGACTGGAAAAAGCCGGCCGCCGGCATTGGCGCTACGCAACGAAAAGATCATCACGCGCCATATGGTCGCGGTGGCCCTGTCCTTCTTCTTCAGGGCTTTCCGAGATAGGTTTTCTACCGTCGAGAATCTATTCAAAGACCTGAGTGCGCCATGCGGGGTGAGCGATTTCATCGAGTTTCTGCAGAGCAAACGGCCTCAAATTGAAGAGACGCTTCGCCGTATCTTGCCCGATGAAGTCACAACGCAGATAGGCCTGGCGGATGGAAGCTGGATCGAGAGGATTGCTGGCAATGACAGTCGCTTTGCCTTGGCTGAGGCCGAAGTCTCGAGCGACTACAGAGCGGTTAGACAATTTGAAGAGGATGCGCGGGGCGCAAGGGACTACAAAGCTGCCGAGTGGGCGAAGAGGCGCGCTGAGACGATCGCGAGCGAGGACGTACTTTCGTTCCTTTCGCGAAAAGCAGTCATCCCCAAGTATGGCTTCCCTGTGGATGTGGTGGAATTGGATACGCAGCGAATCCAGCAGAATCAGGAAGCATCTGAAGTGTCCCTTCAAAGAGACCT
>ENA-ORXB01002589-ORXB01002589.1-sediment-metagenome-genome-assembly--contig:-NODE-2589-length-14946-cov-3.886946_pt1 | contig 14946 bp, 11 predicted proteins | sample MGYA00237863_ERZ511475 | MGnify/ENA primary metagenome ERZ511475 (study PRJEB26305, sample SAMN06343858) | sediment metagenome | isolation source: hot spring sediment | place: Canada: British Columbia... | reverse complement strand
GCAAGTATTATGAAAATAAATATGGTGTTCAAATTTCACCTGAAAGAATTGTTGTATCTTCGGGTACGTCACCTTTAATGCTTCTTGTTTTTAGCATCTTAAGTAGAGTGGTTGATAAAATAGTTTTAACCAACCCCTGTTATGCCTGTTATCCCACTTATGTAAATTTTGCCTGTGGGAATGTTGAGTATTTCCCATTATCTCCAAGTGGTACAGATTATAAAAAAATATCTTCAATAAAAGGTGGGGACTTTGCATTAGTATTGAATTCCCCATCTAATCCGACGGGAGAAATGCTCTCAAGAGAAGATATGGAATATATAGGCAGACTGAATGTACCTATAGTTTCTGATGAAATTTATCATGGACTTTGTTATGAACGCAAAGAAGAGTCAATGCTCAAATTTGGAGAAGAAGTTTTTGTCATTAATGGTTTTTCCAAATCCTTTTCTATGACAGGTTGGCGTTTAGGTTACTGTATAGCTCCGGAGAAATACATAAGAGAACTTAGGAGCCTTCATCAAAATATAATTATATGTGCACCAACTTTTGTCCAGTGGGCTGGAGTAGCGGCTTTAGAACATGCGAATGAAATACAAAGTAATATGCGAGAAGTTTTTTCAAAAAGAAGGAAGATCCTGTTAGATGGATTAAAAGATTTAAATTTAAAATATTGGGGTAATCCTGAGGGTGCTTTCTACGTTCTTGTTGATTTTAGGTTTTTAGGTAAGGATTCATTAACAATTGCCTTGGAACTACTTGAGAAGTATGATCTTGCATTAACTCCGGGGATTGATTTTGGTAGCCATGCAGAAGGTTTTATAAGATTTTCTTATGCTGTATCTGAAGAAAAAATATATAAAGCATTGGAAAAATTAAAAAAATTTTTAAATGAGTCGTAATTTTTTTAATGTCTTGACTTTATAGAAAAGGATTATTACTCTAACATTAGCTATGAGAAAGAGTCAGCAAAGGGATGAGTTTGGTTTAACAGCAAAACAAAAAGAAGTTTTAAATAGTCTTATTGATATTTATATACAAAAATCAGAACCGGTTGGTTCTAAAACGCTTGCAGAGAAAAAGATTAGAGAATTAAGCCCCGCTTCTATTAGAAGTTATCTTGAGGAAATGGAAAAGATGGGATTTCTTTATAAGCCCCACGCATCGGCAGGAAGGGTGCCTACAGAAAAGGGCATGAAATATTATGTAAATGAGTTAATGAATAAATTAAATGACAGAGAAGAAGAATTTGCTTTCTTAAAAGAAAGATTGTGGGAGGTTCATTCAAACTACAGGGAATTACTAAAATTCACAAGTCACCTACTTGCAAGCCTATCACATCAGGCAGCACTGGTGTTAATGCCTAAGCTGGACCATACAAGTATTACTGCAATAGATTTCATAAGGGTTGCGTATAAAAAAGTTCTTGTTGTGGTTGTTTTTAAATTGGGTTTTGTGGAAAACAAGATTATTGAAACGGAGGTAGATTTTAACCAGAAGGAGCTGACCAATTATTCGCTTGTAATAAATGAAATGCTGGGCAAAGGTATGTCTGCTCATGAGATAAGAGATTTTATTTTGAGGCAGATGCGGCAGTTGAAAGAACTTTACGATAAGCTTTTAGAAGATATTTCAAATTCTTTACAGGAACAGGATATTATACTTGAGGGGCAGAGTAATTTATTTGATGCCCCTGAATTTTCAGATGTAAATGAGATGAAGAAGATATTTAGAGCCTTTGAAGAGAAGAGCAAAATTGTTAAGCTTCTTGATAAAACATTGAAAACAAGGGGAGTTATAACATTTATAGGTAGAGAAGACTTAAGTAATGAGCTCGAAGGTATTGCAATGGTTGCAGCTCCTTATTATGGTAGTGACCAAACGGTAGGTACAATAGGAGTTATTGGTCCAATGAGAATGAATTATGTGAATATAATTCCATTGGTAGGAAACGTTGCAAGGTTAGTAAGCAGTTTTCTTAAAAAAGGAGAAGGAGAATCTATTTATGGTTGATAAGGAACAGGAAAAAGAAGTAGAAAAAGAAGAAAAAAATGAAGAACAACAGGAACCTTCTTTGGAAGAAAAGTTAAAGCAATGCGAAGAAGAAAAGGCCCGGTTTTATGATAACTGGCTTAGAGCAGAAGCAGAACTTGATAATTTTAAAAAAAGGATATTTAAAGAGAAAGAAGAATTCAGAAAGTTTGCCTTAGAGGGATTAATAAAGGAAATTTTAACTCCGATAGATTATTTAGAGATGGCAATAAATCATGCTAAAACAAGTAAAAATGTTGATGCTTTGATCCAGGGTGTTGAATATACATTAAAGTCATTGTTAGATGTTCTTAAAAACTATGGGGTGGAGGCAGTAGAAGGGAATGGTAGTTTTGATCCTTCCATACACGAAGCCCAGGATGTGGAAGAGCGAGAAGATGTGGAAGAGGGAACAATAATTAAACAAATGAGAAAGGCGTATAAAATACATGGTAGACTTTTAAGAGCTGGATTGGTTACTGTGGCTAAAAAGCCTGAAAAAAAAGAAGGCAGTATCGAAGAGAAAGAAACGATAGACAATGAAATAAAGGAGGAATAATAAAATGGGTAAAGTGATTGGTATTGACTTGGGAACAACCAACTCCTGTGTTGCCATAATGCAGGGAAATGATGTGGTTGTTATACCAAATGCAGAGGGTTCAAGAACTACACCATCGGTGGTTGCATTTACAGATAGTAATGAGTTATTAGTGGGGCAGCTTGCAAAAAGACAGGCCGTAACAAATCCATTAAAAACCATATATGCGGTAAAAAGATTAATCGGTAGAAAGTTTAATTCTCCCGAGGTAAAAAAACATCAACAACTTGTACCATATAAGGTTATAGAATCAAGCAATGGTGATGCCTGGGTTGAGATTAATGGAAAACCTTACAGCCCTCAGCAGATTTCAGCCATGATTTTACAAAAGATGAAACAAACAGCAGAAGATTATTTGGGAGAAAAGGTTACTGAGGCGGTAATTACAGTTCCAGCCTATTTCAATGATAGCCAGAGGCAGGCAACAAAAGATGCAGGTGCAATAGCTGGTTTGAATGTTCTTCGTATTATAAATGAGCCGACGGCAGCAGCTCTTGCCTATGGGCTAGGTAAAGAAAAAAAGGAAGAGAAGGTTGCTGTTTTTGATTTAGGTGGAGGAACTTTTGATATCTCCATACTTGAGATTGGTGAAGGTGTGTATGAGGTTAAAGCTACCAATGGAGATACTTTCCTTGGAGGAGAGGATTTTGACCAGAGAATAGTTGAGTATATAGTAGAAGAATTTAAAAAGGAAAATGGTATAGATTTAAAAAACGATAGAATGGCTTTGCAAAGATTAAAAGAAGCAGCAGAGAAAGCAAAATGTGAGTTATCAACAGTAATGGAAACAGAAATAAACCTCCCCTTTATAACAGCAGATGCTACAGGTCCAAAACATTTACTAATGAAGCTAACAAGAGCAAAGTTAGAGGCACTTGTAGCAGATTTAATCGAAAGATTGGAAGAACCATGCAGGATTGCTTTGAAAGATGCAGGTTTAACCCCCAATGATATAGATGAGGTTATTCTCGTTGGTGGAATGACTCGTATGCCAAAGGTTCAGGAGAAGGTAAAACAAATTTTTGGTAAAGAACCCCATAAGGGTGTTAACCCCGATGAAGTTGTAGCTATTGGTGCTGCAATTCAAGCAGCAGTTCTAAAAGGTGAAGTGAGAGATGTCTTACTATTAGATGTTACCCCCCTTTCATTGGGTATAGAGACCTTGGGTGGTGTTTTTACAAAGATTATTGAAAAAAATACAACGATACCCTGCAAAAGAAGTCAAATTTTTACTACAGCAGCAGATAACCAGACAGCGGTTACAATTAAGGTATATCAGGGTGAAAGAGAGATGGCCGCAGACAATAAATTTTTAGGACAGTTTGATTTGATTGGAATTCCACCGGCACCAAGAGGAGTACCTCAAATAGAGGTTACTTTTGATATAGATGCCAATGGGATAGTACATGTTAGTGCAAAAGATATGGCTACCCAGAAAGAGCAATCTATAAGAATTACTCCAAGTAGTGGTTTGAGTAAAGAAGAGATAGAGAAGATGATAAAAGATGCAGAAATGCATGCGGAAGAAGATAGGAAAAAGAAAGAACTCATAGAAGCCAGAAACCATTTAGATGGTCTTGTTTATACTGTAGAGAAAAGCCTTAAAGATTATGGCGATAAAGTAGATGAAGCCACAAAAAAATCTGTAGAAGATGCCATACAGAAGGCAAAAACAGCGCTGCAGGGTAATAATATTGATGAAATAAAAAGAGCTACAGAAGAGCTTACTAATAGTTCACTCAAACTTGGTGAGTATATGTATAAGCATGCAAGTAGCGGTGCTCAGGCTGGTGGTTCTACAGGAGAAACTAAAAAAGAAGATGTTGTTGATGCTACTTATGAAGAAGTGAAAGATAATAAATAATATTTTACATAATTGTTTGATTTTAAAGATAGGGGCATATTTTTTAAAAGCCCCTCTCTTATTTTTTAGGGAAAGGCGGTAGTTGTGGCTGGGAAAAGAGATTACTATGAAGTTTTAGGTGTTTCAAGAAATGCTTCTGATGCTGAGATTAAGAAGGCTTATAGAAAATTAGCCCTTGAATTACATCCCGATAGAAATCCAGGCAACAAAGAAGCAGAAGAAAAATTTAAAGAAGTTACAGAAGCTTACGAAGTCCTATCAGATCCAGAAAAAAGAAGGTTATACGATCAGTTTGGACATACAATGGGTGAAAGTCCCTTTTCCGGAGCAGAAGGTTTTGGTGGTTTTGGGTTTGGTACAACCTTTTCCGATATTTTCAATGATATTTTTACTGAATTTTTTGGTGGTTCTACTCAAAGGCAGAGGGCGACACGTGGTGAGGATATTTTATATAGACTTGATATAAGCTTTATAGAAGCAGCAAAGGGAGTAGATAAGGAGATCAATGTAAGTCAAAGGATTATATGTCACGTCTGTGATGGTGATGGGATAAAGCCGGGGACAAGGCCAATTATCTGTGGTAGATGCAATGGAACTGGACAGATCAGGCAACAACATGGATTTTTTAGTATTGCAAGGACATGTACTACATGTGGTGGCACGGGTAGAATTATTAGAGATTACTGTACAGAGTGTGGTGGCAGTGGGTACGTGACTAAGTTAAAAAAAGTTAAAGTTGCTGTCCCGGCAGGTGTTGATACGGGTACAAGATTAAGGATTCAAAGAGAAGGTAATGCGGGACATCATGGTGGTCCACCGGGAGATTTATATATTGAAATAAGGGTTAAGGAACATGAGTTTTTCAAAAGATATAAAAATGATATCCTTTGCGAGATTCCAATAACCATGATCCAAGCAGCCCTTGGGACAGAAATAACTGTTCCAACAATAGATGGTAAAGAAAAAATCACAATACCACCAGGTACCCAGAACGGAACACAATTCAAAATAAAGGGCAAAGGGTTTCCAGATATTCATTCTAAAAGAAGGGGTGATCAGATAGTCACAATAAATGTTGAAATTCCTACAAATCTTTCAGAAAGACAAAAAGCATTATTGAGAGAATTCGAAAGTCTAATGACAGAAAAAAATTCTCCACGAAACAAAAGCTTCTTTGAAAAGCTAAGAAATCTTTTTTAATATTTATTGGTCAATAACTCTCTGCGTTTCCGACAAAATTTATTTCACTTGACAGACCACTATATCTGGTATATAAATATCGTCAGACCACTAAATATTGTATTTAGGGAGAAAATGAATGCAGGAAACTACCAAAATAATAAGATTGAACGAAGAAAAAATTAAAGATTTGCCAGAAGTAATGCTTTCAAAAAATGCACTTACTGTTTTGCAAAAAAGATATCTAAAAAAAGGACCCGATGGCAAACCCATAGAAACCCCCGAAGAACTTTTTCTAAGGGTTGCAAAAGCAATTGCAGAGGCTGATAAGAGATTTGGTGTTGAAGATGTAACAGATCTTGAAAATAGATTTTATAATTTGATGGTAAATCTTGAATTTTTACCAAATTCTCCCACTTTAATGAATGCTGGAAGAGAATTAGGTCAGCTTTCTGCATGTTTTGTTTTGCCCGTTGGTGACTCCATGGAAGAGATTTTTGATGCAGTCAAATATACGGCATTAATTCACAAATCTGGTGGTGGAACTGGTTTTTCTTTTTCAAGACTTAGACCAGCCAACGATGTTGTAAAATCAACTACTGGCATATCAAGCGGTCCTATATCGTTTATGAAGGTTTTTGATACAGCAACGGAAACTATAAAACAGGGTGGAACTCGTCGTGGCGCAAACATGGGGATATTACGGGTTGATCATCCCGATATTATGGACTTTATTATGTGCAAGGATGATAATAATGCCCTCAATAATTTTAATATTTCTGTAGGTGTGACTGAAGAATTTATGAAGGCAGTAGAAGAAGATAAAGATTATGATTTGATTAATCCAAGGACAAAAGAGGTAGTGGGTAAACTTAATGCTCGTAAGGTTTTTAAAAGGTTGGTCAAACAGGCATGGAAAAATGGTGAACCAGGTATAATTTTTCTCGATAGATTGAATAAAGATAATCCAACTCCACATATTGGAGAAATTGAAGCAACTAATCCGTGTGGTGAACAACCTCTTTTACCTTTTGAATCTTGTAATTTAGGTTCTATAAATTTAGCTAAGATGGTAAAAAATGGTAAAGTGAACTGGGAAAAGCTTCGTGATGTTGTTCATTTAGCTGTTCATTTCCTTGATAATGTTATTGAGGTAAACAAGTATCCCTTACAGAAAATAGATGAAATGACAAAGGCAAATAGAAAAATTGGTCTTGGTGTTATGGGTTGGGCAGACATGCTTGTTCAACTAAATATTCCCTATGATTCAAAGGAGGCATTAGAATTAGCAGATAAAGTAATGTCTTTTATTAGAAATGAAGGTCATAAGGCATCAAGAGAGCTGGCTAAAATAAGAGGTCCATTTCCTAATTTCAAAGGGTCCATTTATGATAGACCTAACTTAGAACCGATGAGAAATGCAACAGTTACAACAATTGCTCCAACTGGGACAATATCCATCATTGCAAATACTTCATCTGGAATAGAACCACTTTTCGCAGTTTGTTATTTTAGAAATGTAATGGATGGTACTAGATTGGTGGAAGTTAATCCCTACTTCGAAAAGATAGCGAAAGAAAGGGGCTTTTACTCTGAAGAGTTAATGAAGAAGATAGCGGAACATGGCACAATCAAGGATATGGAGGAGATACCTGAAGATGTAAGAAAGGTATTTGTTACCGCCCATGATATACCTGCAGAAGCGCATGTAAAAATGCAGGCGGTTTTTCAGAAACACACCGATAATGCGGTGAGTAAAACCATTAACTTTCCCAATCATGCAACTGTTGAGGATGTGGAAAAAGCATATCTTCTTGCATACAAGTTGGGGTGCAAAGGCATAACTATTTACAGAGATGGCTCAAGAGAAAGTCAGGTTCTCATGTCTGGTAAAACAGAAAAGAAGATAACAGGTAAAACTGATGAAAATAAAGTTGTAAAAAGAGAAAGGCCTAAAGCTCTAAAAGGTTGGACTTATCAGATGCAAACAGGTTGTGGTCCCATTTATATAACGATAAATGAAGACAATGTAGGTCTTTTTGAATTATTTACAACTATGGGTAAAGCGGGTGGATGTGCCGCTTCTCAGTGTGAGGCGATAGGTAGAATGGTTTCATTAGCATGGCGTTCTGGAGTACCTGCTAAACAGGTAATAAAACAATTAGTTGGAATATCCTGCCATAAACCTTCTGGATTTGGGGAAAATAAAATACTTTCCTGTGCCGATGCAGTAGCTAAAGCAATAGAGATGCACCTAAAAAATAATGGTCATAATGTCAATATTGAAAAAGAAACCTTTACGAGTGGCGCATGTCCAGATTGTGGTGGTCCTCTTGAACATGAGGGTGGATGTGTGGTATGCAGGATATGTAGTTATAGTGAATGTGGTTAATAGACGATATTTCTTGTTCCCTTCGCTTTAATGGTAAAAAATGTTATTGGTCTTATTTTCAAAGTTCCTCGAAAGGGAAAAGTAAAGACAAGGCTTGCGAAAGAAATTGGGGAAGAAAAAGCTCATTATTATTATTCCTTAATGCTTAACAAAACTGTGGATTTATGTAAGGAAATAGAAAAAACAGATTTGATAGGATTTTATAAAGGCTCTCTCAATCAAATTAATTTTGACTTTCCATTAATTAAGCAAAAGGGTAAAGATCTGGGTGAAATTATTTCTAATGCTATCATGGAATTGAAAAAACGGGGATATAAAAAAATTATAATCATTGGTAGCGATTCTCCAGATATACCGAAGCATTTTTTTTATGATGCAATACAAAGTCTTGATGAATATGAATATGTTATTGGACCAACTGAAGATGGTGGATTTTATATGTTTGGATGTGTTAGCCATTCTGAAGGATTATTTTCAGGAATAAGTTGGGGGACATCATCAGTTTTTGAAACTCTTTTAAAAAATATTATTAATTTAAACAAAACCTTTAAGGTTATGCCTTTCTGGTATGATATAGATGATAAAAAATCCCTTGCAAAATGGCTCTTTTTTAGACTCTAATATTATGAAAAGTTTTTGTTTTTGACAGTCTGGATAAATTCTTATATGATAATCAAGGTATGAATTTCAAAGAAGTTCAGCAGATAATAGATAGTGATCTTAAAAGGGTTAGTGAAACTATAAGGTCTTTTTTGGATTCCAAGATATCTTTTATAGGTCAGGTTGCTTCTTACCTAATTGAGAGTGGAGGGAAAAGGTTTAGACCAACAGTTCATATTCTTTCTGCACGCGCTTGTGGATATGAAGGTGATAGGATGTACACAATTGCAAGTACTCTTGAGTTCATTCATACAGCCACTTTACTTCATGACGATGTAGTTGATTATGCTGAATTACGACGTGGACAGCCAACAGCTAATGTTTTGTGGGGGAACGAAGCGACGGTGCTGGTTGGAGATTTTTTACTTGCCCGTTCTTTTTATGCCCTCGTAGGAGATGAAGATCTGGATATACTAAGATGTATATCAAATGCAACAACAAGAATGGCTGAGGGTGAGATATTGCAGTTGCTCCAAACTAATAATCCAGAAATTACATTTGAAGATTATCTGGAGATAATTAAATGCAAGACGGCTGTTCTTATTGCTGCTGCTTCTGAAACAGGCGCAATACTTGGAAAAAAGAATAGGGAAATAAGAGAAAGGATGCATAATTTTGGCATGAATATAGGTATTGCCTTCCAGATAACAGATGATACTCTTGATTATATTATAGAAGACAAAACCTTGGGGAAAACGAGAGGACAAGATTTTATCGATGGTAAAGTAACACTCCCCTTTATTCTTGCTTATGAGAAATCTGATAAATGTGAAAGAGAGATTTTAAAAAATTTATTTCTGAAAGATGAAAAAGATCAGAATGATTTTGAAAAAATTTATAGTATTCTTGAAAGTAAGAATGCCTTTAATCTTTCTTTTGAATATGCAAATAGGTATGTAGAAAAAGCAAAAGAAGACATATCGTTTTTAGATTCACATTATAGAGAATATCTTAGTATTATTGCTGATTATATTTTAGAACGTAAATATTGATATGTTATCAAAGAAAACAATAGCATTTTTCCTGTTATTATTGCCTACAATTTTCCTGAAATTTAACGTTGCTCACAGCCAAGTTTACCAGATTAAAAATGGATTCAAATATATTCTAAAAAAAGATACATCGTCCCCTTTGGTTGTCATGCAGTTATGGGTTAAACATGGAAGTACTGATGAAATGGACGACGAGGCAGGATATGCCCATTTCCTTGAACATTTAACTTTTAGGAGTAAAGATATTGCAAAAAGAATAGAAAATTTAGGTGGTGACATTAACGCATATACTTCTCTTGATAGAACAGTTTATTATCTAACCTTACCCAAAGAACATTATGAAGTTGGGTTAAATGTTTTATATGACATATTTGCCGAGACAAACTTCGATGAAAAAAGTTTTGAGGAAGAAAAGAAAGTAATTTTAGAGGAAATGAAACGAGGTTATGATAATCCTCAAAGAATGCTTTATCAGTGGTTTTTTGAAATAGCCTTTGATAAACATCCAGCGAGAAGACCTGTTATTGGTTATGAAAAAACAATAGAAAATGCAAAAATAGAACAGGTAAGAAGTTTTTATAAAAGATATTATAATCCTGATAGCAGTTTTTTGGTTATTGTTGGTGATTTCGATGAAGATAAGGTAAAAATTAAGGTTAAGGAAATTTTTTCCAAAAGCATTGTAAGTATAAATGATTTAATGGAGCATAAGAGAGAAAAAGAAAATTATAACGCCCCAAAAGTTTCATATAAAACCATGCAAGTTAACTCCTGCTATCTGATGATGGGATTGCCAACTGTTGATGTTTATAGTGAATATGTTGCACCTATAGATGTCCTTTCCTATATGTTAGGAGAATCTCAAAACTCTATACTCAACTTGAAATTAAAGGAAGAAAAGCAGCTGGTAAACTATGTATATTCCTACCAGATGAATACAAAAGATTTTGGTTTTTTTATCGTTCAAGCAAATTTAGCCTGCGAAAATATAAGGGAGACAACAGAAGAAATACTGAATTTGTTATTCAAAGAAGAGTTGAATATTAATGATACAAAACTTAAGAAAGTAATAAGAAATTATGAGAGCAACTATTTTTTTTCTAAAGAAAAGATAAGCGAGCAGGCATCTGATACAGGCATATCATTTTACTACTTTGAAGATCCCGATTATTCAAGAAAGTACATTGATAAAATCAATAAAGTTACCATAGATGAAATAAACAATGTTAGAACTCTTTTTTTCAACCCCCAAAAAATTGTAGCTACCTTGGTAATTCCAGAGGATGAAAAAAATAACATAAGGCAGATCTCAGAATTGATAAAGAATTTTGGAAAGAAAAATAATGAAATAGAGCCTCTAAAGTTAAAAAATGGTCTTCAAATTTATATAAATCGAAGAGCAAATGTGCCGACATTTGGTGTATCTATTATCAGTTTAGCTGGAACAAGACTGGAAACAAAAGATACGTCAGGCATTTCAAATTTAACAATAGCCAATTTACTCAGGGGTACAAAAAATTATAAATATACTGAAATAGTTGAAAAATTAGAATTTATGGGTGGTTCTCTTACGGGATTTTCTACAAAGAATTTATCGGGTATTAAAGGAAGATTTCTTTCAAAAGATTTTTATGAGGCTATATCATTAATTGGTGAACTTATTAAAAATTTTGATCCCCCATCTGATGAAATAGAAAAAACAAAAAAATTGATCATCGCAGATATTAAAAAGAAAATAGAAAATCCAAACAGGTTATTAAGGGATCTTTATTTTAACACGATGTTTGGGAATGTGCCACCGGGACTTCCTACGGAAGGGATTGAAGAGACAGTTAAGAAATTTAATAAAGAGGATGTGGTTAAACATTTTAGAAGAATATTTTCCCCATCAAGTACAGTTATAGTTTTATCGGGTAACGTTCCGGCTGATTCTATGTCTTTTATAGCGAGACATTTTGAAAGTTTACAAGGGGAAGATAAAGAATACTGTAGTATCGTAAAACCTAACCCTCAGCAGAAATATGCATCCGAGACATACGATTTTAATCAAAGCCATATCATGATAGGTATTCCTGTCCCAGGGATGGTTTCTAAAGAAAACATGTATTTTCAAATATTATCCACTATTTTATCAAATCAGAGTGGAAGGTTATTTGTAAATTTAAGAGATAAAAAGGGGCTTGCTTATGCTCTTGGTGCCTTTTTATATGATTTTCCTGAAAGTTCGCTTTTTACATTATATATAGCTACTTCACCAAAAAATACGGAAAAAGCAGTTAATGCAATGATAGAAGAGTTAAAAAGTATAATATTAGAAGGTTTTACTGATGAGGAATTGGAAAAGGCTAAAAGAAAACTTATAACAGATCTGATTGAATCAAGTCAGGCAAATCTTGATTATGCTTTTCTGTTATCTCAAAACGCCTTGATACACAATGATATAATGTATCATAAATTTTATGAGGAACTTTTAAAACAAATTGATAAAAAGGAACTGATTGAAATAGTAAAAAAGTATATTGATGAAGATAAACTAGTTAAAGTAATTATTCATGGGAAAAGTGAGGGAGATAAAAAATGAGTACAAAAGGGTTGATACATGTTTATACTGGTGAAGGTAAAGGAAAGTCAACTGCTGCTTTTGGGCTTGTTATAAGGGCTTTAGGGCATAAAAGACGAGTGGCAGTATTTTCTTTTTTGAAAGACAGCAAAACAAAATATGGAGAGATGGAAGCCTTTGCAAGGCTTTTTCCTGAACTTATATACATAAGATTTGAAAATGCCTCGCCTCTTTTCGACAAGACTGTAACAATGGAAAATTTAAGGAAGTCTGTTGATGAATCATTTAATAGAGCATTAGAAATAATAAGAGAGAAAAATATTGAATTGGCAGTTTTTGATGAATTGAATATCTGCATGAGATACGGTTATATTGATAGTAAAAAGGTTTTGGATTTTTTGAAAAATAAACCAGAAAATTTAGAAGTAATTATAACGGGAAGAGATGCGGTAGATGAGCTTATCGAAATAGCCGACTATGTCACGGAAATGAAAATGATAAAACATCCTTATAATAGAGGAATTAAAGCAAGGAAAGGAATAGAATTCTGATGGCAGTTATCCTCTTTATAGGTGGTATGAAATCGGGCAAAAGTAAAAAAGCAGAAGAAAGGGCTTTAAAGTGTAATGGAAGAAGACTATATGTAGCAACTGCCCAAATAACTGATAATGAAATGGAAGAAAGAGTAAAAAAACACAGGAAGAGGAGGAAAAATCTTTTTGAAACCCTGGAAGAACCCATTAAATTAAGTAGTGCTTTAAACAACGAATATGATGTAATAATGATAGACTGTCTTACATTCTGGTATAACAATCTTTTTTACTACTACAATGATATTAAAAAAAGAGAGTACGAGCTGAATTCCTTTGTAAATGCTTTAAAGAGTTTCAAAAAGGATGTTATACTTGTTACAAATGAGGTAGGATTGGGTATAATACCAGAAAATCCATTAGCAAGGCAGTTTATCGATTTTTCTGGTGTGGCCAATCAAAAAATACAGAAAGTTTCGAATGAAGTTTATTTTGTAGTTTCTGGTTTAGAGGTGAGATTGAAATGAAAATGTTTAGGTTGTTGGAATATATTAAGAGAATATCACCTGTAGATAAAAGATTAGAAAAAAAAGCTTTTAAAAGAATTGATAATCTCACTAAACCTATTGGTAGTCTTGGTAGATTGGAAGAGTTCTCTGCAAAGCTTTTTAGCATTTATGATGGTAATATGCCGGAAAAATTAAAAAAGGCAGTTTATGTTTTTGCAGCTGACCATGGTGTCACCAGGCAAGGAGTAAGTGCTTATCCAAAAGATGTGACTTATCAGATGGTTTATAATTTTCTAAAGGGAGGGGCAGCTATTTGTGTTTTTTCAAGATTGGTTAATGCAGATGTTTATGTTGTGGATGTGGGAGTAGATTATGATTTCCCAGAGGGAACAAAAATCATCAATAAAAAGATTAGAAAAGGAACCGACGATTTTACAGAAGGTCCTGCTATGACTTTTGATGATGCTATTGATTCTGTATTTGTTGGCATTGAGTGTGCAGAAGAAGCTATTAAAAATGGCTACAATTTGTTAATCCCCGGTGATATGGGGATAGGAAATACAACTGCAAGCAGTGCAATAATAAAAGTTTTTACAGATGAAAATACAAGGAATGTTGTTGGCAGGGGTACAGGTATAGATGATAAGACTTATGAAAATAAGATAAAAGTTATAGAGAAGGCAATAGAAGTAAATGATCCAGATAATAAAAATTCGTTAGATATACTTGAGAAAGTAGGTGGATTAGAGATTGGTGCTATTTGTGGCTTTATATTGGGTGGTGCAGTCAATAAAGTACCGGTTATAATAGATGGATTTATATGTACAGCAGGTTTTATTCTTGCTTATCTGTTGAGTCCCTCCATTAAAGATTATGTGTTTTTCTCCCATCAGTCAGTAGAACCTGGTCATAAAAAAGTACTGGATTATTTAAAAGAAAAACCAATTTTTGATTTAAAGATGAGGCTTGGGGAAGGTACAGGTGCAGTTTTAGCTTCTAATATTATTGAAGCATCCCTAAAAATGTTTAATGAAATGGCAACTTTTGAAGAAGCAAGTGTGTCTCGTGAGATAAAATGAAGTATTTTTTTAATGCTCTTTCTTTTCTAACAATTATACCTGTTTATCAAAAAGATGGTAATGATATTTACAAATCGTTCAGGTTTTTTCCTCTTGTTGGAGCTTTAATTGGAACAATTACATACTTGATTTACCATATTCTAATGCTTTTTTTGCCGCAAAATGTTTCAACAGTTATTTCGCTATTTATTTATCATATAATAAATGGTGGACTGCATTTAGATGGTTTTGCTGATCTTTTTGATGCCTACTTTGGTTCTAAAAAAAATAAGGAAAGATTCAAAGAAATTTTAAAAGACAGCCGGGTAGGAGTGATGGGTGTATTTGGCCTGATTTTTTACTTTTCCATTATGTTTTTTACTTTATTGAATATTAAACTGGATTTCCATTTTTTTGTTGCGCTGGGTATTTATGGTAGACTTGCCATAGTTATAATAACATTTCTTTCTAAACCTTTATTTGAGGAAGGACTGGGGAGTTATTTTATCAAGAATGTAACTGTTCAAGAGTTATTTATTTCTTTAGCTACTTCTTTTATCCTGGTTTTGTTTA
>ENA-ORXB01002587-ORXB01002587.1-sediment-metagenome-genome-assembly--contig:-NODE-2587-length-14971-cov-4.337250_pt1 | contig 14971 bp, 13 predicted proteins | sample MGYA00237863_ERZ511475 | MGnify/ENA primary metagenome ERZ511475 (study PRJEB26305, sample SAMN06343858) | sediment metagenome | isolation source: hot spring sediment | place: Canada: British Columbia... | reverse complement strand
CAGTTGCTCACGCCAGCGCTGGGCATGGCGCATCAGTTCCGCCCACAGGGCCTCGGCATCAATGGGCGGTACTTTATACACCTGCTGGAGCAGGGCGTTGCGCACCGTCAGCACGCGCTGCAGGCGAGTGCGACACCGTGACGGGTCTAACAGGTCTGCCATGCGTAAGCCGATTCGCGCCGCTTTATCGGCGTAGGTGGGTCCGATACCGCGCCGAGTGGTGCCGAGACGTCCCTCGGCATGCGCTTCTTGGAGTTCGTCCAGCTGGCGGTGGTACGGCAAGGTAAGATGTGCGCCCAGCCCGATGCGTAATCGGGTAAGGTCGATGCTCAGCGCGGCGAGCGCGTTTGCCTCCGACTCCAGCGCGTGCAGGTCGATCACCACGCCATCAGCAATCACGGGCGTCACATGGGGGTGCAGCACGCCTGAAGGGATCAAGTGAAACTTATAGGTTTGCCCATCGGAGCAGACCGTATGCCCCGCGTTGCTACCGCCGGCATAGCGCACCACGAAGTCGGCGTGCTGTGCGAACAGGTCGACGATCTTGCCTTTCGCCTCATCGCCCCACTGCGCGCCGACCACCACACGAACCGCCACGCGGTGCCTCCTTGACTTGGCGAGTGGCGTGCCGGTTCGCCACCCGCGTCCCTCTCAGCTGCGCTCTGCCAGCCAGCGCGGAATGCGCTCCTCGACAGCTTGCACCTGCTTCAGCCCACGCTGGTAGGCGCGCTCAGCGCGATATTCGGGCTGCGCATGGCGCTCCTGAATGCGCCGGTAGACCGCCACCGCTGTAATCGCCGCGGTGATAACGGCTGCGCCGATCATCCAGCCGTACCAGCAACGGGTTCGGCTCTCAGAGTTGATAACGGCTCTCACCATCTTCACCTGTCTCGCGTGCGCGGAAGATCCGTCGCACAAATGCCAAAAGCTCCTGCGGGTTGAACGGCTTGGTCAGGTACATGTCCACGCCTTCCTGATACCCGCGAAATACATCCATATCCTGCGCCTTCGCGGTCAACATAATCACGGGCAACTCCGCCGTTTCAGGGTCCCGTCGCAGATGGCGCAGCACCTCGAACCCGTCCATATAGGGCATCATCACATCGAGCACGACCAGATCGGGCTTTTCGGAAGCCACCTTCTCCAGCGCTTCCTTCCCATCATGCGCCGTAACGACCTGATAGCCCTGACGCTCCAGGTTCACCTGAATCAGTCGAACGATATGTCGCTCGTCATCTACCACCAGAATCTTCTTCATTCCGCTTCCTCCATCCATATATTATTGTACCCCATGAACGCAGTGCATGGAAGCGGGTTGACCCCTCTGGAGCGTCGTCGCATGCTATAATCGTTGGCAGTGCAAGGGCTTCGCTGGAGTGCGAACGCAGCAACGCTGGCGGACAACATCAACCGTCGCCAGGGGCAGGGAAGCGTCATCGACTATCTGGGACTGGAGGAAGAGCTGTTCATTACCGAGCCGACGCGCCCGCACCTGAGCTCGCTTTACTACATGTCCCGCCTGCTGATTCGCAACCCACGCCATTACTATCGCTATTCCGCGACAAACTTCTCGCGTGGCGCCGATGCCCGCGAGTGCCTGATGAGCACCGTCGAAATTGCGACCATGCCGCAGCCCACGCCCGATACGCTGCTGCAGGAGTTGCGCCAACGTCGTCAAGAACTGAGCTGCGCAGTGGGCGACGCCTATCTCGTGCCCGTTGGACACCTGTTCGATCTCGAATCGCCCACCAACACAGGTGGGTTGCACCTGCACCTTTCCGTGCCTGAAGCGCAGCGCGAGCGGGTCTATGCCAATTTGGCGTATTTCCTGCCCCTGCTTATCCTGCTATCAGCGAGCAGCCCCTACGCGGGAGGGCGATATTTCGGACCATCGTATCGTGTGGCGCACTCCTTTGCTATCGGTCCCCTGCGCGAGGAGCCAACCTATCGCTTTCAGGACCTGATTTTTGCGCGACGGCTGGGCACAATCGAAATCCGTGCGCTGGACCCTGTGTGGGACCTGGAGCGGCTGCACTGGCTGCTGCGCTGTGTGGAGGCAATCGCTGCGTTGCCCGATGCGTTTCCGCTGGATCGGGAGCGTTATGCAGAGTTGCGTGAGCAGGCGGCGCGTGAGGGCTATACCCCGGCGCTGCGACGCCTCTACCGTGAGCTACGCCCGTGGGTTGCACTGCCGGAGCGGCTGTTGCAGCACACCGCGTCGGACGAGATGGCCGAATGGGTGGCGCGTGAGGGAATCGAAGCAACCTACGCCGCGCTGGATCACGCCTATCGCTTTGGCACGCTGTGTCGCGTAGCGCCGCGCCCCCTGAAGCCCTCGCTCTGGCGCGGCATCGCGGGATTTGCCAGCTACTACCTGCTGCGTCTGCCCTATATTGCTTACAAAGCCTGGCGAGAATGGCATTAGATCGGGTATTTAGGGTATATTTATATCTGACCTGTCCAGTTCAAAAACAGGAGACAGCCACCATGGCAACAGTACGCGCATTTCGAGCCTTGCGATATGCTCGCTTGATCCCGGAGGTCGTGGCCCCGCCCTACGATGTGATCGGCACCGAGGAGCGGGCGCGCTTAGCCAGCCTCAGTCCCTATAATATCGTGCATCTGACCCTGCCCGATGACGGGGAGGCACGCTACCAACGAGCACAAACCCTACTCGAACAATGGCTTGCGAAGGACGTGTTGCAACCAGACCCAGAGCCTGCCCTCTATCGCTACAGCCAACACTTTATCGACCCACTGACAGGCACCCTGCGTACCCGCACAGGTTATTTCGCGCTGCTGCACACGGAACCGTACGAGCGTGGCGTTGTCCTACCCCATGAGCACACTTTTCCCACCGTGAAGGAGGATCGCTTCCGCTTGCTGGAGGCAACACGCACCCATCTGGAGGCGATTTTCGGGTTGTATGAGCCGACGCCCGCCCTGCAGGATGCACTCGATGGGGTGCTGTGGGAACCGATTGCCCAGCTGGAGGGGGAGGAGCTGCCCGAAGGGCATAGGCATCAGCTGGAGCGACTGACCAATCCTGTGGTCATAGCCCGCATCGAGCGCGCCTTTGCTGAAACACGAGTCTGGATTGCAGATGGACATCACCGCTACGAGACCGCCTTGCGCTTTGGTCAGCAATATGGGCAGGATGGCTCACCAGAACGCTTCCTGCCCATACTGCTGGTGCCCATCGATGCGCCGGGGCTGGTCATCCTGCCCACTCATCGGATTCTGGAGCAATTGCCGCCTGGGATGCCCGACGAGTGGCGTGCGCGGATTGAATCGGCTTTCGAGGTGCTGCCCGTGTCGCCCGAGGCGTTGTTCGAGCAGGTGCGGGCGTCTGGGGGGGGCGCAGTCGGCTTCCTCTGGCGAGGGGGTGCGTGGCTGATCCGCCCGCGGAAGCTGACGCCTGAGCCTGATGTGCCAGAAGCACTTGTCCGTCTCGACGCATGGTGGCTGCACGAGCGGTTGATGCCTGCGCTTGGCTACGAATCGCCCGCCATGCGCTACACGCGTTCTGCACAGGAGGTTTTTGAAGCCCTTCACCAAGGTGAAGGCGTCGCGGCATTCCTGCTCAATCCACCCCGCGTTGCCCTATTGCAGCAGGTGGCTCAAGCGGGCGGACGCATGCCGCATAAATCGACCTACTTCTACCCGAAAGTGTTGTCGGGACTGGTGATGTGGAGGATCGGGCAATGAAAGTCATCGGTGTGATTCCTGCACGGATGGCAGCTACCCGCTTGCCGGGCAAGCCCCTGCTAACGATCGCAGGCAAGCCGATGATCCAATGGGTCTGGGAGCGTGCGCGTCAGGCACAAACTTTGAGCGCGCTTTATATCGCGACGCCTGATGCGGAGATTATCCGCGCGGCGGAGTCTTTCGGGGCGTGTGCAATGCTCACCAGCCACGCGCATCGGAGCGGTACGGATCGGGTTGCGGAGGTGGCTCGTCGTACAGAAGGCGATATTTATGTGAACATTCAGGGGGATGAGCCGCTGCTTGACCCGCGCGGCATCGATTATGCGGTGCAGCCTTTGCTGGATGACCCGCAGGTGATGATGAGCAGCCTCTATTGCCATGCACAGCCCCATGAATATGATGCACCCAGCGTGGTCAAGGTAGTGCTCGACCGTGAGGGGAACGCGCTTTATTTTTCCCGTTCACGCATTCCCTACCCACGCGAGGCGACCAACCTGCCTGTCTACAAGCATATCGGGCTGTATGTTTATCGGCGCGAGCTGTTGCTGCGGTTTTCAGAGTGGGAACCGACCCCTCTGGAACGCACCGAAGCGCTGGAGCAGCTGCGCGTGCTGGAGCATGGCTACCGCATCCGCATGGTGCCCTTCGAACACGCCTCCATTGCGGTCGACACCGAAGTGGACCTCGCCCGTGTCAGGCAGATTTTGGAGCAAAGGGGCAAGTAGAGGCGTGGTCACCGCGCCTGAAGCAGGAGGTATACTTTCGTATACAATGGCTGGAGCGCGCGGCTACACTCTGGAGACCGAAGTGAAGTATGTTAAAGGCGTGGGCGAGAAGCTCGCTCAGCTACTCATGAAGCTGAACATCCACACGCTGCACGACCTGCTGTATCATTTGCCGCGTCGCTATGAGGACCGCACTCAGTTCCGCAAAATCCGCCATGCGCGCCCTGGCGAAGCGGCCACCTTCGCAGGCAAGCTGGTCACGGTGGACAATCTCAAGGTGCGCCAGAACATGACCCTCACCAAAGCCTTCATCGACGACGGCTCTGGCGCGATTGAGCTGGTCTGGTATAACCAACCCTATATGAAAGATGTGTTGCTGCGGGCACGCAACCGCCGAATTGTGGTCTATGGCGTGGTCAAAGAGAGTGGCTGGGGGCTTCAAATCGAAACGCCCGAATGGGAAGACATTGGCGACGAGGACGACCTGAACGAACTGCTCCATGTGAATCGGGTTGTGCCTATCTACCCGCTGACCGAGGGCTTAGGGCAGAAGCGAATGCGCCAGATTATGTATAATGCGATTCAGCATGCACATCTACTGCCCGAGCTGTTGCCGCGCGCCCTCCGTGAACGGCTACAACTGATGCCCATTCAGCAGGCCATCCAGCAGGTTCACTTCCCCGATCGCTTGGAGCTGATTGAGCCTGCACGTCAGCGGCTGGTGTTTGAGGAGTTTTTCCTGATGCAGCTGGGTATTGGGCTGCAGCGTCAGCAACTGATGCAGGAGCGCGGCATCGCGATGCACATCGACGCCGACCGCTTGATGGCACGCTTGCACCAGCTTGCGCCATTTGAGCTGACAAACGCCCAGAAACGAGTGATTCAGGAAATTTGGGCGGATATGGCACGCCCACACCCGATGAACCGTTTGCTGCAGGGCGATGTGGGGTCGGGTAAGACCATCGTCGCGGCGGCAGCGATTATGGCAGCGGTAGATAACCAGTATCAGGCGGCCATTATGGCCCCCACCGAAATCCTGGCGGAGCAACACTATATCGTGCTGCATCGGCTGTTCCAGCCGCTGGGGATTACGGTGGAGTTGCTGGTCGGACGGCTGACCCCTCGCCAGCGGGCGCAGGCACGCGAGCGTATCGCCAGTGGACGCGGCATGGTCGCCGTCGGCACGCACGCGCTCATTCAGGAAGGCGTTGAGTTTGCCCGATTGGGGCTGGCGATTATCGATGAGCAGCACCGATTTGGCGTGTTGCAGCGCGCCGCCCTGCGCGACAAGGGCATAATGCCCCATGTGCTGGTGATGACCGCCACGCCCATCCCGCGCACGCTGACCCTCACCCTCTATGGCGAACTCGATGTCTCGATCCTGGATGAGATGCCGCCCGGACGCAAGCCGGTAAAGACCCACTGGAAACTGCCCGAAGAGCGATTGAAGGTCTATGCGGGCGTGCGCCAGCTGGTGGAGCAGGGGCGACAGGCGTATGTCATCTGCCCGCTGATCGACGAATCGGACAAACTGCAAGTGCGCGCGGCGGAGGAGATGGCGGAGCATCTGCGCAAGGATGTGTTCCCCGACCTGCGCGTGGGGCTGTTGCACGGGCGCATGAAACCCGCCGAGAAGGAAGCGGTGATGGAAGCCTTCCGCGCAGGCGAGCTGGACATTCTCGTCTCTACCACCGTGATTGAGGTGGGTGTGGATGTGCCCAACGCCGCCGTGATTGTGATTGAGGACGCCGACCGGTTTGGACTGGCGCAGCTGCATCAGTTGCGCGGGCGTGTCGGACGCAGTGAACATCAGTCGTACTGTATCTTGATCGGCAACCCCAAAAGCGAGGAGGGACAGCGGCGACTGGAGATTTTGACCCGCACGAACAACGGCTTCCTGATTGCCGAGGAGGACCTGCGCCTGCGCGGTCCCGGCGAGATCTACGGCACGCGCCAGAGCGGCATGCCTTCGTTCCGCGTGGCGGACCTGGTGAAGGATATGCGCTTGCTGGAGGTTGCGCGCCAGGAGGCGTTCCGCCTGCTGGAGCAAGATCCGGACCTCCGTCGTGCGGAGCATCAGTCCCTGCGCGAGGCGGTTGCACGCACTCGCCACCGCTTCGCCATCGCGACGGTAAGTTAGAGCATGTCTATGGGAAATTACGGTGCATCCACAGCCTCTCGCAACTTGCCCTCTCTCGGCGACACGATTGCTGCAATTGCGACGCCGCCGGGCGAGGGCGGCATCGGCGTCATTCGGGTGAGTGGCGCGCTGGCGTTCCCCATCGCTGAGCGCATCTTTGAGCGAGCAAGTGAGGCGTCCGCGAAGCAACCACCCTCCAAAGCGGCCTTTGAAAGCCACCGCATCTACTTCGGCGCTATTCGCGATCCGTGCACAGGTGAGATGCTGGATCGCGCTCTGTTGCTGACCTTCCGCGCCCCTCACAGCTATACGGGCGAGGATGTGGTGGAGTTTAGCTGTCATGGTAGTCCCTTCCTGTTGCAGCGTGTGCTGAAACTCATCTGGCGAGAAGGTGCGCGCCCTGCACAACCGGGCGAGTTCACCCAGCGTGCCTTTCTGAACGGCAAGCTCGATCTGGCGCAAGCGGAAGCCGTCGCTGACCTTGTGCGCGCCCGCACCGAGAGCCAGCTCCGTGCCGCGCTCTACCTGCACGAAGGCTTGCTCTCCCGCGCGGTCCGCCCGCTGAACGAGGAGCTGCTCGCACTGCTGGCGGAGGTGGAGGCGACAATCGACTTCTCGGATGAGATTGGCGAGCTGGATCGCGAGGCTTTTGCTTGCCGACTCCATCGATTGATAAGGCAACTAACAGAGCTACTTCAGCGGGCGCAATCGGGCAGGCTGCTGCGCGAAGGCGTCCGTGTGGCAATTGTCGGGCGGCCGAATGTGGGCAAGTCATCGCTGCTGAATGCACTCCTGGCGGAGGAGCGTGCCATCGTCACCCCGATTCCGGGCACCACCCGCGACCTAATCGAAGAGGCGTTCCAGATTCAGGGCGTTCCCATCGTGGCGTTAGACACTGCCGGGCTGCGCGAGGATCCCGACCCGGTGGAGCAACTCGGTATCGAGCGCACGCGCCGCGCCATTGAGCATGCGGACCTGCTGCTCGTTGTGCTGGACCTCAGTGAGGGGTTAACGGATGCCGATCGTGCCCTGCTCGCCACGCTGCCTGCCGGGAAGCCGCGCATTCTTGTGTGGAACAAGGCGGATCTTGTGCCTGAGGAGATGCCGCTGCCCTCGCTGCCTGCAATCGCGGTGCGTGTCTCTTCCCTGCGGGGTGACGGCTTGCCTGCGCTCTGCGAGGCGATTTTGCAGGGGGTAAACCTGAGCGGTGTCGGCGAGGAGAGCCTGTTGTTGACTCATCAGCGCCATGTGCAGGCGGTAGAAGAGGCGCGTCAATATTTGCAGAGTGCGTGGCAGGCGAATCAAGCCGACCTGCCACCCGATATCATCGTGGTGGATTTGCGTGCCGCCTGGATTGCGCTTGGCACCATCACCGGCGAGACAGTGGACGAGGAGCTGGTTAACCGCATCTTTCGTGATTTCTGCATCGGCAAGTGAATGGAAGGGCAAGCTCGCTTCTATCGCAATCGTAGAGGCAAAGTGATCAAGCCTCCTTCCGCCGCAGGTTCATTCACAATCAAACAACGGCAACGCCCGACGCTGCCAACGCGCCTGAACAGTGTCAGGGTGGGGTGAGGGGGCAATTCACCAGCTCACCTGACCTGCCGTGTGAATACCCTCGGCTGAGCCTCTCGTAGAACAACACCCTTCAATAGCTCCTGTGCCCCGGTGTGGGGCAAGAGACTGTGCCTGTGCTTGGGTTATACTGATATGGTTGACCCGATACGGGGCAGACCAGCATGCTATCGGGCAACCCCAGCTCCTTGAGCGTGGCAGGCAGCCCATCTTCGGCACCCTGGCGCATCTGGATAGCAGTACGTATCTGGTTCAGGTTATTGCGACACTCCACACTATGTGCTGCCTGCTTCGTTTCCGTGACGCGGCTGACAGGCGGGATTCCAGAGGCGTTTCCCGGCTGCCCCCCTGGGCCGTAATAGAGCCACAGCATCACCAGAATCGCCACAATCGCCACGGCCATTAGTACACCAACCATTCGCATCGCTCTTACTCCAGCGTGACATACGCGCTTAAACCGTGGATGCCCCCCTCGCGCCCGAAACCGCTCTCCTTATAACCGCCGAAGGGGCTGGCAGGGTCAAATTTGTTGTAGGTGTTGCACCAGATGACCCCTGCTTTGAGGCGCGAGGCAAACGCCAGATATTTGCTACCCTTGTTCGTCCACACACCTGCCGATAGTCCATAGCGGGTGTTGTTGGCGATTTCAGCGGCTTCTTCGGGCGTGCGGAAGGTCAGGATTGCCAGCACGGGTCCGAAAATCTCCTCGCGTGCGATGGTATGCGCCATGCTCACACGGGTAAAGAAGGTGGGACGGAACCAGTAGCCCCGTTCGGGCAGTGGACAGCTGCTCTGGTGAATCTCGGCGCCTTCCTGCACGCCCACCTGCACCAGATGTTCAATCTTGCGCAGTTGAGCGAGCGAATTAATCGCGCCGACATCGGTGTTCTTGTCCAACGGGTCGCCCACGCGCAGCAGTTCGATGCGGCGTTTGAGTTTGCGCACCACAACCTCATAGATGCTTTCTTCCACCAGCAAGCGGCTGCCCGCGCAGCATACATGCCCCTGATTGAAGTAGATTCCGTTCACAATCCCCTCGATCGCCTGATCGATGGCAGCATCCTCAAAAATCACATTGGCCGCTTTGCCACCCAGTTCCAGTGTGAGCCGCTTGCGCGTGCCTGCGATGGCTTTCTGGATTTTCTTGCCGACCTCGGTGCTGCCCGTAAAGGCGATTTTGTCCAGGTCGGGGTGTTGTACAAGCCATGCACCGGTCTGTCCGTCGCCGGTGATGATGTTCACCACGCCGGGCGGCAGCTCGGCTTGCTGGAACACCTCACAGAGCAGCAGGGCAGTGAGTGGTGTGGTTTCAGCGGGTTTCAGCACGACGGTGTTGCCACAGGCAAGTGCGGGCGCAATTTTCCACGCCGCCATCAGCAGCGGGAAATTCCAGGGGATAATCTGCCCCGCGACCCCGAGGGGACGTGGCTTGCGTCCCTGAAAGGCATACTCCAGTTTATCTGCCCAGCCTGCATGGTAGAAAAAGTGAGCGGATGCCAGCGGGATGTCCACATCGCGCGATTCGCGAATGGGTTTGCCCCCGTCCAGACTCTCCAGCACGGCGAACTCGCGCGAACGCTCCTGAATGATGCGCGCGATACGAAACAGATATTTGGCACGCTCCCTACCGGGTAGCTTGCTCCAGACCTTCTCATAGGCTTCGCGTGCCGCACGCACCGCACGGTCCACATCGTCGGCGCCAGCGTAGGCGACCTCTGCAAGAACCTCTTCGTTCGCTGGGTTAATGGTTGGGAAATAGCGCCCGCTCTTAGGCTCCACGAATTCGCCGTTGATGAATAGCCCATATCGCGACTTGATTTTGACAATGTTGCGTGCTTCAGGCGCGGGCGAATAGTCCCAGCGCTGTCCGTCGCGCTGGGCTTGCCCGTTCGTTCGCTCGCGGTTTGCCATTAGCGTCACTCCTTCTTTGTGATTTTACCTCCCTCACGCGGGCTGGCGTCAATCTCGTTGCGGAAGGTGGAGCGTCCCACGCGCTTCTCTTTGTAGTAGCGCCCGACCACGACCACCTCGTCGTCGTTCTTCAGCTTCAGGTGTCCGTAGCAAAAGACGGTGATCTTCTGGTCGTTCTGCACAAGCTTGAAGGTGGTGTAAGCGTTCCCTGCGCGAGAGGTTTTCTCTTTATAGTCGCTCACGGTTCCCTCCAGCTGCACCAGTTTTTTGTGGTATCGGTCGGGGTCTTTCTGGATGGCAGCGATGGTGGTGCGAATGGGCTGCTCTTCCGCTTTCTTTTGCGCCAGCGTTGGCATGCTGATCAGCATGCCCAGTGCCACTGCAACGAGATAAGCTCGCATGGTCATAGAACCTCCTCAAATGGGGCGATTCGGCGTTCGAGAACCGATTCCTGCTGCTTTGCCCAGTGGTTCTTTTTTACCGGGCGCAAACAGTCCATACAACTCCTGTCTCTCCCTTCCGCCTACACGGGGGCTGCGTTTATTTCCCTGACACGCAGGGGTTGTCGTGCTCGTAAAAGCGCCAGAGATGGTCTGTTGCTTGGCGGATGCCGATGCGCGGGGTACATCGAACTTGCGCCTCCGGCACGGGATCACCTTGCAGGATACGCACCCGACCTGTGATGAGCGATTCACCGTTCAGGACACGGGTGATGCCCAGTGCCCGGCAGAGGTTGCCTGGTCCGCGGCAGAGGGCTTCCTCTGCCGCGTAGGGGCGTCGCTGGCGCATCCAGTCCAGCCCGAAGCAAGGCTCCAGAGCGCGAATCAGCACTGCCTCGCCGACACCCTCAGGCTGACAGACCACATTAAAGCACTCGTGTATGCCATAGATGAGGTAGATATAGGCGGTGGCGGGCGGTCCGAACATTGGGGCGTTGCGTGCCGTTTTGCCGCGATAGCTATGGCTGGCAGGGTCATCTTGTCGATAGGCTTCGGCTTCCACGATGCGCCCGCCGACCCAGCCATAGGGCGTTTGCACCACGAGCAGCTGCCCAAGCAGCTGTCGCGCGACCTCTACCGTCGGCTGCAAGTAGAACTCCACTGGCAACGGTTGCGAGCGCTCCATACCCTTGTCCCGATGGCTAAATCTGGAACGGTTGCGCACGCAGGTGCGCCCCCAGTAGCAACCCCACCGCGGCGCAAGCAGTGATCAACATGCTGCCGCCAAGACTGATAAAGGGTAGTGGGATGCCTACTACCGGGAACAGCCCCAGTGTCATGCCCACATTGGTCAGCAGGTGGAATAGGAAAAAGATGAGAATGCCGCCTGCCATCAGGCGATAGAACTCGTGGCGAGCGGCGACCATCACGCGCCAGATGCGATAAAGAAAGAAGCCATAGAGCGTCAGGAAGCCAACCGCGCCGATAAAGCCACCCTCTTCCCCAACCACCACAAAGATGAAGTCGGTATGTTGCTCCGGGATATAGCGCAGGTTTTTCTGGGTTCCATGCAGATAGCCTTTGCCCGTCAGCTGTCCGCTGCCGATAGCGATGCGTGCCTGCAGGATGTGATAACCGCTCTGCTGTGGGTCGGCTTCGGGGTTCAGAAAAGAGACCAGGCGCGCTTTTTGATAATCTTTAAGCAGGTTCAGATGCCACATTGCGCCAAAGGCAAGCACCCCTGCAAAAGCGACCAGCATGAGCCAGCGCAGGGGTGCCCCTGCCAGATAGACCATGCCAAACCAGAGTGCGCCCAGCACAATAGAGGTCCCTAGATCGGGCTGCTTGAACACCAGCAACGCCGGCAGCGCCCCATGCAGCAGGCTGATAAGGAAGCCACGCGGGGTGCGTATCGACGCACCCATTCGAGCGAAGAGGCTCGCCAGCGTCAGAATCAGCAGCAGCTTGGCGAACTCGGAGGGCTGCACCTGAAAACCGCCGGGCAATTCGAGCCAGCGCTGCGCACCCTTGCGCTCCGCTCCGAATAGATCAACCATTAGCAGCATCAGTACATTCAGTGCATAGAGCCAACCCCAGCGACGCATCCAAACCGCTGGGTCGATCATCGCCAACACGGCTATGCCCACCAGTCCGAACACCAGCCAGAGGAGCTGTCGGCGGAGCAGCTCTGGCGCCCACGGATAGGTCGCGCTGTAGAGGATTGCCAGCCCCACGCCAATCAGCAACAGAGTAGTCAGCAGCAGTGGAATGTCCAGCGGTTTCAGACGATGTGCCGTCTGCTGCAGCTCGTTTGCCACCCGCCATTCACTGTTCGCCATGCGCAATTTGCTATTTTACCCTGTAATCCTGACGGTTTTACCCGCAAGAGTGGCATTTTCGCCCTCGAATGTGCTATAATAGGTTCCGATGGAGAGGAGAGTCGGTATGACGCGCACATGGGTATTCGGATGGCTTGCTTTGCTGTTCTGGGCAGCCGCGCTGGCGCAAGAGCCGCCGCTGATTAACTACGCGGCTGGTGTGGGCGAGCTTGAACATGACGAGCTTCCCCCACCTCCGCAAGACGCCGGACCAGAAGGCATCCTTAATTTTGGAGATGGCATTTCTGATGGGTTTACTGTCGCCTACAGCCCCAGTAATGCTCCCGCATTCTTCACCTTCGCCATCGATAGGGATGTAAAAGTCAGTGGCGCAGCCAGTCAGCGTATTCGGTTCAATCGAACAGGCAGTGGTACCGCCACAGCTACGCTCACAACGCTTCTTCATTTTCCCTCCCAGGATTACCCGCAGGTGGGTGAAACGATTCGCGTACGCATCTGGCTTAAGACAGGGGAATGGAATAATGCCCGCTTTCGGCTCCTGGCGCGCGGCTTGGATGGACAGACACCTGCCACCGCGCTGATCACCAAAACTGCTTCTCTGCCTGATTGGACACAATTCGAGGCGAATTACGTTGTACCTACAAGTAATCCTGAAGGCATTCAGCTTTCCCTTGAGCTTACTTTGCAAGATGGCACATCCACCGGGACACTATGGATCGATAATTTAGAGGTTTACGGTAGTCAGCGCTGGCGTTCGCGTCCGCCACGGTCCTTCAAAATTTTCACCTATTATAACCCCGCAATGCCTGAAGCTGAGTATGATTGGATCTACTACGCCCGTGAGTTTGACATGGTCGGTGTTTTCTTCGGCTCTATCGAGCTGCGCCGGATGCTAACTTATAAGCCTGATCTGAAAACAACTACCTATTACTTGGGGTTTACCGCTGAGGACTCTGCAGGATTAGAGGTTGCCATCCGTGACCCCTTTGACTACCTTTATGTTCAGCAATACCATCCCGAGTGGTTCCTGCTCGACTATTCTGGGCAGCGGCTCCGCTACAGCACGCGCCTATATTTCGTGGATGTCGGTAATCCTGAATGCGCCCAGCATGCCGGGCGTCGAATCTACGCTCGGATGGATCACGCCAACATGCCTTTTTATTCTGTTAAATTAGATCATTTTATTAGTTTTATTTCTGCTATGGTTGGTTCTGCTCGTTATCCTACTCGCGCCAGTCGATTAGCAGCAATCACAAAATACCTGATGACTCTTAAAAGAGAGTTGCGTGATTTTGGTCCACCACTGCTCATCTGCAACATTGCAGGGCGCACTTTTGCACGGCAGGAAATGCACACCTATCTGATTCGTCAAGGACTCTATGATGGGATCCTGTACGAGCAAGCATTCACAACGATTTTTAGCCTGCCTGCGGACTATCAGCCCTTTAGTAGCTGGGAGGGTGCACTCGATGCCCTTGTAGAGTTTTCAAATACACTGCGCATTTATTACTCAGGATACACTACGAATCCTGCGCGCATGCGCCCGATGAAACTGTATGCTATGGCGAGTTTTCTACTTGGAGCCAACGAGAATGCATATATCTATCTAGATAAGCATTATTACGAAGGGCAACCGTTTGGGCGTCAGCGCATCTGGCGCCCCGATGCCGATTATGATATACCTTTAGGACAGCCCACCGGCCCGTTTCAGGTCTATTTTCGCAGCAGTGATTACCGAGGCGGGCTTTATTATCGCCCCTTTGAGAATGGTTTCGTGCTGGTTAATCCTACTGGGAATATCGCACCCCTATGGAAAGACGGTGCCGTGTTTACATGGGTGCTGGACGACACTTACTATGAGTGGGTGACCCGGCAAACCTACCCGGCAGGCACGTGGATTAAGCTTTACCCGAAGCAGGCACGCTTGTTTATCCGACAGAGCGGGGTCAGCTCACCTCCAAAACAGCGCGAACAACACGAAACACCTTTGAAGGGGAAAGAGCCGGCATCACTTAAACCTCGCTAAACACACGAAATGGCATCAACGGCGATTGGCAAGGATTGGCTGGGGGCTGACCCGGCTTATTCCCTTGAGTTATTACCTCCTCCCCCTAACCCTCTGAGGTTCAGGATGTTCACCTCAACCCCATCAGTTTGCTCACTGAACCCTACTTGATGTAATCGTTCAGCAGCTGAACCGACGCATCCATTGTGAGTAGGAGATCCTTCATCGGGTTGAAGATACCTGTCCAGCCTTTGTTACCAGCGGGTCCGCTGAACAGTTCACCCACAATATCCTCCAGATTTTCTCTCGGGTCCGTAGGGTTCTTCCAATAAGCGGCGGAACAAGAAGCCGCTGTTGGATGGAGATAGCCTGTAAGTTTTTATCGGGTGTCCGAAAAGCGTTCCGGTTGATCGCATACCATTTCATCGTGACATTCTTCTCTATTATACCCCTTCGATGACGGCTTTGTCAAGACCATAAGAGGGTGTTCGGAAAATCGTGCAGACCCCCACCACCCACACACGCCATCCAAGAAAACCATCACGATACCCATCCAACCGATTGCCTCCCAACACGGTGCCCGACGCTCAACCACCCCGACCATACCGCTTTACCCACCCCTGCAACAA
>ENA-ORXB01002583-ORXB01002583.1-sediment-metagenome-genome-assembly--contig:-NODE-2583-length-15019-cov-5.783295_pt1 | contig 15019 bp, 13 predicted proteins | sample MGYA00237863_ERZ511475 | MGnify/ENA primary metagenome ERZ511475 (study PRJEB26305, sample SAMN06343858) | sediment metagenome | isolation source: hot spring sediment | place: Canada: British Columbia... | reverse complement strand
GAAACCTTTATCTACACGGCGATGATCCGACTTATGGTCAGAAGATTGGCTTCCTAGACGGTTTTAAGACAGTCTCTAAGAGCACAAAAAACCGCCCGTCTTTGCAAGGACGGGCGGTTGCAGGGGGATCAGTAGTTGCTGTAGAGCAGCAGGTTGGGCGAACGCGACCCAGCGCTCACCACCACGCCCACCGTCGCGTTGCTCACAATGGCGTTGCGCACGGCGGCTGGACTGGCCGTGGGGTTGCTTTGCAGGTAAAGGGCTGCCACCCCAGCCACATGGGGCGCGGCCATCGAGGTTCCGCTGATGGTATTGATCGAGGTGTTGCTGCTAATCCAGGCCGAGGTAATGGAGGAGCCAGGCGCAAAGAGATCCAGGCAGCTCCCGTAGTTGGAGTAGGAGGCCCTGGTGTCGCTAGAGGTGGTGGCCCCCACGGTAATACCCGCCGCTACCCGCGCAGGCGAGAACTGACAGGCATCACGGTTGCTGTTCCCAGCCGCCAGCACAAAGGTGATCCCGGCATTGATGGCGTTGCTAACCGCGGTATCGAGGGCGCTCGAGACCCCCCCACCCAGGCTCATGTTGGCTACTGCCGGCCTCCGGGCATTCTGCCGTACCCAGTCCACCCCGGCAATTACGCCCGAGTTGCTGCCCGAGCCGCTGCAATTAAGCACCCGCACCGCGTACAACCGCACGCTTTTGGCTACGCCGTAGACCGTGCCGCCTACCGTTCCAGCCACATGGGTGCCATGGCCGTTGCAGTCGTTGCCATTCTGGCCGTCTCCAATAGCGTCGAAAACCGCCGTGGCCCGACCGCCAAACTCGCTGTGGCTCACCCGGATGCCGGTATCGATGATGTAGGCGTTCACGCCGCTACCCGTGTTGCTGTAGGTGAAGGTGCCGCTAAGGGGCAGGGGGCGCTGGTCGATGCGATCCAGCCCCCAGGTCGCACCGGTCTGGGTGGCGCTGATGCTCATGACCTGGTCGGCCTCGATGTAGGCCACCCTGGGGTCTTGGCGCAGTGCGGCCAAATTCTCAGGGGACAGCCTGGCCGCAAGCCCCTGCAAAGCAGCGGTGTAAACCTGCTCAACCCTGGCATCGGGCGCCAGCCCCAAGCTTTCCAGCTCCCGCTGGAGGGTTACACCCCCTTCCAGAGCGGCTTTCAGGCTTTGCAGGGTGGGCAGCACGTTGGCATCGTCTTTGTAGACCACTATGTACTGCCCCTGGATAACGTTGGGGTTATCCAGTCCTAGCAGCGGGGCCAGGTTATCGGGGGTCGCACGGTTTCCGCAGGACGCCAGCAACATCAACAGCGCGATCCAAACTAAACGATACATCTCTACGAACCTCCAGGGATGTAGGTTGCTTTTGGGTCTGAACCCGCGGCTAGTATATCTTTGTCATCTCGTTGTCATCACAACTGCAGCGTTTTATTAAGTTCTGATTAAGCCTTGCGGGAAAGCTAGGCCGCTAAACCTGAAACACCCCGATCTGCATCGCCTCACGCACCGGGTTGAGGGCGCAGACCTCGAGGCTCCGGATCAGGCGCTGGCGGGTCTCGTGGGGGAAGATCACCTCGTCCACCCAGAGCCGGGCCGCGGCGTAGCGGGGGTCGAGGGTCTCCTCGTAGCGGGCCTTGATGCGCTCGTAGAGTTCGACCAGGTCTTCCTCGCTGGGTTTGCGCCCTTCGCGCTCGAGCTTGGCAAGCTCGATTTCCATCAGGGTTTTGGCCGCGGCGTTGCCGCTCATCACCGCGTACTTGGCCGAGGGCCAGGCGTAGATAAAGCGGGGGGCATAGGCCTTGCCGGCCATGGCATAGTTGCCCGCGCCAAAGGAACCCCCGGTAATCAGGGTAATCTTGGGCACCACCGAGTTGGAGACCGCATTCACCAGCTTGGCCCCGCGCCGGATGATGCCCTGCTGCTCCGACTCCTTGCCCACCATAAAGCCGCTCACATCCATCAAAAACAACAGGGGAATGAAGCGCTGGTTGACCTCGAGGATAAACCGGGCGGCCTTGTCGGCGGCTTCGGCGTAGATCACCCCCCCCACCTCGATCTTGCCGGGCTTTTTGATCACCAGCCGCTGGTTGGCCACGATCCCCACCGGGAAGCCGCCCAGCCGGGCATACCCGCACACCAGGGTCTGGCCGTAACCGGCCTTGTACTCGTGGAACTCCGAGCCGTCCACCAGCCGGGCGATCACCTCGTTCACGTCGTAGGGCTTGCTGCCGTCGGGCGATACCAGGCCGTACAGATCCTCGGGCGGGTGAAAGGGGTCCACCTCGCTTTTGCGCTCTGCGGCCCAGGGGGCCAGGGTCGGCTGGGCGTACAGCGCGGCCAGGGCACGTATGCGGGCGATGGCCGCTTTGTCGTCGGGTTCGTAGAAGTCCACCGTGCCAGAGACCTCGGCGTGCATACGCGCACCGCCCAGCGCCTCCGAGTCCACCTCCTGCCCGATGGCTGCCTTGACCAGGGCCGGCCCGGCCAGATATAGCCCCGAGCCCTCGGTCATGATCAGCACGTCGGTCATGAGCGGCAGGTAGGCCCCCCCGGCCACGCAGTTGCCCATAATGGCCGAAATTTGCGGGATACCCAACCCGCTCATGCGGGCGTTGAGGTAAAAAATGCGGCCAAAGTCATCCTGGTCGGGGAATACTTCGTCCTGCAAGGGCAGGAAAACCCCCGCCGAGTCCACCAGATAGACCGTGGGCAGGCGGTTCTCGAGGGCGATGGTCTGGGCCCTTATCACCTTTTTGGCGGTGATGGGGAAAAAGGCCCCGGCCTTTACGGTGGCGTCGTTGGCGATGATCATCCAGTCCCGACCGGCAATTTTGCCGATGGCGGTTACCACCCCGCCGCCCGGCGCCCCTCCCCAGTCGGCGTACATCTGCCAGCCCGCATAGCCCAGGATTTCCTCGAGCTCGCTTCCCGGGTCAATCAGGCGTGCGATGCGCTCACGGACGGTCAGGCGCCCCTTGGCGTGCTGGCGCTCCACCGCCTTGGGGCCCCCACCCTGCCGCACCTGTTCCAGCGAGGTGCGAAAATCGGCAATTAGCCGCACCCAGGCATCTTTGTTTTGCTTGAAAGCACTCGATTCGCGCTCATTGGGGCTGATGTGGCTTTGAATCATAGTCAAAGTCTACCGTTTTTTTGTCGGTAGGTTGTAATTCCGTCAGGTTTGAGGGGTAAAGCCCATGGGCCGGGGGTCGAGAACAAAATTTAGCCTTGCGTACCGTATGATTGGGACACGTATGCGCAAGCGACTCGTAGCCGGTAACTGGAAAATGCACAAAACCCCCTCCGAAGCCCGGATGTGGTTCCGCGACCTGACCGCCCACCTACCCCAGACCCAGGCCGAACCGGCCCTGCTGGTACCTTTTACCCATCTGCCCTATGCTGCGGAAGTCCTCGAGGGCCATGGGGTGCACTGGGGCGCGCAGGATGTCTCGGCCCATACCGAAGGGGCCTACACCGGCGAGGTTTCAGCAAAAATGCTGGCCGATCTGGCTTGCCAATACACCATCGTGGGCCACTCCGAGCGGCGCAGCTACCACGCCGAGTCGGATGCGCTGGTAGCGGAAAAAGCCCGGCGTCTATTGGAGCAGGGCATCACCCCCATCCTGTGCGTGGGCGAGCCCCTGGAAGTGCGCGAGGCCGGAAGCCATGTCGAGTACACCCTGCAGCAGCTCGAGGGGAGCCTGCAAGGGGTCAACCCGGCCTCACCCCAGCATCTGGTGATTGCCTACGAGCCGGTCTGGGCCATTGGCACCGGCAAAACCGCCACCCCCGAGGATGCCGAGGCCATGCACCAGGCCATTCGTGGCTGGCTGGAAGGCCGCTACGGTGCGGACTTTGCCGGGCAGATGCGCATCCTTTACGGCGGCTCGGTCAAGCCCGAGAACGCCACGGCCCTCTTTGCCCAGCCCAACATTGATGGGGGACTGGTCGGGGGGGCCAGCCTTAAGCTGGAGGACTACATAAAGCTGCTCACGGCCTAATGGAGGGCATATGCGCGGATGGATCTTGCTGGTTTGGTTTGTTGGTCTGATCGGTCTGGCCCAGTCCACCGATATTGTGCAGCGCACCTACCGCTGCGCCGGGGGCCTCCAGGTTCGGGCGGTTTATCAGAACGGCTTCGACCGGGTGGGGGTGGTGTTCAACCGTCAGACCTACGGCCCGCTGTTCCAGGTCGAGGCCGCCTCGGGGGTCAAATACTCCGATGGGCGGGCCTCCTGGTGGGTCAAGGGCTCGGGGGCCACCGAAGAAGCCCTGCTAATGAGCGAGCGCACCGGCAAGACACTGGCCCGAGCCTGCAAGCCCATTCGCTAGGCGCAGCATGCAGTAGACTTTTCATCACCCATGGCGCATCTTCACCCCCGTACCCAGCTTTCCAGGGAGAGCATCTTCGCCCAGATGAGCCGCCTGGCCACGCAGCACGGGGCTATCAACCTGGGGCAGGGCTTTCCCTCCAACCCCCCACCTGATTTTCTTCTAGAGGCCGCCCGGCGCGCCATCGGCAGCGTAGACCAGTACACCCCGCCCATCGGCCTACCGCGCCTGCGCGAGGCCGTTGCCGAAGACCTGGGGGTTTCGCCCGAGGACGTGATCATCACCGCGGGGGGCACCGAGGCCCTGCACGCGCTGGCTGAGGCACTCTACGGCCCGGACGACGAGGTGGTGATGCTCGAGCCCTATTTCGATGTGTACATCCCTCAGGCCCGCATCGCCGGGGCCGAGCCGGTAATGGTTCCCATGCGGCTTACCGAGCGCTGGGAGGTGGATTTGCCGGCGCTCGAGCGGGCCATTACGGTACGCACCCAGGCCATCCTGCTCACCAACCCCTACAACCCCACCGGCTCGGTCTTTTCCCGCGCCGAGGCCCAGCGCATTGTGGAGCTGGCCCGCCAACACGACCTCTGGATTATCAGCGACGAGGTCTACGACGAGCTCTACTTTGGGGAACCCCCGGTGCGGTTCCGCGAGCTCGCCCCCGAACGGGTCTTCACGGTGGGCTCGGCCGGCAAGCGTCTGGAAGCCACCGGCTGGCGCATCGGCTGGATTGTCACACCCCCCGGCCTGGCCCCGCAGGTCGCGGGTATGCGCCAGTGGAGCAGCTTCTGCTCGGCCGCACCCCTCCAGGCCGCGGTGGCCGAAGCCCTGCCCATCGCGCGCAAAGAGGGCTTCTATCAGGCGCTGCGCGAGAGCTACGGCCGGCGCAAGGACTTGCTCGAACAGGGCTTAAGGTCGCTGGGGCTCAAAACCTTCTCCCCTGCCGGCACCTACTTCCTTACCGCGCTCTTGCCGGAGCTCGAGGCCCAGACCCTGGTGCGCGAGGCTAAGGTAGCCATCATCCCTGGCTCGGCTTTCTACCTGCACAACCCTGCCCCCAAAGGGCTCTTTCGCCTGGCTTTTTGCAAAACCAGCGACGAGATCGAGCAGGCTTTGGAGCGCCTGGGGCATTACCTGAAGCAGGTCACCCCTTAGGCTGGGATAAAGGGGCCAGCCCCTGCATCAGCGCTGATCGCTTTTGTGTATTTTTTCACTATATTTTCCTTGTGAAATCTATCTGCTATACACACCGGCATGGACTTCCCAGCGGCCATCATGGGCTAAACTAATCAACGTGGACACAATTCAGTACCTCGATGATCAAGGCCGACCCCTACGGGACTTACCCCTCAGCCCCGAAGAGCTCCTCCAGGGCTACCGGGCTTTGCGCCGGGCCCGCCACTTTGACGAGCGCGTGCTGGTCTTGCAACGGCAGGGGCGGCTGGGGGTCTACCCGCCCTTTCGCGGTCAGGAGGCCGCCCAGGTGGGGGTGGCCCTTTGCCTGAAGGCCGACCACGACTGGCTCCTGCCCAGCTACCGGGAGAGCGCTGCGGCCCTTACCTTCGGCATGCCCATCAGCAGGCTGATCCTGAGCTGGCGGGCCGATCCAGCCGGCTGGGGTGCGCCGCCTGACGTTAACATGGTGCAGTTTTACATCCCCATCGCCACCCAGATCCCTCAGGCCGCCGGGGTGGCCCATGCCCAGCGGCTCATGGGCAAGGACGCCGTGGTGGCGGTATTCATTGGCGACGGCGGCACCTCCGAGGGCGACTTTCACGAAGGTCTGAACTTCGCCGCGGTCTTTGAGGCCCCCCTGGTGGTGGTGGTGCAGAACAACGGCTGGGCCATCAGCGTGCCCACCCACAAGCAGACGAAGGTGCAGCGCATCGCCCAGAAAGCCCAGGGCTACGGAATTCCGGGGGTGACGGTGGACGGCAACGACCTGGTCGCGGTCTGGAGCGTGGCCAGAGAAGCCGTGAACCGGGCCCGGGCCGGTGGTGGCCCCACCCTGATCGAGGCCCTGACCTACCGGGTGGCCCCCCACACCTCCTCCGACGACCCCAGCCGCTACCGCAGCGAGGAGGAAACCGAGCGCTGGCTCAAGCGCGACCCCATTCTGCGCATGAAAAACTGCCTGTTGCACCTGGGGTTGTGGAGCGAGGCGCAGGAAGAAGCGCTAACCGAGGCGCTCGAGGCCGAGTTTTTAGCCGCCGTCGAGGAGGCCGACCGGGCCCCGGAACCCAAACCGTGGGAAATTGTGGAGCAGGTTTACCAGGAGATGCAGCCCGACCAGCAAGCGGCCTGGAAGTATCTGCGGGGGGAAGCATGATTGCAGAGCGTGGTACTCGAGTTCTGAACAACGTGCAGGCCATCAACGAAGCCCTGGATCTGGCCCTGGCTAAAGACGAACGGGTGGTGCTCTTTGGCGAGGACGTGGGCACCATGGGCGGGGTGTTTCGGGCCTCGGATGGACTTGCGCAAAAGTACGGCGAAAAGCGGGTCTTCGATACGCCCCTGGCCGAGAGCGGAATTGTGGGTTTCGGGATTGGGCTGGCCATGGCCGGGCTGCGCCCGGTGGCCGAGATACAGTTCGCCGGGTTCTTATACCCCGCCCTCGACCAGATTCTTTCGCACCTGGGCCGGATGCGCCACCGCACCCGGGGCCGCTTTACCATCCCCATGGTCATCCGCGCACCCTATGGCGGCGGGGTTAAAACCCCTGAGCAGCACGCCGATAGCCCCGAGGCCATCCTGGCCCACGTACCAGGGGTCAAGGTGGTGATCCCCTCCTCGCCCGAGCGGGCCAAAGGGCTGCTGCTCTCGGCCATCGAGGATCCCGACCCGGTGTTTTTCCTCGAGGCCATCAAGCTCTACCGGGGCGTGAAGGCCGAGGTGCCGGAAGGCTACTACACCCTACCCCTGGGCCAAGCCCGGGTGGTGCGGGAGGGCAACGCCGCCAGCCTGTTCTGCTACGGCGGGATGGTGGAGGTCTGCCTCAAGGCCGCCGAGGTGGCCGCGCGGGAGGGGGTGGAGCTGGAGGTGGTGGACCTCGAGACCCTGGTACCCCTGGACACCCCCACCATCCTGGCCTCGGTGCAGAAAACCGGGCGGGCGGTGGTGGTCTACGAGGCCATGCGCACGGGGGGCTTTGGCGCGGAAATCGCCGCCCGCATCGCCGAGGAGGCCCTGGACTACCTGCAAGCCCCCATCCTGCGGGTGGCCGGCTGGGACGCCCCCTACCCCCCGTTCAGCGCGGTGGAAAACTTCTACCGCCCGGACGCCAGGCGGGTTCTGGAGGCGGTGCGTAGGGTGCTGGAACACTAACAGCTTTTTTCGGCCACCTGCCATGACATCACCTCAAGGATAGTTTCCCTTCTCCAAGCCTTCAGGACGGGTTTGGAAAGCAACCATACTGCCCCCACCGCTTTTTGCGAACAAGCGTTTGTTAGAATAACAGACATGAAACTCCACAGTTACGCGGTCGGAGCCTGGCACCAGGGCGCGGACGACGGCACCCTGGTTACCGATGCGGTGTATGGCGAGCCGGTGGCCCTGGTAAGCAGCCAGGGCCTGGATTTTGGGGCGATGGTGCGCTACGCCCGCGAGGTGGGCGGCCCCAACCTGCGCAAGTACACCTTTCATGAACGAGCCGCCATGCTGCGGGCCCTGGCCCAGTATCTGCAAGCCCGCAAGGAGCAGTTCTACGCGCTTTCCTACAAGACTGGGGCTACCCAGTACGATGGCTGGTTCGACATTGACGGGGGCCTTGGCACCTTTTTCAGCTACTCCTCGCTGGCCCGGCGCGAGCTGCCCAACGAGCGCTTCCTGGTCGAGGACGACCCCCTGACGCTCTCCAAGCAGGGCACTTTTCTGGGGCGGCACATCCTGGTGCCCAGGGAGGGCGTGGCGGTGCACATCAACGCATATAACTTCCCGGTCTGGGGGATGCTGGAGAAGCTGGCCCCGGGGCTTATCGCCGGGGTTCCGGCCATCGTCAAGCCGGCCACCCAGACCGCCTACCTGACCGAGGCGGTCTTCCGGGCCATGATCGAGTCGGGGATTCTGCCGGAGGGGGCCGTCCAGCTCATCTGCGGCAGCATCGGTGACCTGTTCGAGCACCTGAACGAGCAAGACAGCGTCACCTTCACCGGCTCGGCCGCCACCGGGCGCAAGCTGAAGGTACACCCCAGCCTGGTAGCCAATGCCGTACCCTTCAACATGGAGGCCGACAGCCTGAACTGCGCCATCCTGGGCCAGAGCGTGGAGCCGGGCGACCTCGAGTTCGAGCTTTTCGTGAAGGAAGTGGCGCGGGAGATAACCGTCAAGGCCGGGCAGAAGTGCACCGCCATCCGCCGGGTGATCGTCCCCAAAGACAAACTGGAGGCCGTGCTGGAGGCCCTCAAGCAGGCGCTCTCCCAGGTGACCCTGGGCGACCCCCGCCGCCCTGAGGTGCGGATGGGCCCGCTGGTGGGGGCGGCGCAGCGCCGGGACGTGCAGGGCGTGCTCGAGCAGCTCAAGGCCCAGGGCTGCGAGGTGGCCTTCCAGGGTTCGTCCGAGCTTCTGGGCGGCGACTGGGAAAAAGGCGGCTTTATGCCCCCCACCCTGCTCTACAGCCCCAACCCCTGGGAGAGCGGGGCGCACGACCTCGAGCCCTTCGGCCCGGTAGCCACCCTGATGCCCTACGGGAGCCTGGACGAGGCCATCGCCCTGGCCCGGCGGGGCAAGGGCAGCCTGGTGGGTAGCATCGTGAGCTACAACCGGCAGGAGGCCCGCACCCTCTTCTTCGGCTGCGCCACCCACCACGGGCGCATGCTCATCCTCAACCGCGAGAACGCCCAGGAGTCCACCGGCCACGGCTCTCCCCTGCCGCTGCTGGTGCACGGCGGGCCGGGCCGGGCCGGGGCCGGCGAGGAGCTGGGCGGGGTGCGCGGCATCAAGCACTACCTCCAGCGCTGCGCAGTGCAGGCCGACCCCACCACCCTGGTGGCCCTGAGCAACGAGTATGTGCGCGGGGCCAAGGTGCGCGAGGATGTGGTGCACCCCTTCCGCAAGTACTTTGAAGACCTGGAGATTGGCGAAAGCCTCCTGACCCACCGCCGCACCGTGACCGAAGCCGATATCGTGAACTTCGCCAACCTCACCGGCGACTACTTCTATGCCCACGTGGACGAGATTGGGGCCAGAGACTCCATCTTCGGGAAGCGGGTGGCCCACGGCTACTTCCTGATCTCGGCGGCGGCGGGCTTGTTTGTGAGCCCGGCGCCGGGGCCGGTGCTGGCTAACTACGGCCTCGAGCACCTGCGGTTTATCGAGCCGGTGGGCATCGGCGATACCATCCAGGCCCGCCTCACGGTCAAGTCGAAAAGCGCCAAAGACCCCAAGCCCGGCGAGCGGCCCACCGGGGTGGTGACCTGGGCGGTGGAGATCTTCAACCAGGAGGGCAAGACCGTGGCCCTCTACGACATCCTGACCCTGGTGGAGCGCAGGCCCCCGGCTCAGTCGGCCTGATAGCCCTTCTCACCCCGTACCAGCCGGCCCAGGGGCGGCCCCGGCTCGTGGGTGAAGCAGAGCTGATAGCCGCCCTCGAGCCAGCGCGCGTAGAGCTTTTTGCGGGTCTCGAGGGTGGTCATGGGATAGAGGTCGAAGGCCGGGATGTAGAGGAGCGGCGTCTGCACCCGCAGGGCCACCAAATCGCCGGTGTAGGCCAGGCGCTGCCCTTCCGAGGCCAGCTCCACCACCTGCATCCCCAGGGTGTGGCCCGGCGCCGGCAGCACCCGCAGGCCGGGCAGTAGCTCGGCCTCCCCCTCCACCACCTCAAAACGGCCCTGCTCGGCCAGGGGCTCCACGTTTTCTATGCGGTAGCTGGCCTGGCTGCGCTCGTGGGGGTGCAAAGCGTCCTCCAGCTCCTGCTTCTGCACGATGTGGCGGGCCCTGGGAAAGGTGGGCAGGAGCCGCCCCTCCACCAGCCGGGTGTTGAGCCCGGCGTGGTCGAAGTGCAGGTGGGTGTGCACCACCAGCGAGATGTCCTGCGGCCCCACCCCCAGCAGCGCCAGCTGATCCAGCAGGGGGTTGGTCTCGCTCAGGCCGTAGAGGCGGCGGAACTTCTCGCCGGGTTTGCGGTCAATGCCGGTCTCGATGAGCACCAGATGCCCGCTCACGCGAACCAGCAAAGGGTTCAGGCCCAGGCGGATGCGGTTCTGTTCGTCCGGGGTCACCAGCCTCGACCAAAGGCTCCTGGGCACGATACCAAACATCGAGCCGCCATCCAGCCACAGCTCGCCGTCGTTCAGAATCCAGAGGTCGAGGTTACCAAGCTTGTGGTACAGGATGGGGCGCATCACTTTGCCTTTTCAAGCAGCTTTCGCAGCACACCCTCGGCGAACTCTAGCGTGCCCCCATACGGACGTAGCCAATCCACAACATTCTGTGGATAGACCGTCAACCACTTTGTATCTACTGCCGCCTTACCGGTATGCTGGCCCTCAGAACGCTCTAGCGCGATGTCTTTTGGAATAACCCAGCCATGAACTTCCCGTGGCGATATCCCAAGACAAAAAAGGTAATCGTATTCTTGATTTCTTATCTGTTGGAATTTATAAAACCCACCTTCCCAAAGTGTTGAGAACTTTATTTCTAGCTTAACGCCCTCTACATAACGGTCAAAATCAGAATTCTTTGATGCTCTGACAGTGAAGCCCCTTTCCTCTAGCCATTGCTCAACCAATTTCTCCCCTATTTTGCCTACGCGACGAGATGGTTGGTTACGTATCCATGCAAAGGGGCTATCTTTCCAAGCCTCAGACGAACCCTCGTACTGCCGTCTCAGCTTCTCGTTGATCTCGAGAAATACCTTATCCATAGAAGTTTACATAAGCATTGGCTGTGCCGTTTCGATACTAACTTCCATGCCGATGATCTCTGGTTCAGCGAAAGCAAGGCGCTTTGCCATGATCTCAACAGCGTCTGGGTTGTGATCAACCAAAACAAATTTTCGCCCTAACCTTGCAGCAGCTTCACCTGTAGTACCACTACCCGCGAAAAAGTCCAAAACCCAATCACCGGGATTAGAGTGAATCTTTATTATTCTCTCGAGTAATTTCAATGGTTTTTGCGTTGGGTATCCAGTCTTCTCTCTACTGTTTGTTGGAACTATGGTCATCCACCAAACATCCGTAGGAGTTTTACCTAACTCGGCTTTCTCTGGCCCAACCAAGTCGGGAGCCATATAAGGAATTCGATCCATATCGAAAAAATTGAAGGTATACATATCAGGATTTTTAGCGTACCAGAGAATGTTATCGTGTTTAGCTGGCCACTTCTTCTTTGAACGCGCTCCATAATCATAAGCCCAGATGATCTCATTCATGAAGCACTCACGACCAAAAATCCCATCTAGCAGAACCTTAGCGTAATGAACTTCTCTGTAATCAAGATGTAGAAAGAACGAACCTTCATCATTTAGCAAGCGGTAGGCTTCATAGAGACGAGGCTGGATAAATGATATGAAATCGTCGAATTTATCAAAGTATTCAGGCGAATCTATTCTCTTGATTTCGTAGGTTTTACCACCAAATCCAATCCTGTCTCCCTCTGGACTTGCAGTGGCTCTAAAACGATCCCTTTTTTGCGTCTTTCCGGTGTTGAAGGGCGGGTCAATGTAGATGAGATCAAATGTTCCGTCTGGCAGCGTTGGAAGGTAGGTCATGTTGTCAGATAAAACAATTTTGTTGCGCATCGTACTATATAGCTTATTGCGTAGTAGTGTGATTGAACAGCCCGTGCGAGACATCCCGCAACACAGGGTCGAGCCCCCGCCCCTCCTCCAGCGCCCGGATCAGGGCGCTGGCGATCACCGCCCCGTCGGCGGCCTGGGCCGCTTGCTGGGCGGTGGCCCGGTTGGAGATGCCGAAGCCAATCGCCACCGGCGCATCAGTGAAGCGCCTAATGCGCTGCACCAGCTCGGGCAGGCCCTCCGGCAGCCGATCCCGCGCGCCGGTCACCCCGGCCACCGAGACGGTGTAGACGAAGCCGGTGCAGTGAGGGGTGACGGCCTGGATGCGGGCGTCGGTGGAGGTGGGGGCCAGCAGGAAGGTGGTCTCGAGGCCCGCCCGCTGGGCCAGCGACACCAGCCCTGGGTCTTCGTCGGGGGGCAGGTCGGGCAGAATCAGGCCCGTGGCCCCGGCCTCCTTGAACATCTGGAAGAAGGCCGCCGGGCCCACCGCCAGAACCGGGTTGATGTAGGTCATCAGAAAGAGGGGCTTGTCGGTCAGGGCCCGGATTTCCCGCACGAACCCGGCCACCTCGGCCACCCGCAGGCCCTGCCGCAGGGCTTGCTCGGAGGCCCGCTGGATCACCGGCCCGTCGCCCAGGGGGTCGGAGTAGGGCAGGCCCACCTCGAGCAGGTCGGCATAGGGCAGCACCTGCTCCACGATTTCCAGGTCGCGCCCGCGGCTGGGGTAGCCGGCCATCACATAAGGAATCAGGGCCGCCCGCCCCTCGGCTCTGGCCCTGGCGAAGGCTTCGCGGGTGGTCATGCCGCCCCTCCTTTGGCCTCCATCAGCCGCATCACCTCCACCACGTCCTTGTCGCCCCGACCCGAGAGGTTGATGACCATGACCTGCTCGGGTTCCATCTCCGGGGCCAGCTTGGCCGCGTAGGCGATGGCGTGGGCCGACTCCAGGGCCGGGATAATCCCTTCCAGGCGGCACAGCAACTGGAAGCCCTCGAGGGCCTCCTCGTCGCTGATGCCCACGTACTCGGCCAGGCCCTGCTCGGCGTAGTAGCTGTGCTCGGGGCCCACACCGGGGTAATCGAGGCCCGCCGAGACCGAGTGGGCCGGCAGAATCTGGCCATCGTCGTCGTAGAGCAGGTACATCTTGGCCCCGTGCAGCACCCCCTTCCGGCCCGCCCCAATGCTCAGGCTGTGCAGGCCCGAGGCTTTGCCGTGGCCGGCGGCCTCCACCCCAATCAGCCGGGGCCGGTTCTCCTGGTAGGCAAAAGGCGCAAACACCCCAATGGCGTTGGAGCCCCCGCCCACGCAGGCCAGGATTACATCCGGGTTCTCGCGGCCCTCTTTCTCGAGGAGCTGGGCCTTAATTTCCTCGCCCACCACGCTCTGGAAGTCGCGGGCCATGGCCGGGTAGGGGTGCGGCCCCACCACCGAGCCGATGATGTAAAAGCTGTCGCGCACGTTGGTCACCCAGTCGCGGATGGCCTCGTTGGTGGCGTCCTTGAGGGTGCGGGTGCCGCTCTCCACGGGGCGCACCTCGGCCCCCAGGAGCTTCATGCGAAAGACGTTCAGGGCCTGCCGCCGCACGTCCTCGGCCCCCTGGTACACCACGCACTCCAGGCCCATCAGGGCCGCCACGGTAGCCACCGAGACGCCGTGCTGGCCGGCGCCGGTCTCGGCGATTACCCGCTTCTTGCCCATGCGCTTGCACAGCAGGGCCTGGCCCAGGGTGTTGTTGATCTTGTGGGCCCCGGTGTGGTTCAGGTCCTCGCGCTTCAGGTAGATGCGCGCGCCCCCCAGGGTTTCCGAAAGCCGGGCCGCGAAGTACAGGGGCGAGGGACGCCCCACGTAGTGCCGCAGGTAGTAATTAAGTTCCTCGTGGAAGGTCTCGTCTTCCCGGGCCGCCCGGTAGGCCGCGGTCAGCTCCTCCAGGGCGGGCATGAGCGTTTCCGGGACGAAGCGCCCGCCGTAGGGGCCGAAGTAGCCCCGGGCGTCGGGCAAGGTTGCCGCGTGCACGGTATATGCCTCCTTAAACGCTTTCTCGGCCGTGCTGGCGTACCGGCCGGGCTGCCAGGGAAAGGATCCGCGTGGGTCGCGGTGGCCGGCCCCGGCCCAGCTTCCGGGCACCGGTACCACGGGCCCGGCGGGATTCCGGGTTGGCCTGCCGGGGGCCGTTCCCTGCGCTTCCGCCGGCCCTGGGGATACTTTTTTCCGGCCCGGTACCCCCGGGTGTCGGGCCACCCGCCCCGCTACCGGGGGGCTCCGGGCGTGGCATGCTGCCCGGCGGCGTACAGGGCCTGTTTCGCGCGGGCCACGAAGGCCAGGATCTTCTCCGGGTCCTTTCTGCCGTCGGTTTCCACACCGCTGCTGACGTCCACCCCGCAGGGCCGCACAAGGCGCACGGCCTCCGCCACGTTGTCCGGGTTCAGACCCCCGGCCAGGACGACCGGTCGCCGCGCGGCCACGAGCCGGGCCACCCTCCGGTTCCCCGGCCGGCCGGTGCCGCCGGGGTGCTCCGGCGTGCCGGTGTCCAGCAGTACGGCGCACGGGTCGTAACGCCCGGCCATGGCCAGGATGGCATCGGCGCGCGCCGCCGCTTCCTCGTCGTCCAGGGTTTCGTCGGCCGGGGGCAGGTGGAAGGCTTTGATCACCGGCCTCGGCACGGCACGGCAGTATTCCGGCGGTTCCCGGCCGTGGAGCTGCACGGCGTGGAGCCGGCACAGGTCCGCAATCTCCAGCACCTCGGAAAGCGGCGCGTCCACGAAGACCCCGACCGTGAGGACGAAGGGTGGCAGGGCCGCGACGATGGCTCGCGCCTCCCCGGGGGCGACGCGGCGGCGGCCGGGCGCGAAGAGGAAGCCCAGGGCGTCGGCGCCCGCCGCCACGGCGGCCAGGGCCGTCTCCGGATCCCTTATGCCGCATATTTTTACCCTGATCATGGCGGGAGCCCGCCTTCCAG
>ENA-ORXB01002579-ORXB01002579.1-sediment-metagenome-genome-assembly--contig:-NODE-2579-length-15043-cov-6.769945_pt1 | contig 15043 bp, 16 predicted proteins | sample MGYA00237863_ERZ511475 | MGnify/ENA primary metagenome ERZ511475 (study PRJEB26305, sample SAMN06343858) | sediment metagenome | isolation source: hot spring sediment | place: Canada: British Columbia... | reverse complement strand
AAGTTCCAGGAGGGCCTGGCCAGGCTGCGGGCGGCCTTGGTGGTACTGCTCGGCGGCGGCGAGCTCGAGGGCCAGCACGTGCCGGGACTCGATACGGCCGGTGACGGCCTGGTCCGGGTGGCCGACGGCCTGGCGCAGGTACGGGCGGGGCTCGAGGAGACTCAAGCGGGCAGCGCGGCCCTGAGGGATGGCGCGACCGCCGCCCGGGTAGAGGGCACGGCGAGGATGGCCGAGGGGATGGGTGTGGCCCTCGACGAACTGGCGAAATCCGAGGCTTTAAAGCGAGCCGTGGCCGCCCGGGTTCGGGCCTACGATCACTTCATCGGCAAACCGGCGGGGGCCAAGGGCGAGGTCCGCTTCCTCCTGCGCACGGAGGCGCTGCGGTGATCAGAGCCTGACCGCTCCGGCCAGCAGGCGGCGGGCGAAGGCGTTCCGGGCCAATTCTTCTTTCGTGTAGATGAATAGATCGAGGCTCACAGGGAAGCGGTCCGGCAGATAAGCGGGGATCCTGTCCCTTGGCGGCGGCGGGTCCTCCCTGACCACGATGAGCAGGTCGGCGTCGCTGTAAGGCGTATGGGTCCCCTTGGCCCAGGAACCGCAGAGATAGACCGCTTCCACTCCTTCTCTCTTCTTCAAGTCCTCGCTGTAGCGGGCGAGGGCGGCTTTCACCCCGTCTTTATCGGCGGAGACGATCCTGACAGAATCCAATTATTATCTCACCCGCAAGTCACACGAGATTCTCCGGGTTCAAGACCTCGAGCCCTTTCCCCTCGAAGCGTCCGTCCTTCCGCACGAGCTCACCGTCGAAGTAGATCTCGCCCCCGCCGTAGGCAGGCGTCTGGATGGCCACCAAATCCCAGTGAATGGCCGAGCGGTTCCCGTTGTCCGCCTCCTGGTACGCCTGGCCCGGGGTGAGGTGGAAGCTCCCCATGATCTTCTCGTCGAAGAGCGTTTCTTTCATCGGCTTCTCGATGTACGGGTTGAGCCCAAGCGAGAACTCCCCCACGTAGCGCGCGCCCTCGTCCGTGTCGAGGAGGCGGTTGAGCCGTTCGGTGTCGTTGGCCGTGGCGCGGACGATCTTCCCCTGGCGGAACTCCAGCGTCACGTCGGTGAAGGTAAAACCTCCTTCTTCGGAGGGGGTGTTGAACCTGATGACGCCGTTTATCGAGTCCCGGACCGGCGCGGTGAAGACCTCGCCGTCGGGGATGTTCATCCGGCCGTCGCATTTGATCGCAGGCATACCTTTGATGGAAAAGCTTAGGTCGGTGTCCGGCCCCGTGATGCGCACCCGGTCCGCGGCCCCCATCGCCTCGACCAGCCGGTCCATGGCCGCGGACATCCTGGCGTAGTCGAGGCAGGAGACGCGATAATAGAAGTCGGTGAAGGCCTCCAGGCTCGTCTCGGCCAGTTGGGCCAGGGCCGGGGTGGGGTAGCGGAGTACGCACCACTTGGTATTGGGTACGCGGATGTCGTTGATGGGCCGGACGTAGAGGCGCTGGTAGGCGGCCATCCGGTCGGCGGGGAGATCCCCGAGTTCGTTGGCGTTGTAAGGGGCGCGGATGCCGATGAAGGCCTGCATCTCCTTCATCCGCGCCACCTCATGGGAGGCGGCCTGGGTGAGGCCTTCCTCCGAAGCCCCGCGGAGCCAGGCGCGGGTGAGGATGGAGTCGTTGATCTGAAGGAAGGGCACTCCGCCCACGCGGTAGACTTCTTCGATGATCTCCTTCGCCAGAGGCACCCCCGCGTCGGTCACGCTGATGAGGATCCTTTCCCCAGGTTGGAGGCGGACCGAGTATCCCACGAGCAGTCGGGCCAGTTCTTTGTCACGCGGATCCATCCATGACTCCCTCTCTTTCCTTCGTTTCGCCCGGTTCTATTCTTTACCCTTTCGTGATTTCCCTTCCATCCCGGACCGCGGCTTCGTGCCCGGGTCCCATTGGCCGATGTCCCGGAGGCGGAATATCCTAGCGATGACTGACCCTGCCGATCTTGGAGGAGATCTTGGATGGCCGAAGAATGGAACCGCGCGCTCGAGGTCCACCCTCCGTGCGCCGCCAGCCACCTCTACGTGGCGCGGCCCGGCGACACCCTTTGCGCCATCGCGCGGCGGTTCGAGATCCCCCTGGCGACCCTCGTTCAGGCCAATCCGCAGCTCGCCGAGGCCAATGTCCTCTACCCCGGCCAGATCATCTGCGTCCCGGCCCTGCCTCCACCCGCGGGCTGCCCGCACGGGAGCTTCCATACCATGCGGCCGGGCGAGAGTCTCTTCACGATCGCCGCGCGGTCGATGGCCAGGGCCAGGGCCCTGCGCACGCGCACGTCGTTGAGGGGCTTCCTGGTCACGTTAAAGCGGTAGAAGTAGGTAGACGCGTCGGGGAAGATCTTGAGCTCGCCGCTCGCCTTCAGGGCCGGGATCTCCTGCGTCGGCACGTCGTCCTGGAAGTCGATCTGCCCGGTCTTGTACATGTTGTAGCCCGTGTCGGCGGAGTCGATGAGGTAGAAGTCGAGCTTCTCCAGCTTGACGTTCTTGGCGTCCCAGTAGTCGGGGTTCTTCACGCACTCGATCTTCTGGTGGTGCTCCCACTTGACCATCTTGAAGGGGCCGCAGCAGACGTAGGTCTCGGGGGACTTGGCCCAGTCGGGGTTCTGGGCCGCCTTCGGGTTCACCGGGTAGAGCGTCTGGAAGGCGGTCAGGCCCAAAAACTGCGGGGCCGGGGCCTTGAGCGTCACCTGCAGGGTCTTGTCGTCGAGGGCCTTGATGGCCACGTCCTCGCGCTTGCCCTTGCCGCTGTTATACTCCTCGGCACCCTTAATATAATACAATTGGTAGGCGTACTCGGAACCGGTCTTCGGGTCGAGGACCCGCAGCCAGCTGAAAACGAAGTCGTGCGCCGTTATCGGGTCGCCGTTCGACCACTTCGCGTCGCGCAGCTTAAAGGTGTAGACCAGACCGTCGGGGGAAATATCCCAGCTCTCCGCCAGGGCGGGCGTGATGTTCTGGTTGGCGTCGTAGCGCGTCAGCCCTTCCATCAGCGCCATCAGGATGGTACCTTCGGGCAGACCCGTTGAGAGCGCCGGGTCGAGCGTTTCCGGCTCGGCGCCCACATTGTACCGGATGTGCTGCGCCGGGGCCTTCTTTTCACCCGAAGTCTGGCTCTTCCCGCACCCCGCCACCACCAACGCCGTCACCAGCAAGACGGCCGGCAGGGCAAAAATCAAGCGGTACCTTTTCCACCCAAACACCTTGCCTTGTCCTCCTTAAATAAATATATACTTTAAATATATACTTGCGATACGGCAAACCGTCAGAAAGCCTCACCTTGCCCCTGTGTTCCGCCCTGCCTATCCCCCCTCCCTGTTCGTCGGTCATACCGGGTAGAAATTACGGAACACCTTCCGGGGATTCCTGCAAAAACTTTTTTCCGGCGCCAACTTTTTCACGCCTTTAAAAATTTTTTTTACACCCCGGAACTTTCGCCGGCCCGCCGGTGTCTAATTAATCAGGTAGTAGAGGAAAAACCCTTCCAACGCAGCAGGAGTTCTGGCACCGGATGTAGAATATACCTTTCCCGCAACCAAAAACCGGCCAAAGGGGGGATGCGCCGAAGGAAAGAGGGCTGGTCAGCTACCGCAGATCACGTCTTCTGGCACCTTAAAATTCTCACAAGGAGGGAAAAAGCCTCCCTGGCCGGGGCAGCAGAAAGGCCGCGAAGCCTTAAAAATCAAGGCCGGGCGGGGACATCCCATAAAAAGGAAATCCAGAACAGTCCAGATGAGAACCTAATAAAATCAAGCTTTCCAGGGCGGTACGTTAGCAGCGCGTTAGCAAACGGTTAGCAAGTTGGGAAGCTCGTTAACCGGCCAGGTAGCTGGAGAAAAGGGCTTTCCCGAAAGAGCGAAGAGAGCCCTTTCCTGCGGTTACTGGCAAGGGTGACCGTGGTGGCGTCCGGGCCTTCTCTGGGTGCCGTAGCCAATCTGCCCGAAAGGAGGGATGTTTGGCCCAAACGGGGCGGCACCCCGAAGGAAAACTGCCTTTGCACAGAGCGATAGCTCTGCACTAAATCCTTAAGAGGAGGGACGAATTTTGGTAAAAGCGCGCAAGAAATCGATCAGCCTGCTGATCACGCTGGTATTCCTGCTCAGTGTATTGCTGCCTGCAGGCGCGGCGTTTGCGGCCGATCCGGCGAAGATCATCTTTACAACAAGAGAAGGTGTAGATCCAGATCCTGATGAACCGCAGAACTTAGGTTTTGTAAAAATTTCCGACTTAGAAGTATGTGACGTGGTGTATGTGGAAGTCAGTCTTCCGAAGTATGTGGACTGGCAAACGGAACCGCCCAGTACGGACATTGATGATTACATTTCTCTATATGATGATAGCGGCCAGCTAGTTAATAACGCTGCTACGTTTGTCGACGGAGACGAGGACGAGTACGTAGTATACTTTGACGATCCTGCTATGTTTGGGGATGACGCCTACATCAAGGCTGTCTTCCAAAATGTAATCGTCGGCAATTCCGCTCCCGATGACATCGTGGCGAAGGTTACCGTGAAAGGTGTTGAGGACGGACTCAAGGTCTGGGAAATTTCGAAAGACTGCAAAATTGGCGTACAGGGCGACTTTGAGGTAACGGTTACAGCGGAAGACCCGAAGACGGTCACCGTCGGCACGGGGCAAGCCATTGCGGACATTACCATAAAAGAAAACCTGCCCGGTGCTCTCGCGAGTGGTGATACGTTTACCTTGACGCTTCCTTCTGGCTTTGAGTGGGTAGAAGCGGACATCGACGACGGAAGGTATGGGCTCGATGCAACTTCAACAACGGACGGCGATGAGTTGACGGTTACGATCACAGGTGAATCAATAACCTTCGCCGATGAGATCACGATCTCCGGCGTTATCAGGGTCTACCCCAATGCACCTGAGGGCGACGTTGAGGTCGAGGTTGTTGGCGACCTCGAGGACGCAGAATTCGAGGATACCACAGTTGTTGTGGCTAGGCTTGGGGAAACCGCTGCCGAGATAAGCGTGGAGGACACTTCGGACGACACCATTTATCAGGCTGATTATGGCAAGGAGATCGACGCGGTCAAGCTTGAGCCCACGGGTAGCTTCAGCGAGGGCGATAAGCTTACCTTGACGTTGAGCACCGGTTGCCGCTGGTACCTGGACCGTACGAACTTCCCCGACATTGACGGCGTTGCGTTCATCGGAACTTATGACGACAACAAAGGGCTTTGGCTCGAGCTTACTGACGCGGCTGAGGATCTCGATGAGCTTACCCTTGAGGGTCTCCTGGTAGCTACGTTGCCTGACGCCCCGGTTGGGGACATTAAGGTGACGGTTGGTGGGGACTACAAGGGCTCCGTCGTAGTGGGCCAGGTTGTTGCCGCCGCGACTGTGTCCGCCGACAAGCCGAGCGTAAGTATCGCCTCGCTTGACCAGGCTGCCGGCGGCATCACAATCAAGGAGAATAAGAAAGCTGGCCTCGAACCCGCTGACGGTGGTGATTGGGTTCTGAAACTTAGTCTCCCGACCGGTGTGAGCTTTGCCGATGAGCCGACGGTCAAGGTTAATGGTGACGAGGTCACGGTCCACCTGTGGAGCAACGCGGATCTTGACGAAGAGTTTGAAGCTGGCGACGACGTTTGTTACATTGAATTTGACGAGAATGACTTCAGCGACAACAAGATCGACACCATTACGATTACTGATCTCAAATACGACCTTGACACCCGCGTGAAGGCGGGCGACATCGTGGTCAAGATCGGCGGCGACATGGTTAATAAGCTCGACGGCGCAGGTGACGACATCATTGAAGACTTTGAGACGGATTACGCTGATGATGCCGTGTTCAGCGTTGCCAACGCCACTGTCGTTTCGCCGACTGCCGCCGAGGCAGTTCTGACCGCAGGCAGCACGACCATGAAGGTCAACGGCAAGGAAGTCTCCATGGACGTTGCCCCGTACCTGAAGAACAACCGCCTGTACGTCTCGGCCCGGTACTGCGCCAACGCCCTGGGTGTTGACAACGCCAACATCCTGTGGGACGGCGCGACCAAGACCGCGACGATCATCAAGGGCGCGGTAGTCATCCAGCTGACGGTTGGCAGCAATGTGATGAAACTGAACGGCGCGAGCATCACCATGGACACCGCTCCTGAGATCGTGCCGCCCGGCCGCGTGATGCTGCCGATCGGCTGGCTGGCGTGGGCGCTCGGTGCCGATGCGAAGTGGGACCAGGCCACCCAGACCGCGACCCTGACCACGAAGTAGCAACAGACGCAGCACTCCGGAGCCCGGGTTAACCGCCCGGGCTCTTAACATGTTAACCCTGTGATCTGGTACCCGCAGGCTTAACAGCCTGGCGGGTTTTCTTTTTTCCGCAACCGCACATTAACGTGCGGTTTTTCTATTTCTCCGGGGGTGATCTTTTGGACCCAATCGCAGAGATCATAAGCGTTGACGTGACCAAGCTGCCCTGGCCCGCATCGCCGCGGGAACAGATCTTGGACGCGTTGCGTCTTCTCCTTGATGGGAGCCTGACTAAAGGCGGGAGCGCCCGGCGGGCGGCGGGGGACGCCAGGCAGGGACTCAGGAAGACCCGCGTTTTCGGGAAACGGCCCGGTGTAGCACCATGCGGATAAAGGTGGGGCGAACTGGCCCGGGCCGCCCGACCGCCATTCATATGGCTGCAAGATCCGTCTTTAAGGGTATACAGTGCCCTATTCAAGTCGTCTGAGGGCCTTTTTTGTCCTGCCGCCCGCCGGCCTAAAAGCTTTGCGCACGCGGGGTTAAGCCGCCGCGCTCGGTGCGGGCTTGCGCCCTTCCCGCGCCCGAAGGCCCGCCCCCGCAACGTCGCGCTTGCTCCGTTTCGGTGGCGGGCCTTCGGGCGGGGCGCGGCGGCCCGCGTGCGCGGGTGTCACCGGCCGGCGGGCGGCGGGGGACAAACTAGGGGTAACATTTAGAACCTGCGTCTTATCCCCGGGAGATGCGACGCGCGATTTTCCGCTGCGGGTAGTTACGAAATGCGGTACAATTATGTGCAAAGAGACACTTGAGGAGGCGCTTGCAATGGCCCTGGAAAGAATACTGGAGGAAGTCCGGAGGCTCCCTGCCGTGGACCGGGAGAAACTTATCCGCGAACTGGAGCGGCTTAAGGCCAGGGACGAGGCCAGGGAGAACTTTGAGAAGGCCGCCGGTTCGTGGGGCGACTTCGACGCAGAAGCTTTTGTGGATGAGATTTACGCCCGGCGAGCAGGGGGCTAGAGAGTAGAAGCAGAATGGTGATTGCCACCACGGCGGTTTACTATGGCCTGACTTTGTTAACCGATAACCTGAGGCACTACGAGAAGGTACCGGAGCTGAAATTGGTGGAATAGGCCATCGCGCCCGGTTGCCGGATTACCGACGGCGGAAGGACTTGCAGGGAACTCAAACCCGCGAAGCCTTAATTTTCGCGGGTTTCTTTTTTGGTGAGGGGAGTTGAAAGCTTGCTTACAGAGCGGGACAAGGAGATCATCAGGCTCATCAACCGCTTCGGGTGCCTGACGGCGGCGCAGGTGGCGGCGGCGTTCGGGATGAGCGAACGGGTCGCCTACCGGCGATTGCAGAAGATGGTCGAAGCCAGGTATCTGAAGTACCGTCGACCGTTGTCCGGCGCGGGCATCTACATCGCGGGGGTGCGCGGCCTGGAAGCTGTAGACGCGGAGCTGGGCCGGTTCCAGGTGCACCTGGCCACCCTGGAGCACAACCTGGCGGTGGCGGACGTCGCCATCCTGCTCCTGAGGCGATATCCGGGTGCGAGGTGGGTCACGGAGCGGGAGCTGCGCCGGGAAGCCGGCCAGAGGTTTGGCGTCGGCTGGCAGGGGCACGTTCCGGACGGGCTGCTGGTCCTGCCGGGGGGAAGGGAGGTGGCGGTGGAGTACGAGAACACGACCAAATCGCGCGCGGCGTTTGGCAAGGTGATGCGGCACTACCTGCGGACCGATTACGCGCAGGTGTGGTTCGTCTGCCGCACCAGGCGGCAGGCCGACCGCCTGAAAGAACTGGCGCGGTCTTACGACTTTGTCCGAATTCTCATCTTTGAGAGGGGAATGCTCTATGAATCCGACGGTCGCGAAAATCTGTGTGCTCATCCTTCTGACCATCTTTCTGTTTCCGGTGATGATGGTGGCCGCTCCGGTGTACAAGCTCCTTGAGCTTGCGCCTTGGGAGCGGCGCGCGGCGGGTCTGGGGGCGGCCTTGGCCGGCGTGCTCATCTTGGGCGCGGTAAACTTCTCGCTGGCGGGTCCGGCCTTTATGGGGTACGCCACGGCGAAGTGGATCGGCAGCGGGTTTGTGCACGCCTTCCGGGTGGCCGCGGCAGAGCTGCGGGGCGAAGAAGCGCCGGAAAAGGACGTGGACTACCTCACCGGCTACTTCGCGCTCCCCAGGGTGGTGGCGTCATCCCTGGGGTGGGGGCTGGCCGCCGGGGGCCTGACCTTCGCCCTGCGGCGGACAGGACGGGGATCCCTGGGGTCAAATCTGTTGGAGAAGCGGTGGGAGAAGCGGGTGGCGGAGATGCGGCACCCACCAGACGGCACGCTCCTGGGCACCGAAAAGGGCACGGGTAAGCCGGTAATCATTACCGACCGGGAAGCGAACCAGCACGAACTGCTGGTGGGCACCACCGGCAGCGGCAAGACGACGACGATTGCGAACTTCGCGGAGAGCGCCACGCAGCGGGAACTGGCCTGCCTGGCCATCGACGGCAAAGGCGACCCGGATCTGGCCGATAGAGCCCGAATCCTGGCCCAGAAGCACGACCGGGTCTTCAAGCATTTCTCCATGCACGGGCCGTCCTGCCGTTACGACCCGCTGGCGCACGGCGGGATCACCGAGCTGAAGGATAAGCTCCTGTATCTGACCGAGTGGAGCGAGCCCCACTACGAAGCGCTGGCCGGAAGGTATTTGCAGTTCGTCTTCCGGGTTTTCGAGCGCGCGGGGGTGCGGCCGGACCTGGTCGAGCTCGGCCGCCATCTCGACCCGGACGCGCTGGCGGGGATCATCAGGCGGGTAGCGGACCGGAAAGAGCGGGCGGACATGCTGGAGCTGTTGGACACTTTCAAGACGGGTGAGATCCGCGGGCTGGCGGCCAGGCTGGCGCAGCTCACCGAAAGCGAGATCGGCCACCTTTTCCGGCGGGAAGGCGACGTCATCGACCTTTGCCAGGTCGTCCTGGAGGGCCACGTGGTGGTCTTCTCCCTGGACAGCCTGGCCTACCCGGAGTACTCGCGCCTGCTGGGACGCCTGATCGTGGCGGACATCAAGTGCGCCGCGGCGCGGGCCTACCAGGAGAAAAGGCGTCTCGCCTACTGCATCTTCGACGAGTTCAACGTCTTCTGCTCCCCCGCCGTGGTGGACCTGATCGGTAAGGCCAGAGGCGCCGGCATCTGTGCGGTGATCGCTACGCAGAGCCTTTCCGACATCGAAGCCGCCGCGGGGAAGGCCGTGGTCAACCAGATAGTGGACAACTGCAACACTTTCATCATCCACCGGCAGAACTCGCCGGAATCGGCCGAAAAGCTGGCGGGGATCATCGGCACGCGGGAAGGCGTGGAAGTGACCAGGCAGGTGCAGTCGGTGGCGGGGATCGCCCTGGACACCGGGCTGGGAAGTGTCAGGCAGGTCCGGGAGTACATCGTGCACCCGGACGAGATCAAGAATCTCAAGACCGGGGAAGCCGTGGTGGTGCGCAAGGTCATAGGGGAAGTGCTCAGGGTCAGGATCAGGCGGGGGACACTGGCGTGACCCCCGCGCCCCCTGAAGCGGTGCCGGCCCGCGGCGCACCGGCGGTGCTTGTGGACCGGCCGGAACGCCGCCTTTCCGGGTGCCATTTTACGCGCCCCGCGCCGGGGGCAAGGGTGCGGCCTGCGGCATATGCTCGCTTCGCTGCGCTATTCCTCGGCCCGACCCTGCGGGCCGCCCTTGCCCTTGCCCCCGGGGCGGCGTTAAGCTGTGACTGGGAAAGCGGCCAAAAAATAAGGGGATTGGTGGGAGATCAGTTCCTTGGCTGGAGACCGATCTCCAGGTCGGCGTCCAGGGCTTCCGCCACCTTCTTGAGAAAGCCGATGGTGGGGTTGGCCCGGCCGCTCTCAAGCCTGGCGATGGCGGCCTGTTTTGTCCCCACCTTGCGGGCGAGCGCCTCCTGAGTGAGGCCCTTCTCCAGGCGGCGCTGGATTATCGCCCTGAGCAGGCGGTATTCCGTCTCCAGGGCGTCGTACTCTTTTTTTAAGGCCGCGTCCTTGAGCAGCTCGGCCTTGAACTCTTTCCAGTTCATCCGGTTCGCCTCCTTTGCAGGTAGTCCTTCATGCGGGAGATCGCCGTTTCTAGTTCTCTTTTAGGTATCTTATCCGCCTTTTTCGTGAACCCGTGGACCAGGACGATGTCGGCACCGTCCAGGAAGAACAGGATGCGGTGCGCCTGGCCGCCGAACGGGACGCGGAGTTCGTACAGGCCGCCTGTGCCGGCAAGATGCTTGACATGCGGCGCACCTACGGCGGGACCGTACTCCTCCAAAAGGTCAAGGGCGCGGGCGACCTTTGCCTGGGCCTTCACGTTAAGCCTTTTTATGTAGACGGCTACCGGGATATTCCCCGCGCTGGTTTCGTAGAAAATTATCTCCCGCATAGTTCAAGTCTATAACATATATGTTATAACGTCAATGGGGTAGTAGCCGTGCCGTTAAGGCAGATGGAGCCATCTTTTGTACCGGGAGCAAGAATGGCTGAGGGAGGTCCGGAAATGGGAAAACGAGAAGGAACCAAGAAAGGCGTAATCTTGGAGGCTCTTGCGGACGGAAAACCGGTACCGGTAAAGCTAATGGCCAAGAAGCTCTATCACGATGAGGGTGTCCTTGGCGTGATGCGCGTGGTCAATCTGATTTCGGCGTACCGTGCAAAGGACCCCGTTTTTAAGAACGTGCGGGTGAGAAACAAGCACATCTGCTTTGTGACCGATCCCCGTGGTAGAGACTAAAGCGCGGGTGCCAGACACCAGCAGAATTCGGAAGGCCAGAAAAGGTCTGAGGTGCAGATTTTGATGACAGTGTTTTCAGGTAGAGGCGCATATTCTGGCGGGCTTTTCTCGACCCCGAAATGGCGCACCGAATAGAATGCCGGGGGAGTAAGGGTGAACCGCGCCTTACACAACGGCGGCGGAGTTTTCCGCCAGGAGTTGTACCCGGAGAATGCGGCGTAGTCACGGTAATTCCGGTAAGGTGCTTCATAATGGGCAAAGATCTCGCAGGCCACGTTATTCCAGCAACAGCTGAAGCCGGATGCGGAAACCAGGATTTCCTGGAGAAGAACGTAGAAAAGGAACAAGGTTACATAGTAGGCGCTCGGGTGCGCATAAAAGATTTGCCTGGCGTCGGGAAACTCGGTAGTGAATACGAGGCCGTACCTTTCCCGGCCCGAGAAGAAAGGAGGTACTGGTTTCCAGTCGCGGGGCCTTCGCCGGCGGAAGCTCTCGGCGGTATAATGGCGCTCGAAGAAATTGGCGATAACATCAGACAGAAGGGGTTCTTCCTTGCGTGCCTGGGGCAGAAAAAGCACAACTCTTTTTCGTTGCTCGTGGAAATAACAGCGCAACAGCGCGGTCCAAAGGTAGCCGCAGCCTCCCCCGTCCGGCCGCATAAGGAGCCCGTACCATAACGACTCGCGCAGCGAAAAAAAAGCGTGGTCAGCTTCGAGTGACAGTCGCTCGACTTCGAGCTCCGGAAACACTCCGGCTTCCTGGATAAAGTATTTCACTTCGGCGATCAGCAGGCGCCCGTTCCGCACCCGCATATCGGGAGGCGGGACAACCATAAAATCCTCCAACTGCGAGAGGTAAGTGTGCGAAACCCCCAATATCCGGGATGCCTGGCGCACTGAAATGCCGGTTTTCGAGCGGACGAGTGCCAGTGTCGGGAAAACCGGGTACAAGTTCATCACCCCTTCGATATTACCAGAAAAATTGTGTAAACGGAAGCGTTGCCAGTCAAAATGTTGTCTAATTTCGACGGGTATGGTGTAAACAAATTTGTTACCATTTCACAGTTTGTATTTTACGCTATTATAATGGACTTGTAAATGGTTCCCTGACAATAAACCTTGCGTAGCTTGGGGGTAAGCCGCGCGGATGGCCAAGCCCCTGTACCGGCAGAGCGGTCGGTAAATCAAGGCCCGCGCGCACGCTGGGGATGTCCCGGCGGAATCGCAGCACTGTCGTCGTAACAACGATGCAACGTTCGAACTATAGCCGTGTTTTTATTTCCTTCAAGGGAGGGGAGCAGGTTGCCAACACATCGCCGAATCAGGCGCCAGCGGCTGCGCAAAAAGAAGCTCCGCCGGAGAAGATTTGCGGAGCAGACGCGCCACTTGCTTGCCCACGTTGTGGCCAAACGCGCGACGGATCCCAGGCGACTGACGGGCCGCACGTAGCGACCAGCTTTTCGCCATCGTTTCCCAGGTCACCTTACCCTGATCTCCAGGGTCTTGCCGCAGGCGCGCGCTATCCTGGCCAGGTTTTCGAGCCGGGGGATCACCTTGCCGCTCTCCATCCTGGCGATGGCGGACTGGGTGGTCCCCACGCGCCGGGCCAGCTCGGCCTGTGTGAGTCCGGCCTCGTTGCGCAGGCGAATCAAGAGACTTGCCAGTTCGTATTCCAACCGGAAATCTTCCCACGCCTCCTTGAAGGCGGGGTCCTTCATCTCCTCCTTGAGGGCATCGCGGTAATCAAGCATCATTCACCACCCCTTGAGCGGTATTCCTGCATCCTCCTGGCGGCTGTCTTAAGCACGCCCTGCGGCGCCTTTTTTGTCTTCTTTACGTAGCCGTGAACGACGGCCAGCAAGCCGGGACCGGCCTGGAAGAAGAAAAGCCGGACGCGCGTGTTCCCCAACTGCTCACGCAACTCCCAGAGCCCTTCATATCCCGGAACGCGCTTGACGTGCGGCTCACCGATCCGCGGCCAGTGGTTGGCCAGAAGGTCGATGCCACGGAAAACCTTGGCCCGGACTCTGGTTTCGAGCGATCTCAGGAAATCAAGGACGGGTTCTACGTCGACCCGGGTCAAGCATTTCACCACCTGCGGTGAGTATAGCACAAATGCTATAACGGGTCAACCGATTTCGGAAAGCGAGGTGAACCAGTTGAGAATGCAGGATTTGCAGGCGCTGCCATCTTTTCTAACCGTGGAAGAGGTGGCTCAGCTTCTCAGGCTCAAGCGGAGCACGGCGTACGAATATGTGCGCCAGGGCATAATTCCGGCGATTCGGTTTGGTAGCTTCATTCGGATACCCAGGGACAGGCTGATCGAAATGGTCGGCACCCACAAGGAAACTAAGGGCGGGGCGGCGAATTTTTAAGCCGTCCCCGCCCGGTTTTAAGGAGGGAATTAGATGCGGGGACACATAAGGAAGCGGTCTAAAGATTCGTGGACGGTGGTGGTGGAACTCCCGAGAGACCCCGAAACGGGCAAGCGGCGGCAAAAGTGGAAAACGGTAAGAGGGACGAAGAAAGAAGCCGAGCGGGTACTTGCGGAGCTGATAACCCAGGTGGAAGGCGGCACCATAGGTACCGCGTCTGCCAGGCTGACCGTCGGCCGGTATCTGGACCAGTGGTTGGAAGCGGTAGGCGGGGAGTTGAAGCCGAGCACGCTCAGGACCTACCGGAACGAAATCAAGCAGCTGAAGCAAGTGATCGGAGACATTCCCCTGGCCAAACTGACGGCCCTGGACGTCCAGCGGGCGCTGGCCGGATTTCTTCATCTATCCCCGAGGACCAGGCGCAATCACTTCTCCCTGCTCCGCGCCGCGTTGCGGCAGGCGGTGAAGTGGGGCCTTATCCCGAAAGCAGCAACCGACGGGGTGAAGGTTTCCCAGAACACGGGCAGGGAGATGCGCGTCTGGACCGAGGAAGAGGTCGCCCGTTTTCTCGAAGTGGCAAAGAGAAGTCGCCACTACGCGCTTTTCCACCTGGCGCTGGCCGCGGGGATGCGGCTGGGCGAGCTCCTGGGCCTGAAGTGGGAAGACGTGGACCTGGAGGCTGGCGTGATTTACGTCCGGCGCAATCTCGCCAACGTGCCTAAAGAAAAGATTCTCCAGGATCCCAAGACGGCGAGCGCGCGCCGGCGGATACCCATCGACGAAGAGACGTTGGAAGTTCTCAAAAAGCACCGCTTCCGGCAGCTCAGGGAGCGCCTGCGGGCCGGCGACAGGTGGGAAGATCACGGCCTAGTGTTTCCGACCAGGGAAGGCAGGCCTGGCTGTCCCATCGCCGTGTGGGAAAGCTTCAAGACGTGGGTACGACGCGCCGGGGTCCCAAACATCCGCTTCCACGACCTGCGCCACACGCACGCCACGCTCCTGCTCCGCGAGGGGGTCCACCCGAAGATCGTCGCCGAGCGGCTGGGCCACAGCAGCGTGGGCATCACGCTCAATACCTACTCGCACGTCTTGGCTGATACACAGGAAATAGCCGTAAGGGCTATCCGGCGCGTTCTCCGGCGCCGGCACGCCAACTCGTTAGCAAAGGTTTGCAAACCGCAAAAGAGGAATCCAAAAATCCAGTAGTTGCGCGGCTTTGAGGCACCCTGATCAGGGAAAAAGCTTGATAAAAGCGCGCAAGAAATCGATCAGCCTGCTGGTCACGCTGGTATTCCTGCTCAGCGTACTGCTGCCGGCCGGCGCGGCGTTTGGGGCTGACTGGGTAACGTTTCTCAACACTACCGCAACGGTCGATAAAGAAGACAACCAGCTTGGTTATGTTAGGATAAAGATAGATCAGGAAGCGGCCTCAATCGCGGACTGGGCGTACGCCACGGTGGAATTGCCGAGTGGCGTGGAGTATGTGACATCTGCTACTCCGAGCACCAGTGTGGCGCCGTACGTATACACCGGCATAGGTGGAACCGATGCGAATGCGACAATAGTTAGCGCTTCGAGCACGGTGCTAACGGTTGCCTATGACCTCGTTTCAGGTAGCGATGCCTATGTGTGGTTCAAATTCGCCCAGG
>ENA-ORXB01002575-ORXB01002575.1-sediment-metagenome-genome-assembly--contig:-NODE-2575-length-15059-cov-4.415899_pt1 | contig 15059 bp, 12 predicted proteins | sample MGYA00237863_ERZ511475 | MGnify/ENA primary metagenome ERZ511475 (study PRJEB26305, sample SAMN06343858) | sediment metagenome | isolation source: hot spring sediment | place: Canada: British Columbia... | reverse complement strand
CCCCACGTAGTGCAGGGCTTCGAGATCTACCGGGGCAAGTTGATCGCCTATTCCCTGGGAAATTTCGTCTTCAACCCCGGAAGCCCGCAAGGCAACTTTACCGTTCTCGCCCACATAACCCTGGACGGCGGGGGCTTCAGCCATGCCCTCATCTACCCGGCCCTCATCGTCAACGGCAGGCCCTCCATCATGACCGGCCCGGCGGCCGCCTCCCTGCTGCTGCAAGTGCGGGCGCTGTGCAACGCCCTGGGCACCCCGTTCACCATAAACGGAGACACAGCCTCCATTCCCTAACTCCGGGGTCGTTGGGTTGAGGGGGCGCGTCCGCTCCGGAGAGGAAAGGCCTTAGGCAGACCGTCGATTAAGGCTTGGCACGCTCAGAAGCGACCGTGCTTGCCTTCACCACCGGAAAAGCGCTTGGCGCCGTTCAAGGTTTCGCCGCTGGCCAACACCCGCATTCCCAGGCGGTACTCCAGCTCCATGGCCTCATCCAAAGGAAGCCCGAAGCCGCGGTACAGCGCCTCGCGGTCGCTGCGCAGGCAAGCCTGGGGAAACTCGGCCAGTTGCGCCGCCAGCTTCTCCGCCTCCTCGCGGGCCTTGCCCTTTTCCACCACCCGGTTCACCAGACCCATAGCTAAAGCTTCTTCCGCCCCTACCGGGCGACCGGTGAGGATCATGTCCAAAGCGCGGCTCATGCCGATAAGCCGGGGCAACCGCTGGGTACCGCCGTCGATAAGCGGCACCCCGAAGCGGCGCTCGAAGACCCCAAGCACGGCATCCTCCTCCGCCACGCGTAGATCACACCACAAGGCCAGCTCCAGCCCACCCGCCACGGCGTACCCGGCTATGGCCGCGATGACCGGCTTGGAAAGCTTCATCCTGGTCGGGCCCAGAGGCCCGTCTGCGGCCATGTCCTCGTTGAGCCGTCTGGCCTCCTCCATGGGATCGGCGGCCAGAGCCTTAAGGTCGGCCCCGGCGCTGAAGGTGCCCCCGGCGCCCCACAATACCGCCGTGTACGCCCCCTCATCGGCCTCGAATCTGCGAAAGGCGTCGGCAAGGAGACCGGCAGTGCGGCGGTCGACGGCGTTCTTCACCTTGGGGCGGTTTATGATAACCGTGAACACCTTGCCGCTTTTTTCCACCTCCACTTCCATGTCACATCCTCCGTTCTCTCCGCACGGCCATTTGAAGGCCTTCTTAGCGTTTCATACCCGCCGGGATCCATGCCGACCGCTTAAACATTCGCCTGTGGCTTTTCCGCTCATCTCTCCTCTTAACATCCATTTTCGCTGCTTTTCCGAATGCGCTACCATCATGCGCCATCGCGGCGCCACCACCAAAAAGAACGCAAAGGGTAAAAACCTTCATAAGCAGGGAGAGGATGGTGTCCGGTTTTTTCTCGTAATGACCTCCAATGACCACGGTGTGCTCGCTCATGTAGATCTCGTCTGGGGACACCCCAAACAAATCGGGGCTGCGCACCAGATCAACGTATCCGTCGCTGGCATGATAATAGGCGGCCCAGACCAGCTCGCTGCAATACCAGCTATCCCCGTGAAGCTGCTTGGAAAACCAGTTGAGGTCGTAAGGTTGGCCAACCTTAGACACCGCGAATTCAACCGCTTTGGCTCTGGTTTCCTTGCTCGTCGAGTCCACTCTCAGGTAAGATACCCAGGTCATTTCGGGATACATCCAGTTCTCCAGAAACGACTTGATGACCCCTACACCCGGCTGGCTAGCCACCACGATCTGTCCATTTCCGATATACATGCAGGCATGTGTCCAACCTTCGGAGGGGTTCAAGGAAGGAACCGGACTCAACTTGCACCTTCCCAGGAGAATGTCTCCAGGAACAAGGGAGTAGTACATCTCCTCGCTCCACTCCGAGCTTGCGTAGTCACGACCCGGATAATGGTCCTGAGGAATCTCGGCGGCCATGGCCGCCAAACCTGAGCTCCCTGCTTCACCCATCTGGCGCGTAAGCGCATCGTTGCTAACCTTATGCCTTCCCCCGCAAGGGACCCCCGTGAAGAGCATCAACAGGACCGGGAACGAAAGGAGCAACACTGTCGTCTTTCCCCAAGAGAAACTGCCAAGGCTGCCCTTTCCCCATCCAACTCTCATTCCTTTTCACCGCCCGCTTTTCGCTTTGCGGCCTTACCGTTTCGGAAGAAATGTTCCGCTTGCCGGTGAGCAGACATCTTGAGATGAAAGATTGTTCGAAACCCCCTATTAGAGCAACTGCTTAGATTATATGTTACCCGGAATTTACCCGTAATATAACCTGGCTCCTCGCCAAGGGATTAAGGCCTCCTGCCACAGCCTCACTCAACAATAACCACCCGTTAGTCTCTACCTTACGAGCCATGAGCGCCTTTCCAGGCCTCGCGCCCCCGTTATCCGATGACGGTCCCTGATCCTGATGTATCCCTTCTTTTTCCTCCAAAAAGATCCCTCCCCTTGCCTCCATGATCTCTTTCTGCCTCCAGCCCCTTTCTGCCTAAAATTATATGGGGTGGGTAGCTCAATCATGTTGGCACGGAGGGCCGGACCGAAGTAGGAATTCAGCGCCTACTCAAGGCATAGGGACCATAAAGCCAAAGGGCGGGATTTTCCCGCCCTTGCAACGTAACTCATGCGGAATCGCCGGCGGCCTGTCGCAATACGCGGCGATCAGGACGTGGCCACCAGAGCCTTCTGCTCCTCTATGGCCTTGGCCACCTCTTCCTCGATAGGTATACCTTGCAGGGAATCCACGCCCATGATCCTCTTACAGAGCGCCGATCCCAAACCCCATTTATTGAGCATTAAAGCCAGGAAGGCGGCGTATCCCGTCATGCCCGCAGGCCAACCGAATTTGCGGATGAGCACGGTCGCCAGTACGGCCGATCCCAGCGAGATGCCGAACACGGCGGCGTTTATCTCCGTGAAAAGCTTGCGGACCTCCGGAATCCTGTCGAAGAAATCCGGCGATTCCTCGAGGCCCTTCTCCATGTCCTGTCCCTTGAGCAGCCAGTCGATGATCCAGTAGTACATCAGGGGAAGGAAGACCGCCCCGTAGGTAAGGAGAATGATCACCGCGTCGGATACCGCCCAGCCGAAGACGTTGGTCCACTTCCAGTTGTCGAAGGCCTCCCGGTTCCTGGAGAAGAAGCGGCGGTAGCCCTGGTTATCCCAACCGTTGGCCAGAATGAAGAAGAACCCGGCATAGGAAAGAATGGAATGCAACGATGCCCGATAGTATTTTCCTTTCATAAGGCACTTGTAGGTGTTGTAGAAGCCAAGTATCCCCTGGGTAACGTTGGTGGTGGTGAAAATGCCCACCAGCCACTGCGGTATAGTCTCGTAGCTTCCCGCCTGCATGGTTTCCCAGTTGGGGTTGGACCACAGCAGCACCGCTCCCGAGGGAACGAAGAGAAGGGAAAGGAACAAGAGGTTCTTCAGGAAATGCTCGTTGTTGAAGGCGTCGCCGTTTTCCTTAAACCAGGCCATGGCCAGCTTGCGCATCTCCTTCAGGCTCTTGAGCCCGGGCTTCCCCGTCTCCATACCTCCTTTCCTTAATTCCCTCACCAACTGGCGGAACTCGAGGTGATTCTTATAGCTCAGCGGCGGTGAGCCGGACGCGGTCATTTCACCTTCCGTTTCCGATTGCCCCGCATCCAGCCTCTCTTTCCATCCCAATCTCCACCTTCTGATCTCGTTGTCGAGTTTCTGCTTTCTGAGCTGGCGCCAGGCTCCCAGGGCAAACCCGGCTCCGAGCGCATAAGACCAGAATACGTCAACCTGAACCATTTTAGACCTCCTTCCAACAAGTACAGCCCCCTAAGACACTTCCGCGTCAGCGGCCATCCGCGCCACGAAGAAAAAACGCTCGGCCTGGTATGGGAATGACGGGTCATTCCACAATGCGGTAAAAAATTTTTCCTACGCCTTTATCCCCTCCAGCATCAGGCCGATGATGGTTTCTTTCCAGATCTTGTGTTCCCGTTCGTGATCAACGGCCGATACAACCCTGCGGCAAGCCTCGAAGAGCGCCGCGTTGATGGCCAGAGCGGTTTCCCTCACGTGCATATCGGCCCTCAGGTATCCCTTTTCTATGCCGTTTTGCAAATACCGCTCCGTATACTTTCCGAAGAGGTCAAAGATCTCCGCGATTCTGGCCTTTACGGATTCGTCGTCGATACCGAAAGCCTCATAAAAGAGCACCCTGGCGATCCGGGGTTCCTCTTTGAAGAGACCGAACATGTAATCCCCTATGGTTTCCAACTGCCGCCGGTAATCCTCCAGACTATTGGCCTCGCGGGGGTCGATATCCCCCACCATCTCAACCACTTTCTGGACCACGTAATCGACGACATGGTTGAAGACGTCCAGCTTGCTCCTGAAGTAACGGTAAAAAGTGCCGTGGCCTATTTTCAGCTCCGCCGCGATATCCTCGATCTTCGCGGCATGATAACCTTTTTCCGAGACCACCTTCAAAGCCGTCTCGATGATCTCGGTGCGCCTCCTGGTGATAAGGTCGTTTTCCATTTACCCGCCCTGTGAATGACTCGTCATTCCGCTTTTAGCAAATTATATCCCGCAAGGTTACGTTTGGCCAGAAGTCTTAAAACCCCGCTCGAAAACAATCTTGACTGCCTTCTCCTCTATATCCTCTATATCCTCTATCTCTTCTATGCCCTTCGCTTCGGAGACCAGACGTAGCAAAGAGCTGGCCGGGGTTCGTTGGGCAACTTCTTGTGATCCTTAAGTGATACACTGCTCATCACTATGCTGCCGCCTCTTCCTTGGGAAACGTATCCCGGTAGACCTCATCGGGTGTCCGGTAGTCAAGGCCCTGGTGCCGCCTCTTCTGGTTGTAGAACTCGAGGCAGTCCCCCAGCCCCTGGCGTGCCTCACCCAACGATTCGTATGCCTTCACCATGGTTCCCAGATCGAACCTTCGGGAGATCACCCCCTTTCCTCTTATCTAATTTGCTTGTTTTGCCAGGATGATAGGGTGGTCTCTCAATCTATTTCAACCCTGAAAGCGCCTGCTGAAACGATACGGCATCTAAAAGATCTCCTCACGATATTCCTCATAATACAAATATGGGTGATCCGACCGAGGTTCGGCATGCGGCGGTTTACCAGCACCTTAACCGCCTGCTCTTTTCTGGATCACGACGATTCGACCATTTAGGCTTACCCACACTTGCGGCAGAAGAACCTAAAAGGAAGACAACCTACCTTCGCCTAAGCGGTTTTTACGGCACCTATCGGCCCGTTTAGCCGTTCGCGGGGCGAGCCCGGGAGTCTAGTTCACGCGGCCGCAAGCCCGCTCGATCAACTCTCCAGAAGGTGCCTAGCCAGGAAGTCGGCCTGTATGCTTACCACCGTCTCGAACAGTTCCCCGCCGTAGAGATCGAAATGGCCCGCATCGAGGTGGTGCAAGGTCACCTCCCGCATCCTGGAGGCCGCTATCTCCACAACCCTGGGGTGGATGAGGGAATCATGCTCCCCCAGCATTACCAGGGCGGGGCATCTCACCCTCCGCGCATGTACCATGGGACGGTAAAGGAGCAACTCCAGCAAGTTGCGTGCCGGACACTCGTTCCTCCAACTCGAACCCTCGGGGATCAACGACTCGTAGCCTGGCCGCGATTCCGGCGTGTTGAAGACGGCGAGTTCGCCGGGGTCCCCTACCACTGGAACGTAATAGGGTTCATCCCCGGAGAGCATCCCCAAGATATCCTTGGCAACGGGCACGATGAACCGCAGCGCATGCCCGATGCCGGTCCTTAGGACGGAGCTCACGCCGTCCACGAAGGGCACTTGGATCACCATGGCGGTCACGTAAGGGTCGCGAGAAGCGGCCACCATGACGTGGCCGCCGCTATAAGAGGTGCCCCAGAGAGCCACCTTGTCCGAATCGACGTCCCCGAGAGATCGCACGTAGGACAGCGCCGCTTCCCAATCCTCTATATGGCGGCGCGGGCTGGCCAGGTTGCGCGGCTCCCCCTCGCTATCCCCGAAGTTCCGGTAGTCGAAGAGAAAGGCGGCCATTCCTCTTTCCGCAAACCTTTCCGCGTAGGCGGGCAGGCCGAAGGCCCTTTCCGCCGCGAAGCCGTGGGCCATGACCACGACGGGCGGGCGGTCCTTGCCCCGTGGGCGGTAAAGCCACCCGGCGCACCTGGCGCCCTCGCTCATGAAGTCGTGGTCTTCACGTTGAAAGGAATTCCCCATGTGGACATCCTGCGACATGCTCACTTCCCCCTCCAAGAAGCGACCGACAAAACCCTGCGCTAATTTTATATCCGGTCGTCCATGACGCCAAACATGCCTTTAAGGCCGCCGCGTCGCAGCGGGTGCGAAAGCGAAGCGGCGGCGGGGATATGCGGTGACCGACGACGATGCCGCGACGCGCGGCTCCGCGAGGCGAGCCCTAGGCCTTGTCGGCCATTATTCACTTGGTAATATATAACATTTATCCCAAGAGGCCCTGAATATATCTCACGCGGACGTCAATGGGTTAATATATTGTTGGCTTGTCTAGGCTGCGGCGCAAGTTTTCTTAACCGCTTGGAAAGGAGCGCTCCCATGCACGCTTTCATCGACTTGAACAAAAAACCGGCGGCTCGTATTGTAACGGCGCTATTCATGCTTCCCTTCCTGACCAGTATGAGCCTGCTTGTCCTATACGCGCCGCAGGCCGTGGCCGCGCAGCCCGGCCGGGGCGCCGGAAGCGACCTCTTCGCGCCGCGTTTCGAGGATGCGGAAGAGCCGGCGCAAGCCCGCCCTTACTACGCTCCCGAGGTGGCGGAAGCGTATGACGAGGCATGGGAGGAGCGCGCCGCGCGGGTTGCCGAGAGGCTGCCGCAAAACATGCTTCCTTCTTCCCTGCAAAGGCAGGGCAAGGAACAGAGTGCCGCGAAAATCTCCATACAGGATACGCAAGCCGCCGGGACGGGGGGATGGAAGCCTCTGTCGAGACCGTACGCGCCCGTGCCGGACCCGAACGTCAGCTATTACGGGAGCCCGAGATCCGGAATAATCGACAACAGCGGAAGGTTGCACTACATATATGAGCGCTCCACGACCACGGATGTATCGCAACCCCCCGACGCACCCGGCTTCCGGCAAGAGAACCTGAGCGACATCTATTATGCCATGTATTCGGAGGGAGTTTGGTCCACATCCATCAACCTGACCAACGTCTCCGGCCTTGGAGATTCCAGCGTCGTCTACTACGATCTGGATCCCGAAGGCTATTTTCACGTCATCTACACCTTATGGACCTGGGGACGCGACCCCTCCCGCCCCGCCGGCGAAAGCGGCGCTTACCAGCATCAAGGCGAGAACCTCTGGTACCGCTACCTTTCCCCGGAAGGCGCCTGGAGCGCTCCGCGCCAACTAACCTCCTACGCAGGGAGCTGGGCTCTCTTGGGAGCGGATTTCGCCCAGAAAAACGGCCGGCTCTACGGCGCCTGGACATGCTTACTGAATTACGAGACCCTGCCCCCCTCCTACCGGGCCCAAGTCGGCTTCATGGAGGGGGCAGGTAATTCCTGGCAAACCCCCCGGGAGCTTCACGCATGGGATTTCAATGGCGACCCGGGACAGCTGCAGCCCGATCTGTGGCCCTCCATAGATATATCCAGTCTCGATGATAGGGTGGTGTTGGTCAACTCGGCGCGAACCATTCCCGGGGCTTTGTATACCGGCAAGGTGGACATCTACGGCTATGCCCGTGACAACTCCGGCGCCTGGTCAGGTCCCGAAAACCTCACCCACGCCGCCGGCAACTCGTGTTGGACTCCCTTTATAGTCATTTTCAGAAATGTCGCAGACAAGGCCAGCGTTCTCGCTTTCCAAGACGTGTATACCATTGACGCCACTCATCCGCCCCGGGGCGACATCTTCATCATTGATTACTCCACAGGCGCATGGAACGCTCCCACGAACGTCAGCCGCGCCGACCCCCTGCAGCCGTGCAGCTTCACGGAAATAGAAATGGACCCCTTCCAGAACCTGCATTTTGCCATCACATACTTCACTTGCGCCTGGACGGGCGCGTCATGGGAACCAAGAGGCGTCGAATTCAAGTACACCCGCGAGACTCCGGGAGGCTTCTCGGAACCCGCAACCATCCTTGCTTACCAGTTTCAGAGATACCTCACGGAAGCCCGCATGATCATAGATAAGGACGGCTATGCTCACACCCTATTCACGGCCTTTAATTACGACGGCGTCTCCCGCTCCGATTACAGCCTGAACTACGCCAACAACCGGAGCGCCGGGGGAAGTTTCTCCGCGCCGGAAAAGATCAGGCCGGAAAGCTCTTACGAGATCTACGGCATAAACCTCAGCGCCTTTCCCGACGGAGACGTCCTCGCCTCCTGGTTCGAGAAGGGGTTCGGACCCGGCGGCGAGCCGGTGCACGGAGGCATGTATTCGCGCTACCGCGATGGAAGCGCCTGGAAGGCGCCCGTCACCGTCTCCTCCGTCCCCGCCAGCAGCGATATCCTGCACATCGAGGCCTTGTCCTACCCTTCTCACGAGGAGATCGAGGCAACGGAGACGGGCGAGCAGCGCTGCCTCTTCGAGACCGCCAAGTACAATCCCGTCACCCATAGCCAGTACGATTTCAGGAAATATTTCGCCGAAACCACAGGCGGCGTCTGGGGAACCCCCCAGCTTATCAGCGACTCGGGGCCGAGCGGCTATTATCCGGCCTTATACGTTGACGACAACCAGAGAGTTTTCGCCCTCTACGAATCAAGCGACCCCGCCACCAATAAAACGGTGTTCTACGCCACCATGCAGAGCGAGCCCACGCCTCCCGCATGCACCTACTATTTCGCCGAAGGAACCACCCGGCATGGCTTCGAGGAATGGATCTGCATCCAAAACCCCGGAGACGAGGACGCCTCGGTGACCATTACCTACATGCTGGAGTCGGGGGAGAACGTGGTGGAGGAGCATGCGGTTTCCGCGCACTCGCGGCGCACCGTTAACGTAAACGACGCCGTGGGGCCGGAACATGACGTCTCCGCCAAAGTGGAGGCGGACCGGCTTATCGTGGCCGAACGCCCCATGTACTTCTTATACGGAGGGATGGCGGACGGCGGCCACTGCGTGATGGGGGCCACCGAGACCAGCAGATTATGGTACTTCGCCGAGGGGACCACGCGTTTGGGGTTCGTGGAATACCTCACCATCCAGAATCCTTGCGAGAGCGACGCGCAGGTGGGCGTGACCTACCTTCTGGAGGACGGCACCACCCGTCATGGAGAGATAGAGGTGAAGGGGAGGAGCAGGGCGACTATAAACGTCAACGACGCCGTGGGGCCGGAACACGACCTGTCCATGGTGGTGGAGAGTCCCGAGGTGGCCGTGGTGGCCGAGCGGCCCATGTACTTCCTCTACCAGGGCGAGTTGTCCGGGGGGCACTGCGTGATGGGGAGCACCTCCCTTTCCGACCGCTGGTATTTCGCCGAGGGCACCACGCGGAGCGGATTCGATACCTATATATGCCTGCAGAATCCCCACCAGGTGGACACGGAGGCCCAGCTCACCTTCATCCTCGGCGACGGCTCCACCGTTAGCCGTGTGATGAACCTCCCCGCCACCAGCCGCCAGACCCTGAAGATCAACGACGCCATAGGGCCGGGTAAGGACGTATCCACGGTGGTTCGTTCCGCCAGCCCCATCCTGGCCGAGCGCCCCATGTACTTTTCCTACCAAGGAAAGTGGGCGGGCGGGCACGTGGAAAGCGGGTCCCTGAGCCCCAAGAACGCCTGGTACTTCGCCGAGGGCACCACCCGGGAGGGCTTCGAGGAGTGGCTGACGCTCCAGAACCCGGGAGACACGGACAGCCGAACCGTTCTCTCCTTCATGCTGGAGGACGGAAGCGTCCAGGAACACACGTTGGAAGTCCCGGCCCATACCCGCGTGACCTGTTACGTGCCGCAACTGGTGGGCTTGGGCAGGGATGTGTCGGTGGCCGTGTGGAGCGAGAAGGCCATCGTCGCCGAGCGACCCATGTATTTTATATATCGGGGTTTGTGGGCCGGGGGCCACGACGTGAAGGGCCTCTGACCGCCGCTTCGGCGGTCGCCCCCGGACCCGGAATGTCATGTCATTCCAGGCAAAGGCCATAAGCGCCAGCCGTCATGGATGGTTATCTTTACCAGCTTTAGCGAGGAGGACGCCATGAGGAAGGTGCCGCGCCGTCAACTTATGGAATTGATGGACGCCTATATCGACCAGCCCCCCGGGCTCGCGGAAATAGACTTCCAAGGCCAGGCGGAGTTCATCGAGGAGTTCCTGCGATGCGGCGCGCCCGAATTGGCCAACGCCTTTTACGCCAGCAACGCCTGCCTGCGCGCCCTTTCCCTGTTTATGAAGGGAAAGCCCTTTTCCAGGCTGGACAGGCGCCAGCGGCAGGACCTCATCGCCCGGCTGCAAGGCAGCCGCAACCCGCTGCTAAGGGGGGTGAGCATGATCCTGGGCCTTCCGGTGCTCATGTCCTATTACCGCAGGCCGGAAGTAGCCTCACCCCTGGGGTTCGACTCCCGGGCGCTGAAAGAGGAAGCCAACCTGCGCGTGGTCAGCCGGGAGCGTGATCTTCCGCCGCAGGGGGAGGGACAGGCATGATTCTCGGACTGGACGACGTCAAGGGGGAAGTGTCACGCTCCGCCGACGTGGTGATTATCGGCTCCGGGGCGGGAGGCGGGCCGCTGGCCAAGGAGCTGGCCGGTGAAGGCTATACGGTGGTGGTGCTCGAGGAGGGAGCCCATTTCACGCGCGAGGACTTCAACCTGGACCCTACACATGCCTATATGAACATGTACCGTGACGGTGGTCAAACGGTCACCCTGGGTTTGCCTTTCATCCTCCTCCCTCTGGGGAAAACGGTGGGCGGCACCACCACCATTAACTCCGGCACCGCCCTTAGGATGCTCAGGCCGGTGCTTAAAAAATGGCAACTCTACCACGACCTGCCCGAGCTGAGCGAGGAAGAGCTCAACCTGATTTACGCCCATTTGGAGGAATATCTCTTCGTCAAGCGGGCGGACCCGGAGGTGGCGGGAAAGGTGGCCACCACCTTCCTGGCGGGCGCCGAGAAGCTGGGTTTATCCTGCGGATGGCTCCCGCGCAACGCCAAGGAATGCGAGGGTTTCGGAACCTGCGCCTTCGGCTGCCCTTCCGGGGCCAAGCAAAGCGTGGACGTCTCCTTCTTGCCCGACGCGGTCAAGTCGGGAGCGGACATCTATTCCTGCTGCCGCGCGGACGAGATCAAGGTGAGGGACGGCCGCGCCGTGGGCGTTCGCGGGCACTTCCTGGACCCGCGCAGCGGCAAGCCCACCGGCTGGAGGATCGAGGTCGAGTCCAAGGTAGTGGTACTGGCGGCGGGAGCCGTGTATTCCCCCTACCTCCTTCTCAAGCAGGGCCTGGCCAATTCCAGCGGGCAGGTTGGCAAAAACCTCCACATACATCCCTGCATGCAGACCATCGCTCTCATGGACGAGCCCCTTGACCCTCCCAGGGGCATACCCCAAAGCTCTTACGTGGACGAGTTCCAGTCGGAGGGGATTATGCTGGAGGGGGGAACGGTCCCCCCGGAAGTCCATGCCCTGTGTCTTCCCCAGACCGGCGCCGACCACGCCTCCCTCATGGCCCGCTATCCCAACATGGGTATCTTCGGGGGCATGATATCCGAAAGCGACTCCCGGGGAAGGGTGTTGAACCTGCGCCGGCCGGGTAACCGCCCCACCCTTACCTACTCGCTCAAGAGCAGGGATGTGGAGAAGGCCAAGGCGGCCACGGTGCTCATGGCCGAGATATGGTGCGCGGCGGGCGCGAAGCGGGTGTTTACTCCCATCGCCGGGCATTACGAGCTGCGCAGCGAACGTGATCTGCGCCGGCTGGAGCGATCGACGGTACGGGCATCGGACATCCTGGCCATGAGCGCCTACCACCCCCTGGGCACCTGCCGCATGGGGGGCGATCCGGAATGGTCGGTGGTCAAGCACACCTGTGAGACCTGGGATATCCGGGACCTCTACATATGCGATGGAAGCGTGATCCCCTCATCGCCGGGGGTGAATCCCCAGCTAACCATCATGGCCTTAGCCATACGCTGCGCCGGCTTCATCGACGAGCGCCTCTCCGCCGCGCCATAAGGAAAGGCATCGCGAGAGGGGGTGACCAAAGACGCCGAGGCGACGCTTCTTGGGTGAATTCGGGTGCGAAAATCCCCACACCTAAACCCGCTCGGCAAGAAGGGCGCCCCGGGCGGCGGAAGACCCCAGGCAACATGGAAAGCCGACATCGAACCTCGCGCCAGGATTGGATATAATTGACTCGCAGATAGCTCAATAATTTACCGGACGGAAAGAAGGCCATGAAACGTCTCAAGCTCAGCGCGGTCACCGCCAGGTTCCAGGAACTGGTGGGAGACCGGCCCCACCGCACCATCCATGAGCTGAACCAACTGGAGAAAGAGCGCAAGGAGCAGCTTTACTCCCTGCTCATCCCGGACAAGGTATTTGATCTTTTAGGGATAGACCGCCAAACTTTCACCAACCGGGAAGGAGAGAAGGTGGTGGAGATAATCGCCTCCGAGCGCACCCTCTTCGCCGTTATCGAGGTGCGGGAGCACCCGGGAGACCAGGACTGCGTCTTCCTTTTGGAGATGGAGGACACCGCTTTCTACAAAGTGGACATCAACTTTCTCATCATAAACGACCCGCACGGCCCACGCTTCAACACGGACATCGACGAGACGGGGCGGCGCACCAAATTCGCCACCGTGAGACGCAATATACCCGAGGAGATCAGGGCCATGCAGGCCGGTCTGGCTCCGGGGCAGGTACGGCCGGGGTTGCGCCTCTTCAAGGACTTCATGTCTATCGCCATCGACTTCATCGAGGCCATGGGACAGGACATGGTGGTGGCGGAGCCGCTGGCCTACAACAACGCCATCATCTTCGAGAGCCACGGTTTCGGCTACATCCGCGGCCGCAGGAAGATGGAGGAAATAAACGAGGGTTTCCAGCCGGGCGGCGAACTGTTCGAGCGTCTGGACGGGAGCACCCCCTTCCGGCAGCCGGGAATGGAGAAAACGGTGCGTGGCCGCAGTTGGGCCATTCATGACGGCATCCTGGGGGAACCCTGGAGAGGTATCGAGATGTACCGCCCTCGCAAACCCTGTAACGTGTGCACCTTCCCCAACTGGGTGTACTGATCCCTTATCCTGACAGTCCCCGTGACAATGCCTCTGAAAGCGGAGAAAGCCGGCGATAATTCCGCCGCAGACCAAACTAGGCTTTGACCGTGATGTTCAGGTCGCCGTCGTCGCTCATGTTCCACTCGTGTTTCGTCTCGTCGTACCCCAAGGCCAACTCATATATGGCCTTGGCCATACCGACCATCACCAGCGGCAGGCAAGCGTTCTCGATGGTCAGGTTGAGGCAATCAACGTCGGCCTCAAACTTGGTAAGATTCCCCAAGCCGCGCATGGCGGTCAACTGCCGGAAAGTCGTCCCCCTTCTCCTCCAGTTATCCTCCCCAACCCGCGATTTCACGTACCTCCTCTGTGCCTCGATCACCGCCTCGGGTATGGATTCACCCAACTCCCTCTCCAGGTCGTCCAGTACCGCCTCCAGGGAATAAGGGGAATAGATGGCCATCCTTCTGCCGTTATCCGGATCGATGATGGTCCCTTGTTCGGAATTCCAGACAAAGCGTGCCACCTCGAGCGGGAGGCGGCAAGCGTCGCAGCGCTCATAGGTGATGTCGCCGGGCTTGAACTCGTAGCGCCTGATCTGAAGCCTTTCCTTCAGGGCCACGATATGTTCAGCCGGAAAGGTGGTCACCTTATAGGCATCAACGCCGAACTCCTCGCATTGCGCCTCCTGGTCAACCCCCTCGATGGCCTCAATAAAACCCAGAGCCCCCGCCACCCAAAAAGGCAGGGAATAGGGGTTCTTTATGATGTTGGTGCGCCAGGGGTATCTCTCCCCCCTTTCCCAGCTGTCCCCGAGTAAGGCCTCGCCGTATCCGTAAACGCTCCCCATACCGATAAAATTCATTGTTAGCGTTCTGCATTTCTCGAGGAAAACCCGCTTCTCCTCCTCGTCCACGGGACCGCCGCCGTATACCCTCTCCATCATGGACTGTAATTCCCGCCTTGTCTCCTCGGGTATGATCTTCTCACAGAACCTTCTCGCCTCGCGTCGCCTGCTCTCGATAACGATATGTCCTATGGAAAACCCGATAAGTTCCTCGATTCCCCTGAAGAGGTTGTCGATAATTCTGGACTCGTAGAACACCATGCGACCCCTGGACGAGCCGGCGGGCGCTATAACCCCGTTGTCCATCCACTGCATCTCTTCGCTTATGCGGAGCGGGACGCCGCACTTCTCACAGGTTCCTAATTTTTCCATCACTCCGCCCTTACGCACGTCGCCTTATCCATAGCGACCTTTTCCGATCTTACCGCTCCAATGTATCCAGCTTTACCCTTGCCAACGGTTTCCCGTGCCTTCCGCCTTATATGCCGCTTGCAAATCCTCATAGATTATTCTTCGTTCCATCGGTGCCAACTCTTGAACAATTTACGGCTCGAGCAGGTCCCCCGAGGCCAGCCTCAAAGTCCCGCCCTCGACCCTCAGCAGAAGATGGCCCTCTCCATCCACGCCTTCCACTATCCCCTCCAGGCTTTTCCCTGCCGGAACCGGCCGGGCGAGAACGGACAGCGGGGGTTCGATCCTTACGCGCTCTCCAAGATAAGCGAGGTTGCGGCGGTATTCCTCCAGGAGCCGCCCATCCTCCCAGCCTTTCCTGATCTCCAATTCCGTCAGAAGGGACAGCAGCAAGGTTTCCAGGTCCCAGGTCCTTCCCTCCTCGATCAGAAGCGAGGTGGCGCGTAGCTTGGACGGGAAGTCCAACTCACGCTGGGAGTAGCCTACATTCAAGCCCAGGCCGGCTATAATGTATTCTCTGCCGCCGACACGGCAGGACTCGCAGAGAATGCCGCCCGCCTTTCTCCATCCGTAAACCAGATCGTTGGG
>ENA-ORXB01002574-ORXB01002574.1-sediment-metagenome-genome-assembly--contig:-NODE-2574-length-15067-cov-21.323749_pt1 | contig 15067 bp, 12 predicted proteins | sample MGYA00237863_ERZ511475 | MGnify/ENA primary metagenome ERZ511475 (study PRJEB26305, sample SAMN06343858) | sediment metagenome | isolation source: hot spring sediment | place: Canada: British Columbia... | reverse complement strand
TCCTGCATAAACCGCCGAATCGCCTGCGCCTCGTCAAACGGCTCCCCGACTATATAGCTCACCTTGCGAATATAGTCGGTCACGTATGTGCCCTTGACAAATTCCGGACGAAATAGCCCACCATCGAGTTGGTCGTTGACAGAAATGATAGTGTACTCCTTGCGGAATCCGTTGGGGCGGCCGAGCGGGAAGATATGGTACCTGACACGTGGAAACCAAAACTCGCCCTTGAATTGCTCAAGCTCGACAACCTCGCGGTAATCTACAACCCCATTGGTCGGATCGTAGCGCCGTTTCTCCGATGCGATACCGCCGCGCCCGAGCTCATAAATGGTTTCCACCATCTCGGGCATGGATCGTGGCTGTTTCTTATCGAGAAAGCGAACGGTAGTACGCCAGCGGATGCGCCACCGGCCTGGCTCGAGTTCCTCGATGCTCTCTAACTCGCCGCTGTCCTTCTTGGATTGCAGCCACCACGACATACAGTGAAATTCCTTTCTGTCTTCGCTGTACACTTCATAAGGGGGAACGTCGGGCACACATAGCGCCTCTGCCCCGAAAGGTGGTTTGCTTTCGGAGATAATGCCCAGGGCACCTCCCGCTGGAAGTTCGACTCCGGGAGGCGGGCTGCCAAACACCTCAACTTCCCAGTCTCCTGACCAGGACTTCCACGAGCGGTATTGGGAACCGTCAAAGGCCAGGAAAGAGAGGTGTTCTTTCTTTTTCTTAGACCGCTTGTTCAACAAATGTTCCGCAACGCGCCATAGCTGCTTACCAGCCTGGAGGTCTAAGGCGCACTCCAGCCGGACCTCTTCTTCGGGATCCGCTGGTTGAAAAGAACGTGGGTCGTTGCCGTCGTGGAAATATCCCCGCTGCATGCGGACCTTATAATGAATCGTGCGATAGCGGCTCTCCAGAGTTTGTAAGACTGTAATGGCCTGCTGCGTTGGGACCTGTTTTGCTTGCTCTGCCACACCTTCTAGTCCACCAGGCAGCATGAACGTTGGCGTGAGGATGATCAGCGCGACCGCGAGGCAACGGCAAATTCTCGGAAAGCGAACAGCAATGGACATAGCACACCCCTGCCGGTGTGGCACACATTGTTTCAGGCCTTGGAAACGGTCTGGCAAGTTGGATTATACAGGAAGCTGCCTAAGCGGCAGCGACAAGTCTCGGCAGATGGAATAGCCTTCGTCAGGAGCCGCTTAGTAACTTAGAAAAGGGGCGGAGCGGGCCGTGTGGACCTGAGCCGTGGATGGTGTATCCGCAACGGGTGCAGCGGGCAATTAATAAGACGGAAAGCGCGTCTCCGGAGACGGAACATGGGGGACAACAGCGGCCAGATGCTGTTGCCATATTTGCTTCTGCAAGGGGCCCGAGCAAGTGAATGGCTGCAGCGCACCGACGCCGAACTGCTAGCAGAATATTTGCGAGGGGGCAGCGACCTGGCCTTTGCGGCGTTGGTGCATCGTCATGGCCCGATGGTGTGGCGAGTCTGCTGGCAACGACTTCGTCATTACCAGGATGCTGAGGATGCCTTTCAGGCAACGTTTCTGGTGCTGGCCCGCCGCGCTGCGGATATTCACCCACCGGAAATGCTGGCGAACTGGCTGTATGGTGTAGCCCGACAAACCGCGCACAAGGCCAGTCTCATGGCAGCACGACGCCGACACAAAGAAACCTCCCTGACTCCCCAGGCCAGCCCACCCGCGGCAACGCCGACAAGCGAAGTGGAATGGATGGATTGGCTGCACGAAGAGGTGAGCCGTCTGCCCGAGAAATTTCGAGCGGTGGTGGTATTGTGCGACCTGGAAGGCCAGTCCCGAAAAGAAGCGGCTCGGCAACTCGGCATGCCCGAAGGCACGGTGGCCGGCTGGTTGGCGCGAGCTCGACAGTTGCTGCACAAGCGACTGGCACGACGTGGCCTGACACTTACTCTAGCCGGGCTGACGGCGGCTCTGGGGCAAAGCGAAGCGGTTGTGCCGTTCCGCGCCATGTTGGCTTCCGTGCGGGCCGCTTCTCGCTTGACTGCAGGCGATACTCTGGTGGGTGTGGTCTCGACTAAGGTTGCCGTGCTCGCCCAGGCAGTGATGCGGAGCCTGACCGGCGGCAGTCTGGCGGTGATGCTGACGGGTGCCGTCTGCCTGTCGCTCGCCTTGGCCTGGTGGGTTGGCCTGAGCGAATTTTTCCGTCCGGAGCCAGTGCAACTGGCGCAACAAGAGACCTCAAGCGCATCCACGGCCGTGAGCCAGTCCAATATCGTGTCGGAATCTGGTCTCTTGCGGCAGTCAGGTGCAAGCCCGGGGTCAGCAACGTCGGCGTGGCACCCCGGTAAATGGGATTCAGTCCGAGAGGTGGCACCCGTGTCGGGCCACGTTCTTTCTGCCTCGTTCACTGGGCAGACGAAATCGGCGAAAAAGCCCGAGCCCGTCAAACCGAAAGAGCCGCCGCGTAAAAAACCACCCGACGACGATGACGAGGATGCCTATAAGGTAGAAGGGGTCGTGAGCGCGGTGGACGCCGAACACGAGACGCTCACCATCACCTGCTGGCAAAAACAAAGCCCGCACCAGAAAACCTTCCGTCTGGCTAGCGGCGTGCGGGTCTGGCACCGTGGGCGACTCGGCGACCTCTCCGTTCTGGAAAAGGGAATGTGGGTACAGTTAGAAGTCTCCGTGGGCGACCATCGCGTCATCCTGGTCAAGCTGAAACCTAAGCCGAAGTGGGCGGAAGATCGGAAAATCTAACTCTCCGCAGAGTGGCTGCTTCAGGCAAGCCAGGCCGCCAATACACAAATCAGCCGGTTCGCTTGGCACCGGCGTCCGGCTAAGCAATCGGGTGCCCAACAGGAGGACCAACTATGCTATATAGTCGTTTCCACCGCTGCTGGGTGACTCTGGCGATTTGCCTGCTCGGGGTCGGCTACATTCATGCCGACGCGAAGAAGGGCGATCCTAAGCCCCAAGGCGGCAAGATCGTCCTGGTCCTTGACGCTAGCAAATTGCCGCCTGGTTTACTCAAACAATTGTTGCAGTACGCGGAGCGACCTTCCACGGAGAAAACCGAAGGCCAACCCAAGCACGCCGAAACGAAAGCTATGCCACCCGCCAAAGCTGCCGTCGCAGAAGCGAAAAAGCCCAAAATCGTTCAGGTGGACCTGAACAAACTCTCCCCGGAACTGGCCAAACGTCTCCAGGCCGAATTGTCGCAAGGCAAACCGAAGAAAGACGACGATGACGACGACCGCGACGGCAAGGGGAAAGCGAAAAAGGATGACGATCGACCCGGAACAAGTGTGAAGGGGAAAAAGCACGCTGATGATGACGGTGGTGGCAAGGGTAAAGCTCGGGGCAGAAAAGACAAGAAGGACAAGGATGACGGCGAGGGCAAACGCAGCCAGAAGCGCGACGAGGATTAGCGTACCATGAATTGTAGGTTTGATGGCATGACCGCGGACTGGTATCTGATTTGAGTTGCTTCGCTCCCTTCCTACTGCGGGAGCCAGCAGGCCAGGTAGGTGCCTGGCCTGTTTTTGTTTGGGAAAGGTCGGCATGTGCAGACTGGACGCGTTCACGCTGAACCATAAGCCCTGAGTAAAAATGCCTGGTCGGGCGCATTTCTGGCTTGATGCCCGTTTGTGCAGAGGGGTTGTTCGGTCGGCCGACTCCAGATTGACGGGGTACGTTGCCGAAATGGTTAGGCGGAGGAAGTGCGCTATGCACAGCGAGTCACAAAAGGCGATGGGCTGGGAAGGTCTAACTGCGCAGATACGAGCATTTTGTGCATACTTAGTGCAGGAGCGTGGCCTTTCGCAAAATACCGTGCAAGCGTATCGCCGCGATCTGGAACATTTTCGCCGCTGGGTAACCGAGCGGGGCCTGGCCGACTGGCATACGTTGCCCTTGAGCCGCTGGAGTGAATATCTGCGTTATCTTCGGGACGCCCGATTGGCTTCGCCGAGCATCGCCCGGAATCTGGTGGCGGTGAAGATGTTTTTCCGCTTCCTACACCTGGAGGGTAAAGTGGCTCAACGCACGGTGGAACTATTATCTTCGCCGCGTTTGTGGCAGCGCATCCCGTTCGTGCTTAGTCCGGAGGCAGTGGAAAAACTCCTGGCCGCTCCGCAACCGTCCGACCGGATGTTTTTCCGCGACCGCGCTATCCTGGAAATGCTTTATGCCACCGGTGCACGCGCTTCCGAAGTGGCACGCTTGCGCCTCGAAGATGTCTATCTCGAACATGCTTTCTGTCGCTGTCTGGGCAAAGGAAACAAACAGCGAATCGTTCCGCTGGGTCGGGCGGCACTGGCGGCACTGCAAGATTATTTAGAGCAACAACGCCCAGCCTTGTGTCGGACGCGCCCCGATTCGCCCTGGCTCTTCCTCAGCCGCAGCGGCAAACCGTTGAGCCGGGAAATGATTTGGATCATCGTCAAGAAATACGCCCGGCGTGCCGCCATCACCGGCAAGATCAGTCCGCACACGCTGCGGCATTCGTTTGCCACGCATCTTCTGGAAGGCGGAGCCGACTTGCGGAGCGTCCAGGAAATGCTTGGCCACGCCAACCTGCGGACTACGCAAATCTATACCCACGTCGATCGCCAGCGCCTCCGCGCTATTCATCAGAAGTTCCATCCCCGCGGCTGAGCCGATTCGCCTTTCAGGCACTCTGGCGATAGCGTTCCATTTCGTTGAAATAAGCCAATGCCCGCTCGAGCGGGCGTGACTCCTGGCGGCTGTTCAATAACGCACGTATTCGCAGCACCAACTCCGCCTTATGAATCGGCTTGGTCAGGAAGTCATCCGTGCCGGCCTCGACCGCCCGTTCAATATCGCTCGGCTGGTCTAAGGCGGTGATCATGATAATCGGAATATGCTGCGTCTTCGGATTATGCCGCAACCGCTTGCACACCTCAAATCCACTCACTCGCGGCATCATAATATCCAGCAAGATCAAGTCGGGCTGCCAGCTTTCCACCAGCCGCAGCGTCTCCTCACCATCACTGGCAATGCGGATATCGCAATCGAGATCGGCTAGATACGCCTCCAGCAATTCCGCACCCTGCGGATTATCTTCGGCAATGAGGATTTTCGTTCGCTCACTATTGCTCATGGTCTGTCCCGTTTCTCCGGTTCTGCGCCCATTTCCTGCCGTCGCGTGTTTTGGCACAGCCGAGCAAGAACGCAGGCGATTATAGCATCTCCCGCAGTTTTTGGGAATGCGAACCGCGTTCTTTTGACACCGGCCAGGCCTCTGCCCGTTCCCCGCAACCCGGACAAGCAGGAAGTTGTTACGGCCAGGGGACTACCTCCCCGCCAGCACGAGTGGCCAACGCCGGCAAGATCGGCGCAGCTTGGTAACTTAGAAACCGTACCGCGCCGTCTCCGAACAAGAAGTGCGCTCCACCCGCATGCAGACTCCAGAAGTGAAATACGTCGCACATTTCGCGAATGTCGCCCGGCTGAAAACGATAAGGCCCCGGCGGACAATGTTCCACATAACGCCAGCCGGCGTTACGCTCCGCCGCTCCTAAGAGTTGGTCCAGCGAGCCCGTTCCGCCTTGACCAAACCCCGCGTACCACCAGCCAAACCAGAAATCCGGACTCGGCGGACGTTCCCCCACTAATAAGGTTTGACTGCTGCCGTCAGAAATATCCTCGATTCGCGTTTGCGAATCCCGATAAAGGACGCCATCCGGCTGATTGTAAGCCGTCCCCAGAACCCCTAGATAACTCGTCAAGGCCACCACATGCCCTTGATGCGTCACATGAGGATGGCGCACGCGCTCGTCCGACGGGCAACTATAGACCGCCATCGGCCTGGAAAGCAGCGTGTGCTGCGGGCGAAATGGCAAGCGTTGCTGTGCATACTCGCTTTCCGCCAGCCGATAGGCGTCTCCTTGGTCTACATACGGCAAAATCCGCGTCATCCAACTCATAAACGGATAAGGTTCACCTGGCCGCAGCGAGGTGGTGCCCGGCGGGAAAGAACTGTGATCCGCATGATAGCTATGCAGGGCAATACCGATCTGCCGCAGGTTATTACTGCAACGCAGCCGATTCGCTGCCTCGCGCACCCGTTGCACCGCTGGCAACAGGATAGCCATCAGCAACGCCAGAATTGCCAGCACCACCATCACCTCCACCAGCGAGTAACCCCATCGTGCCCATCGCATAGCCAACTCCTTTATGTTAGTGGTTCAGGCCAGAATCCCCGACCTGTCTTCAGAGAACGCCCCTTTGGCGTTTACCCAGTCTTGCGTTAGCGCGATGCCACTGCGGAAATGGGACCCCTCTAAGTCGAACGCTTGACGCCATGCACGCAAATGCTGCCGAGTGCTCCTCCATGGCCTCCCACTCCAGTACTCGGATTCACGCAAATGCCACCGAGTGCGGTTGCCTCAGGACTGTTAGACCGCCTAAGCATAATAGCTAGCCACTGTCTATGCACATGCCGCACGGCGGTGGCCACGCCTTGATTCACGATGTGCTAAGCCGGGCGTTTTGCCGTTGTCACGCGAAAGCGGCACGGCGGTGGCGACGCCAGGCGTAGATGCCGAAGCTAAGAATAACCAACGCCAGTCCCGCCAGTAAAATATAGAGCCACCACGGCGTCGGACGCCACCTCAACTCCTCCGGCTCGGGAAAGCCGTAGTAGGGCAGATAGAACTCCTCCTCGCTTGGTCGCGGCTCCTTCCAGAATTGGTAAATTGCCTTGGTGTGCGACGATTCCTGGCATCTAAGCACTGGCAACCCTTCCTGAGTTTTTTCATAAATGTGGCGAAAGCGGATAAGATTGGATGGCCCGGCCCCTGAGTCTGACACCCTTACTTCTGCTTCAGCTAGTAACCAAAAGCTTTCGGGGTCGAATTCAATCCAACCCTGTTTTCTGGTGCCTTCGTGATGACGATATTCGAAATCTAGTCGCACCCGAAGCCCCTCTTCAGTTCGACGCCCAGCGACGGATTTCCAAAGAAAGTTGGACTGAAAGATGTCATCTCGGATGCCTGCCCAACAGGGTTTCCAGTGGCATTCAATTTCTTCTTGCCAGCGTTTACGTGGGTCGCGCAGCAAACTCGCTATATTATCCGCCGATGCCAGGACAGCTAGACTCCACGGCCCATCTGGGGTTGAGCGCACCACTTCAAAGCCATATCGTTCGTTGACGACGACTAAATGTGCATGATAATTGCGTTTGGCATCACGATTGAGTTCTTCTCGGAGACGCAAGGCGCAACCACGCCGCTGTTTGAACTCTATCACCACTTCAGTATTGCCACTTCCAATGACACGGACCCTATACTGGAAATCCTTTATGCGTTCCCGAAAGTCGCTCCAAGCCACCGGAGCTTCAAGGCGCAGGCGTTGCTCCCAGTCGGTTGCTCTGCTGTCAGGCACCAACGATGTGGAAAAAAGAGTCATCCAGCACAAGCCAAAGACAATTTTCTGCCAGTACGCCATACCGCCTGCCCTTACTCTGTAGCGACTTTACCACCGGCCGGATAACAGTCGCAACCGCTTACGCCGTCATTGACACACTCACATGTCGCACACCGATCCAGGTTTTGGAAACAGCCGGTGTTCTTAAGGTCGCATTGGTCACCCCGGTTGCGGCACGGAGCATTTATACGGCAATACTGCGTATCACAGCTTGCAACCGCTGTGGGATCGTCAGCGGAAACATACAGCGCTGGTAAATCCGGGGCGGCGAGGGTGCCTAAAAGCATCAGCGCCAGGCCGAGACTTAGACAAATATAGCCCGCCGCGTCCCAGCCATCCTCGAATTCTAAGAATGCGACGGCCCGCCGCACTAACCCCAGGACGCCCCCGCCCATCTGGTAAAGATACCCGCCCACACACGGCATTACCGCCCGCCGCACTAACCTTACCACCCCGCTGCCAGCCCGGCGGACATACCCGCCGACGGACCGCAAGGCAGCTAACCTGTGCATGGCAGAACCTCCTTATGTTAGTGGCAGCTGGCTAGGGCCGGTCTAGGGAGGAGCCCATGGATGGCCGAGCCTGCTCACACATTAGTCGCAGCTAGCCCCTGCCACTAGCCCCGATGCAATGGGGCTGTCAGGTGTTTAGACAATCAGTCGGATTCGTAAGGTGCCCAAGGCGCCCACACCTTGCCCGGGGTGACCGCATCGTCGCTTAGTCTCCGGCCGTCGCTTTTCCTTCACACTCTCCATTCAATCCGCGTTCACATGTCTCTAATGACTCTCCGCTTCTTGGTGCTAAAGCTTGCAAAAGATTTCTCGTCTGGCGTCACTGCCGATGAGATTGTTTTATTATCATTGGTTTTGTGGGCGCCGTCATTGCAAATGAGAACAGCGGACATACGTGCGCACCCGGTAGATTATTAACGCTAGTGCTGCGAGCAGGAATCCAGTTATTAGGATGTACAGCCACCAGGGGGTTATCTTGATGGTCCCTAAGTCCGCCGGCTCTATGAGACCATAGTGGGACACCCAGAACTCTTCTAAACGGGTTTCGCCTTCTTCTAGATTAAATTCGCGCTTGGTAATCACTTGCTTACCGGTGGTTTCATTGTGATGGCACTCGATCAGTGCGGTCGGCAACAGCAAGCCATCAGCCGTGGACCGATAATCAAATCGAATCTCTTTCTTAGCACGTTGCACTAACCGTTCAGCTTGTCCCTCGAAGAAAAAAATTCCTGAAAGAATAATCCAGTAATGACCGGGATCAAGCAACACAGAGCCGCGTTTCAAAAGTGTACTCGGTGTGCCCGGACCACCGACCCAGTCGAAGTCCACCCTTACACGGGTAGCTCCACTACTTGCCTTTTCCGAACCAATCGAGACAATGCGATAGACGGGGGCATCGAAAGTATAGTCTATGCGCGACACGCACGCTGGACTGATGCATAACCGTGATAGCCAGCGATAGGCTTCGTCAGGCTCTAATCTTTCCTGACCATTACCCGAACGGCTGCGGATCCACAGCAGTTGCCAGGCGCTGCCTGTTTTGGACATGCTGAGCTGGAAGGAATAGTTCGGGTTATAAGCGGTTAGCGTCACTTCGGAGGCAGCACCTTCGTTCGAATATCGCGAAATAATACACAAGCGACACGCGCCATTTCTCTTTATAGTCGTTTCCATAACTGTATGCTGTTGACGATTCTCAACTCGATACTCGCGCCAATTTCCTTGTAGCGACTCCATTTTTGCTATATACGTTTTCCATCGTTCCGGCGCCTCCTGCTTGAGTAAGCGTTCCCAATCAGCATCTTGAGCAACCAGCATATAGGAAGTGCCAATCGTCGTCAGTGCTGCAACAGCCCAAACCAGGGATACACGCTGAACCGGCGGCACGGTTAGTCTCCTAGCGCAATCGGCCATGGACACGAGAGTGTCAATTGCAGGTACAGGCTGTTTGATCAGTGAGGCATCTGCAACCGCCGCATTGGTCTTTGTTGACAACTTGCGAGCATCCTGTTTCCGGAGGGTCACAGGTTCCTTGATACTCCTTTCGGACAAAACATAGATTAGATGGGTCGCAAATGAGATAGCCAGCGCAATAACCACTCCGGCCCCCACCGCCACCTGGATATTCGGCCCACAAATACAGCGCCGGTAAATCCGGGGCGGCGAGGGTACCCAGTAGCATCAGCCCCAGGCCTGCACTGAAACAGATATAGCCCGCCGCGTCCCAGCCATCCTCGAATTCTAAGAATGCGACGGCCCGCCCCACTAACCCCAGGACGACCCGGCCCATCTGGTAAAGATACCTGCCCACACACGGCATTACCGCCCGCCGCACTAAGGCCGCTACTCCGCTGCCAACCCGGCGGACATACCCGCCCACACACTGCAAGGCATCTAAGCTCCGCATGGCCAAGCCTCCTTAGGTTACTCGCAGCCGGCCAGTCCGGCGCCCATCGCCGGCACCGCTGTGGCGACTGATGCATTCTACAACCCACCATAGAGCTCGCTAGCCACTTACTGCCGCACACTCGCTTGGAATCCAAACGCCGGGTCGTCTATAACCCGGGTGCTCAGTCTATGCCGCGGCTGGTTACAATCGCCGTTTCGCGCGCCCTCCTGCTAGTCGGTTGTCGTAGCGGGACTTTCTTTGCCCTCTGGTTGTCTGGCAGCGCCAGGGTTGTACGAACGCGGCAAACCGGCTGTCGCCACGCTGTTAGTGACCTCCACGCACGATATTTTGTTACTCCTTACACTAATGCCGCGCTGCGTCGCCGACGCCAGGCGTAGTAAACCAGTCCCAGCAGCACTATCGCCAACCCACTGAGCGATATATAGAGCCACCACGGCGTTGGCTTACTCAGCCCTGCTGGCTCGGCTATGCCGAATGCTGAGAGACGAAAGTCCTCTGACTGAGCGCTGTCCTGGAAGAATTCTTGGCGAACTTTCATTATCACGTCCACCGTAGGCAATTCTATGGTGCCAGAATGGTCAAGTTTGCCACGCGCTGACTGGGATGATGACTGAAAAGTTTGTGCAAACCAAACCCGCTGCCCTTTTTCAATCGTATAAACACGGTAGGCCGTTAACAGCCAGAAATCGGCAGGGTCTAATAATGCCCAGCCCCCCTGAATTTTATGGCCCCCACGAAAGGGATATTGCTCAGGTGGCTTCAAGTACTCAAACTCGAAGTGCACGAGTTGCTTTTCCCCGTGCTTCTGCCAGCCAATGGTGCACAGGCGGAATTCCCGATCTTGGATCAGCTGCGGCAATGGAAGATTCCAAAGCGTCAACCGTGTGCAGCACATGCGACGAAATCGGTCCTGAAGTTCGTCGTCCTGCTGGGATGCAAGACGGGTGAGCGTCCATGCTGTGCTCCCTTTCTTTCGCGATAGGCGAAAGGAGTAATCAGGATTCTGTCCCCATGCTTCGCCGTACTCTTGCCCAGACACGTCCTGGTATTCCTCGATTTGCAAATAAGAGTCGTTCATGCGCTTCCACGTCGTCCGCGACTTCGCCGGTATCGCAGTGATGACTCCGCCTTCTCGGTGCGCGTGAGAAATTAACACAAAATTCGCAGGAATAGACGCAAGGTATTCCTGCCAGGCTTTGGGCGCTTCGGCATAAAATCGGCTTTTTAGCTCCGAGGCAGCCGGGTCCTGAGCACCCGCACTGGCACAGATACACAACAATGCTATCCCAGGGACAAAGCCAAGCTGCCAGGTCTTCATAATTGCTGCTTCCCCAAGACCGCATCAGCGGAGGGCAGGCTAATCTTCCGGCGAGCGTCTCACAGGAGCACGCTGGTGTTGGCACCTATCCGTCTGTTCGTTATCTATCGCAATATCAACCTCATTGCGTCGTCTGCGTTTGTCCTCGGCATCCACAGGCTATCGGTACGCCATTGAGCCTCTCTGAGACGATGCAATAGCACATGAAGCAGTCCGGCAAGCGGTCGGCACATCCTCCCTCACAGTAGTACAACGAAGTCACCGTGCACCCCAGGTTGCAATTGTCGCCTCCAGCGCAAGGAATTATTGATCCTGGGTACTCGGCACGCAGGGTCGGGACACTGGGCATGACCAGCTAGCCGAGCACTAAGAGGCGCAGACCGATCGAGATGCTTAGCGACGCCAGCAAGTCCCAGCCATCCTCGACCCCTAACGCCGCGTACACCTTCGGCCAGACCATTCGCAGCTTAGACGGATATGGCTTTACCTCCTGTCTCCCGGGTTGCGTGGTTTGCAACTGCCAGTCACCTGCCCGGGTCCTCGGTGCCAGCAGCTAGTGCTTCCGTTGTGCCACGCTGGCACGATCGCAGGTCAATACGGCCGGCGTCGCTATGCCAGCGCCTCTAAGTCGCGGCAGCACTGAGTTGGCTAGGGTTCGTCGCAGAAAGTCATGCGTGTATAGGTCTGCTTGCGCCGTATGGGTTTTCGCCGGCCCAGTAATTTCTGGTTTCACGGCAAGGCGAGCTGTCGCCTGCGTCGCCGACGCCAGGCGTAGTAAGCCAGTCCCAGCAGCACTATCGCCAACCCACTGAGCGATATATAGAGCCACCACGGCGTCGGCTTAGGCCACGCTACCTCCGGCGGCTCGGGAAGACCATATTGAGAAAGACGAAACTCCTCAGGCGAAGGCAGCGGCCTTTGCCACGCAGAGAATGTGTAGCTTTCATACAAGGCTGACGATGGCCGATCGATCCAGTTTTCCAAAGCGCTAATAACGGGGAATCCGTCCTCGAGTCGGCCATAGCTAAGCTGTGCCCTCGTTACGATAGTTTCACCCTGGTGCCGAACTTCTCCCTGGCTTATGGTCCAGAATCTTTCTGGATCAAAGAGGACCCAGCCTCTTAAAGGCCCTTGCGAACTTCGCAAGGGTGAGTTATAAACAAATTCGACGCGAAGTGCGATCCTATGGCCGTTTCTCGCTTCCTGCATCTGCTGAATCGTGTAGTGCGGGCTAGTGATCGGCTCTCGAATTCCCGCCCAGAACGGCACATACGTTGAGTAAAACTCATAGGCGACTTTCTGTGCGTCTGGTAGTTTGGACTCATCTGCTTGCGTTAAGGGAGCAATTGCTAGTACCGTCCATGTTGCCTTCGGATCCTTCTTCATAAGTTGGAAGAAATAATGGTCATTTCTACCAGACAAGAGGACAGTTCCGTAGGGACGTTCACGCTCCCTAATGATTTGGTAGGAGACCCACACCTGCCGGCCCAGTCGTCGGAATTGCCACTCATACTCAGAAAAGAGCTTGCCGTCCTTGTAGGCCTTATATCGTATCAGGCCTTGAAGTTGTTTGCCACGCTGCTCCAGTTGAAACCAAGCCTGAGGAGCTTCCGTTAGAAAGCGCCTTTGTAATTCGTTGGGGACTGAGGCATTGGCATCCTGCCCCTGCCCGTGTGCAAAGACAGGTGTTACCGCCAGTGCTAACAGGGGAATCAATCCTCCACATGTCCACTTTGTCAGGCATTTGGTACCAGACGCAGCTTCTCGACACATACCTATCTCCAGATCGAGATTCGCCTCACGTATCCAAGGCGACGCCCAAAGAATGGGGGGAACGTTGTTTTAGCGCCCCGAAATTCTGACATACGGCAGTTGGGCTAATTTAAATGCCCAATAGCTTATTAGGCTAGCTCGCTACCACGAGTTAGATCGGGTGAGCATCGTACCTGCAATCGTGGAATTCTCGCAAACTCGCGTGCTCATGGGCTCCTCACCGATTGTGTCTACTAGCGCCAAAGGGTGCGATTGCCCGAGTGCGTTCAGCCTAAAAGAAATGTCGCGATGTCAATGAGATGCGCAGGGTTTTTTACAACCCATAAGTATGTCCGCTCGCAATTCCAGCTGCTCTCACCTGCCCACGGCCAAATCATTTTGATCGCTACAATACGATTTATTAGCATGGCAGAGGCAGCTTGTGGAGTTTGCATCAACTCCCTTGGCACTGCGTTGGGGCATTACCCCAGCGAATCACGCAGGCATAGAGACTGGAATTAGCCTCTTATGAGCTAGCGCCCTACCCCTGGAGTTGCGGAGGCAATTGGGGGAGGAGGCGCCAGACACGCACAGGGATCTATTTGATATGGATCGGGCATACACACACAATCCGCACAGTTAATTAGGTCGCTTATTTCTGCACAGGCATCACGCGGCGCATCTGAACATGAATAACCCCTTTGCGGCGCCTGATAACATTCGGGCTTGGTACACAGAAACCTGCTACACCGGTTGTTTGGGGGATCCTCATCCGCCCGTAGCATGGGTACATTGGGCATGACCAGCCAGCCAAGCACTAACAGACTCAGACCGATCGAGATGCTTAGCGACGCCAGCAAGTCCCAGCCATCCTCGACCCCTAACGCCGCGTACACCTTCGGCCAGACCATTCGCAGCTTAGACGGATATGGCTTTACCTCCTGTCTCCCGGGTTGCGTGGTTTGCAACTGCCAGTCACCTGCCCGGGTCCTCGGTGCCAGCAGCTAGTGCCTGTGCCTTTGCCTCTGCTCTCGAAAGGGAAGTCGCAGCAGCCTCGGTTCGAGGAGCTGCGCTCAGCGCCGGAAGTCTGCATCAGTCCCGGGTCGCGGTTGCTACCCTCAGCTCCGGAGCTGATTTATAGGGGGCACGCGTCCTCGGAAGCGCCCGCGGATCTGAGGTTGTTCCCTAAAGTCGGTAAAAAGGAAAAATTCCTGAAGGAATTGACCCGGGCGCTCCGTGAATCGGCCAGCTATCCTCAGCCGGTCGTGCCCCTGCGGCGGGATGGTAACTGGCAGGTCATCGAGAGTGCGACACGCACAGTGAGCGCTACCGCCTATTATTTGCACGGCCCGGTCGCTAAAGCTGATAATCTCTACCTCAAATACCCGCCATTCGCCTGGCTGACCCTCGCCAAGATCGCTCACAAACGGCCGCAGCAACAGAGATTCTCCCGAAAGCCGAGCCAGAAGCCGAACTCCCTGCGGGTGAAATGTCAGCACTAGCAGCACCGCGGTTATTATCAACGCCGGAGTTGCCAGCAGGCAACGTCTCCAGGAATGACCATTTGCAGTCTGTTTAGAGGAAAGGGAAATTGTGAAGCTGGCCAGCAATCCCAACAGGGCCAAGGCATCCACGCCTGCCATTGTCCAGGGATGTACCTGGACCCGCCCCAGGCAACCGCAGGATGTTTGGCCTGTCCAGCCCCGATACACGGCCACTGCCAGCAAGGCCGCGAAAAACGCGCAGGCTACTGCCACCGACAGGGTTTGGCCGACGCCCAGCACCAGCCAGGCTCCGAGGATCAGTTCGGCCTCGATCAGTAACAACTCCAACCTGGGCGAGACGAACAGACTCTGGCTGAGCGATGAGTTACTAGCGGCTGCATACGCCTTCAAGACTGCCGCTACCAGTAGCAATACTCCCACGCCGCGGGGAATCTGGCCCGCCAACCACCCGCAGTTCGCGAATAACGCCCTAGCACGCATGTTCGTTGCTCCGCTTTGCTGGTGTGCCCCCTGGTCGTTTCACATTGTACCAAAAAAAACGCGTCAAGGGGCAACCGGGGCTGTTTCATAAGCGGATGTTGTAGGCGATTTTGCGAGAGCAGAGACGCCATAAGAGCGCCGAAATAAGCCAT
>ENA-ORXB01002573-ORXB01002573.1-sediment-metagenome-genome-assembly--contig:-NODE-2573-length-15079-cov-3.017264_pt1 | contig 15079 bp, 12 predicted proteins | sample MGYA00237863_ERZ511475 | MGnify/ENA primary metagenome ERZ511475 (study PRJEB26305, sample SAMN06343858) | sediment metagenome | isolation source: hot spring sediment | place: Canada: British Columbia... | reverse complement strand
CGCCCGCTGCGACGGATTTCGGCGCCACGAGGCTAGTGTTTCAGCGCTGGGCAGGACCGGCATGCCAACCAGGCGCGGGCACATCGATGGACCCCGATAGCCGGAAGTACTCTTGCCCGGCCCCGACCCGGGTGGCACAATCGGCGACGCCACCCCGCTGAGCAGCTCGGCAGGCAGCGGCTCCCATCCGTTAGCCTGCCAGGGGGACGAGCGTCAGCTCTGGAAGGGGTTCGTTCGAGGATGCCAGCGAGCAGCCGCTATGATCTGTACGCAACCCGTTACCCTCTGCTCCCGCTCAAGAGCGTCGTGATCTTCCCGCACAGTATCGTGACCCTGCTGGTCGGCAAGCCGCGGTCGATCCAGACCGTCGAGGCAGCGATGGCTCATGATCACTGCCTCGTCGTCGTGACCCATCGGGATCCCGAGATCGAAGACCCACAAGCTGATGACCTGCACCAGGTGGGAACGCTGGTGAGGATCTCCTCACTGGAACCACAACCCACCGGCGGCTATCAGGTACGGCTCGAAGGGCTCCAGCGCCCGCGCGATGCGGATGGCGGCCGGCAAGCTCCAGAGCGAGTGCAGCTCGACCATGATATCCATCCGGTTGCCGACCGCGTCCCGGATCTTCCGGAAGGGTTCGAGCCCCCGCTCCAGCCCTTCCGGGGAGATGAAGAGCCCGCCAGTCTCCTCGGCATAGGGATCGAAGGGCCAGATCTTCATCGCCGTGATCCCCTGCGCGAGCAGGCTCTGAGCTAGCTCATCGGCACGATGGATGAAGGCATCGAGATCCTCGTACGGGCCCTCCGGTTCCCCATCAGGAAGCCCCCAGCCGGCGGTCAGCCGCTCGCTGGGCCGGGCGCGTACGTAGCGGTAGCCGGCGCAGGTGTTGTACACCCGGATCCGCTCGCGGCTACGCCCTCCGAGGAGCTGGTAGAGCGGCCGGTCGACCGCCTGGCCGAAGAGATCCCAGAGTGCGAGTTCAACCGCCGAGTTTCCGCGCGTCTCGACCCCGCTGCTGCGAAAGCCGAGGTAACCGATCATGGTCCGGGCGTGGCGATCGATCTGGAGCGGGTCCTTCCCCAGCAGGTACGGCGCAACGGTCTCGTGAACGTAAGCCTCGACCGCCTGAGCGCCATAGAACGTTTCCCCGAGCCCGACGAGCCCTTCGTCGGTATGGATCCGTACCCAGAGGAGATTGGGGAACTCGCCAAGCCGGACAGTCTCGATCGCCGTGACTTTCACCCCACACCTCGCTCCAGCCGACCAGCACCTTCTCGACGCCGTACTCATCGTGTCATACGATGAGTACGGCCCAGGATAGCGGCCGAGACCACCCGTGTCAAGCGCGGAGAAGACCGGCAAACGGGGTAACTTCAGCGAGAAATCGAGCAGATGTGCGATACTTCAGACAGTGGGGAGAGGGAACCCCGGGCCTGCGGCGGCGCGGCCGGTTCGTGCCCACGATCACCGAATCTGACCGCGCTCGGGCCCAGCCCCGGAGCGCATCGCAGAAAGCGGGGTCACTCTTGAACGATTCCCAATCCGGGACGTACCGTCCGGTCAACCAGGCACGCCTGCACGAAGGCGTCGTCCAGCAGATCACCCAGCAAATCGTCAGCGGTGCCCTGCAGCCTGGGATGGCGCTGCCCACTGAACCGGAGCTTGCGCGGCAGTTCGGCGTCAGCCGAACCGTCATCCGCGAAGCGGTTCGGGTGCTTGCCTCGAAGGGGCTGATCGCTGTGCGGCACGGGAGCGGCATGTGGGTCCAGCCGCCCGACGCTTGGGATCACCTCGACCCGCTCATCCTCTTCGAGCGCGTCCGCTCGGGCCAGGATGTCGACTGGCTGGACGAGGTGCTCGAGCTCCGCAAGGTGCTAGAGCTGGCCGCCGCCGAGCTGGCCGCGAAGCGGCGCACGCCGGCCGATCTGGAAGCGATGGAGGCCGAGCTGCGGGCGATGCGCGGCCTCGTCCACGATCCCGCAGTCTTCGCTCAGCATGACGTGGCGTTCCACGAGGCGATCATGGCCGCGGCACGCAACCGGCTACTGCGCGAGGCGCGTCGCCCACTGTCGCAGGTGCTCTTCAGCGGCTGGCGGCTGACCGGACGGACGCCCGAGCGCGTGCGGCGCTCGCTGGAAGGGCACGAAGCGATCTATGCCGCGATCGCGCAAGGGGACCCCGAGCAGGCACGCGAGGCGATGCGCCGCCACCTTGAAAAGCTGCTACCCGAAGCGCGCATCTGTGTTGCCCATGGGCAAATGCCTGAAAAAGAGCTGGAAGCCCGTATGCGCCAGTTCACCCAAGGGGAAGTGGATGTCCTTTTATCGACTTCGATTATCGAATCTGGATTGGATATCCCGAATGCCAATACCTTGATCGTTGATCGCGCCGATACCTTTGGCCTGGCGCAGTTATATCAACTGCGCGGACGGGTTGGTCGAGGGGCTCAACGCGCCTATGCCTACTTCTTTCGCCATAAGCGCCGTCCGCCGACGCCCGAAGGTCAACAACGTTTGGAGACAATCGCCGAGAACACTCAATTAGGGGCCGGCTTTTCCATCGCAATGCGCGATTTGGAAATGCGCGGAGCAGGGGATATTTTAGGAACGCGCCAATCGGGGCATGTTAATGCGGTCGGTTTGCATCTTTACACGCGTCTACTGGCGGAAGCAATCCGGCGTTTGGGCAGGCAAGAGGGCTTGCCATCTCTGCGCTTGCTATCTTACGAAGAGGAAGGGGTGAGCAGCGTGACCGTTGATTTACCCCTGGCGGCAGCTATTCCTTCCAACTACGTGCCGGATAAATTGATGCGCTTGCAGTTATACCGCCGCATTGCAAATTTGAAATCATTGAACGAGGTCGACCGTCTGGGCGAGGAGTTTCGAGACCGGTTTGGTGAACTGCCGCAAGAGGTTGACGGTTTGCTCTATCAAATGAAGGTCAAACTGCTTGCGCAGCGGGCTGGATTGGCATCAATAAACGTCGAAAACGGACAGATTGTTTTGAGGTTTGCTGAAGGTGTTCAACCGGTTCATGGAAGATTTCTGCATCCGGCGGCCCGTTGGGGTAAGACAGCGATTTGGTTTGCCTATCAGCATGTGGAGAACTGGCGTGAAGCACTGTTGGGGATCTTAACTGAACTACCGCACAGAGTGGAAGAGCCAACTCTCGTGGCATAATTCAGGTATTGGCGATGATTGCACGCAAGTCCATTCCGCTAAGTAAACGGATTTTTGATCTCCTGGCAAGCTCCTTTTTGGTTGTCATTCTTTCACCTCTGTTGCTCTTCATTGCCTTGCTGGTTTGGCTGGTGCATGGGTCACCGGTGATCTTTCGTCAGCAGCGTCCTGGTTACCATGGCAAGCCATTTATCTGTTATAAATTTCGCACCATGAACGATCGCCGCGATGAACACGGCAAGTTGTTGCCAGATGAACAACGTCTGACTGGCTTGGGGAAATTTCTGCGCTCGACCAGCTTAGATGAATTGCCGGAGCTGTTTAATGTCCTGCGTGGCGAGATGAGCCTGGTGGGACCGCGTCCGTTGCTGATGCAATACCTCGACCGTTATACACCCGAACAGGCTCGCCGCCATGAGGTGTTACCTGGCATCACCGGTTGGGCGCAAATTAATGGGCGCAATGCCCTAAGCTGGGAGGATAAATTCCGCCTGGATGTCTGGTATGTGGATCATTGGTCCTTCTGGCTCGATCTGAAGATTCTGGCTTTGACCGTTGTTAAGGTATTGCGCCGCGAGGGCATCAGCAGCGAGGGATTTGCTACGGCGCCGGAGTTTATGGGCAGCGTGAAGACAGGCGAAAAAGAAAGCGAGGCAAATACTCCGCATGGATGCTAAATTCCTCTATCGGATCATGTGCCGCATCCGTTTTTTTGAAGAGCTGGTGTTGGAAAAATTTCCAACGGGTGTCTTTGTCGGCACAACCCATACGTATCTCGGGCAGGAGGCGAATGCAGTTGGAGTGATTGCCAACCTGCAAGCAGAGGATATTATTTTCAGCAACCATCGCGGTCATGGACATTTTCTGGCGTATGGTGGTGAACCACGGGCGTTATTTGCCGAATTAATGGGGAAGAAGAGTGGTGTTTGCGGTGGAAGAGGCGGCTCCCAGCATCTGCATTGGAAGAACTTTTACTCCAACGGCGTGCAGGGTGGAATCGTGCCGATTGCCACCGGGATGGCACTGGCAGAGAAGCAGAAGCAAAGCGGGGCAATCGCGGTGGCATTTCTCGGAGATGGAACATTGGGGGAGGGAGTCATCTATGAAACCTTCAATATGGCGAGCAAGTGGCAGATTCCCATTCTTTATGTGGTCGAGAACAACCGAATTGCCCAAACCACCCCAATTGAATTGAGCCTGGCTGGCTCTATCGCCGCTCGTTTTCATGCCTTTGGAATTGCCTGTGAAGAGTTGGATACCAGTGACGTGGTAGAGATTTGTGATGTAGCCGCAAGGTGGGTTAATCGAGTTCGCCAGAATCAAGCACCTGGAGCATTGATTTTACATACCTGGCGTTTTGGGCCTCATTCAAAAGGGGATGACACCCGCCCTGCGGAGGAGATTGCGTTCCTCAAAGAAACTCGCGATCCGCTGAAGATCCAGGCTGCACGTTTAGCGCCTGGCGAGCGGGAAGCGATTGAAGCTGAGGAGCAGGCATTGATTGAGCAAGCTTTTCAGCTGGCGTTGGAGGATGAATATCCTGCGCCGGAGGATGCCCTCACCCCCGGCCCCTCTACCGAAGGGCGAGGGGAGATAGATTCCCTCTCCCTTAGGGAGAGGGTTAGGGTGAGGGATGAAAACTTTGAGTCACCTGTAGCCCTCACCTCTGACTCCTCGCCCACAGGGCGAGGGGAGGATGCCGAAGGGAGAAAAAAGCCTGTCACTGTCCTGCAATCCCTTAACCTCGCCATCCATCAGGCTCTTGCGAAAGATGAGCGGGTGTTCCTTCTTGGTCAGGACATCCTTGATCCATATGGAGGCGCCTTCAAAGTCACACAAGGGTGCTCGACCCATTTCCCACAAAGGGTTTTTCCTACACCAATCTCTGAAGCTGGACTGGTGGGGATAGCGGCCGGTATGGCACTGCGGGGACTGCTGCCGCTGGCGGAGATTATGTTCGGAGATTTTCTGACCTTGATTGCCGATCAGGTTATCAACCATATCGCCAAATTCCGCTGGATGTATCATGATGCTGTGAAAGTTCCTCTGGTCATCCGCACCCCTGTAGGAGGCGGGCGTGGTTATGGACCGACCCATTCTCAATCTTTAGAAAAACTCTACCTGGGTGTGCCGGGCATTCATGTTGTGGCGGTGACACATTTTGGAGAGCCGCAGGCATTGTTGCTGCAAGCCATCTTCCAGGACAGTGAGCCGGTCATCTTCATTGAGCATAAGAGTTTATATCCGCTGACTATCTGGGATGATCAGGATCGTGAGCTGGAACGCGAGGTGGGGTGGACGGAATTGGGGTACCCGATCTATACTTTGCGCCTGCGAGGATCGCCGCCCGCAAACCTGACCCTGATTGCGTATAGCTATATGGCAGAAGTGGCTCGTCAGGCAATGATTCAGCTTGCCTATCAGGCAGAAATCTTTTGCGAGTTAGTCGTCCCAACCCAGTTGAGACCCTGCGCTGAGGGCATGCTCAGGGAATCGGTTCAACGCACCGGCAGAGCGCTGGTGATTGAGGAGGGTACGTTGAGTTTCGGCTGGGGTGCTGAAATCCTGGCAAGAATTGCTGAACACTCCTTTTCGCCCTCAGCCCGGCTGGGCCGGATTGGGGCTGCCGAGCATCCTGTTCCTGCCTCTCCACCGTTGGAAAGAGTGACCTTGCCAGGCGTGGAGGACATCATCCGAAAGGCGCGGAACCTGCTGAAGCCTTAATCGTTACCTCTCGAGGGTCTTATGAATGAACCAATCAAACCCATTCTCTTTCCTCTGATCAACGCCAATGAACCAGAAATGACATTAGCCTCCATCGAAGTTCAGCAGGGACAACTGGTTCAGGCAGGGCAGGTTTTGGCAGTGGTAGAGACAACCAAAACCACGGCAGAAATAATCGCCGAGAGCGCCGGCTATGTCTTTCTCAATCATCTTCAAGCGGGAGTGATTGTACGTGCAGGAGAGCACTTTGGATATCTCTCTCCAGAGCCGAATCTGGATCTTCAAAGCCTGCGGGTTGACCAGGAGATATCTAAAATCGGTGCGATGGAAAAGCCCTCAATGGATGTGCGCCTTACCGAACCAGCTCGACGCCTGGCAGAACAATTGCAGATTGATCTAAACCTTTTACCCAAGGGCGAGTGGATAACCGAACAACGCTTACGGCGCTGGTTAGAAGAAGAAGGCCTGGGAGCTGAAATGACGATTTCGCCATCCGTGGATCCTTCTGCAGTTTTGATCTTCGGTGGCGGAGGACATGGAAAATCACTGATTGAGTTGATCCGTGCCAGCGGACAACATGCCATTGCTGGCATCATTGACGATATCAAGCCCCTGGGCAGCCTCATTTTGGGAGTACCGGTAATTGGACGTAGCCAGGATCTACCTCGTTTCTATCAAAACGGTTACCGGCTTATGATCAATGCGGTTGGAGGGATCGGCGATATTTCACAGCGGGTGAGTGTCTTCGAGCGGGGCAGATCGGCTGGTTTTTCATTCCCAACCGTTATCCACCCTACGGCATTTGTTGAAGGAAGTGCTGCTTTGGGCGAAGGCGCTCAACTGTTCCCGCATGCCTATTTGGGCAGTGATGCCAGGCTTGGCTTTGGTGTCATCATCAATACGGGGGCGATCGTCTCGCACGATTGTGAAGTGGGAGATTACGTCAACTTATCACCTGGGGCAATTTTAGCGGGAGAGGTCAAGGTGGGTGAAGCGACTTTAATCGGTATGGGGGTTACCGTCAATTTGCGAGTCAAGATTGGTGCCCATTGTCGTATTGGGAATGGCGCAACGATCAAGCAGGATGTACCGGATCGAACCATTGTGCGCGCCGGCACAATCTGGCCCCCCTAGGGACTGGTTAATCATCACCACACTTGATGGTTAGACGTAAGCGATTCCAATAGATTTCTTAGATTTTTCCTCCAAAATCTCGGATAAAATCTCTGTTGGAGGTGAACCGATGAATGCTTCGATGTGGATCAAGGCATTACAAATTATTCCCCATGTAAACAAAGATGAATGGGATCGCCTGGATGTGATCTCCAGGTGGCTGATCTCTACCCGCGCCGCTGTGTTGATCATGACGTTCTTAAGCGGGGCTATCGCAGGTATTCTGGCTTATCAACGCGGAGTTTTTCAATTTTTGCCCTGGTTTCTAGCCACCCTGGGAATTGTATTCGCCCATGCGACCAATAATTTGCTCAATGATTATACCGATGCAGCTCGCGGTGTCGATCAAGAAAATTATTATCGCGCTCAATACGGTCCGCAACCTCTCCTGCATGGCTTGATGACCCGTCGGCAGCACCTAACCTACTCGGCAGTGACCGGAGGACTAGCCCTGGCAATTGGTATCTACCTGGTTTTGTATCGGGGTGGATTAACCCTGCCATTGCTGTTAGCGGGTGCGTTCTTTGTTCTTTTTTATACCTGGCCGTTGAAATATATTGCTCTTGGCGAGCTTGCAGTTTTAGTTGTTTGGGGCCCGCTGATGGTCGGTGGAGTGTATTATGTTATGAGTGGGAACTGGGATTGGAACGTTGTTCTTGCCAGCCTGCCTTATGCTTTGGGAGTCACCGGGGTGATATTTGGCAAACATATCGACAAAATCGATATGGATAGAGCGAAACGCATTTACACTTTACCGGTCCTTCTGGGAGAGCCACTCTCGCGTTGGACGGTGGTGGGAATGCTGGTTGCGCAGTATCTGTCGGTAATTTATCTGGTTACAACTGGATTCTTCTCTCCCATCTTACTGGTCGTCCTTTTCGCCCTGCCGGCCTTTCTGCGCGTCCTTGCGATCTTTCGCTTCCCAAAACCTCAAGAAAAACCCCGGGATTTCCCCGAGGTTTGGCCGAATTATTTTGTGGCAGCCGCCTTTTTTCACAATCGTCGGTTCGGCTTGTTTTATTTAGCGGGTTTGATTTTAGGTTTAATTGTGCGACTTTAAGCGTAGACTCCTGAAGGGCTGAATATAACAAAGACGATGGTCAGGTCGCGTTCTGTGGAAAGATGACTTCTTCTCGACCAGCTAAGCGCTCTTGAATGCGCTGGACGACGATGTTGAGATGTTTTGGACGGTGGACATAGTCAAGGTCATCGGTACGGATGGTCAGGACAGGACAAACATCGAAGGTTTGCAGCCAGTCGTCGTAGAAACTTTCCAATAAACGTAAGTAGTCGGCGGTAATGCCGCTTTCGATATTGCGCCCGCGTTGCTGAATGCGATTTAATAAGACCTCCACCGGGGCTTGGAGGTATATCAACAAGTCCGGTGGAGGCAGTTGATTTACGATGAGATCGAAAACCGTCCGATAGGATTGATAATCCCGTTCACTGAGATTGCCCATCTGATAAAGGGCACGGGCAAAGATGTAGGCATCTTCATAGATGCTGCGATCGATAATCACCGACTGAGGCAGTTGGACCATTTGCAGGTATTGTTGGGCGCGATGACCAAGAAAAAAAACCTGCAAATGGAATGCCCAGGCGCGCATATCGGCGTAAAAATCTGCCAGGTAGGGATTATCGGCGACCGATTCAAAGGCAGTGTACCAGCCTAAACGGGCACCGATTCGCTCTGCCAGCGAGGTTTTGCCTGTTCCGATGTTTCCGGCGATTACCACCAATCGTTTGGTCATCACTCAACACTCGCTATAGCCACAGGCATAGCATTTGCGACACCCTTCCTCATTGACGACAGCAGCCTGCCCACATTCGGGACATAGATCTCCGATTTGCAGGCGGGATGTCTCGGCTGATGAGGTAGATGATGATCCGGGTGAGTTTCCGTTCGTGCGTTCAACGTCCAGATCCAATTCCAGCGTCGGCATTTGTGGATAGGAACTCTCTTCATGAACTTCTTTGTTCTCCAGGTACTCTGCCAGAACCTGGGCGACGCCATCGGGGAGAGAGCGAACGCGGTTGGGTCCAAAGCCAAGGGAGCGCCCGCCGCCAATGCCGCTCAATTGCCGCCAAACTTCTTTAAGTCGTTCACGCGGTGGCACGGGAGAAGCGAGGCGCAAAATATAGGAGATCAATCTGCCAATCGCTTCGGAGACGGCTGCCGTATCCGATCCGGCTTTGGCGGTGTTGATAAAGACCTCAAAGGGTTGATTGCCACCGTTTTCGTTGATGGTGATAAAGGCTTTGCCTAAAGGTGTATTGATGCTGTATGTGTATCCGTGCAAGGCGCGTGGACGTGGTTTTTTCTGTTCCTGCCAGAGGGCAATTTGTTCGGCGCTGTAACCGCCGCTTTCCTCTTGAGCTTTTTTCTTGGCGGTTGATTTCGTTTCCAAAACGACTTTTTCGCGAGAACCGGTGACGTACACGGTGATGCCCTTGCAACCTAACTGCCAGGCAAGCTGATAGGCGATCATGACATCTTCTACCGTTGCGTTGGCCGGGAAATTGATGGTTTTGCTCATACTGTTATCGACGAAGGCTTGCATGGCGGCTTGCATCCGGACGTGCTCTTCGGCGGTGACATCGGTAGAAACGACAAAGACGCGGCGGATCTCTTCCGGCACTTCTTCCAGATCCTGGCAGGTACCGTACTCGATCACATGGTCAATGATGCGGTTGCGAGTCTCTTCATTCAGTCCTGCCTCGATCAGGGCTTTTTCAAAGAGGGGGCTGGTGTAGTGAAGTTGTAAGTCTTTGCCATTGTCATTAACATGGCGGATATATGCAAGAGCAAACACCGGTTCACAGCCATATCCTTCGCATCCGGCTACGGTTGCAATGGTGCCGGTAGGGGCAACCGTGGTTTGAGCCGCATTGCGAATGCCGTATTGGCGGATTCCGGCGACGATTTCCTGCCAATCGATGAAGGGCCTATTCCAGTTACGGGTATAAGGGAAGAGAGGCGTAGGAGGTTTCCAGGTCAAATTTTCAGGGTCGTAAATGCTTCCTTTGATCGCCGGGAATGGCCCGCGTTCCTTTGCCAGTTGGATGCTGGCGCGCATGGCATGGAAGCGGATGAATTCCATTACCTGCGAGGCAAACTCCTGCCCCTCGGGTGAGCCGTAACGAATGCCGACGTGGTACATCAGATCGGCTAAACCCATGATGCCCAGACCAATGCGCCGGGCTTTCATGGCAGCTTCACGCAGTTGAGGCACTGCCGGAACATAAGCATTTGCATCCACAACATCGTCTAAAAAGCGGGTAGCCAATTCAACATTTCGTTGGAGTTTCTCCCAATCCACCTGATGATTCGGCGCAAAATGCTGAGCAAGGTTGAGGGAACCCAAACAACAATTCTCATAAGGGCCTAACCATTGTTCGCCACAAGGATTGGTGGCTTCCAGTGGATAGAGGTGAGGGACAGGGTTCGTCAGATTGGCGGCATCAAGAAAGAGAACACCGGGTTCACCGTTGTGATGAGCCTGGCGGACAATTTTTTCAAATAGTTCACGTGCCTTGACCACTTTATATACTTTTATTGGAATGCCAGCTGCTTCGGCTTGTTCCAGAGTCCCATCGAAATCTTTGTACTCAGGCGCTGTGACATCCGGAAAACGTAATTCCCAATCTGCGCCTTGAATCACGGCTTTCATAAAGGCGTCAGTAATGCCGACGGAGATATTGAAGTTGGTAATGGCGTTTTCGTCTGTTTTGCAGGTGATGAATTCCTCGATATCTGGATGATCAACCCGCAGCACGGCCATATTTGCGCCACGGCGTGTGCCACCTTGAGCGACTTCGCCAAAGGCTTTATCATAGACGCGCAGGAATCCAACCGGGCCGGTAGCCTGCCCGGCAGAAGATTTGACCAGTGCGCCTTTGGGACGCAGGCGGGAAAAGGAAAAGCCATTTCCTCCGCCCGTTTGCTGGATTAAGGCTGCATCGCGCAGGGTTTGGAAGATGCCGGTTGAGCGCCGTCCCATATCATCGCTGATAGGCAGGACAAAGCAGGCTGCCAGTTGCCCGAGAGGCGTGCCAGCACCGGTAAAGGTCGGCGAGTTTGGAAAGAAACATCGGGAGGTTAATAGCTCATAATACTGTATGGCAATGCCGATCACATCCTCGCTCCATTGCTTTTCGACCTGGGCAACGGCATAAGCAACCCGCCAAAACATGCCTTCAACGGTCTCTGCAGGTGTGCCATCTGGATTGCGACGCACGTAACGGCGAATGAGAACCTGACGAGCGTTTTCGGTTAGCTCGACTTTCGGTAGCCCTTCTGGCATCGAAGGGAGAGGAAGTAAGGTAGAAGATTGTCTGGACTCGGTCAGCATTGTCGTGACTCCTTATAGATAAAATAACGATAAAACGGAAGGGGTCACCCCCTTTGGCCTCATGCCTTGACGATCAACTCTCAAGGAGATGATCGATTTCGTCTCGAATCGATCTCAGGTCGGAAAGTCTTAAGTAAACGATGGCGTAACGGATATAGGCGATTTGATCCAGTTCTTTTAGCCCGGCGATCACCATATCCCCCACAACGCGGGACGAAACCTCTGCTCTGCCCATTGCTTGAAGGTTTGCTTCAATTTCCCCGACCAGACGTTCAATGTCAGCAGCAGAGACCGGGCGTTTCGCACAGGCGATCCGAATGCCCCGCAACAACTTCTCGCGATCAAATTCTTCTCGGGTTCCATCAGCTTTGATGATCAAAGGGGTAGCTAAGATGGGTCGCTCATAAGTGCTAAATCTCTGCCCACACTTTTCGCACTCGCGTCGCCGACGCACCCCACCCCGCGAATCGTGGGAAGTGTCAATCACTTTTGAAGTCGTATTTTTACAATACGGGCATTGCATAACGAAGGATAATTAGATAGAACAAATGTAACCCCTATAGGTGGGAGTATGCTGGTCGCTTGGGGGTATATATTGTGCTATTGGGCATTTTAGCACAGGTCAATAAATAAAGCAAGAGTTAATTGCCATTAATTAGATTAAAATTTTTGGGGCAGCTTGATTGCTGCCCCAAAAGCGCCAACCCTTCTCCATGCGAGGGCAAGGATGGAGATGAGTGGGCTGAAAACTCGACTTGCTGCTGGGAGGAGGAGACCAGCAGCTTATCGAGGAAAGACGAATTATGAGTGAGCTTATTTCAACCGGTCGCTTGTCGAACGATTGCGCAAAAAGGTCGGAATGTCTAAATCTTCGGTGTTAAAAGCGCGCGGCTGAAAGTCGCGTCGCTGAGTCTGGCTGGGTGGGACATTTTGCGCTTGCCGTTCGGGCCTGGTTTCACGGGTAACCCCTTCACCGGCATAGCGGTTCGGGGATGAGCGCTCAAAACCTGTGGCGATTACGGTAATCCGCACCTCGTCTTTCATCGTTGGATCAATCACCGCTCCAAAGATCAGATTGACGTCAGGATGAGCGGTGCCTTTGATGATTTCGGCTGCTTCATTGACGTCATGTAACGTCAAATCGTTCCCGCCGGTAACATTAAACAAGATGCCCCGGGCGCCATCGATGGTAATATCCAGTAGCTGGCTGGAGATGGCTTGCTCGGCTGCCACTCGGGCTGCACCTTCTCCTTTGCCGGTTCCAACTGCCATCAAAGCTGCACCACCTTCGGACATGATGGTGCGTACGTCGGCAAAGTCCAGGTTGATCAGGCCCGGCACGGTAATCAGCTCTGAAATGCCTTGCACACCCTGTCTGAGAACATCATCAGCCAGCTTGAAGGATTGCTGAACGGTAACTCGGCGATCGATGATTTGCAATAAGCGATCATTGGGAATGACAATCAGGGTGTCAGCCTGTTCCTTCAGTTTGCTGATTCCCTGTTCTGCCGTTTGAATGCGTTTTGGGCCCTCAAAAGAGAAGGGGCGCGTTACAACACCGATGGTCAAAGCGCCGCATTCTTTCGCAATTTGAGCTACGATTGGTGCTGCTCCGGTGCCGGTGCCTCCTCCCATACCGGCTGTAATAAAGATGAGATCAGCGCCTTTGAGGATATTGTAGAGATCCTCGGCAGATTCTTCAGCGGCTTTCCGACCTGTCTCGGGATCGCCTCCGGAGCCCAGACCGCGGGTCAGCTTTTCGCCAATACGCACGCGAATCGGGGCTTTTGAATTGAGCAAGGCTTGCGCATCAGTATTAATGCCGACAAATTCTACCCCCTGCAAGCCTTCATCGATCATGCGGTCGACTGCATTACAGCCACCGCCACCCACGCCAACCACTTTTATCTTGGCAAAAGATTCGATCGAATTCAGTATTGCATTGGTACTCATAAGAAAATCCTCCTCATAACATAATATCGTCGTTCGTTATCGGCAAACTCCGTTAAGGGAGTAGCCGTCGTAACCATTCTTTCAAGATTTCCCAAGCCTGGTGATCGCCTGATAAAGGCAGGGTATTTTTCTGTGGCTCGGTTGGTATGAATTCATTGTAGAGAAAAGCCCATTTCAATAGACCTACCGAAGTCGCAAAAGCCGGAGAGTTCAAGCGGTCAGTCATCCCCAGCAAGCCTTCAGGGCGGGCAATCCGCACCGGCACGCCAAAAATGCGATTTGCCATTGCCCGCATCCCGGGCAGGAGGCTGCTACCGCCGGTCAAGACAATACCAGCCGGCAGTAAACCATCGTATCCCGAGCGTTTCAATTCTTGTAATACCAGGTTAAAAATCTCTTCGACCCGTGCTTCGATGATGGTGGCAAGCAATGCGCGGCTGATTTCAATTGGTTCGTTTTCGCCAAAGGGCTTGATTTCAAAGGTCTCATGTGGGTTAACTTCAGCTTGAATGGCGTGACCATGTTGGATTTTGATCTCCTCAGCTTGAGACATGGGTAGGTGCAGTCCCTGGGCGATATCCGAAGTGATATGATTGCCGCCTACAGCCAAGACCGCAGTGTACCAGACATCTCCTTCGCTGTAGAGGGCGATATCGGTCGTGCCGCCGCCGATATCGCACACCAGAACTCCCATTTGGCGTTCAGTCTCTGTCAGGGCAACCTCCGCAGAGGCAAGCGGATTGAGAACAAACTGGGACACTTCCACGCCTGAGAAGCCTACGCATTGGCGCAGGTTTTCGGTCGAAGCGGCTGAGGCAGTGATAATATGAGTTTCAACTTCCAGACGATAGCCATGCATCCCAATCGGCATGCGAATCCCTTCCTGTCCGTCAACATTGAAACCGCGGTGAATGACGTGAATGATCTCCCGATTATGAGGGATAGGGATGGCGCGAGCTGATTCAATCGCTCGCAGGATGTCATCCTGATCGATTACCCGTCCACTGATGCCCACGACACCGCGACTATTGGTCGAAGAGACTTGCGACCCAGCCATGCTGACCAGAGCTGCATTGATCTCCATCCCAGAGGTTCGTTCGGCTTTTTCGATGGAGCGTTTGACCGCTTGAGAAGCGGCAGCCAGGTCGACAATGACGCCCTTTTTTATGCCTTGAGACGGTTCAATGCCAACTCCCAGGATTTGCAATTGTCCCGGAGTTTCTTCACAGCCGACCAGAGTACAAATTTTGGTCGTCCCAATATCAATACCGACAACGACTGGATGTTCGGTTCTCATGGTTATCGCTCCAATCGGTAATACGGTGCATGCACGTATTCAATGCTGATCAGCACCGGTTTTTGTTCTTCTTTTTTGATGATTTTCTTGACCATCAATTCGTAGATCTTCATTTTGAGGCCAAGATCTTTCAACGCCCCAACATAAACCGTCCATCCACGCGGATCACGCCAGCCAAGGCCGCGTTCACCATCGTAGAAAAGAGTCGCACCATCCGGTATCATTGCGCTGACGGACAGAATGCCCGAAACCAGCTCAATTGGTAGCAGAGGCTCACCCAATTCACTTTGCAACTCAGGCTGGATGGACTGGGGGAAATTGTCGGCTTCGATGACCAGTTTGGGTACATTGACCCCTTCGCCACGCACCGGAAACGCATATCCCTCTGCATCGACCAG
>ENA-ORXB01002570-ORXB01002570.1-sediment-metagenome-genome-assembly--contig:-NODE-2570-length-15097-cov-16.691212_pt1 | contig 15097 bp, 16 predicted proteins | sample MGYA00237863_ERZ511475 | MGnify/ENA primary metagenome ERZ511475 (study PRJEB26305, sample SAMN06343858) | sediment metagenome | isolation source: hot spring sediment | place: Canada: British Columbia... | reverse complement strand
CATCGGTATCTCCTCGTTGGTGGTGTGCTTTTCATGATAGCACATACGAAGCAACGCCCTCAACTGCGTAAGTCCTATATGAGCCAGCGCGCCAGTGAAGGCGTCCGTTGCACATCGCGCGCTGTAAATACGCCCAATGCAAGGATTCCATTACTGAATGCAGAACAGGAGCCCCTGCGATGTTCCCCACGCGCATCATCATCGGGCTGGGCAATCCAGGCGCGCAGTACGCCTCCACGCGGCACAATGTCGGCTTCTGGACGGTGGACGCGCTGGCGCAGCGGCACGGTATTGAACTGCGCACACGCCGCCACCACAGTCGGGTCGGCGTCGGGACTGTTGCGGGCGTAGCGGTCGCGCTGGCGCAGCCGCAGACCTACATGAACCTCAGTGGGCAGGCGGCGCAGGCGCTGCTGAACGCCTACCGCCTGACGCCCGACCAGATGCTGGTAGTGTTCGACGACATCTGGCTTGCGCCAGGCACAGTGCGCGTGCGCCCCAAAGGTTCCGCAGGCGGGCACAACGGCATGAAATCCATCATCGCCGCGCTGGGCACGGAGGCGTTCCCGCGCGTGCGCATCGGGATTGGGCAGCCGCCCAATGGAGTAGAACTCGCCGACTATGTGCTGTCCACGCCGAGCGCAGCGGAGCGCGAGCAGCTTCTGGACGCCGTGCAGCGCGCCGCCGACGCCTGCGAAGCGTGGCTCACCGAACCGATTGAGCAGGTCATGGCGCGTTTCAACGCCGACGCGCCTAAAAGATGAAGTTCATGTTCGCGTCCAGCGAGCGCGCGCGGTAGCTGAACTGGCTATACTGCGGGTCTAAGTTCAGCTGCTCGCGGAAGCGGTAGCTCAGCACGAACGCCCAGTTGCGCGTGATGCGGTACTGGTAGCCGATGTTGAATGCCGTGTCGCGCGAGGGGAGGTAGCCGCGCAGGGTGGTGCGCTGGAACTCGGCGAACAGGCTCTGGTTGCTGGCGATGTCGTAGCTCACGCGCGCCGCGAAGCCGACAGGCTCCTGCACAAACTCGCCCTGCCCGCCCTGAAAGCCCTCGCCCAGAAAGCTGCGCGTCTTCATCGCATAGAAGCTCAGGTTCACCGTCCAGCGGCGCAGCGGTCCGATGTCCACCGCCAGCGTCAAAAACTCGTTGCTGGAGTTGCCTGTCGCGGAGAGGAACTGCACCTCTTGGCGCGACCAGCTCGCGCTGAGCGCCAGCCAGTCGCGCGGCAGGTAGCTCACGCCCACCGAGAGCGACTCCTGCGCGCTGTTGGTCTGCAAATCGCCGAGCGAACGGTTCTGGCTCCACTGCAGGTCTATCGAGAGCGCGTCCAGCGGCGTCCACTGCACGGTGAGGTCTTGCCCCTTGCCGCGCACGCCGAAGTAGCTGAACCCGCTGAGGGGCGGCGCGCCCGACGAGAAGCCGTTGCCGTCGAAGCCGACGCCCCACGGGTTCGAGGGGAAGCCCGTGGTCGGCGGCAGCGGGTTGCCAAACTGCCGCGAGCGCACATCGGTCGGCGCGAGGTTCAGCGACCCCGAATCGCTATCGCGCCAGCGGTAGGCGACGGTCAGGCTGGGCAGCGGGCGCCACGAGGCGTCCACCGAGTAGTCGCGCGATTGGGTGCGCACGCTTCCGCTCGGCTGGCGCTGCTGAATATCGCTTTGGGCAAGCGAAGCGCGCAGGGTCAGCTGTGTGTTCACCGTCCAGTCCACCTGCGAGCGCAGACTGCGAATGCGATAGAACAGGTTCGTACCGCCGCCCAGCGCGCTGAAGGCGTCCGACTCGGACTGCTCGTAGCCCAGCGACAAGTTGAGCGCGTCCCAGCGGCGGGCGAGGCTAATCGCATCGCGTGTCTGCTCGCTGCGGCTGTTCGGGGCGCGCACCTCGTTCGTGTTGCGGCTGAGCGTGAGTTGGAAGCTGTTCGGCGGGGTGTAGCTGTAGGTGAAGTTCTGGATGCGCGTGTCGGTGAAGCTCGCGCTGAAGCTGCTGCTGAGCGGGTTCAGCGCGGCGACGCGCAGGTTGCTGAAACTCGCCTGTAGGTTCGATATCGCGCTGAAGCGGTAGCTGAGGTCGGCTTGGTAGCCGCGCTCGTTGCGGCGGAAGCCGACCGATTCGATGCCGATGAATTCCGCAGGGATGTCACGGTAGGTCGCGTTCAGGGTGAGACGCCCGAATTCAAAGCGTCCTGTGGCGTTGTGCGCAATCGCCTCCAGTCGGCTGCCCTGCGCAACGGCGCGGCTCTGCGCGGCGTTCCAGACGACGCTCCCGACGCGCCCCAGCGGGAGCGTCAGGTCAATCCCCATCACCTCGCGGTCGCCGCCAATTGTCGAGCTGGGGTCAGGGCGTGGGGTGTATTCCACCTGAATGATGACCGTCTGGGGCATAAAGCGCGTGAAGTAAAACCGGTAGGGCAGCAACTCGTCGAAGTAGTAGTCGACGCCTTCCACCTGCGGCGCGCCCGCGACGGTGATAATGACGGGGTTCGCCGCGTCGCGCAGGGGCGGGAACTGCAGGTCGTAGGGCGTGCTGGGCGCGCCGAAGCCGTAGAACTGCTCCGTGCGACGGCGCAGCGCGGTGCGCGCCGTCGTCTGCTGCGAGAGCATCGTGAAGCCCAAGTTGAACCCACCGCCGAGATTACCCTCCCAGCGGAAGCCTTGCAAGCGGCTTGGCGCAGCGTTGAACGCATAGGTCTCGTAGGTCACCACGATAGTGGAGGTGCGCGGGATAATCATCCCGTCGCGGAAGCGCAGGATGCCCCCGAAGTAGTCGATGGTGTAGTCGTCGCCGCGCCGTTTTTCGACGCCGTCGACTTGCACGCGCTCGCTGCCGTCCACAATCTGGCTGCCCTGCAGGTAGTAGGGTCCGGGGCTGTCGTTGCCCGAAATCGTGATGGTGCGTGCAGCGGCTTTGGTCTCGGAGGTGATGTACCGAAAGCGGTTCCCGCCCCAGGTAGCGGTCGCCGACGCGCCTTTGAGCGTGCGGTTGAACCCCACCAGCGGGTTCGCCCCGCCCAGCGACGCTGTGATGTCGCCCCACTCCAGCGTCAGGTTCGGCGACTCGTAGGTGTAGGTGATCCGCGCGTCATACGGGTTGCGAAAGCGGCTGTTCGTCCAGCGCCAGTCGAAGCTCAAAAACCCCAGAAACTTGTTCACGCGGATGGTCAGCTCGGTGTTGTCCGTGACGCGCTGTCCGCCTTGCCCGAAGTAGTTCTGGTCGCGGAAGGCAGCGAAATCGCCCTCGATGTCGTGCAGGTGGTAGCCGATACTTTTGCGCCCGCTGATGGTGACCGTGCGTCGGAACTCCTCTTCCAGCGTCTCCCAGCTAAGCAGGGCGCGCAGGGCGTCGAGCGTGTCGCGCCGTTGCGGGCGTTGGCGGGGCGTCTCGGCAGGTTGGGTACGCGGCAACGCTTCCTGCGGGATCTCAATACTCGGCACGACGCCTGCGGGGGTGAGGATGGGGGGCGTTTTGAGTTGCGCCGATGCTGACGCGCTCAGTACGAGGGCGACGGCGAGGGCGGTTGCCAATTTTGTTGCTCTCACCCCCAGCCTCTCTCCCACAGGGTGGGCGAGGGGTGTAGGGGCGCACGGCAGTGCGCCCTCAGCCGTTTTTCCCCTCGTCCGCTTGCAAGGGAGGGGGATTATGGAGTGCGGAAGCGGAGCTTCCGCATGATGCTGAAGCTGCGCTTCAGCACTCCAAAGGGTCTGGCGCGCGACCCCCCTCTCCCGCGCAGTGGGAGAGGGGCTGGGGGTGAGGGCAAAAAAGCGTGCGTTCGCGAGCGATGTGCCCTTGTCCCCCCTCCTAACCTCCCCCGCCAACGGGGGAGGAATACCCCCCTCCCCGCGTGCGGGGAGGGTTGGGGTGAGGGTTGATCTGTCATAACCCGTACTCGGTTCACTGGCTGCTTTGCTGCGCATTCGTCGTCTTCGGCTCCTTGCGGGTGAGCGAAGCGGTCAGCTTGACCTCCGAGCTTTCCCGCTCGAAATCCTTGATTTCGGAGCCGTCCTTCTTGATGGGTTCGGTCGTCTGGTTCAGGCTGGCTTGCATCGTCATGCGCTGCACCAGCCCATTGTCGGGGTGATACCACATGGTCATCGTGCCCTTCATCAGCCCTTTGGTGACGCGCACGGCGGCGTCCTTATCGGTGGTTGGCTGGTAGAAGGCGTCCTGATACGACTCGATGCTCTGCTCAAAGGTCTGGGTTACCTTGTGCAGTTTGACGCCGTTGTGTTCCTCTGTGCCTTCGTAGCGAGCGGTCATGGGGATTTGGAGCGCGTCGCTGCCCGCGCCGATGACGCGCGTGAACTGCCAAGTCATGCCGTTGGTGAGCGGCTTGTCGGGCAGCTCGGTCGGAATCAGCAGCGTTGCCATGTTGCGGGGGTCAAAGCCCGGCAGTTGGAAGCCCATCAGCCCGCCGCCGCCCTGCAGCCCCGACAGCTTGCCGTTGGGCGCGACGGTCGCCGTCGAGTCGGGGATCACATTCCGCGCCATGTCCAGCCCGACGGGGAACGGCTGCCCGTTGAACTCCGCCTCGAACGCCTCCAGTCCCGTCTTGATGGTCGCCTTGCCGCCGTCCTCGACCTTGTCCACTTCCATAAACACGGTCATCATCATCTTCAGCGTGCCTGCCATGCCCGCTGCGCCCGGAATGGGCAGGTTGCCGTTCAGTTCCACAGTCGCATCGAACAGTTCCCGCTGCTTCTCGGTGAACTTGAACTGCAGCGTGCTGGACGCCTCTTGCGCCCAGAGTGCGTTAACCAACGCGCTTACCGCCAATAGACTCGCGAGTCGTCTCATAGTGTGCCTCCTGCATGGTGTGGCGCGATGCGCCTGTGGAAGTATACCCGCGTCTTTGGACGGCTGAAATCGCCGAAAGTTATGCGACGGTCAGCAGGCGCACGAACAGGTTCTCGGTCACGAGTTGGGGGTTGGCGTTGCCGAGGATGGCGCGTCGCGCTTGGATGATGGCTTGCAGGTCGTGTGTGCGTTCGGGCGCGGCGAAGCGTTGGGCGAGTTGGCGCAGCGCGTCGCGGTGCGCCTCGAAGCGCAGGGGCGCGTCGGGATATTGCATGGCGAGCGCGTCGCGATACCACTGCACGAGGTACTCCAGCCCCAGCGCGAGCGCGGCGCGCGCCGAGCGCGACGGGCTGCCGCCCTCCAACGCCTTGCACGCCTCGCGGAACTCGTGCGCCAGCCGCAGCGCGTCCTCCAGCGACGCCTGTCCCAGCCGCGCGAACACGCCGAGCAACGCCTGCAGCGCGTCCAACTCGCGCGGGGCGTTATCGGAACCCTGCAACGCCTCCGCCCAGCGGATGGCGCGTCCCAGCGCGCCGTCCGAGAACGCCGCGATTGCCTGCACGGTCGCTTCGGGCAGCGGGCAGCGCGCCTGCAGATGCGCCGCGACCTGCGCCGTCGGCAGCGCGCCCAAGCGCACAATCCGACAGCGCGAGAGTATCGTCTGCAGCAGCAGGTCGCTGGCAGGCGCGGTCAGCAAAAAATGGTAGCGCGGGGGCGGCTCTTCGAGCGTCTTGAGTAGCGCGTTCGCCGCCGCAGGGTTCAGCAGGTGCGCCTCCTCCAGCAAAACGAACCGCACGGGCGCAACCGTCGGCGCGAACACCGCCCACTGACGCACCCCACGCACGGCGTCGATCTTAATCTGGTCGGGGTCGGGGCGCAGGATGCGCAGGTCGGGATGCTCGCCTGCGTCCGACCATTTCTGGCACACGGGGCACGCGCCGCAGTGTCCGTCGGGCGTGCGCTGCGGGCACAGCCACGCGGCGGCAAGCGAACGCGCCAGCGTGCGCTTGCCCACGCCCGCCATCCCCACCACCAGCAGCGACTGCGGCGGGCTGGGGCGCGTCAGCATCTGCGTCAGCGCACGGCGCACCGACTCTGGCGCAACGACCACCTCGCGAAACGGCAACGGACGCATAGGCTAACGGCGGGCAACCAGAAAGATGATGCTCAGAATCAGCCACAGGATGCGCAGCGGCTCTTCGGCGGAGGCGCGTCGCTGCGCGGGTTCGGGCACCTCCACCGTGTCGCCGGGCAACAGTCGCTCGTCGGGGCGCGTGCCCTGCGCGACCTCCAGCAGGTTCACCGTCAGCCGCTGCTGCCTGCCGCGCTCCGTCGGACGCAGAATCACCACCCGCTCCAAAATCGCGTTCGGCTTGGGACCGCCCGCCGCCTCAATCGCCTGCGTCAGCGTCATGTTCTCGGCGTAGTTGATGAGTCCCGCGCGGTTCACCCCGCCACGCACCACGATGAACTGCCGCACGCTGCGGAACGGCACGGTAATCTGGTCGCCGGGCTGGAGTTCAAGGTCGCCTGTGATTGTGTTCAGGTTCACGGCGATTGGCTCGGCTTGGTTCGCGCGTCGGATTTGGATGCGCGTGGTGTCGGCTTCGGGCAGCGTACCGCCCGCCTTGCCGAGGGCTTGAATCAGCGTGCGGGCGTCGTTGTGGTCGAACGCACCTGGCGAACGCACCGCGCCCAGCACCAAGACGCTCCTGCCGCCCGCGCGCAGCGGCACGAAGATGCGGTCGCCCGCCTGCAAGACGGGGTTCGCGCTCTCGTCGCCCTCTTGGACGAACTTCAGGTGGTTGATGGTCAGCCGTTCGCCGCCCGCGCGCTCCAATCGCACCGCGCTCAGGTCGGCGGTGTCGGTCGGTTGCGCGGCGTTCAGCGCGTCGCTTAGTCGCCATCCTGCCTGCAGTGGGTAGTCGCCCCCGCGCCGTACCGCGCCCTGCACCGTGATGGTCGCCTGCGCCCGCTGGGCAATCTCCACCGTCACCTTCGGGTCGCGGTAGAAGTTGCCCTCGCGCAGGCGTTGGGCAATCTCACGGGCGAGTTCGTCGGTGGTTCGCCCCGCCGCCTGTACCAAGCCGATCAGCGGCATCCGAAACGCGCCCGACGAGTCCACCACATAGACGCGCGACAGCGACTCGTCGCCCTCCACCGTGATTCGCAGCGAGTCGCCCGCCTGCACGCGCGGCGAATCCTGCGTCCAGACCGCAACCAGCGTCAGCCACAACGCCAACAGCCCAACCCATCGCGCCATAACACCCTAAGGATACCCGCTTAGGCGTAGTCCGAACGGAACATCCCGCCAATAAACCAGCCCAGAAACATCGCAAACAGTGGCAGGCTTCCGAAAAAGGCGATGCCCACTGTCAGCCAGTCCGCAGGATCCGCGTAGTCCACCAGCGTCAACACCAACTCAAAGAGGATGCGCAGCAGCACATAGATTGTCATCACGCCCAGCAGCGACCAGTTGATGTCGGCGCGTGTAATCGCCCAGACAATCAGTATGCCCAACCCGTAGAACACAAATGCGAACAGCGGATTGCAGCACAGGATGTGGAGAAACAGCACAATCCCCAAGTCGCGGAACAGTTCCACATCGGTGTCCAGTTTGTCCACCAGATGGGAGATAGGCAGCCACGCGCCGATGAGAAAGAAGAATAGCAGGTTCGACCACGCTGCCCATTCGGGTTTCCAGCCCAGCACCAGCACATTCAGGGCAGCCAGCGGCAGCGCGACGCCGAAAAATCGCTCCAGTTTGGCGGTGAAGGTGTAGCCTTCGACGACCTCGCTGATGAAGCGGATGGAGTCGGCGGGCTGCTGCTGCACGGCGGCTTGCCCTGCGGGGCGCGAGTAGTCGTACAGTGGCGCGGGCTGCGGCGTCGGGATGGCTTGCGTCGGCTGGCTGCTGGGCTGCGGCGTCGGGATGGCTTGCGTCGGCTGGCTGCTGGGCGCTACGGGCGTTGCCTGAGTCGGATCGCTCCCGCTGGGCGCGCCAACGGGCGGGCTTGCCGTAGGGTTCGGCGGCAGCGTGCGCGCCACAGCGCCCGTCGCCCGATCACGCCGACACCACTCGCACACCTGCGGATGCGCGCTCTCCTGACCACACCAGCGACAGCGAATCACCGCAGCCACCCCCCGAACGGATTCTGCGACGCTTGGCGCACCTCAACCGTGGCGATAATCTGGTCGTACACCTTCTCGTAGTCGCCGAAACTGTTGGGCGGGCAGTAGGCGTTGAAGTGAATCACCTCCGTCGGCGACAGGGGCAGCGTAATCAGGTAGCCCCGCACAGGCATGCTCAGAAACGGCACAGGGTGCGGGATGATGTATTCGTAGTCGCTGCGGATGCCTTCTACGCCGCGCACGCGCACGGTTGTACGCCTCGTCTCCGAGAAGTTGGCGTTGCCCCAGTCTTCGCGCATCGCGGCGAGGTACATATCGTGCGTGCGACGCATGAACTGGCTGAGGTTGAACGAGGGCGCGCCTGGCATCTGCCCCAGTTGCGGCGGCGGAGGCGTCTGCTTCGGCGCGGCAATCACAATCTGCATCCCCGTGCGCTCCCCACGCGACAGCGTCACGATGTCCAGAAACTGCACCTCGTCGCCCGGTTCGGAGAGTCGCAGAATCTCCAGCGGGTCGCGCTCCACACGGAACCGCTTCGGCGCACGCACGCGGAACCGACCCTGCTCCCGTATCTCCCAGTCGGACGCGCGTTGCGGGGCGACCTGGCGCGGGTTCGCCAGAATCACCATCTCCGCCACTAATGCAATCAAGCCCACAATCCAAAAGATGCGATAGACAATCAGCATCTTCTTGTCCCCCGTAGCACGACCTAAATACACGCCGATGGACTCAATTCCTGCAGAATTCGGGGCAAATTCCCGTAAAATTGCTTGGTTCGATGTCCGCTTTTCGGGGCGATTCTGAGTCATAATAGGTAGGAACGCCAATAGCAAAGCGCTCTTAGCAAGCCTCACTGCAAGAGGTATTCGGAGGTGTGCAGATGGAAAAACTGATGAGAATGTTGAAGGGATTGACTGCGTGCGCTGCGCTTGTCAGCGCGCTCGCCCTGACGACGCTGACGACTTATGCGAACACCAGCGTCTCGATCAAACTGGCGGTAGACAACGGCTTTACTCTCTTTGCGACAGACCCCAACACCAACCAGCTCGTGCTGATAGGAAATGGGTACAACTTCAATCAGATATTCACCTTCAACTTCACTACCGTTCCCTACAGTTACATCTATCTCATGGCGCGTGATGATGGGGTCGCCGCGCTGTTTACGGCGAAGACTGTCTTCGATAACGGCGCAGAGACCGTGATAACGGGCGTGTCCAGCTCCACTTGGGTCGATTGGGAAGTCAACACGATATACAAAGTCCCCGATGCGTTCAGCGTTCTTCCAAGCGCTGTGCTGAACTGGGGCGGCGACTGGCACGCGCCTGCTGTGGGCAACTTGGCGAACTCCATCGCGGGTCAGTTTCCTGTGTATGGCAACTTCACAGATGGCGAGCGGTTTATTTGGGCGCCGCCAGGCGGTGGGACGCAGATAGGCTTTGAGGGCTACACGGGCGCGGGCACGGCGCTGTTCCGCCTGCGGGTGCTGCCCGAACCTGCCAGCATGCTGGCGTTGGGCGCGGGTCTGGCGGGTCTGGCTGCGCTGCGTCGGCGGAAGAAGTAAGCCCTACCCCAGCCCCTCTTCTGCTGGGCGGGAGAGGGGTGTAGGGGCGCACGGCGGTGCGCCCACTATCAGCGTCTTCGCTTCCAGATTCAGATGAACAGCGTCGTTTTCGAGCGGGTCGCGTCGCCCAAGAAGGTCGCCACGCCGCCCACCTCGACGCCGTCGATGAGCTCCTCTTTGCGGATGCCCATCACATCCATCGACATCTGGCAGGCGACGATGCGCACGCCCAACTCGCGCGCCATCTGCGCCATCGCTTCGGGCTGGGGCACGCCCTGCTGACGCATCATCGCGCGAAGCATCTTCGCGCCGACGCCGCCGAAGTTCATCTTCGACACGCCCAGCCCGCGCAAGCCCACAGGCGTCATCCAGCCCATCAGCTTCTGGAACAGTGTCTTACCGCGCGTGGTACGCTTCTGGCGCAGCGCGGTCAGTCCCCAGAAGGTGAAGAACATCGAGACCTCCATCCCGCTGGCAGCCGCGCCCGACGCAATCACAAACGCCGCCAGCACGCGATCCAAGTCGCCCGAAAAGACCACCATCGACAGGCGGTTGTCGGGCAACTGCACGCGCAGCGCGTCCACCTGCGCCTGCAACTGCTGCACCTGCGCCTCCAACGCGCTAAGGTCTGCCCCTGGAGCGCGGTCAACGACTGCTTGTCCATTCATCGGCATCGCCTCCTCACCTCACTTTTTGCGGACATAATGCACATAGACCGTCTTGCCGTCCATCTCGGCGGTCTCTTGCGCGACCAGTTCCGCGTCGGCGACCATATTCGCCCAGCCTTTGAAGTCGTTCACCGAGCCAGGGTCGGTCGCCAGCACGCGCAGCGTCTGACCCGATTGAAGCGTCTGAAAGGTCTTGCGTGCGTTCACAATCGGCATCGGGCACTGCAGCCCGCGCGCGTCCACTTCCACATCGTATCGAATTTCCATCGCTTGCATACCTCCTGTCGTTGTCATAGGAGACCCTTCTCGTCAGGGTCTCTGTAGAGTTAGAGGCGTTGTGGGGCAAAAAGGATTCATCGGTAGCGGGTGTCAGTCAACCCTCTCGCTCCCTAAAAACAAGTGGACAACCTGCCAGAATCTTAAAGCATGAGCCGAATAGTCTATTGGACGAGCTTCGGATTGGTGCTTGTAGCAGCCGTGCTTCTGTCGGGTTGTGGCGGCGGCAGTAGTGGAGGCAGTTCCACCCCGCCGCCTCGCGTCGCGTTTCTAAGTGACCGAACAGGGAATCTCGACATCTACATCACAACCATGGTGACAGGATTCCCTACCGTCAATCTAACGAACCATCCAGCTGCAGACGACGCCTTCAGTTGGTCGCCCACAGGTAATCAGTTGGCGTTCCTCAGCGATCGTTCGGGCAGTTGGGAGCTTTGGGTAATCAACGCGAATGGTTCGGGCGCAACGCAGCTGACCACGGATGGCGGCGGCACAAAAGCAGACCCTGCATGGTCGCCTGTTGGAAACAAAATCGCATATGTATATAACAGCGATATCTGGGTGTACGACCTTACGACCAACACTTCGCAAAACCTTACGATGGGCAACGGCAACAACAAAATGCCGTGCTGGTCGCTGTTTGGAAACAAAATCGTCTTTGCCAGCGACCGTTCAGGAAACTGGGACATCTGGGTGATGGACGCCAACGGCGCCAACCTCACACAGCTGACCAGCAATCCCCAAGATGAGCAACGCCCTGTCTGGTCGCCTAACAACCAGAAAATCGCGTTTGAGCGCGGCAACCATGTGTGGGTGATGGACGCCAACGGCGCCAACCCTGTCAATATCAGTAGTGGTGCAGGGACGCTCAATCGCTGGCCCACCTGGTCTGCCAATAGTCAGATTGTCTTCTTCGAGGGCGATGGCGACATCTATCGCAACGATCCTACAGGGACAACACTGGTCAAAATTACCCATACGGGCAATAACTATACGCCCAACTGTCCCAAGTCTGGCAGCGGCGTCGCGTTTCTAAGTAGCAATTCAGGCAATCCCGAGATCTACTTTATGACAATCTGGGGATCCAGTGTCCAAAACATCTCCAACGACCCCGCTGTAGATGAGCTGCCCATCTGGGCGCCCTGAAGCAGGAATGGTTTCCATCGTCGCGAATCCCAGCTGCGGGGTTCCGACGATGGAAACAGGCATGGAGCGTCAGCTGGAGATTTACCGCAAGGGGCTGTTCGGGATGCCCGAGCAGTTCCCTGTGGACGCCGAGTCGTTGGAGGCGGCGGCGCGCGCGGCGATGACGCCCGAAGCGTATGACTATGTGGCGGGCAGCGCAGGCACGGAAGCGACCGCCGACGCCAACCGCCGCGCGTTCGCCATCTGGCAGATTGTGCCGCGATATTTGCGTGATGTCTCCCAGCGCGATTGGAGCGTCGAACTGTTCGGGCAACGGTATCCCGCGCCGATTTATGTCGCGCCTGTGGGCGTGCAAGGGATTATCCACGCAGAGGGCGAGTTAGCCACCGCGCGCGCCTGCGCGAAACTCGGCGTCCCCTTCACACTCAGCACGGTGGCGTCCTACACGATCGAGCAGGTCGCCGAGGCGATGGGCGACGCCCCGCGCTGGTTCCAACTCTACTGGAGCCGCAATCACGAGGTCGCCGCGAGTTTCGTGCGCCGTGCGGAGGCGGCGGGCTACAGCGCGATTGTCGTGACGGTGGACACCTACATGCTGGCGTGGCGTCCGCGCGATTTGCGCCGCGCCTACCTGCCGTTTATGCACGGCGACGGGCTGGCGAACTACTTCAGCGACCCCGCGTTCCGCGCGCTGCTCGCCGCCCCGCCCGAAGCGGATCCGGGCAGCGCGGTGATGCAGTTCGCGGCGATTTTCGGCAACCCCAGCCTGACTTGGGACGACCTGTCGCGCCTGCGGGAGTGGACGCGCCTGCCCGTGCTGCTGAAGGGCATCCTGCACCCCGACGACGCCCGCGAGGCGGTTCGGCGCGGCGTAGACGGCATCATCGTCTCCAATCACGGCGGCAGGCAGGTGGACGGCGCGATTCCCGCGCTGGAGGCGTTCTGGCAGATCGCCGAAGCGGTCGGCGACGCGGTTCCGTTGCTGTTCGACAGCGGTGTCCGCACGGGCGCGGACGCGCTCAAGGCGTTGGCGCTCGGCGCGCGGATGGTCGGGCTGGGCAGACCTGTGATGTGGGCGCTCGGCGTCGACGGCGAGAGTGGCGTCCACACCTACCTGCGCAACTTCCTCGCCGAGTTCGACCTCACGCTTGCCCTGTCGGGCTACACGCGCGTCAGCGACCTGGGGCGTGAGGCGTTGCATGTGGTGGAGTAGCGCGCCCATGCAGGAACCGCCACGCGCCAACGCCTCGCCCGATGGGGTATACTATGCGCTGGAGGAACACCAAGCATGCCGATTCTGGGATACATGGGTACGCAGGAGTGGATGATTCTGCTGGTCATCGTGCTGGTGCTGTTCGGCGCGTCGCGCTTGCCCGCACTGGCGCGTTCGATCGGCGAGGCACTGACCGAGTTTCGCCGCGCGACCCGCACCGAAGACGAGGCGGAACAGGCACAGAAGTGAACACCGAGCGTCGGGCAGGCGTCTCCAGCGAGTCTGCCCCCCTGCCCACACGCATCGGGTGGCACGGACTGCGGCTGGACGCGCCAGCAGACTGGTACCTCAAAGGCTACTCGGGCGACTGGCGGGAGGGGTTCCTACAAGTTGGGTCGCCCCATAGCATGGAGTTAGACCTCAAGTGGAGCCGCACACGCCGTAAGACCGACCTTGCCTATGTGCTGCAGCAGTTCCTGACGAAACTGGAGCGCGCCAAGCGCAAGGCGCGTCAGCCGTTCCACAGCACGCTGCACCCCGTCGACGCCGACTGCATCGAGTTCCGCTGGCGTTCCGACGAGCGCGCCGTCGGGCGCATCCAACGCTACCCCGAACACCATACGATTGTGCTGATGCAACTGCGCTCGGCTGCCAAGCACGACGCGCTGTTTCAGCAGGCGCGCCCGATGTTCGAGAGCCTGCGCGTCGCGCCCGACCCCGACGGCTGGGTGGAGTGGAGCCTGTACGGGCTGCACAGCGCCGCGCCCGCCGACTTCCGCCTCGAAAAAGCGCACGCCGTCACGGGGCAGACGCGCCTGGTGCTCACGCGCCGCCACGAGCGGCTGGTGCTGGAGCGCGTCGCCCGCGCCGAGCAACTGATCAAGGGCTACGAGTTCGCCGAGTGGGTGGATCACTGGCTGCGCTGGCGCACTTGGCGCGGCGCACGCGAGCCGTTCACTTGGGACGAGAACGACTACGGCGTGCATCTGACCACGCGCTTGGGGCTGGGCGCGCTGGCGACCGAGTGCGTCGTGAGCCTGTGTCGCCTGCGCCTGCCCGCGTGGCGTGTGCGCGCCGTCGCATGGCTGTGCAAGCCGCGCAACACCGTGTTCCACATCCAGCACCACAGCCCGTTCCGCTCGAACCTGCTGGAGGAGGTGATGGCGCGCACGGTATGCTGCTGAAACGGCTGTTTCGGCGCGCCGAGCCGCAGGTAGACCGTCGGCAGGTGCTGCGCCTGTACCCCGTCCGCAACGCACTCGTGCGCTTCGAGCAGCGCGAGGACGGCGTCTACATCCTGATTGTGCCCATTAAGCCGCGCGGGGTTTTCGGCTGGTTCAGCAGGATATTCAAGCTGCCCCGCGAACACAGAATCGAGCTGGACGAAATCGGCAGCGCGGTGTGGGCACTGTGCGACGGCAAGCACGCGGTGGAGAGCATCGTGCAACGCCTTGTGCAGCAGTATACGCTGGAGCGGCGCGAGGCGGAGCTGTCGCTGTTCGCGTTTTTGAACACGCTCGCCCGACGCGGGTTTATCGCCTACGCGAAGAAACGGCTATGAGTACGCAACGGACAGGCGCGATACGCAAGCAGGTGCAGCTGCCGCTCTCGGTAGCGTTTCGGATTAGCCTGCTGAACATTCGGGTGCGCTTCCTGCGCGCGCTGATTACTGCCGCAGGCGTGATGCTGGGCATCGCCTTTTTCACGGCGGTGCGCGCCGCCGCGCTCTACGCCCCCCCAATAGACCCCAACGACCCCGCCGCCCTCGAGACCGCCACGCGCCAAACCTGGCTGGTGGTCATGAGCCTGCTGATGTCCACCGTCGGCATCTCGAACTCGATGCTGATGGCGGTCACGGAGCGCTACAAGGAGATTGGCACGATGAAGTGTCTGGGCGCGCTCGATTCGTTCGTGGTCAAGCTCTTCTTTTTGGAGGCTGGGATGCTGGGGGTGGTCGCCTCTGCGATTGGGTTCGTCGTCGGCTGGCTGCTGGTGTTCATCATCAACCTGTTTCGGCTGGGCGCGGGCGTGTGGGGCGCGGCGTCCCTGCTGGAGCTGCTGACGCTGTTGGGGCAGGCGATGGCGGTCGGCGTGGTGGTGACAGTGGTCGCCACTATCCTGCCCGCCATCCGCGCCGCGAAGATGCCGCCCGCCGCCGCCCTGCGCGTGGAGGTCTAATACCAATCGCCGAGCCAGAGTTCACAAAAGCAGCAGTTGATGACCCCCTCCTTAAGGTCTGATTAGGGTACTTTTTTTTCATACCCGACCCCCTCCATCCTCAACAGGCTCCAACGGGTCAGGAAACCAAC
>ENA-ORXB01002567-ORXB01002567.1-sediment-metagenome-genome-assembly--contig:-NODE-2567-length-15104-cov-3.356425_pt1 | contig 15104 bp, 14 predicted proteins | sample MGYA00237863_ERZ511475 | MGnify/ENA primary metagenome ERZ511475 (study PRJEB26305, sample SAMN06343858) | sediment metagenome | isolation source: hot spring sediment | place: Canada: British Columbia... | reverse complement strand
TCCCGGCCGGGTCCATGCGGGCCCGTATCCTACACGGCGTTCCGGGCGCTCCCGTCCGCGCTGTCGCGCACGGGTAGACTCGCGCCACGGCCTCGGCGGGCGGTCCCGCGGACGGCTCTGGAGCAAGCGGCTCGGGGAGGAGGACCGGTGGCAGCGCCCCTCGTCGGCGTGATCATGGGCTCGCGCTCGGACTGGGGGCCGATGCGGCACGCGTGCGAGACGCTCGAGCGCCTCGGCGTGCCGTACGAGGTGCGGGTGGTCTCGGCCCACCGGACGCCGGACCTGCTGTTCGAGTACGCGAGCGGCGCGGCCGAGCGGGGGCTGCGCGTGATCATCGCCGGCGCCGGCGGCGCGGCGCACCTGCCGGGGATGACGGCGGCGAAGACGCACCTGCCGGTGCTCGGCGTGCCGGTCGAGTCCCGAGCGCTCCAGGGCCTGGACTCCCTGCTGTCGATCGTCCAGATGCCGGCGGGGGTGCCCGTCGGGACCCTCGCGATCGGGCGGAGCGGGGCGGTGAACGCGGCCCTCCTCGCGGCCTCGATCGTCGCCCTACAGGACCCGGAGGTCCGGGCCGCGCTCATCGCCTTCCGCGAGGAGCAGACGGCCGAGGTGCTCGCCCATCCGGACCCGACGGAGGGGTAGTGCTCGTCGCGATCCTCGGCGGGGGGCAGCTCGGGCGGATGCTCGCGCTCGCGGGCTACCCCCTCGGCCTGTCCTTCCGCGTGCTGGACCCCTCGCCGGAGGCCTGCGCGGGACAGGTGGCGCCCCTCGTGGTCGGCGACTACGACGATCCCGGCGCGCTCGCACGGCTCGTCGAGGGTGCCGCGGTCCTCACCTACGAGTTCGAGAACGTGCCGGTGGAGGCCGCCCGAGCGGTGGGCGAGCGGGTACCGGTGCTCCCGCCGCCCGCCGCTCTCGAGGTCGGTCAGGACCGCCTGGCCGAGAAGGCGCTGTTCACCGAGCTCGGCATCCCGACGCCCCGGTTCCTGCCGGTGGACGGACCGGAGGACCTGCGCCGCGCCCTCGCCGAGATCGGCCCACCGGTCGTGCTGAAGACCCGGCGTCTCGGCTACGACGGGAAGGGACAGGTCGTGGTCCGGGGCTCCGAGGCGGTCGAGGAGGCCTTCGCCCGGGTCGGCGCCGTGCCCTGCATCGCCGAGTCGTACGTGGACTTCGCCCGCGAGCTCTCGGTCCTCGCGGTCCGCGGCCGGGACGGCTCGGTCCTCGCGTACCCGCTCGTCGAGAACCGGCACCGCGAGGGGATCCTGCGGGTGAGCCTCGCGCCGGCGCCGGGCGTGACGCCGGCGCTCCAGGCGCGGGCCGAGGGCTACGCCTGCGCCGTGATGGAGCGCCTCGGCTACGTGGGCGTGCTCGCGATCGAGCTGTTCGAGTGCCAGGGCGAGCTCCTCGGCAACGAGCTCGCGCCGCGGGTGCACAACTCCGGCCATTGGACGATCGAGGGGGCCGAGACGAGCCAGTTCGAGAACCACCTGCGCGCGATCTGCGGTTTGCCCCTCGGGTCGACCGAGCCCGTGGGCGTGAGCGCGATGGTGAACGTGATCGGCCGCCACGTCGACCCGGCGGCGGTGCTCGCCGTGCCCGGCGCCCACCTGCACGACTACGGGAAGGCGGCGAGGCCGGGCCGCAAGCTCGGCCACGTGACGGTCCGGGCGGATCGGCTCGAGGTCCTGCTCGAGCGGCTCGAGCGGATGCGTGCGCTCGTCGAGGGGGGCTGAATCGGTGGCCTACCTCACCTGTCCCTGGTGCCTCACGCCGCAGCTCGTCGCCGACGAGGCCTCGGGGTACCGCTGCTACACCTGCTCGGCCGAGATCGCCTTCGTGGCGTGCTCGAGCTGTGGGTTCGTCCAGACCGTGAGCAAGCGCTGGACCCGGTACACCTGCGGCCGGTGCCAGGCGGTGGGCGAGCTGCCCCGCCGCTGGGGCTACGAGGCCGGGGCGATCGCCGCCAAGGTGCAGGGCACCGGCCAGAGCTGGCCGAAGCTGTAGGTGCGGACGCGCGGTCTGCGCACGCCGTAGCTCAGTAGGGGCGCTCGCGCTGGGACCACCAGGCGAGCAGGCCCGCGAGGAGCGCCAGGCTCGCGGCGATCGCGAAGCGGGTCGTGCCGGCCTCGGTGGCGAAGGTCAGCACCCGGCGGTTCCGGTCGTCGAGGAGGGTCTGCATCGCCGCTTTCGTGAGCCCGGCCTCGCGCGCGTGCGCGAGGAAGCCCGTCTCCCACACCACGGCGCCCAGCCGCGTGACGCCGACGAGGGCCCAGCCGCAGATGCCGGCGAGGAGCGCGACGCCGGGGTGGGCGAGGAGCGGGAGCTGCACCCCGCGGTCCAGGCCGTACCAGAACCACAGCAGGCCGAGCACGGCGGCCGCGACCGCGAGCCCGAGCACCACGTTGCGCACGATGGCGTCGTCGGCGAAGAAGGGGAGCTCGGCGACCTGACGGATCTTGTCCCTCGGGCCCTTCGCGGCGAGGGTGCCGGTGACCCAGGGGAGCGAGAGCGAGGTGAGGGCGACCGCCGCCGAGGCGAGCGCGAGCGCGCCGGCCGCGAGCAGGCCGAGGTCCACCCGGCGCGCCGTGCGAGCCCTAGGGGCGGCGGCCGCGGGGGCGGTGCCCGCCGCGACCACGACCGGTGCGAGCGGCGGCTGGACCGGCCGCTCGAGACGCTCGGAGGGGGTGACCCAGGGGTCGGGCGAGGGCGGCTTGGGCGGGTCGAACACGCTCGGCGGCGGCGCCGGCGTTCGGTCGGATCCGGGCCGAGCGGGGGCGCCGGCGGCCGCGGCGCTCGGGGCCGGTGCGCCCGATGCGCTCGACCCCCCGGCCGCCGGCGCCCCCGCGGCCCCGGCCCCGCTCGGGCTCCCCGCGGGCACGCCCGCAGGCACGCCGAGCGGCGTCCCGGTCGGCTGCCCGGTCGGCTGCTCGTCGAGGCGGCTGCCGCAGTGCACGCACTTGATGACGGACGGCCGCAGCTGCCCCCCGCAGTGCGGACAGGTCTTCACGTCCGAAGTGTCGTCGCGTCCGGGAGCCCGCTTGAGCCGAGCGACGCCGGGAATACGATGGCCTACATGACAACCCCGTACGAAAGGGCTCGAGTCAGGACATATCTGCTGAGATGGGTCCGGCGGGCATGGAAGGATACGTGGAGGTTCGAAGCTCGTTGGGGTCTCGGGATTGGCTTGGCTGCGGGCTTCATTTCCACCGCAGTCGCTTGGTGGATGGCGCGGCCGCATGCCGAGCTTGCGGCTGTGTTCGCTCCGATGATCTTCGGCGTGGTCGGCGTCTGGGTCGTTGTGTTCCTCGCGTCGTGGGTTCTGGCCCCGGCCTGGCTCGACCTGGAGCGTGAGTCGCAAGACCGCGGTGAGGGCGGACCTATGGACGTCCTCTGGTCAGTGGGCGGTCCAGGTCCGGGGGAACCAGGACCACCTATTGTGTCGTTCGCGACCCGCGGCCAGAATAACCGGTTTATTCCATTCGAAACCTTGTTCGAGGGAACCGGCGTGCCACCGATCTCCGCCATCCGGTTCATCACGCCACGGGAGCGGATCATCTACGCAGATGGTCGCCTGCCCGCCGTCATCCGCCTCAGCTTGCTCGGCCGTCTCGTGGTCAAGCAGATTGGGGTCAACGGCATGGTCGTTGAGGAGCGCAGGTCACGGGGCACCATGGTGGAGGTCGAAATCTACCGTCGGCATGTGCACGACTGATGGTCACGGGCGGCGCTGCGTGAACCTGGCCCGTCTGCTTGGCGCGGGCGCCTTCTCTGTGGTCGGGTCGCTGATTCTCTCCGACCGAAGTTGGCGCATGACGGTCGGCAAGACCTGCTTACGCGGTCGCGCGGTCCCTCTTCGGCTCGGGCGGGGTGACCTGGATCCGCTCGAGGACCTCGGGGCCGAGCGCGATCTCCGTCTCGCCCACCCGGATCACGGGGGTCGGGCGCCGCTGGAGGACCTCGACCCGGCTCCCCGGCACGATGCCGAACGCGGCGAGGCGCGAGGCCCGCGGCCCCGGCAGGTCGCGGAGGCTCACGATCTCGACCTCCCGGCCCGGCAGGACGTGGGAGAGCGGGATCGTCTCGCGGGGCTCGCCGGGCTCGCGGAGCCGGACCGGCCCCGGCGCGGGCTCGGGCCTGGTCCGCAGCAAGCGCGCGAGCAGCCGCCCGAGGAAGGTCCGCCCGGCGTCGACCACCTGGTACCCGCAGTTCGGGCAGCAGATCAGCGTGCAGTGGGCGCCGAGGGGGCACTCGGCATGGCACGCGAGCGCGCTCGGGTCGAAGCGGTGGCCGCACAGGCCGCACCGCACCTCGCGCCCCGGCCTACCCGAGCGGGACATGCAGCCCTCCGAGCGCGAGGTTCAGGGCGCCGCCGACGAGCAGCACCACCGCGAGCACCGTCGCGAGCATCGTGAGCGCGACCCGCAGCCCGTGCTCGCGCACGATCATGAGCAGCGCCGCGATGCACGGGATGAACAGGGTGATGACGACGAGCGCGACCACCGTCTGCCGCACGCTGAGCGCGCCGGCCGTCGCGAGCGCGAACAGGCCGGCCGCCCCGTAGTCCCGCCGCAGGAACCCGACGAGCAGGACCCCGGTCGCGGCCGCCGGCAGGCCGAGCCAGGAGACGACCACGGGGGAGAGCACGTGCTCGATCCGCGCGAGCAGTCCCGTCTCGTCGAGCGCGAACAGCACCGCGGTGCCGAGCACGAACACCGGGATGACCTCGCGCAGGTACCACTCGATCCGCGCGGCGGTCTTCGTGAGGATCGCGCCGAGTGCGGGTCGGCGCATCGGCGGGAGCTCGAGCACGAAGTCCGAGCGCTCGCCGGGCAGGACGCGATCGGCGAGCCATCCGACCGACAGGAGCGAGCCGAGCACCACCGCGAGCCAGATCCCCACACCGACCGGCCCCGTCGTCGAGACCATGCCGAGCATGACCCCGAGCTGGGCCGAGCAGGGGATCGCGAGGGCGAGCAGGAGCGTCGCCTGGATGCGCTCGCGCCGCGTGTCGAGCATCCGCGTGCTCACCGTGGCCATCGTCACGCACCCGAGCCCGAGGACGAGCGGCAGCACGGCCTTGCCGTTCAGACCCATCCGGCGGAACGCGCGGTCGAGCATGACCCCGAGCCTCGGGAGGTAGCCGCTGTCCTCGAGCGCGCCGAAGGCGAGGAAGAAGGTCGCGACGATCGGCAGCACGATCGCGAAGCCGTAGGTCAGGGCCATCGTGACGAGCCCGTACTCGCCGACGAGGAAGCGCTGCAGGAGCGGCCAGGGGATGAGCTCGCGGACCACGCGGCTCGCCCACGGGTTCACGACCTCACCGAACAGGCGGGTCTCGAGCAGGCCGACGAGCGTGCCCGCGCCGAGCACGCCCACCAGCTCGTACAGCAGCGCGAGCACGCCGAGCAGGATCGGCCAGCCCCAGACGGGGTGCGCGGCCAGGCGCCCGAGCTTCTCGCCGAGGCGGCGCCCGGTGACCCGGCGGCGGTGGACGACCTCGGCCACGACGCGGTCGGCCTCGGCCAGGCGCGCGCGGGTGAGGGCGTAGGCGATCGGCTCGCCGAGCTCGGCCTCGAGCTCCGCGCGGATCCGCTCGAGCGCGCTCGCGCCCCACGGGCCGAGCTCGAGCCGGCGCGCGAGCGTCTCGTCACCGGCGAGGAGTCCGAGCGCGAGCGCGCGTCGGAGCGGCGTGCCCTCGGGCAGGAGGGCCTCGACCTCGGCGATCGCCCGCTCGGTCGGCTCGTCGAACCGGACGGTGCGGGCGACCGGCGCTGCGTGGGGGATCGCACGGCGCAGGTCCTCGATCCCCGTCCTTCGGACCGCGACGGTCGGGACGACCGGGACGCCGAGGGCGCGCGAGAGGCGCTCGGCGTCGACGCGGATGCCCCGGGACTCGGCCTCGTCGGTCATGTTCAGGCACAGCACGACCGGCAGGCCGGTCTCGGCGAGCTCGAAGGTGAGGAGCAGGCCGCGGCGGAGGTTCTTCGCGTCGATCACCTGCACCACGGCCGACGGCTCGAGATCCAGGAGCGCGTCGCGCGCGACCCGCTCGTCCTCGGAGAGCGGCAGCAGGCTGCGGACCCCGGGCGTGTCGATGAGGGTCCGCTCGGCGCCCTCGCGCACCGTGCCCGAGGCGATCTCGACCGTGGTCCCCGGGTAGTTCGAGACGTCCACGCGCCGGCCGGTGAGGGCCGCGAACACCGCCGACTTGCCGACGTTCGAGTTCCCGACGAGCACCACCGGCGCTCGTCCGAGCTCGGCCGCGGCCGCAGGTGCACCGTGACAGTGGGTCATCGCTCTCGCCCGCCATGCTGCGGGCTCGCGCCGAGCCCTCCACGGGCCGTTCGACCCGCCCCGGCCGGGGCGTTCCGACGGGGCGGAGGTGCTGCTTGCCGACGAGCCGACGAGCGCGCTCGATGTGACCGTGCAGGCCGAGATCCTCGACCTGATGCGCGATATCAGGGATCGGTACGGTCTCAGCATCCTCTTCATCACCCACGATCTCTCGGTGATCGCGGAACTCTGCGACACCGTCGCGATCATGCGAGAGGGATCCATCGTGGAGCGAGGCGCGGCGAAGGGGGTCCTGGCCGCGCCCTCCCACGCGTACACGCGCGAGCTGGTCGCATCGGTCCCGGGGATCGATGAGGGGCGGACCTCATGACCGCTCCGCTCCTGGAGATCGATGGGCTGGTCGTGCGATTCGGGCGCGTGCACGCCCTCGACGGGGTCTCGGCGACCGTGCATGCGGGTCCCTTCGGCCTCGGCGTGATCGGGGAGAGTGGGTCGGGGAAGTCGACCCTTGCGCGGGCGATCCTGCTCTTGGTGCGTCCGGAACGGGGCTCGATCCGACTCGAGGGCCGTGACGTCGTGGGGCTCCGCGGAGCGGCGCTGCGTGCCTATCGTCGTGAGGTCCAGATCGTCTTCCAGAACCCCGACACGAGCCTCGATCCCCGTGTGCGTGTGGGCTCGGCGATCGTCGAGGTGCTGCGATCGCACCGCTTGGTCCCGCGTCGGGAGACCCGGACCGGGTCGAGCGACTCATGGCTGAGGTCATGCTCCAGCCCGGACTCGCGGACCGTTTACCCTCACCAACTTTCTGGCGGACAGCGGCAGCGGGTGGCGATCGCACGGGCCCTGGCGGTCGAGCCGAGGCTCCTCGTGCTCGACGAGCCGACGAGCGCGCTCGACGTGACGGTCCAGGCCAAGATCCTGAAGCTCGTCGCTCGGTTGCGCGAGGAGCTGTCGCTCGCGTACGTGCTCGTCTCCCGCAACCTAGCGATCGTCGATCAGGTGTGTGAGGAGATGGCGGTGATGTACCTCGGACAGGTGGTCGAGCGCGGGCCCACACGGACCTTGCCGGCACGGGCCGCACATCCCTACACGATCGCGTTACGGTCGGCCGTGCCTTCGATGGATCTCACGCGCCGTTCCCGACGGGTCGTCGTTCCCGGGGTCTTGCCCGATCCAGGTGCCCCACCGCAGGGGTGCCGATTCCACCCCCGCTGTCCACTGGCCGTCGAGATCTGCAGGCGGGAGACGCCTCCGCTGCGGCTCGTCGGAGCAACGCACGTCGCTGCGTGTCACAGAGCCGAAGAGGTCTTGGCGGGCGCGATGACCGATGTGCCCAGCGAGACTCCGACCTCCGGCCGGTGAGGGCCGCGAACTCGGCCGACTTGCCCACATTCGAGCTCCCGACGAGCAGGACCGCGCCCGTCCGAGCCCGGCCGCGGCCGGAGGAGCATCGTGACGGATAGGCCATGAGCGTGCCGGTGTGGGTTATGCTTCGGAACATCTCGTGAACGTGCCTGCGTGAGCGGAGGGATCCCGTGGCAGCGGTCCGAGGGGTGACGGTCCGGACGCTCGCGTATGCGTTCATCGTCATGGTCGCCTCGCTGGCCGTGTCACCGGCGCCTGTCCGTGCGGAGGTGGCCCCACCGAACATCGTGATCTTCCTCTCGGATGACGCGGGCTTCGGAACGCTGCGACCGGACGCGATGCCGAACGTGTGGATGCGGCTCGTCGAGCGGGGGGCCCGGTTCACCCGCTTCTACTCGCCCAACCCGACGTGCTGCCCGGCCCGCGCCAGCTTGCTCACTGGTCTGCTGTCCGCCCACACGCGGGTTTGGGCGAACGGGGACGCACCAGGCATGCCGACCGATCCGTGGATCCGCTACGGTGGCGCGACGGCGTTCCATGAGGTGGATGGGAACGAGACCGCCACGCTCGCGTACGTCCTCGACCAGCATGGGTACGGGACCGGCCTGTTCGGGAAGTACCTGAACGGCTATGCGGCCTACGCCGTCGCGCGGTCGCCCGATGATCCAGCCGCCTGGCGTCCTGCTGGATGGGACAGTTGGCACGTCTTCTTCGGTGACAACGGCGCCTATTACGACTACGTGCTGAACGTGGATGGGACCCTGCGATCATACGGCTCGGCGCCGTCCGATCACTCGACGACGGTGCTCGGTCGCCAGGCCGTGGCTTGGCTCGGGCGGATCCCCGAGGGAACACCCTTCTTCCTGGTGTATGCGCCCTTCGCGCCTCACAACCCCACCATCGCGGACCCGCGGGACGAGGGACGTTTCGCGGAGTTGCCGGAGTTCCGGTCTCCGGCGCTCAACGAGGAGGACGTCTCCGACAAGCCCTCCTACATCGCACGGCTGCGGACCATCGCTCCCTGGAAGATCTCGCGCAAGCGGCGGGACACCTTCGAGGCCCTCTACTCGATGGACAGGCAGATCGGTCGGATCATGGATGCGATCGAGGAACGGGGCGAGACGAACCGCACGATCTTCCTGTACCTCTCGGACAACGGTCTCGGGTGGGGGGAGCACCGGTGGCGCTTCAAGCTCGTCCCGTACGAACGATCGAGCCGGGTCCCGGCGGTCATGCGCTTCGACGGCGTTCTTCCTCCAGGATCCTCGTACACGGACCTCGCGGCGATAGTCGATGTCAAGGCGACCGTGCTGTCCCTGGCGGGCATCTCCTGGTCCGGGTCCAGCGACGGCATCGATCTGTTCAGCGGGCGGCGTCGGTGGGTGCCGCTCGCCGGGATGTACTACCCGCGGACGGGCCCAACGGCCCCTTCCTATTGCGGCATCGTGACGTCGAGGTGGAAGTACGTCGTGTACGTTCCGCAACCCGACGGGTCGGGGCCCGTCGAAGGTCCGTACGAGGAGGAGCTGTACGATCTCGGGCGAGACCCCTGGGAGCTCGACAACCGGTTGCGCGTGAGGCCCGGGGACCGCGTGCTCCGTGTCCGGGACCGGCTGCGGTCGCGTCTCGCCGATCAAGGGTGGTGCGGCTTCCCGCCCGACAGCATCCAGCCGAACTGGCCCTCGGGCTGAATCGAGCATCCCGCCGGTCAGCCGAGGTTGGGGAGGGAACCATCCGCCTCGGCAGCGTCTCGCGCGCGGCCGCGCGCCGGGGAGGATTCGAACCTCCGACCCGCGGATTAGAAGTCCGCCGCTCTGTCCCCTGAGCTACCGGCGCCCGCCAGGGATGCTAGCGGGTGCGGCCGTCCGGGACCTGCGTTCGGCGGGCACCTGCGGTTGACGGATCGGGAGGGCCCGGGCAGCATCTTCGCCATGGCGACAGCCGGCCAGCGCGGTGGGGGGTGTTCATGAGGTCGGTCCTCGGGTGCCTGCAGTGTCTCGGCTCCGGGGAGCTGCTCACAGCCGCCGCCGTCCTGGCGCTCGGCCGCGCCGGGATGGGGCTCGTGCGGTGGTCCTCGCGTGGCCGCCGCTCCGGCGTCGGGGCGCCGCCGGTGCCTGGGGAGCGGCCAGGGGTACGCGTGCCCGGGGAAGCGTGTGGGCTCGGTCGCTCGGCGGCGAGCGGCCGCGTAGCATCTCGGCCATGACCAGGCGCGTGACCTCGAGGATCTCGGGGCGGCCGGTGCCGGGGGTGAGCACGCTCACGGTGCCGAACCCGGCGCACCTCGACGAGGTGTTTTCCGAGGTCTCGCTCGCGGACGCGGCGACGTTCGTCGAGGCCTGCCGGGCCGCCCGCGAGGCGCAGCCCGCCTGGGCCGCGGTCCCGGCGCCGGTGCGCGGGCGAGCCGTCCAGCAGCTCGGGCGCCTCGTCGAGGCCAACCTCGAGGCGCTCGCGCGGCTCATCACCCGCGAGATCGGCAAGCCCCTCGTCGAGGCCCGCGGCGAGGTGCAGGAGGTCGTGGACACCTGCACGTTCTTCGCCTCGGAGGGGCGGCGGCTGTACGGGATGACCGTGCCCTCCGAGCTCCCGGACAAGCAGCTGTTCACCTTCCGCACGCCCGTGGGCGTGGCCGCGATCATCACCGCCGGGAACTTCCCGGTGGCGGTGCCGTCCTGGTACCTCGTGCCGGCCCTGCTCTGCGGCAACACCGTGGTGTGGAAGCCGGCCGAGTACGCCCCGGCGATCGCCGACGCCTTCGCCGAGCTCATCCTGCACGCCGGCTTCCCGGCCGAGACGTTCCACGTGGTGCTCGCCGACGGGCCGACCACCTCCGAGGGCCTGGAGCGCGCGCTCGAGGCCGGGCTCGTCGACAAGGTCGGCTTCACCGGCTCGACCGAGGTCGGCCGGCGCATCGGCGAGCTCTGCGGACGGCACCTGCAGTCCCCGTGCCTGGAGCTCGGCGGCAAGAACCCGCTCGTGGTGATGCCCGACGCCGACCTCGACCTCGCCGTCGAGGGCTGCTTGTTCAGCGGGTTCGGGACGGCGGGGCAGCGGTGCACCTCGCTCGGGACGGTGATCGTGCACGAGGACGTCCACGACGACTTCCTCGCGCGGTTCGCGAAGGCCGTGGCCGAGGCGAGCGTCGGCGACCCGATGCAGCCGGTGCTCTACGGCCCGATGATGAACGCCCGCTTCTGCGACCGGTTCGTGGAGGAGTGGCTCGGGCTCGTGCGGCCGCACCACCGCCTGCTCGGCTCGACCGGCACGGGCCGCATCACGCGCGCGAACCCGCGGGAGGGCTTCATCGGCGACCCCGAGGCCGGCCTGTACGTCCACCCGACCATCGTCGACGGGGTGGCGATGGAGGACGAGCTGTACCGGACCGAGACCTTCGGGCCGATCGTCGGCGTCGCGACCTTCTCCACCTTCGACGAGGCGATCCAGCTCGCGAACGGCCACGGCTACGGCCTGTCGGCCTCCATCTACACGCGGAACCCGCTGCACGTCTTCCGCTTCCGCGAGCGCGTCTCGGCCGGCATGGTGAGCGTGAACAACTCGACCTCCGGGGCCGAGGCCCACCTGCCCTTCGGCGGCAACGGCAAGAGCGGGAACGGCTCGCGCCAGTCGGGCGTGTGGGTCCTCGAGCAGTTCACGCGCTGGCAGGCGATGAACTGGGACTACTCGGGCCGGCTGCAGAAGGCGCAGATGGACGTGGCCGACGTCTCGGCCGACCTCGGCTTCCGCCTGCCCGAGGAGCCGTAGCGCCGCTCAGCCGGCGGGCCGCCCGTAGCGGGCCATGACCTCGAGCAGCCGGTCGTGCGGCAGCGCGTACGCGGTGATGCCGTCCCGGCCGGTCATGGTCTCGGCCGCGACGAGCGCGTTGTAGATGGCCTCCTCGGTGGCCTCGATCGCCGCCCAGAACAGCGGGGTGATGGCCCCGTCGGGGAGCATGTCGACGGCGAGGACCTCCGGCGGGACCTCGTCCTTGTAGGAGCGCAGGCGCCCGCGGTTGGCGGTCGAGAACGCGAGGAACAGGTCCCCGCTCGAGTGCGCGCCGGCGCCGCCGGCCCGCGCGATGCCGAGCCCCGCCCGCTGCGCGAGCCGCTCGAGCTGGTGGGGCAGGAGCGGCGCGTCGGTCGCGAGCACGACGATGATCGAGCCGAGGTCCCGCTCGCGCTCGTACGGCGAGGGGACCTCGTCGGTCCCGATCTCGCGCCCGACCGGCACCCCATCGACCATCAGGCGCGAGCGCTCGCCGTGGTTGGCCTGCACGAGCGCCCCGACGGTCCACCCGCCCTCCTCGGCCGAGAGGCGACGCGAGGCCGTCCCGGTCCCGCCCTTGAAGTGGTGGCAGATCATGCCGGTCCCGCCCCCGACGTTGCCCTCGGGCACCGGCCCGTCCGAGGCGGCCTCGAGCGCCTCGCGCACGTGCTCGGGCCTCACGTGACCGCCGTTGATGTCGTTCAGCGTGCCGTCGTAGGTCTCGCCGACCACGGGCAGGCTCCAGTACGAGCCGAGCTCGGGGTGCAGCGCCGCGTCGTGCAGCGCGAGCGCGTCCCGCACGACGCCGACGCTGTGCGTGTTCGTGATCGCGACGGGGGTGGTGAGCTGACCGGACTCGCGCACCCACTCCAGGCCGGTGAGCTCGCCGTTGCCGTTCAGGCGGTGGCAGCCGGCGAAGACCGGCTCGCCGGCGATGCCCTCGTGCGGCACGATCACCGTCACGCCGGTGCGGACCGGGCCGCGTCCGACGACGAGCGGCCCCTCGCCGTGGATGAGGGTCGTCATCCCGACGCGCACGCCCTCCACGTCGGTGATGGCGTTCAGCGGTCCGGGCTGCAGCTGCCCGACCGAGATGCCGAGATCCCGAAGGCGCATGACCATCCTCCTCTGCCTCTGGCTCTGCCCCTGCGCTGCCGCTGCCGAGCCGGTGGTGGGCGGGCAGCCCGGGCCGGCTCGCCGACGGGTCGGTGACCGGCGGTCGGGACCGCTCCGGGAGCGTCCCGCGGGGAAGGCTATCCTGCCGCCCATGCGCGAGCACGCCCGCACGCTGATCCGGGCCGGCCGGGTGGTGGACGTGCTCGCCGGCCGGGTGCTCCCCGAGCGCCTCGTCGTGGTCGAGGGCGACCGCATCGCCGCCGTCGAGCCCGACACCCGGCCCGCCGGCCCCGAGGTGCTCGACCTGTCGGACCTCACCGTGCTGCCCGGGCTCATCGACTGCCACACGCACCTCGTCGGCGAGACCGACTCCGGCCACGGCTACGCGCACCTCGTGCAGCGCACCGGCGCGCAGGAGGCGCTCGTCGGGGTCCGCAACGCCCGCGAGACGCTCATGGCCGGCTTCACGACCGTGCGCGACGTCGGCACCTTCCGGGCGTTCGTGGACGTGGCCCTGCGCGACGCGATCGAGGCCGGGCATGTGCTCGGGCCCCGCATGCGCTGCGCCGGCGCGTACGTGACGAGCCCCGGCGGGGGCGGGGACATCACCGGCCTTGCGCCGGACGTGGACGCGGCCCTGCCGCGCGAGCTCCGCTTCGGCGTCGTGCGCTCGGAGGCGGAGGTCCGCGTCGTCGTGCGCGAGATCCTCCACGGCGGCGCCGACCTCATCAAGGTGATCGCGACCGGCGCCGTGCTGACCGAGGGCACCGAGCCCGGCGCTCCCGAGCTCACCGAGGCCGAGATCCGAGCGGCCGTCGAGGAGGCGGCGGGCCACGGCGCCCACGTCGCCGCCCACGCCCACGGCGCCGAGGGCATCCTGCGCGCGATCCGCGCCGGGGTCCGCTCGATCGAGCACGGCTCGCTCATCGACGACGAGGGGATCCGGATGCTCGTCGAGACCGGCACGTACCTCGTGGCCGATCTGTGGCTCGGGGACTGGATCGAGGAGCAGGGGCGCCGCCACGGCTGGTCGGCCGAGGTGCTCCGCAAGAACGCGGAGACGACCGAGGCCCAGCGCGAGGGGTTCGCGCACGCGGTGCAGGCGGGCGCGCGCCTCGCGTTCGGGACGGACTCGGGCGCGTACCCGCACGGGATGAACGCCCGGCAGTTCGCCTACATGGTCCGCTACGGCATGACGCCGATGGAGGCGATCCGCTCGGCGACGAGCGTCGCGGCCGAGCTCCTCGGCTGGCAGGACCGGGTCGGCGCGGTCGAGCCCGGGCGGTACGCGGACCTCATCGCGGTGTCGGGCGACCCGCTCGCCGACGTGGACGCGCTCCGGGACGTCGCCTTCGTGATGAAGGGCGGTGAGGTCGTGAAGCGCCCCGGCGCGTGAGGGGGGTAGGCTTGCGCGGTCGCACCGAGGAGGTTCCCGGATGAAGACCTGCCCCTACTGCGCCGAGGAGATCAAGGACGAGGCGATCCGGTGCCCCCACTGCACGAGCTGGCTCGTGAGCGAGATCCCCGCCGCGGCCGTCACCGCACCGGCCGGCGCGGCGGCCGAGCCCTCGCAGGTCTCCCCGCAAGGGCCCGAGGCCGCGAGCCAGGGCTCGGCCGAGGCGGCGGTCTCGCAGCCCGCGGCCCCGCAGGAGAAGGTCGAGTTCACCCACACCGGCGAGCGGTACGTGCTCGGCTACACGCAGGATCACTTCGCGATCTGGGACCGCCAGAGCCCCGCCGAGCCGATCGAGCGCTTCCCCCGCAGCGACGAAGGTTGGCGCCAGGCCTGGCAGCGCTTCGTCGCGATCGAGAAGAACTGGATGGACCTGCGCACCGGCCAGCGCTCGGCCTGAGCTCGGTCTGAGCTCGGTCCGAGCCGCTCCGGGTCGTCGGACCCGAGCGCCGGGGGTCGGGATCGAGAGGCTCGAGCGGGCGACGGGAATCGAACCCGCACCACCAGCTTGGAAGGCTGGAGCTCTGCCATTGAGCTACGCCCGCGTAGCGACATGGAAGCCTAGCAGCGGCCCGGGCCCGCGGGGGCCTCCGCCGCGGAAGGCGGGGCTTTGGTAGGCTGTGGGAGTGACCGGGGAACGGAAGTACGCCGAGGCCGGGGTCGATATTGCGGCGCGGAGCCGCTTTGCGAAGTCGCTGCCGGGGATACTTGCCCGGGCGCGGCGGCCAGAGGTCCTGAGCGATGCGGGGCCGTTCTCGGGGCTGTTCCGGCTTGGCGACCGGTACCGGGACCCGGTGCTCGCGGCGAGTGCGGACGGGATCGGGACGAAGGTGAAGCTGCAGCTGGCAGCGGGGCGGCTCGACCTCTGCGGGCCGGACATCATCGGGCACAGCGTGAACGACATCCTCGTCTGCGGGGCGGAGCCGCTGTTTTTCCTGGACTACATCGCGGGGAACGGGCTTTCGAACGAGCAGAAGCAGGCGCTGGTGGAGGGGGTTGCGAACGCGTGCGCGGAGGTTGGGTGCGCGCTCCTGGGCGGGGAGACGGCGGATATGCCGGATGTGTACCCGCCGGGGGAGTTCGACCTCGCGGGGTTCATCGTGGGGGTGGTGGA
>ENA-ORXB01002563-ORXB01002563.1-sediment-metagenome-genome-assembly--contig:-NODE-2563-length-15136-cov-3.840959_pt1 | contig 15136 bp, 16 predicted proteins | sample MGYA00237863_ERZ511475 | MGnify/ENA primary metagenome ERZ511475 (study PRJEB26305, sample SAMN06343858) | sediment metagenome | isolation source: hot spring sediment | place: Canada: British Columbia... | reverse complement strand
GGGTAAAGCTATTTAAGCTTGGACCAGATGGCCGAGAACAAATCATTCATTTCGCTTTCAATGGGGATCCCTTTGCTGAGGTCACGCTTTTCTCTGGTGTCTCATATCCAGTCTTTGCTAAAGCTTGCACAAGATTAGAGACGCTTTTCTTCCGGCGAGATGATTTTAAGAAGTTAATCGTTAAGAACCCGCAGATAAGTCTTAATATGATTGCCATTATGTCGCATCACCTCAGGCGTTTTGCGGCGCTTATTGAAGAGCTATCGCTAAAGGATGTCCCAGCAAGGGTGGCCAAATATCTTCTTGATCTACCCATGAAGCCAGGTTCTGGCCAGGATGGCGCTATTGAAGTTGAACTTGATTTAAGCAAAACGGATCTTGCTAAGAAACTTGGAACAATTAGCGAGACGATATCTCGTACGCTTGGTAAAATGAAATCCATTGGTGTTATTGAAATAGATGGCAGAAGAGTTAAAATTCTTGATGCCGATATGCTTGAAGAGATAGCATCCGGTTTAAAGAAGTAAGCCTGGTTTACCTCAACTATCCCTCTGTATTTTAAACTCAAGGTTTATGTGCACTAATACAACAAAATTTTCAACTCTTGACTTAAGTCAATGCGGCGTAAATCTCCCTGTCTAATATGAAAGCTAATGCATGGATAGCATTAGTCCTTCGCTTCACTGAGCCCCTAGGTGGGCGAGGGGCTAATTTTTAGTTGGTGGAAAGGGTTAGAGAAGGAGGAGATTATGCAATTAGAGGAAAAAGTTAATGTAAGTGCACATGAGAGTGTTAATGCGATGTATGAAAAGGTCAGCGCAGAAGGGGTCACCAACATTTTTGATCGCTATAAGGCTCAGGGACCTCGCTGCAATCACTGCGTACAGGGCTTAAGCTGCCAGCTTTGCAGCATGGGCCCCTGTCGAATTACTCCAAAGAATCCTTATGGTGCCTGCGGAATCGATGCTAACGCGATGGCAATGCGAAACATGTTGCATCGCGCGGTCATGGGCATTGCCGCCTATAGTTATCATGCCAATGAAGTAGCAAAGACACTGAAAGCTACTGCTGAAGGGAAAACACCGTTTAAGATAAGGGATGTTGAGAAGCTAAAATCATTTGCCGCAGAGCTTGGCATTGGTCTAGATCAGAACATCAATGAATTGGCGATTAAAGTTGCAGATGCTATGCTTGAGGAGCTTAACCGCGATTCAAGCGAACCATCAAAGATGGTTGAGGTCTTTGCGCCAGAGAGCCGCAAAAAACTTTGGCGCAAACTCGGAATCTTTCCGGGAGGCCCGCTTCACGAATCGATGGTGGCCTCAGTTAGCGCGATGACCAATGTAGATGGTGATTATACATCTCTAGCGCTAAAAGCACTAAGGCTAGGGATTGCCTCTGCATATGGTGCTCTGGTGCCACTTGAGGTTGGGCAGGACATACTATTTGGGACACCAATGCCGCATCGGGTTAACGTTGATTTTGGCGTTATCGAAAAGGATTATGTAAATATTTTGCCCAACGGCCACGAGCCGTTCATTGGTACAGCTATTCTTGAAGTAGCAAGAAGACCTGAGTCTCAGGCCATGGCAAAAGAAGCTGGTGCAAAAGGCATTCATGTTATCGGTTCTATTGAGACAGGTCAGGAAATGATCCAGCGCTATGAAATAGACGATGTTTTTGTTGGCTTTACTGGTAATTGGTTGAACCAGGAGTTTGTCCTAGCAACAGGAGCCATTGATCTCCTTGCTGTTGATATGAACTGCTCTCTTGCTACCCTTGGCCAGTTGGCTGAGAAATATAGCAGCACGGTTGTTCCGGTATCCAAGCTGGTGGCGATCCCTGGAACTTCCAAACGCATTGATTATCGGCCAGAAGATGCCCTGGCGCAGGCTGAAGAATTGGTTAAGTTGGCCATTGAAAATTTCAAGCGAAGAAAAGATAAAGAGGCATTCATTCCTTCAAATAAAAAAGAAGTAGTTGCTGGAATATCACCCGAGGCAATACTTTCCATCTCAAGTGGAAGTCTTGAGCCATTAATTGAGGCAATTAAAAATAGAGCGATTAAGGGAATTGTTGCTTTGGTTAGCTGCACTACGCTTAAGAACGGCCCGCAAGATGCATTATCCGTTGCTGTAGCAAAAGAGCTGATAAAAAGAGATATTTTAGTTCTTAGCGCTGGTTGCGGCAATGCGGCAATGCAGGTTGGAGGGTTAACTGCCATTGATGCAATTGAGCAGGCGGGTGATGGCTTAAAGGCGGTTTGCAAGCTCCTTGGTGTTCCTCCGGTATTAAGCTTTGGCACATGCACCGATACAGGCCGCCTTGCAAATCTAGTAACTGAAGTTGCAAATGCTCTTAATGTTGACCCATCCGAGCTGCCAATCGCAGTAACCGCTCCAGAATACATGGAGCAAAAGGCTGTAATTGATGCTTTCTTTGCAGTTGCCTATGGCTTATATACACATGTTTCGCCAACGCCGCCAGTGACGGGGGCTCCAGACCTTGTTGCCCTTCTTACCGATGGTGTTGAGGCCATAACAGGAGGAAAGGTTGCAGTTGGCGATGACCCTATGTCCATTGTTGATGGAATTGAAGCTCATATCAACAAAAGAAGAGAGGCCCTTGGCATATAGTTGGTAAAGTTACAACGCGACAAATGTGGGCGATGGTGCCTGTCTTGAGTTTTTGAGTATTCGTGGGTATGGGGCAGGTCTTGAAATGCAATATTAATTAAGGAATTGCCTGAAGCCGCACGTTTCAAGGCCTGACCCTCAGGTTCTTGTGACCCCCAGCTTTTAAATTTATGTTCCCCACAAGCCGTGAAGATTACAGTATTCTCTTACTTCAATCTTTTCTGCTTTTATTTCAAATTCTGCCTCTGGTTTATCAGTCGGTTTTAAGAACTTTCTATAGAATTTTCCGTCAGCAATTATCTCTACCCATTCAATGTAATGCTTTTCTTCCATTGGATGAGGCACAGAGCCAATTTTTGCTCTTATCCCGGTTTCGGTTTTTTCAATCACTGGCACATGTTTTTCCTGTCCTACATCTTGTGTTTTTTCTTTGAGCAACTCCATTGGTTTCTTACAGCAAACAAGTTGTCCTATCCCAGCATGTAAGACCTCAACTATGTTGCCACAAACATTGCATTTGTAGATTTGGTTCTGTTCTGTCATGTCCCTTCTCCTTAAATCCTTAGTATTCTTCGCATTTAATTTGGTAGAAACTTTTTTTGTGGTCGCAGGCGGGACATTTTTCTGGTGGTGTGGTTCCAAAATGAACATATCCGCACTCCCGGCAAACCCACCATGTTTCTTCTTCCTTCGTAAATACTGTTCCTGCTTCAACTTCCTTCAAAAGTTTAGCGTATCTTTCTTCGTGGTGTTTTTCCGCTATCGCAATTGCCCTTAGCCTTGCGGCAATCCCAGGAAGTCCTTCTTTCTCAGCAATATCAGCAAATTCAGGATACATGATTGTATTTTCATAATTTTCACCAGCAATAGCAGCTTTTAAATTTTCAACTGTTGTCCCCAATATTGTGGGAGCTGCCGCTTCAACCTTAATTTCATCAAGCTTTTCATTGCTTTTATTTTTCAACTCATTAATTAACCTAAACAACCAGCTTGCGTGCTCTTTTTCGTTTTCTGCTGTAATAAGAAAAATCTCAGCAATCTGTTCATACCCTTCATTCTTGGCGATTTTGGAATAGAAAGTGTATCTATTCCTTGCTTGGCTTTCACCGATGAAAGCCTTTGTTAGATTTTCAATTGTTTTTTTCACGGTTTTACCTCCTTTAGTTATTATGTTTTGAATATTTTATCTGCTAATTTATTCAGAGACTTTAGCCGTTTCTTTTGGGCATCTTTTGACCTCGTCTCAATTAGACAACTTTCAAATTTGTGATCGTACTTTTAATAATGCCCAGCATTTTACCATACCAACCGTATGAGTCAATAGCTGATGCATATCTTGATTGAGCATCTTCTCCAGGTTCTCCTTGGTGCTGGAGCTGATTTTTTCGTTTAGCTCGGCGAAACGTGCGGTGTGCCAGACCTCTTCGATTGCAAATACTTTAGAGATTCAGCGATTTCGGGATAGCCCTCTTGTTGTGCTTGACGTGCCATCGCGAGATAAAGACCAACCTCCATGGTCTCACTGCTAAAATTCTTTTTTACCGCCTCCTCAACAACCGTTCTTTGTGCTACACCAAGCAATAATCTCCATCATAGTCTTCATTTCATCCTCCTCGTCATCAATGCAGTTTAACACTCCGTATGTTTAAAGATCTTGCTTTTCGTAGTTATATAGGATATATTGGACCTAAATTGTACTATTTACTATACAAGAAATTTATCTAATAGTCAAGCACCTAAAGACAAAAGGTCAAAGAGGGCTAGCCGATGCATATTGTCTGGTAAGAATCTTGCGGGGAGGTGGGCTGTGTGGGCACTTAAAGAGCACCATTGTTAATAACGATTATTAAGCACCATTATTAACTCTACGTTTAATCAATTATTTACCGTGAAGGGGGTAGAATACTGTGGATGCTGTGCTGCTGAGCAGGCTACAGTTTGCCGTAACCGTTGGGTTTCATTTCCTTTTCGTGCCTTTGACCATCGGTTTTGCACTGCTTGTTGCCGTGATGGAAACGCTATATGTTCGATCGGGTGATACCAGGTACAAAAGTATGGCCAAATTCTGGGGAAAGCTATTTATTATCAACTTCGTCCTGGGCGTAGTAACCGGGCTTACGATGGAATTTCAGTTTGGAACCAACTGGTCCGAGTATTCCAAGTTTATGGGAGACATTTTTGGTTCGCCGCTAGCTATCGAAGCATTGATGGCGTTTTTCCTGGAATCAACGTTTATTAGCATCTGGATTTTCGGCTGGGAGAGGGTATCAAAGAAAGTTCACCTCTTTGCAGCGTGGATGGTTGCACTTGGAACACACCTATCGGCGATTTGGATTATCGTAGCCAATGGTTGGATGCAGAATCCTGTGGGCTATGTTCTCAGAAACGGCCGTGCAGAATTGGTGGATTTCGTGGCCGTAGTGACAAACAGCTATGCCTGGTATATGTATTTCCACGTGATCTTATCTGCTTATGTGCTTTCCGGTTTTGTTGTCCTAGGCATCTGTGCCTACCACTTGCTTCGGGGAAGACACGTTGAGTTTTTCCAAAAAAAGCTTTCGCTTTGGCCTCGTAATTGCTTTAATCGGAGTTCTGGGCGTTGCTCTTACGGGCCACTTTAATGGGCAAAAAGTGGCCAGGGTGCAGCCTTCGAAGTTTGCTGCCATGGAAGCGATATGGGAAACAGGACGGGAGATTCCCGCTTACCTGGTTGTTGTCCCTAACGAAGAAAGTGAGTCAAATCCTGTGGAAGCGGTTGGTATTCCAGGGCTAACCAGTTTCCTTGCATTCAATAATTCCAGTGCCGAGGTTAAGGGATTAAAGGATATTCCACCGGCCAAAAGACCTCCCGTTGCGCTTACCTTCTGGAGCTTTAGAATTATGGTGCTGCTGGGAATCTATTTTCTGGCCGTGGCGGCTTTTGGGTGGTACCTGCAAGCGAAAAACAGGCTACTGGATAGTACTCGATTTCTAAAATTACTGCTCTATTCCATTCCGCTGCCTTATATAGCAACAAACCTTGGTTGGACGGTAACTGAAGTGGGGCGCCAGCCGTGGACGGTTTACGGCTTGATGACGACGGCAAAATCCGTTTCCCCAGCACCGGCAAGCAATGTATTGTTTTCTCTCGCGACCATTATCGTGCTTTATTCTGCGCTGGTTGGACTGGATTTTTATCTGATAGCTAAGAATGCCAAAAAAGGCCCCGAACCCATAAGTGAAGCTGAAGACGACTCAACGGTAGTTCACCCGGAGTTTGTTCTATCCAGCAATAGCTAGTGGGAAGATTCAAAAGTAAGGAGGTTATATCATGTCTGAAACGTTGCTACCATCCATCTGGTTTTTTCTGTGGGGGTTGGTCTGGGCTATATATTTTTCCCTGGATGGATTTAACCTTGGAGTTGGAATGCTGGCCGGGTTTTTGCCCCAAACCGAACAAAAAAAGCTCATCAGCTCCCTCGGTCCTTTCTGGGACGGCAACCAAGTATGGCTGATTACTGCCGGAGGGGTAACCTTTGCCGCTTTTCCCAAGCTGTACGCGGTTATGTTTAGCTCTCTTTACCTGCCGCTGATTATAATTTTACTTTCCCTGGTTTTCCGTGCTGTTGCCATAGAATTTTACCACCAGTCCAAAAACAGGAGTTGGCAGAAAATGTGGGCGAGTACACTGAGCGTGGGCAGCTTTCTTGTAGCATTGCTGTTCGGAGTCGCTTTTGGCAACATATTCCAGGGCTTACTGCTTGATAATACCGGCTATCACGGGTCTATATTCAGCCTTCTCAACCCATACGGTATTTTGACTGGCATACTGTTCGTTCTGATCTTCGCCTACAACGGTAGCCTGTGGTTTGCTTATAAGACGGGAAGCGAAAAGGGTTTTACCATTGCAAAGAGAATTTATCTGCCGCTGCTCTTGGTAGCCGTATTGTTCCTAATCTATACAGTATTTGCCACCAACCTGTGGAGCAACTTCCTTGGCTTACCGCTGCTGTTTGTGGTTCCGCTCTTAGCAGTGGTCAGCCTGCTTGCAACCCGCATGTTGCTCGGCAGGGGGCAGGCTGCCGGTTCGCTTCTAGCGGGGTCTTTAACGGTGCTGCTGACGGTCGTCACCTGTGTTATCGGCTTGTTTCCCAATATGTTTCCGTCAAAAATTAACCCTGTCTACAGCCTGACGGCATTTAATGCATCAAGCAGCCCGTATACTTTAAAGATCATGCTTGTGGTGACGATAATCTTCCTTCCGATGGTGCTAGTCTATCAAATTTGGCACTATAAGCTGTTTGCACCGGCAAGGGTCGACGAAGAGTCGCCATATTAAAGATACAAAAGTTGGGCGGAAATTCTCGTTGGGAATTTCCGCCCAAAAAACTTTTTGATCAGATAACCTCTGATCAGATAACCTTGTCTAGGGTTACGGAAAGTTCCTTTAGCATCGCCTCTTGGGCGCGGTGCCATACCCTATGAACCTTGCAACCTGGCTTTCTATCACACGCACCCGTAGCGCCTAAGCACATGTTTATCTTAAATGGTCCCTCAATCGCTTCCACGACTTCTTGGATTGTGATCCTGGAAGGTTCTTCGGCAAGCCTGATTCCTCCACGCGACCCTCTCTGGTTTACAATCAACCCCGCTTTCGCAAGCATGCTTAGTGTTTTCGTTAAAAATGCTGGGGGGATATCTTGCCGAGCTGCCAACTCTTTTGCCGATATCAGTTTTCCATTAGAGTATTCGCGGGCCAGCTCCAGCATTGCCCGTATCGCATACTCTCCCTGCATAGTTAGTTTCATAGAATCATCCTTAAAAGATAATATCGACCGAATATGTCTAATATATTAGCATATTATATTGGTAGCTTATAGCGATTCCAGACACCATACGCTATCGTCCAATTCTTTCGTCTCCCGATTTCGAGGATTTAAACAGACATAATCCATATTTAGTCAAGCAAGCGATTGAAATTTTTTTAGGGGCCGCTTCCTGCGGTTATGCTAGTGGCGCTAAAATTTCTTCCCAAATCTGTTTAACCCCACCATATCGATAGGAGTATGGGAGGTATGGGGTCGGGTCTTGAAATGCAACACTTAAGCATTTAAGGAATTGGGCGGAATCGCACGTTTTAAGGCCCAACCCCGGATTATCTCCACAAGGCCCAACCTTAGGTTCAGATGGCCTCCAGATTCTCTCAGATTCTGTTTTTAATTTTCTTCTAGATTAAGCGAAAATTATCCTGCATAAAGCTTGACAAATCATGCTATGGCTAGTATTACTGAGATATCAGAAATATCAGCATTATAAGATTTATGGGTAGGTGGTGACTTAACTGTGGCAAACAAAGACGAGAATGAATTCTGTTGTGGAGAAGCTAGTAAAATAGCCGGATGCTGTAGAATCGATGCTATTCTCAGCGTGGATGAGCGTGGCCAGATGGTGCTTCCTAAGGAGGTTAGAGATAGAGCAAAAATTCATGCTGGGGATAAGCTGGCTGTTGTAACCATGGAAAAGGGTGGCGGAGTATGCTGTATTACCTTAATCAAGGTAGAAGATCTTACTGAGATGGTGAAGAGCATTCTAGGGCCGGTTATGAAAGAGGTGCTTCAGGACTAGAGAGGGGCGTTTTAGTTGGAACAGAAAGAGATCGTAAAAATCCTTTCGGCCTGTAATAAATCTTACGGTTGCAAGATGATTACATACTTTGGGGATGGTGGTTATGGTGAGGAAACAAAAGGTGATCGAGCATTTTGACCAGCACATCGGGGTTTCGTTTCCGCACAGGTTTGAGAAGTCGTATATTCAAAGTGAGATTCGACCAGATGATACCATTATCGATCTGGGTTGCGGTATAGGGCAAACGACTCTTGAATTTGCAGAGCACCTCACCGCTGGCGGAAGCATCTTAGGCATTGACCTGAGTAAGAACAGGATAAAGGAAGCCAATATCCTACTTAAAAAATCGGTCTTCAAGGATCGAGCCAAATTCAGGATAGGTGATATCGAGAGCCTTGACCTTGGGGATGCCTCAGCCTCTCTTATCATAAGCCAGGGGGTTCTCTTGCATGTGGTCGATAAGCAATCCGCTGTGGATGAGATGTACAGGATTTTATTGCCCGGCGGGAGGGCTATAGTTTCCCTGGCCGCCTTAGTAGATGGAAACCCACTGGGATGGGAAACCGACTCGACTGGGGTCCCCATTGAGTGGCTACCGATTTATCGCTATGAGGAAATGTTCACCGAGGCGGGTTTTAAAATCAGATTATATTTTGATCTTGCGCCTCAGATGAAAGAGGCCTTGAAGGGAATGGAAGGTAGAGTCGGTTCTGCTGCACTTCAGGTACCGGATAACTGGTGTTACGCTCTCTGGATTCTGGTAAAAAGCAGTAACTAGGAGAGCTCGTTTACATCCTAAAAAAGATGGCAGATGGTGAGGAATGGAGACGATCATGAAAAGCGTGGTTCTTCCAGGCCTGCTAGGCGGAATCATCTCGTTCGTGTTCTTCACGGCAAGTGATATCATCTTCTACAAGGCAAAATCAATGCCGCCTGGTATCAAGCCACTTGAAAATCAAGGTAAGCAGCTTCTAATATTTTTGACCTTGATGCTCATTCACGCGATTATCATTTCTACGTTTTATTTCCTGTTTCAAGGTGGATTTTCTGCCCATTACGCTTTAAAAGGTCTTTTATTCGGCCTTTTCTGCGGTTTAGTCCTGGCCCGGCCAAATGTCGAGGGTATTATCCTTTTCAAGGTGGAATTTATTCCACGACTATTCATGGCATATTGGGCATTGGAATTTATAATAGGATATTCAATCCTTGGAACGCTGATTGGTATTTTCCATAACACTTTTACTAAATAAAAAACGAAAGCAATGTCTGTTTGTAAGACTCCGCAAGATTTTTGCCTTACCGATAGCAGCTTAATTATTGATGGTTAAAAAAGCCAGGCAAACCTTATAATGAAGATATTAAGAGTAGCTAAGTTTTCGCACTAACAGATAAACTTAAATAATGAGAAAGGCCATATCGGCTGAATGAAAAAGTAAAAGGACAAAAATTGATAAGACATAAAAAAATTCCTGAAGTAATAATGGAATTATTTCCGCTTGCCACCATATTATTGGCAATCGCATTGTTGATCTATACTATTATGCCTGCACCGATCAAATTTTTGTATTCCCTTAAACCAGCCAAAGATGTCAGCAAACTTGGGCCTCAAGAACTGGTAAAAACATATTATAAAAGCCTGGAGAAAGGAGATATCTCAACTGCAAAAGCATGCCTTTCTAATGAATACAGGGCAGAGGTGGAAAGAGCCGATTATTCAGATTTAAAAAACTTAACAGGTCTAGAAATTATTCGAATTAGTAAGCCAGCCAATATTCCACTTTATAAAAAGAATTACAGAGAAGTTCAGATTGTAGCCGAATACTCTGCCTCTTACTGGAGGATGGGCCCAGAAGTTAGCGGCAAAGAAATAAGATTTATATACGTAGGAAAGAAAACACAAGACTCACCCTGGAAGATCATCGGGATTGGCTGCGGGCCGTAAGCTGGTCTTAGCATAAATCTCGTCTTTCAGTCGGTGGTTTGCGCGCTGCCTTACAGTACTTGGTAGTTCATTTAGGCAAACGGTATCAGCGTCTGCTTTTTATAATTAAGATACGCACTTCCAAAGCGCTCAAGCAGCTCCCTTTCTTCTTCTCTTGCTATTATCATAAGAGTAAGAAGAATTACTAGGGCATAAACCAGACCTAGCAAAGAAGCACTCCAAATTGCAAGACCAAAACCGCCAATGACTCCTCCAAGATACATGGGGTGAGTAGTTATTCTATAAGGGCCGGTTGTAATTAACTTTCCATCCGCAGAAGGAATAAAAGTAGCAAGCCCTAAAATAGAGCCAGACCAAATAAGAAGCACTGCTCCTGCTATGGCTATTGCTAGCCCAAGCCAAGATAAAGCTGTAGATATCGGAGTATGCCTATCTAGCATAATAAATACAAAAAATGCGACAATATTGCTTAGGGCAATGAAGACATGCGCAAACGTAAGAAGCGGCCGCAATCCTTTAGAAACCTTAAGAAACGTGCGATATTTCCATGCGACAAAACCGTAAGAAATTGCCACATAGTAGCATAGAAAAACAAAAATGCGAATTATGTTAAACTTCAAAGATTCCATAATCCCTCAATATGCTTTTTCTTCAGGAAGATCCCCTGTAGCCGGCCCATGGATTACCTCGCCATTAATGTTAAAGCGTGAGCCATGGCAAGTGCAATCCCAGGTTTGCTCAGCATTATTCCAATTTACTGGGCAGCCCAGATGTGTGCATATAGAAGAGACCGTATAAAGTTTGCCTTTATCATCCCTATAAGCAGCAATCTTTTTACCATCTGCTTTAACGATGGCACCCTCCCCATTAGAAAGCTCGGACGGACTTGCTTTTTCTGGCCTTAAAAAAAGTCCTTTTGTATACTGCTCAGCAATATTTATACCTTCTATTAAAAACTTCCTCCCATAGGTTGCTGGCTCATGCCTTGAAGGATTAAAAAATGCGCTCCAGGGGTTTTGCGTGCCCAAAATCTCGTCAGTAATTATCATTGCTGATATTGTACCATTTGTCATGCCCCAGCCGCCAAAACCAGTTGCCATATAAATATGTTTTGATTTCGGAGCTTTGCCTATATAGGGAGCCTCATCTGGAGTATCATAGTCTTCTGTTGACCAGTAGGAATTAATTAATTCTAAGTTAAACCGATCTCTGGCATATTCTTCAATAGCTTTATATTGCTTAAGCGTGTCGCCACCTTGCCCTGTTTTATGATAACCTCCGCCAACAATTAATAGTAAACCATCCCTTGTTGGTTGATTTCTTAAGGAGTGGTGAATGTCATCCTCACTATAGTAAATTCCTTTGGGAACACTGCTCTCAATATACATACCAATAGCATATGCATAGTGAGGATATAGCTTTGCTGCAAATAAACCTGTGTCATAAAAAGGAAAAGCGGTGGCAAGAATAATATTTTTAGCTTTAATTTCGCCCTTAGCTGTAGTTACTACACATGGGTTACCATCTTCTACTTTAAAAGCCCTTGTATTTTCAAAAATATAGCTACCATCACCAGGTATTTCGTTGGCAAGCGCAAGCAAATATTTACGGGGATGAAATTGAGCTTGGTTATCTAGACGAATAGCTCCTTTAATGTCGAAAGGTAAAGGTATATCTTTGGTAAAAGCTACAGGGAGACCAAGCTTGTTGGCAGCCTCCTCTTCATTTTTTATAGCATTTAGATTCTTCTGTAGTTCGGTGTATGTATAAGAAGATGTACGCATAAAGTCGCAGTCAATATGTTTCTGGTTAACCAGACCAGCAATCTTTTCTATTGCTGCCTGATTTGCTTCGGCGTAAATACGTGCTTGCTTTAATGGAAATGCTTTTAATAGTTTTTGGTATTTTAAGCCTTGCAGGGACGTTATTTTGGCCGTCGTATGACCTGTTGCTCCCTTTATTATTTTGCGCATTTCTACAAGAGCAACAGTTTGACCTGCTTCTTTTAAAAACACCGCACACGTTATACCAACGATACCGCCGCCCACAATAACGGTATCTACCTCGATGTCTTTCTCTTGCACAGGGAAATTTGTATCAGGCGTGGTATCCAGCCAAAGCGAGTGCGTTTTTCCTGGCAGTATTTGATCATCGTGAATGTCGTGGTTGTGGTGTTCGCCATAGTCGTAGCGTTCGTCATAGCCGCGGCGGAGGTGCTGTTCCCCATGACCACCGGTAGAGGCATCAGCAAAGCCTTCATCCATAAGCTATCACCTCTGCTTTTTCTTCTAGATGTCTTCGGATGTCGCGTTATTATTGGCTCATCCGCCAATCCTTTTTCTCTGGGTGTCTTCAGATGTCGCTTGAGTCTGGCCATCGGCAATATTCTTAAATTTATTTCTTATTTTTGTTTCGACGTGATAGGCTTTTTGGCCGAATCAAGGACGTAAATTCTTAAGTACTTCTGATTTTTTATTCCTGATTCGAGAACAGGAAAAACCTGTGAGCACGTATGGGAAGGGTTAGGTCTTGAAATGTAACACTTAAGTATTTAAGCTTTAAAAACATTTACTTAATACTTTTATCGGTGTCTTTTTGGGGAAAGGGGTAACAATATGGTGGTGGTTGTTCCTTTACCGGGTGAGCTTTGCAGAACGATATCTCCGCGATGTTCATGAATAATCCATTGAGCGATTGATAATCCCAGCCCACTGCCACAGTGTTTTCGGGATCGAGATTTATCAGCCCGGTAAAAGCGGTCAAAGACATGGGGCAAATCGTCGGGAGAGATGCCTAGGCCATTGTCTGTTACTGTAATAATAGCGTGGGTGCCCGCCCTTTTAAGGTTGACGGCAATAGTTTCACCGTCGTTTGAATAGTCAATTGCATTCTTAACCACATTTAAAATTGCCTGTTGTAGCTTGTCGGCATCGGCCAATATGAACAAGCCTGGCTCTATCTCTTGTGTAATTGAAATACTCCTGCGCCCTGCATACGTTGACATTTTCCGTATACACTTTAATATAAGCTCTGATACATTAGTTGCAGAGAACGTCAGGTGTTCCTGTTTATTGTCTATACGAGAAAGAACAAGCAGGTCTTCAACGATACGGTTCATTCTTTCTACTTCCTCCAGGTTGCTCGACAACAGGCCGCTGGATTCGCCCCTGGCATCTTTTAAAGCAACTTCTAAACTGGTTTTCATAATTGCTAAGGGTGTGCGCAGCTCATGTGAAGCATCGGCGATAAAACGTTTTTGTATATCGAGCGACTCTTTGATCGGTTGAAGTGTTTTGCCTGCGAGCCAAAACCCGAGCCCGCCCACTAAGAAAATAATGGCGCCGTCGATTAGTAAAAGCTCGCTCTGCAAACGGTTTACAGTTCTATCAATGAAGGCCTCTTGAGCTTGTTCACTTAAAAACTCACCGTCGGCGTTCTCTTTAATGTTTTGAGCTGATGTATAGTAAAGCGTTAGACTGAATACAAGTAGCAACGCTGCAATTACGCCTATATAAAACAAAGCCAGGCGCAAGCGGGCACGTAAAAACAGATTACTTTTTAACTCGATAACCAACTCCTCGAATAGTCTCGAGAAGTTTTTCCTGCTTTCCATGGTCAATCTTCTTTCGTAAATTTTTAATATGCACATCTACTACATTGCTGAACGAATCAAAGTTGAAATCCCACAAATGGCTTAGCAGCTGCTCCCGGGTAAGCACCTGGCCTGCGTTTCTCATCATATACTCGAGTAAGCCGAATTCCTTTGTAGTGAGCAGGATTTCCTTGCCGCCCCTGGTCACTTTCTTTGTTGCAGGATTTAAAACCAGATCTTTTACCTTAAGTTCAGCAGGTAGCAATACGGTTGGTCTCCTAAGCAGAGCTCTTATTCTTGCCGATAGCTCATCAAAATCAAAGGGTTTAACGAGATAATCATCTGCGCCGCTATCCAATCCCAAGACACGGTCTTCAACGTCATCTTTAGCTGTGAGCATCAAAACAGGAATGGCGATATTATAAGCTCTGACGTGTTTGCAAAGAGTTACCCCATCCACTTCTGGCAACATGATATCTAAGACAATAAGGTCATAGTCCTCATGATGCACATCGATATGACGAAGCGCCTCTTTGCCGTTATGCATGCAATCGACAGCATATCCTTCTAGCACCAGACCTTTTTTTAAGGCTGCTGCCAGTTTTTCTTCGTCTTCAATTACGAGAAGCCTCATGATATCGTGTGTGCAACTCCTTGGGCGGCTCTGCCAGGCTCTGCCGGCAAGAGCGTTGTCGGTGTTAAACATTACGTGTTCTATTTTAGAGTATGTTTTGCACTAACACAAAGACAAGAGACATTTAGGCGCTCGCCATGCAACTTTCCATGCTATATCGATGATACCAATGCTTAATATTTTTAAGAAAGGCTTACGTTATCCCCTGGTCTTCATTATAACTTCATCTTCGTTTGTTACTATGAGCTTACTTTTGAATTGAATTAAATCTCAATTCAAAAGAATATCAAAAGAGAGGAGATGAGTTTATGAAAAGCAAGCTTTTGGCTCTCGCTATTGCAGCAGTGTTTGTTCTTGGAGGAGGCCTTACTGCACTGTCGTATGCCAGTACAGCGCAAGTAAACTCGCCAAAGCCTCCAACCAAACAGCAATCAGTTTCGGCTACTACCGATAAAAGCAAAGAAGTCACAGATGCAAGCGAGACGGATGGGAAGGACTCAGCTGCTTTACAGGAGAAGGCTGAGGAAGGCAATGAGGTCAAGGATGCCAACGAGGCGTCTGAGCACAAGTCTGCAGCTGAGAAAAAAGCCGAAGAGCAGGAAGATAAAAATCTTCCAGGCGGTGGGCACCAAGACCCAGATGGGGCTAATGTCGAACACCAGTTTGAAGGGGTGGAATAAGCTTAACTTGTATTCCGATTAATTTGTCAGTGACAGCTAGTTTTAAAT
>ENA-ORXB01002557-ORXB01002557.1-sediment-metagenome-genome-assembly--contig:-NODE-2557-length-15158-cov-4.895033_pt1 | contig 15158 bp, 7 predicted proteins | sample MGYA00237863_ERZ511475 | MGnify/ENA primary metagenome ERZ511475 (study PRJEB26305, sample SAMN06343858) | sediment metagenome | isolation source: hot spring sediment | place: Canada: British Columbia... | reverse complement strand
TCCGCGCCATCGAGGCCGACGGCACGGTGGTCTGTGAGCCGGACGACAACACCACCTATACCGCCGGCGCCGGGCTGGAGCTAAGCGGCAACCAGTTCCGGGTCAAGGGCTCCGGCTATCAGAACGTCAGAATCGTTGCCAAGAGCGGCGGCGACTTTACCAGCATCCAGGCGGCGCTGGACAGCATCACCAACGCCAGCGAGACAAACCGCTACCTGGTGTGGGTGGCGCCGGGGGTGTACAACGAGCGGGTGACGATGAAGCAGTACGTGGACATCGAGGGAGCTGGCGAATCGGCCACCCGGATCACCAGCGGCGGTGGCCAGTATGCGAATACCGGCTGCACAGTGACCGGGGCGGGCAACGCCGAGTTGCGTGACCTGACCGTGGAGAACACGGGTAGCGGTGGGTACCCGTGGGCTATCGCCATCTACGACCCTGGCACCTCACCCCGCCTTACCCGCATCACCGCCATCGCCTCTGGAGGCAGCACCAACAACACGGCTGTGTACAACTCAAATGGCTCGCCAGAGATGAGGGGCGTCACCGCCAGGGCCTCCGGCGGCACCTACTCTCGTGGCGTGCACAACAGCCAGGCGTCGCCGTTGATGATGGACGTCACGGCCACCGCCTCGGAGGGTACTACGAAGAATGAGGCCGTGCTCAACTACTACTCCTCGCCGGAGATGGTCCGCGTCATCGCCACTGCCTCCGGAGGCCAACTCAGTCGCGGTGTAAGCAACGAATTCTCTTCTTCGCCCACGATGACCCTTGTCACCGCCAGCGCTTCTGGGGCCAGCGACAGTAACGTCGGCGTGTACAACAACCATGCTTCGCAAACGATGCCGATTACCTCGCCAACGATGATGAGTTGCACCTGCACTGCCTCGGGGGGTAGCTATAGCTACGGCATATACAACTATGCTGCGTCGGCAACGGTCCTGCAGTGCACCCTCCGCAGCAGTGGCGCCAACAACAGCTATGGCATCTATAACCAGAGCTACGGCACCGGCTCACGTAACGTCGTCGTGCACCACTCGCTGGTGGAGGGGACAACCAGGAGCATCCACACCTGGAGTGGGTATACCACCAGCGTGGCTTACTCGCAGTTGATCGGCGTTGTCGGCAGCGTCGGCGCCACGTACCGATGCGTTGGCAATATTGACGGCAACTACAACCCGGTGACCTGTCCGTAGAAAGCAGCGTTCACCCGGCTCATGCCCGACGCGCGCATGGCTGCCGCGCCGTGTGCCCTGCAGGCCGGTCAGGCGGCCTATGCGACACATCACAACTCGTCGGCGCTTTGAACAAGGGCCCCGGCACGTTCCGGTGCATATCTGACGGAAACCTGAACCCGGCCACCTGGCCGTAGAGCGCCAGGAGATCAGGTGAGACCTGGTACTGCAACGTCACTCCCGGGCCGTATCCGTTCCAGCGACCCGTTGATAGCCGTCCTTAGGAGGCCATATGAAACAGCGTCTACTGCTTATTCTCCTGGCAGCGACTCTTGCCATCGCCATCAGCGGCAGCACCCTGGCACAGGGAGTTGGCCCGGCCATCGCGCGCTGGGTCATCGGCGGTGGCGGCGGCCCGGCCTCCGGCGGCTCCTTTGCCCTCGACGGCACACTCGGGCAGCCGATCGCCGGGCCGTCGTCGGGCGGCGCCTACACGCTGAACGCGGGCTATTGGCAGGAGGACGCCCGCGCGCCGAGCACGGTCGTGTTCACCTCCTCGGCCAACCCCTCGCTGGCCGGCGGCCCGCTGACCCTGACGGTGGTGGTGACCGGCAGCGCCACCACGCCTACCGGTCTGGTGACCTTCAAGAACGGTGCGGCCACCCTGGGCACGGCGGCGCTCGACGCGAGCGGCGAGGCGACCTTCGACGCCTCCGCCCTCCCCGCCGGTACGCACCAACTCACGGCCGTCTACAGCGGCGACGTGACCTACCTGGGCAGCACCTCCGAGACCTTGGCGCAGGTCGTGCAGCTCCGGGCGACCAAAACGGCCATCGACGCCCCGGCAGTGACGTACAACGCTGCCGCCACCGTGGTAGTCACCGTCTCCTCGCCCCACGGCACGCCGACGGGCAACGTCTCGCTCAGTGTCGACGGCGGCGCCGCGCAGATGAGCGCGCTCGACGCAGCGGGCAAGGCCACTTGCACCCTGCCCGGCCTGGCCGTGGGCGACCACGCCCTCGCGGCCAGCTACGCGGCGCAGGGCCACTATGACGGCTCCTCAGCCACGGCCACCCTCCGGGTGAACCTGGCCTCCACTGCGGTGAGCCTCTCCTCCTCGTGCAACCCGGCCGCCCCTGGCGATCGCGTGACCTTTACCGCGCAGGTGACGGCGCTGCCGCCGGGTGGCGGTGTGCCAGCCGGCACTGTGTCCTTCCAAGAGAACGGGACAGAGTTAGGCACGGCGACCCTCGATGCCTCCGGCTTGGCCGCGTGGGCCACGACGGCGCTCACGGCCGGCACGCACGAGATCGCCGCCGTCTACGCGGGCAACGAGAGCTATCTCGGCTCGATCTCGGGCCCGCTGGTGCAGACCATCGGCTTCCGCGCCACCACCACGGCCATCGACGCCACGAGTACCAACGTCGTGGTGACTGTCTCCTCGCCGCCCGCCGTGCCCACGGGCGCCGTCACGCTCACAGTCGACGGGGGCACCCCGCTCACGGCCGAGCTCACGCCCGCCGCGGTGCAGTCTCCGCCCACGGCGCGCGCCACCTTCGACCTCTCGGCCCTGGGCGCAGGAGACCATGCGCTCGTCGCCAGCTACGCGCGGCAGGGGCTCTTCGAGGCCAGCTCGGCGAGTGGCACGCTGCACATCAACGCGGCGCCGCAGGCCAGCGCCGACCCGGCCTCGTTCACCACGCCTGAAGACACGCCCCGCGCCGGCCTGCGCTTCAGCGTGGTTGACGCCGACGCCGGCGATGCGAACAGCCTGCGCTTTACCCTGGCCGCCGCGCATGGCCGGCTGGCCCTGGCCACCACCGCCGGCCTGACCGGCCTCGCCGGGACAAACGGCACGGCCTACATGGCCTACGGCGGCACACTTGCTGCCATCAACGCCGCTCTCGACGGCGTGACCTACACGCCCGATGCCGACTACTCCGGTGCCGATACCATCACCCTGACCATCGACGATGGCGGCGCCAGCGGCGTGGGCGGCGCCAAAGGCGCCAGCCTCACGGTCGCGGTGAACATCGACGCCGCCAACGACGCGCCCGTGCTCACTGTGCCTGGCGCGCAAGCGTGCGACGTGACTGGCGTCACCTTCGCGGCGGCCAATGGCAACCGCATCCACATGGGCGATGTGGATGCCGGCGGCGACCCGCTGCAAGTGGCCTTCAGCGTTGCTCACGGCGCGCTGCGGCTGGCCAGCACGGATGGCCTAAGCTTCACAGTGGGCGACGGCTCGGACGACACCAGCATGGCCTTCATTGGCAGCCTGGCTGCCATCAACGCCGCCCTCGACGGCCTCAAGTTCCTGCCCGAGCCTCTCTACACCGGCAACGACACGCTACAGGTGGCGGTCGACGACCAGGGGCACAACGGCGCTGGCGGGAGCTTGAGCGCCAGCGCCACCGTAAGCATCACCGTGAGCAGCGTGCCCTTGGGCAACCCGCCGCCACTGAACGTCGTGCCCGGCCCGCAGACGACGGCCGAAGACACACCGGTCGTCTTCTCAGCCGCCAATGGCAACCTGGTCGCGGTCAACGACATGCCGGGGGATCTGCTCGAGGTGAGGCTGCACGTCGCGCACGGCACGCTCACCCTGGCGACGACCGCCGGCCTGACCTTCCTGCCGCCCAGCGCCGACGGCACGGGCGATATGACCTTCTCGGGCGCCCCTGCTGCGGTCAACGCTGCGCTCGACGGCCTGCGCTACACGCCCAGCGCCGACTATGCTGGCGCCGACACGCTGTCCATCACCAGCCGCGACTCCAACGCCGCGAGCGACAGCGACTCGCTCGCCATCAGCATCAGGGCAGTGAACGACGCCCCCGCCGTGGGCGGCCTGGCCGACGTCACCTTCACCGAGGATGGGGGCGCGGTGTCCGTGGCAGCGGGCATCTCGGTGCAGGACGTCGACAGCCCGGTGCTGGTGCGGGCCAGTGTGTGGCTCGATGCCCGGCCCGATGGGAGCGCAGAGACGCTGAGCGTCGACACGGCGGGCACGTCCATCACGGCCACGCCCGTGGCGGGCGGGCTGGGGCTCTTGCTCCAGGGCGCGGCCACGCCGGCCGAATACCGGCAGGTGCTGCGAACGCTGCGGTACAACAACGCGTCGCAGGCGCCCGACACCTCGGCGCGCACCCTCACCGTCGCAGTGGACGATGGCGCGGCCTCCGACGGGGCCGCCTGCACCCTTATCATCGCCGCCGTGAACGACGCGCCGGCGCTCAGCACGGTGTCCGACCTCACAGGTGCCGTTGAGGACACGCCCTTCACCATCGACCACTACACCCTGGCCAACGCCGCCGACGAGGCCGATGCGGACGACGCTACGGTCGGCTTCCGCATCGAGGGTGTGCTGGCGGGCACGCTCAGCAAGGGCGGTGCGCCGGCGGGTGCGGGCACCACCCTCGCCCCCGGCGAGAGCATCGCCTGGACGCCCCCCGCCGACGCCTACGGCACGCTCGAGGCCTTCACCATAGTGGCCTGGGACGGCGCCGCTCCTTCGGCCTCGCCCGTGCGGGTGCGCGTCGTCGTGGCGGCGGCCAACGACGTGCCCGTCCTCGCCCCCGCCGGCCCCGCGCTCCCCAGCATCACTGAGGACGATACCGGCGGCGCTGGCACCCTGGTGTCGGCCATCGTCGGCGATACCATCAGTGACATCGACGAGGGCGCTCTCGAGGGCATCGCTATCTATGCCATGACCGCCGAGAACGGCGCCTGGCAGTACTCGACCGACGGCGGGACGACCTGGCAGGACGTGCTCAGCCCTAGCCAGGCACAGGCTCTCCTGCTTGTGCCCGCCAGCCGGCTGCGCTTCCGTCCCGACGGCAACAACGGCGGCACGTCCACGCTCAGCTACTACGCCTGGGACCAGACGACGGGCTCCGCCGGCGCCACCGCCGATGCCACGAGCCGCGGCGGCACCACCGCTTTCAGCACCGCCGGTGACACGGTCTCCATCACCGTGGCTTCGCTGAACGACGTGCCGGTGGTGACGGACGTGAGCAAGGCCGGCACCGAGGATACGCCGCTCGCCCTCGCCGCAGCCGATTTCGACGCCGGCTTTACCGACGTCGACACCGGCGACTCGCTGCAGGCGGTGCGCATTGCCTCCCTGCCCGCGCATGGCACGCTCAGGCTGGATGGCGCGGCCGTGACCGCGGGCGAGGAGGTCGTGCGTGCCGACCTGGGCAAGCTGGCCTTCACGCCCGACGCCAACTGGAACGGCACGACCAGCTTCTCCTGGAACGGCTCCGACGGCACGGCCTACGCCGCGACCGGCGCCAGCTTTACGATCACCATCGGTGCCGTCGACGATCCGCCCACGCTGACTACCGTGGCGGACCTCGCCGGCGCCGTCGAGGACATGCCGTACACCATCACCTACGAGACCCTGGCCGCCGCGGCCGATGAGGCCGATATCGACAGCGCCACGCTTTGGTTCCGCATCGAAGCTGTAACCTCGGGCACGCTCAGCAAGGGCGGTGTGCCGGCGGGCGCGGGCACCCTGTTCGGCCCCGGCGAGAGCCTGGTGTGGGCGCCACCTGCCGACGCCAACGGCACGATCGAGGCCTTCAGAGTTGTGGCGTGGGACGGCAACTTGGCCTCTTCGCCGCCCGTCCCGGTGCGAGTCGTCGTGCGTGCGATCAACGATGCGCCGGTCGTCAGCCTGGCCGCCGGTGCAACGATCGACGAGGGTGGTGCCCTCACAGAGTCGGGCACCTTCAGCGATCCGGACTCGTCCGCGTGGACGGCCACCGTAGACTATGGCGATGGCTCGGGCGTCCAACTGCTGGCGCTGGCTGTGGACAAGACGTTCACTCTGAGCCACACCTACGCGCAGAGCGGCGACTACACCGTTACGGTCGAGATCAGCGATGGTCAGGCGATCGGTTCGGCCGTGCTGGCGCTCACCGTGCGCAACGTAGCGCCGGCGCTCACCGGCCAGTTTGACCAGATTGCCAACGAAGGCACGCTGACCTCCTTCAACCTCGGCTCCTTTGGCGACCCTGGCACCGACAATCCGTGGCAAGTGCGCGTCGACTGGGGCGATGGGTCGGGGGAGACGACCTTCAGTTCCCAGAGTTCCGGCGGTCTCGCCCCGCAGGCACACAGGTATGACGACAATGGCACCTACACGGTCCGGATCACCGTCCGGGACAGGGATGGTGCCTCTGGCTCGGGCACGTTCCGGGCGATCGTGCGCAACGTGGCGCCCAGCGTGGGGATCGAGGCGCACCTTTGGCCCACTAACGCGGGCATGCAGGTTGGTCTGTGGGCGCATGTCTCCGATGCGAGCGCTGCGGACAGTGCGGCCGGGTTCTCCTACCAGTGGAGTCTGAAGCGAAACGGTGTGGAGATCGGCTGCGGGTGGGCCGACAGCCTTGGCTTCACCATTCCCTTCGATGCTCCGGGCACCTATCTGGCGAGCCTGGACGTCAAAGACAAGGATGGCGGGATCGCCTCGACATCGTGGCACACCGTTCAGGCGGTGCAGCGGCCGGTGGATGCGCGCATCCAGATTCTCTGGCCGCATGGGGGTGCGCCGGTGAGCAAGGCCAGCTTGGCGAACCTATCGGTCTGGCTGCTCGAGCCGGGCACCCTGCGCCCGGCCGCGCTAACCGGCGATCCCATCGTGTATCTCTGGCGGGCGGTGAACAACGAGCCTGCCCAGATCGTGGCCACCGGCACAAGGCGCGGCCTGACGGCCCTGTGCGATTTCAACAACGTCGACGTGTCGGCGGCGAGGGACCCAAGGAACAGGGTGCTCTTCTATGTGACCGTTGCGGGGGTGCCCACGCGCTCCAACGTCTGGGTCCGCGCGCAGGATGGCCGCACCTGGTTCCCCGTGCAGGACTTGCCGACGGCTGCAGGCTATACCGGGTCGCCTCTGGATGCGAGGATCGAAATCCTCTGGCCTCACGGCGGCGCACCGGTCTTCCGGGCAGCCAAGGCCAACCTCACCGCGATCCTTACGCGCCCGGGCACGCTCGAATCCGTCTCACCGGACTGGAGTCCGACGGTGCGGCTGTGGCGTGCACTGGACAACGGGGTGATGGAAGAGGTGGCGGTAGGTGCGAAGCGGGTGGTCACAAGAGGCGGCCTGACCTACCCGGTGTGGGATTTCAACAATGTGGACGTTTCGGCTGCGAAGGACCCGGCGCACAAGCTGATCTTTATGCTGACCGTTGATGGCGTGGAGACCCGCTCGAACGTGTGGGTGCATGGTGTCGATGCGCGGACGATCTTTCCGGTGTGGGATGTGGTTCAGTGAAGCCGGAGGCGTGAAGGCGAAGAGGTCCGGCTTCGATGGACCGCCCCGCTCCCCCAGCTTCCGGGGGTCTAAGGGGCGGACAGGTGGCGCGGTGCGTGGAGCTCCCTCCGTAGTAGCTGGGGAAAGGGCAGGCAGGATGCGATATGCGACTGGGGTGGCTGCCACTCCTGCGCTCACGTCGCCGGACGCCACCTGTACCCCTGAACCCGGCCCCTTCGGGGCTGAGCCTCTCTAGTACGGGCGAGGCGACGCCTCGCCCGTACTACTTGCGGGGGCTCAACCACCCAACCACGGAAACTCGGTCACCCTCAGGTTGGTGCAGCCGTAGGGGATGAGCTCGAGGTCCTCGAGGGGCTCGTCGGAGCGGACCGGGCTCTCGGGAAGCGGCCCGGCGGCGTTGTGCTCCAGGGTCCACTGCGGCAGCCGCCGTCCTCGGGTGTGCGCGACGAGCGGCGCGCCCTCCGGCGAGAACGGCCGCTCCCCAAGGGGACGCTCCTCGAGGCGCAGGGCCTCCTCGGGCCTTGCCGGATCGATGGCCAGGGCATAGTTCCAGGGCGTGGTCGGGTAGACCTCCCAGTCGCCGTGAGGCGGCTCGCCGCCGATGAGCTTCCACTCCTCGCCGATGCGCAGCGAGTAGACGAGCGGCCCGCGCGAGAGGGCGACCGCGTTGTGGTAGCGGCGCTGGGCGGTGAAGCGCATCGGCAGGCGCAGGGTCAGCTCGGTCCTCGCCCCCCACTCCCGTTCGGCGGTGCAAAAGCTCCCGGGCTCGGCGGCGACGCCCCCCTCGCCCTCCACATACAGCTCCGCGCCCTCGGCCCAGGCCGGTATGCGCAGATGGACCGGGAAGCGGCAGGGGGCGTCGCTCTCGACGGCGAGGCGGATGAGGTCACGGAAGGGATAGTCCGTCTCGACCTGCACGTTGACTTGCGAGCCGCCGATGCGGGTCGCGACGGTGCAGGGCGCATAGGCGGCCGCCGCGAGGCCCCCGTCGGCGCTCGCCATCCAGAGATGGGCGGCGAGCTTGGGCCAGCCCTGGCTCAGGTTGGCGGTGCAGCAGCCATAGTTGGGCTCGAGGCCATAGATGTTGGACCTGGGGCCGTTGCTGGTGTAGATGTGGTCCTCCGACACCCGGCAGACGACCTGATTGGCCTGCTGGTCGTACTGGTGCGCCCACATGTCGGGCGAGAAGGTGGCCGGCAGGGCGTTGTAGGCGATCCGCTCCAGCCGGTCGGCGAGCCGGGGGTCGCCGAGGAGGGCGATGAGCATCTCCAGCGAGAAGAGGTACTCGACGACGGCGCACAGCTCGGTGCCCTGTGAGGGGTTCAGGCCGGCATAGTGCTCGTCGCCGGTAAACACGCCCGTGGCCTGCCCGTGATAGGTATCCAGCATCTCCATCGCCCGGTAGACGGCGCGGCGATCCTCCTCATCGTGAGACTGGCGGTACCACACCCCCGGGGCTTTGACGGCCATGGCGCTGTTGACGACATGGGTCTCGAGGCCGATCTCTTCCGGCGAGACCTTGCCCGTCCAGCGAAACTCCCTGAAGTGGCCGCGCCAATCATAGCCCTGGGCGTGGGCCGTCGCGGCGAGGTCGAGCAGCCACGCTTCCCCGGTCCGCTCGTAGAGCCAGTGGAGGCTCAGCACCAGGTCCTGCCAGCGGAAGCGGCCCCAGATGAAGAGCGGCGTCTCCGCGAGGAGCGCCTCCAGCTTGCGGAAGTAGCGGAACATGGCCGGGAGGATGCGGGGATCGCCGGTAGCCTCGTGGTACTGAGTCAGGGCCTTGAGGACCACAAAGCCCGGCCAGGGGTCATAGGGCGGGTACTGATACCCCTGCGAGGCGCTCTGTACGGGTCCAAGCCAGCCATCGTCGTGCTGGTGGGCGAGGATATAGTCGACCCAGCGACGCACCTTGGCCTTGAGGCGCGCGTCGTCGAGGAGAAAGGCGAGGGGCACGACCCCATCGAGCCAGTAGGGGCCGCGCTCCCAGCCCTCGGCATCCCCGCCGATCCAGCCGGAGCGGGCGACGTCGGGCCAGAACTCGTCCAGGTGGCCCGAGAGGCCGTCGGCCTGGATGCGAAGCTGGCGCGCCAGCCACCCGGCCGGTCGCACCGAGCCGAGGGGCAGGGGGCGCAGGGCGAGAGGGATGAGGGGCGAGGCATTCCCGGGCATGGTCTACCTCCACTGAGCACATGCAACTCTTGCCGGATCGGTCGCGTTGTGGCACAATCGCCATGGGACGCGGATGGGCTACACCGGTGCTAGATTGCCACATCAGCGATGATTCTCCAAATGGCGGCCACGCCCCGCCCTCAAGGCAAGGAGGTCCCCATGGACGAGCTTGCGCCCGAGCGCGTGCTGACGTACGACCGATTGCAGGTGCTGGTGTTCCGGGATGGTGCCGCCCTGGCGGCGAGGGCCGCCCACGACGTGGCGACCTTCCTGGCGCAGCGCATCCGTGAGCGCGGCGAGGCCGCGGTGATGGTGGCAACCGGCAACTCGCAGCTCGCCTTCATGGCCGCCCTGACCCGCCGACAGGAGGTGGACTGGAGCAGGGTGACCGTGTTTCACCTGGACGAGTATCTGGGGATGTCGGAGGACCACCCGGCGAGCTTTCGCCGCTATATCCGCGAGCGGCTGGTGGATATCGTCCGCCCGCAGGCGTTCTACGGCATCCGCGGCGATGCCCTCGATGCAGAGGCCGAGATCGCCCGCTACACGCAGCTCCTGCGCGAGCACCGGCCGGATGCCTGTGTGATGGGGATCGGCGAGAACGGGCACCTGGCCTTCAACGATCCGCCGGCCGATTTCGACACACAGGATACGATGCGCGTCGTCACCCTGGACGAGGCCTGCCGCCGCCAGCAGCTTGGGGAGGGCTGGTTCCGCACGCTGGATGAGGTGCCACGGCAGGCGCTGACGCTCACCGTGCCCGCGCTCCTCGCGCCGGAGCGGCTGTTCGTGGTCGTGCCGGAGCGGCGCAAGGCGCCCGCCGTCAAGAGGGCGCTCGAGGGGCCCGTCACGCCCGAGTGCCCGGCCTCGATGCTGCAGCGACAGCCGCACGCGGTGCTGTACCTGGATGCCGAGTCGGCCTCGCTCCTGTGAGCCGGTCTGACGCTGCAGAGTTGAGACGGCTCGCGAGTGCGGCGAGTAATGACGCCGAGGAGGGGCGCCGATGGCGGCACAGGCTATCCCAAAGGCTGACGGGCCGGCCATCGCGCTGGTGAACGGGCGGGTCGTGTTGCCCGACCGGATCGTAACCGGCACGGCGGTTGTCGTGGAGGGCAGGCGGATCGCCGGGCTGGTTGCTCCGGACGAGCTACCGGAAGGCGTGGTGCGCCTGGATGCCGGCGGCCGCTACATTGTGCCGGGGCTGGTTGATATCCACATCCACGGTGCGGTTGGCCACAGCTTCAACGAACCTGCGCCGGAGGCCATTCGGGCCATCACCGAAGAGAACGCCCGGCGTGGCACTACCTCGCTCCTGGCCACCATCGCCGCCGCACCCCTGCTCGATATGCTGGCCTGCCTGGAGGCGTGCCGCGCCTGGTGCAAGGCACCGCACCCCGGAGCGGAGGTGCTGGGCGTTCACCTCGAAGGGCCCTACTTCAGCCCCGCCCAGCGCGGAGCGCAGGACCTGGCGAGCCTGCGCACCCCAGACGATGGCTCGGCCGACGAGCTGCTCGCCTATAGCGATGTCATCCGCATGATGTCCTATGCGCCAGAGCTCCCGGGGGCGCTGGAGCTGACGCGGCGGCTGGCAGGGCTCGGGATCGTGCCGGCGGCCGGGCACTCGGCGGCCAGGGACACCGAGGTGTACGCGGCCATGGAGGCCGGCCTGCGCCATGCCATTCACCTCTGGAGCGGCCAGTCGACGACCATACGGGAGGGACCGTGGCGGCGTCCTGGCCTCCTGGAGGCGGCGCTGGTGAGCGACGGGCTGACCGCGGAGATCATCGCCGACGGCCGGCACCTGCCTCCGACCCTGATGAAGCTGGCGTATCGCTGCAAGGGGCCGGACCGGCTCTGCCTGGTGTCGGACGCGATCGCCGGCGCAGGCCTTCCCGATGGCAGCCGCTTCCGCCTGGCCACAAACGAGTACGAGGTGCGGGATGGGGTAGGCATGCTCCCGGACCGCTCGGCATTTGCCGGCAGCGTGACCTTTCTGAGCCGGATGGTGGCGCTGCTTGTGGAGATGTTGGAGGTGCCTCTGGTGCAGGCGGTGCGGATGGCCTCGCTGACTCCGGCACGGATCATCGGCGTTGCGGACCGGAAGGGCTCCCTCGAGCCAGGGAAGGATGCCGACCTGCTGGTGCTGGAGGCCGATCTCACACCCTGGCGGGTGATGGTCCGCGGCGAATGGGTCGAGGCGAAGGCGTCCGCCTCGAGCCCGGCCGGGTGACGATCCCCGGCGGCCTGGAAGGCCGGCTCCATCGTTGCTCTGAAATGAGGGGGCGTTATCGTGGCGCATGAGATAGCGCCGCAGTGCCCCTCCGGGAGGCTGCGCGCCTACACAGGTACTCGGAACACGCCGAGCGGAAGCCGCGATGTGGTGCCACTCGTGACTGCCCCCACCCCTCGCCCCGCCCCCGCCGCGGCGGGGGCGGGGAAAACGATATAAGGGGGTGCTGGCGGGCGGCGAAGCCGCCCGCCAGCACCCCCTGTCAACATAAACCCCCTTCCCCGCGGTCGCGGGGAAGGGGGCAGGTGGATGGGGCCACGGTTCAGGAGAGTGAGCCGTGCAGAGGGCCCGCCACTGGACTTCCTCACGCCAACTGCACCGGAGCGGCAGCTCCCAAAGTTAGCGCCTATGGTGGTCAGGGGAGGGGGTGCTGCAAGAGGCGTGAGGTGCACATCCACTTTGACAGGACACGGCTTTCCGCGGCATACTCTCCCGCCGAAGGCACGCCAACAACCACAGTGTCCTGCCAAGGAGTGACCCCATGCCCCTGTACGAGAGCGAGTACCGTCAGTTCCAGGACGCTTACTACGACCTCTTCCGGCGAGCCGGCTTTCCTCTCGGCGAGCCTGATCGGCGGGCGATTTCCGTGGCCGATTTCGGGCTCTCGACCCCGGGCGAGAGGAACTCGAGCCTGCGCCTCGGAGTGCTCGAGGTGCACCTCGCCCCCTTCTGTATGAAGCTCCTGGGCTGGCTGCCCCTCGATACCCTCCCCGAGCACCGGCATCAGAGCGTGCTCGTCCTGCCACCGGGTTCGGCGATCCCGGAGGGTTTTGTGCCGCTGGAAAGCTTTGCGCGCGGCTTCAGGCCACGGCCGGCCGATCCCCCGGGCAGCCTCTACGTCGTGCCCGCCGACCCGTTCTTCCTGTTCCCGACCGACAGCTTTGGCCAGGAGGTACCGCCGGAGGGGCTGGCGGGAAGGGTCCTTCGCGGCAAGTGGGAAAAGTTCACGCCGATGTATGGCGAGGCCACGCTCTATACGACCCGAGACCACATCCTGCGCGGCGATGGCAAGACGGAGTACGTGCGCGACCCCTCGGGCGTCAAGCCCGCCGCCGCCGGCCGGTACCGGCCGCCGAAGAAGGACTGGGACACGATGCTCTCGCGCCATGCCGTCGAGCTGGGCGTCGACGGGACGCAGGGTCTCGTGGGCTCCTCCGTGCTGCTCCCGTGCAACACGCCGCACCTGGTCGTGGCCGGGCCGACGGGGTTTGTGTGCATCGAGTCCTCGCTGGAGAGCTTTGACGAGGCCGACATCTACACACGGCACGATGAGATCATGCGGGCGACCGAGGTCCTCCCTGATCCGCCGGTCCCCTGATCAGAGTGAGATGACCTTGCCCGCGCCAAGCAGCGTTTCAACAATGGTGTACATGTTCGAGACGGTGCCGACGGCCACCCTGTCCTTCAGCCCAAAGTAGCCCAGGCAGGTGCCGCAGGCGAGTATCTGCACGCCGCGCTCGCAGAGCTGGCGCAGGTCATCGAGCACCGGCGAGCCCTCGACGACGAGGCGCACGCCGGTGTTCATAAACACCAGCGTCGCCGCGCAGGGCGATACCTCGGTGAGGGTGTGCAGCAGGCTGCGCATCAGTATCCCGCCCAGCTCCTCGGGGCCGCGCCCGACCGTGTCGCTGCCGATGAAGAGGACGGTTAGACCTGCAGCGGATGGCGCTGCCGTCTCTGCGGCGGCCGTTGCGGCGGGGAGAGGCCCCGGCCCGGGGGCAACGGGGCTTCGGGAGATGTGCAGGTAAAAGCCGTCCGCTCGCTGCTCGCTCTGTACTTCGTACCCCTGACTCCTCGCCATCGCGGAGACGTTCTCGCGCGCCGTCTCGTTGTCCACGATGACGGTGACCTCGGCCGCCTCGGACAGCGCCCGTCGGGTGAGGATGACCGGCTCGGGGCAACTCTTGCCCCGCGCATCAACGATTGTTGGCATGGTGAGCCCTCCCATCCAGGTACCTCGCTCAGCGGCGTGGCCTCAGATTCTCTTCACCCTGATCCGCACCGTCCAGGTGCGCGATTCGCCGGGCTGCAGAACGTCCAGCCCCGTGTCGATCCCCTGCTGCGCCAGGTTCAGGGCATTGGGGATGGTCGTCCACGGCTCCAGGCACACCGCCGGACGTGGCGGGGTGTAGACGACCCAGTTGCGGAACGACCGGTCGGCCTCGACAGTGGTGGCGAGGCGTGCGCGCGTATCGCTCAGGACGCAGCGCGACACCCCCTCGGTGAGCAGCAGGCCGGTGTAGACCTCGTCAAAGGAACGCCCCTCCAGGGACACGCCGCGTGCCACGTCCTCCTCCAAGGGCAGGAGCCGCCCGGTCGGCACGGCGTCGACCAGCTCCCAGCGCCGGGTCGCCGGTACCTCGATCACGCAGCCGCCGACCGAGGTCTCGTGGTCTATGGGGGCATGGAGATAGGGATGGAGGCCGTAGCCTGCGGGCAGGTCCTCGTTCCCAACGTTTTGCACCCGGGCCTCGGCCGTCAGCATCCAGCCTCGGAGGCGATAGGCCATCTCCAGACGGAAGGCTGAGGGGTACTGCCCGGCAAGCTCGGGGAATGCCTCAGACTCGATGCGCCCGACCAGGATGGCGCCCTCCTCGGGGTCCACCCCGTGGCTCGTCACCTGCCAGGGGAGGTCCAGCACCAGGCCGTGCAGGCATTCCTGCGGGCCGGCTGCGGGCTCCCGGCGGGGCCTGAGCCGGTAGGTGCGTCCGCCAAAGGTGAAGGCGCATCCCGGAATGCGCCCCGGGAAGGGAAAGAGCACCGGCATCCCAAAGCCGCAGGGGTCCCGCCGCAGGTCGGCGAGGGTTGGGGGCGGGTCGATGATCGCCGCCTCGTGGCCGTCCGGCTCGACCGACAGCCGGTAGAGGTTGAGGCCTATGTCCGGCACGATCCAGGCGGCGGCGCGGGCCGCCGCATCCTCCAGGATCCAGACCTCGAAGCCGTCTTCTACATCCCGGCGCACGGTGTAGGGCAGTCGTGCCAAGCGAGCCTCCGCTGCGAGCCGCATGAACGGACGGATGAACTCCTGTCATGATACCGCGGGCGGAGCCCCGATGCAAGCCTGCCGTGGGTGCCGGGTGCCGCCGGCGCGCCATGGCGCGCTCGACCGCCCGAAACCGCCCATCTGTCATCACCCCTCCCCCAGGCAGGCTTCAGGGGCGGACAGCCTTCTACGCTCGCAGGGCGAGGGCATTGCCCATCGAGGGACCCCCACCCCTAACCCCGCCCCCGCCGCGGCGGG
>ENA-ORXB01002555-ORXB01002555.1-sediment-metagenome-genome-assembly--contig:-NODE-2555-length-15175-cov-4.796264_pt1 | contig 15175 bp, 11 predicted proteins | sample MGYA00237863_ERZ511475 | MGnify/ENA primary metagenome ERZ511475 (study PRJEB26305, sample SAMN06343858) | sediment metagenome | isolation source: hot spring sediment | place: Canada: British Columbia... | reverse complement strand
CGCGAGATGTTCCGCACGTGTCCGAAGAAACGGCTTATTCCGGCCTCCTCGGCCGGGAAGAGCTCGCTCAGCCTGGTGATCATGTCATGGTAGGGAAGGGAGAGGGGGACTCGCATCCCGAAGGCCCTGAGCTCGTAGTGGACCCGGTGCGTTTCCAGGCCGCCGGCGATGCCCACCTCGTCCAGAACGGCCCTCACGAGGTCGGGGGAGCTGAAGCCCAGGGGTCCCATGGGGAAGAGGAAACCCTTGCGCCGGTAGAAGTAGGCGGTGCCTCCGGGATGGGGGTCCGATTCAAGGACCAACACCGAGAGGCCCTCCCTCGCCAGCCGGGCCGCGGCGGTGAGCCCACCCAGTCCCGCTCCCACCACCACGGCGTCGTACTCGAGGCGGGCGTACATGCAACGCGCTCCTTTCCAGGCCGAAACCCGACGAGGTAAGTATTCCCAAACGCGCCGCGGCAGTATCGCCCGGCGCTCCACGCGAAGATACCTTGGAGAAACGCGGGGAGTCGAGTCGCGGTAACGCCGGGTTCGGGTGAGCCTTGCGCGTGAAGAAGACCGCCATCTCGGTACCGAACCGCTGGCGCGGGGCCCTGGACAGGACCGGCGAAGGAAGGGAGGAGCCTTCGGATGCAAAGGGGGCGAGGGTTTGATCCGGCGCGAACCGGTACGTTGTGCATGGCGCGGCCCCTGTCGGGGGTGGACGATCCCGAAACGAGAAGGGCGGAGCACGCAAGCCCGGGTGTGTGCCTGGCCGAGCGGCTTGGTACAATCGAGGAAAGCGGCGGGATCGAGGTAAGGGGTGATGGAATTGCGCGTACCCTTGGGAAAGGCGGCGAAAGCGGCCGCCGTGTGCGGCATCCTGGCGGTGGCGGAGCCGGTGCTGGCGGAGCGCCGCATGCGCAGCGTGAGGCGTGAGGCGGAGGTGTGGTCGCCTCCGCGCGGCGAGGCCTACATGATCGCGAACGCGGAGATCGTGGACGTGCTCACCGGCGCCGTTCAGCACCGGCGCGGGATACTGGTGAGGGACGGCCGCATCGCGGACATCCTCACGGAGAGGAAGGCATCGGAGCTGTGCGGCGTGACGACGCTGGATGCGGGAGGATGTTACGTCATCCCCGGCCTGATCAACGCCCATTGCCACATGATCCTCACCGCGACCTTGAGGTTCGGCCCGGACATCCTCTCGGCCGCGGTGAGGCAGTTCGAGCGCAACTTCGAGGAATGCATAACCCACGGCGTGACCACGGTGAGGGATGCATTCGCCATGCCTAAATACATGCGCGGCCTTGCGGAACGGGTGGAGAGCGAGGCGCTTATGGGGCCGCGGGTATTTTCCGCGGGCCCTCTTATCAATGTGCCTGGTGGGTACCCGGATTACCTGCCGGATTTACCTCAGGCGATCACCAAAAAATGGGGACCGGCGGTCATTCGCGTCGGGACACCCCAGGAGGCCCGGGACGCCGTCCGGCGCAATCACGAGGAGGGAAGCTCCTTTATCAAGCTTGCCTTCGATGACCATTCTCTATTGGTGGGCCAGAAGCCCATACCCGTTCTCGATGACCAGCAATTGATGGCCATCGTGGAGGAGGCTCATGAGAGGGGGTTGAAAGTATCGGCCCATCATCGTTTCCGTAGGGCATTCGTAAGAGGCACGCAATTCGGGCTGGATGGCTTGGAACACCTTCCGGGAGACGAGGTGTTGGATGACGCCGAGGTCGAGGCCTTCGTGGCCGGCGGACACCATATCGTTCCCACCATACAAGTGGCGTGGGCCTTGAGCGGTTACAGCAAGAACGATCCCTATCTCGATGATCCCATGGTGCAAAACGCTCTAGCCAACCGCCTGGAAACGGTGAGATCCGTTTATCCGGCGCTGTGCGAGCCGCCGATACACAAGGCCATGATGAGGATGGAAGCAAGGTTACGGGACGCGTCGTTCACCGAGAGGCGCCACCTCATGCCTATGTTGGACCCCAAGATTTTCACCGCGTCTTTCATTAAGGGACGGGAAAACCTAAATAAGCTTTACCATGCCGGCGCCTTGATCGGCTGTGGAAACGATGGAGGAACCCCCCAGAGCATACCCGGTTTGCTGGGACAAGAGATGATCCTCTTAGACAGGTTCTCGGACATGACCCCGATGGATATCCTGCGCTCCGCCACCATCAACAACGCGCGCATCTTGGGGGTGGAGGAGGAGTTGGGAAGCGTGGAAAAGGGGAAGCTGGCTGACCTGGTCCTGCTGGCTGGGAATCCCCTGGAAAATATGGAGTGCGTCCTGCATCCGCAGGCGGTATTCAAGGAAGGCAAGCTTCTTTATAATACCCATAGGCTGCGCGTGTAGCCATTTCCAGGCAATTTTGCGCCACCCAAGTCGTCAATCACGGCGAATAGGTAGGAGGTAGAAGTTATCGGAAAGTTTATGGGTTATCGCCTGTTCTACGGAAAGCGCGAGCGGCTGCGCGCGAGCGTTTCCTGAGATCCAGCGCGCATGGTTAATGAGCGGAGCTGAAAGTAATATAACCGGATTAGCCGGGGCGCGGGTTTGCGGCGAAGCCACGAGCTGATGGCGGTTTGCGGGGCGGGGACATTTCCAAGGAGGAGCGATGATACCGACCATCAAGGCTAAGAATGATTTCCAGTTCGGTTACCAGGCAGGTCGAGGCTGGGAACGCCTTATGCGGGCGGCTCTCAGGCAGGTGGCGCTTTTGTTGAAAGGCGCTGGAGCCGATGCGGCGTATGTGGCGGCCAAATCGCGCCGCCACATGAAGGTTCTTAGGGATATTTTTCCAGCTTACCTGGAAAGGGTGGAGGGGCTCTCGCGGGCCTTGGGGATGGATAGGCGTGAGATCGTCGGCGCCAGCTTGGCCATGCCCTATATGCTCAAGGTCGGGTGCACCAACTTCGCCGCCGTCCCCCCAGCCACCGTTGGAGACAGGATCTTCGTTTCCTGGAACTTCGATCTCTCGCCAATATTCAGGCTGCTTATGGGGAAGAAGGCCCTTTTCATCTGCGACATTCAGGGGTACAAGCCCTACGTGTGCATAGGCGCCCCGGTGCTCTTCGGTCTGGGGATCATGAACGGTGACGGCCTAAGCGCCGCGGCGAACGCCGTGGGGGCCATGGACGGGGGTGAGGGCCTGACTTACTTCGAGCTGAGCAACCTGGCCATGGGTACCCAGTCCAGCGTGGACGGGGCGGTGGGCGTGTGGAGGGATAACCCGCGGGGCATCGTGCCCGGCTTGGCGGCAACCGTATTGCTGAACGGGAACTACCTTTTCGCCGACATTGCAGGGGAGGCGGCGCTGATCGAGTGCTCGCATAACCACATGCACGCGGAGAAAGCCGCCGACCACAAGGGGATGCTGGCTTCCGCCAACCACCACCAGTTCCTGGACCGCAAACTATCCGGGGGGGCCGACCCGGTCATCGAGCCTTTGGTCGCCGGCTCCTTCGCGCGCCTGGGACGTATGTGGGAATTGCTGGAAACCTTCCACGGAAAAATCGATCCCAGGGTGGCCAAGACGATCGTTTCCGACCACGGGCTTAACTACGGATTGCTCGAGGGGTTCGGCATGGCCAGAGCAGAATACGAGGAGCGCATCGACGACGCCACTATATGCTGCCACCCCTGGAATTTCTTCCGTCACCTTAAAAGGCTGGAACTGCAGGAGGCGTCCATAGAATGGACTGTCGCCAACACCCTCTATTCCATGCTCATGGACCCCAAGCGTTGCACCATATGGTTTATCGCGGGAAAGCCTTGCCGTAAACAATATATGCCCATATGGCTGGGTGACGCCCTGCGCATGGAATGGGCCGACCGGGCGAGGGAGGAGTTGGAATACGCGCCTGGCCCGGTTCCAAAGACATACCATCAAAGGAAGGATATATTCCGCAGGCCCGACCCCACCCCCATGAGCGAGTTCTTGCGCTCCGCGGGCATCTCCATCTTCAGCGCCCTTGAGCGCATGATGGCCAAGAAGGTGGTCAAACAGTAAGCGGTTCATGGTTCATGGTTGTCGAGCTGAAGCAGACGGGAAGCGTGGACGAAAGAGGCGGCAATGAGCGCGCATAAGCTTATGAGACGGGAAAGCGACCTTCGGCCTTTTTTCGAGCCCAGAGGCGTGGTGATTGTGGGGGCCAGCCGGTCGCCCGGATTCGGGCATCTGCTTCCAAGGGAGCTTCAGAGGCTGGGTTGGGGTGACCGCCTTTATCTGGTAAACCCTTCCGGCGGGGAGCTGCACGGAAAACCGCTTTATCGGAAGGTGGCCGAGGTACCGGGAGAGGTCGACCTGGCCGTGGTGCTTGTTCCCGCTCGTTTGGTGCCGGAGGTGTTGCGGGAGATAGGGGAGCGCGGCATCAGGCATGTGGTGATCGAGAGCGCCGGATTCACGGAGACGGGGGAGCGCGGAAAAGCGCTTCAAGAGAAGGCCAAGGAAGTGGCGGCGCGCTACGGCATCAGGGTCATCGGTCCTAACTGCGTGGGAGTGATCAACACCGCCAACCGCTTCACCACCGTGGAGGTGGTGGACGAAGCATTCACCCCCGGTCCGGTTGGGGTTATCGCCCAAAGCGGAGTCTTCGGGAACATCCTCCTGGACGGCCTGCACCAGCGTGGCCTGTTCATCTCCAAGGCGGTGACCCTGGGGAATCGCATGGACGTGGACGAATGCGAGGTCATGGATTATTTTCACCGTGACCCGGACACGCGAGTGATCATGATGTACCTGGAGGGAGCGGCGGACGGCAGGCGGCTTAAGGAAACCCTGGAAGGAGTGACCCGCGACAAGCCGGTGCTGGTGCTAAAGAGCGGCCGTACTGGCCCGGGCCGGGAGGCCACTGCCTCGCATACCGGGAGCATGTCCGGGGAAGACCGGCTCTACGAGGCGGTTTTCGCGCAGAGCGGCGTTATGCGGGCCGATAGCCTGGACGAGCTTATAGATATGGCCCGCGTTTTCTCCACTCAGCCCCTTCCCAAGGGGAACCGATTGGGAGTCATGACCTCCAGCGGCAGCCTAGGAGCCTTGGCCACGGATGCTGCCGTGTCCGCGGGGTTGGTGGTGCCGCCGCTCTCGCAGGCTTCCGTGGAGAAGGTCAGGAGCATCGCGCCGGAATGGATGAACGTGAGGAATCCACTGGACGTGGGCCCATCCGGGCAGTATCTGCCGGCCTTGGCCGCCCTAATGGAGGACCCGGACATAGACATGGTGCTGGCCATAGTGGTGATTCCTTTTGCCATATTCCGGGAGTTCATGGCCATGGGCGTAACGGTTAAGGATTTCATGGGTGGCGCGTCATCCCTGCGCGAGACGGCCCCAGGAAAGCCCCTGGTAATATGTTCCATCGGCGACAAGGGATTCATAGAGGATCTGGATGAGGCCACCGGACCCCATATACCCGTCCTTACCTCCCCAGAGTCCGCGGCTCGCGCCCTCGGCGCCCTTTACCGCTACTCGACAACCCACAACTAAACTTCGAAAAATGGGGTCAGCCCCCGAAATTCGAAACAATTATCTCGAAACGAAAACGTGGTCTAGCAACGGATATGCATGATGGAATCGTATCTCCAAGAAGGATACCATAGGGAGGTGGCGGGGGTGTGGCTCCTGGGGTCCGTGGTTCCCCTCGGGGAGGCTACTCGGGCTGAAGTGCCGCCCCCGCCATTTCCTTCACCCAGAAGACGTCAAGCGGGATGATGCCTCAAGTGGCTCTGTTGGTAGACGAGACGGCCTGGGTGAACCCCTTACCATCATCGACGAGGGAGGTCTTTGAATGAAACCCCGAATACGTGTAGGAATCGACGTGGGAAGTGAGAGCCACCGAGTGGGCATAGCTTCTCCCGAGGGAGAACTCTTAGAGGAGTTCTCCATCCCCCACTGTCGGCAGGGCTTCGAGCGCTTCTTCGAGCGCGTCGAGCGCCATCGCCGGGGCCTTGGGGTGGCGGTGGCCATGGAGGGCTACGGCGGCCATGCCCGGCCCCTGGAGGGAGAGATCTTGAAGCGGGGATATGAGCTTCTGAACGTGAACAACTTAAAGCTGGCCCGCTTCCGGGAGGTCTTCCCCGCCCCGGCCAAGAGCGACCACATCGACGCCCGCCTCATCCTCAACCTTTTCTGTTGGACGAGCATCTGCCCCTCTCCCGGGGCACCCTGGCGCGGGTGTGCGAGATACCGGAGGCAAACCAGAAGCTCAAGCGCCTCTCCCGCCGCAGGAGGAACTGGTCAAGGAGAAGGTGCGGGTCTCCAACTGCATGCAATCGGATCTCAGGTCCGTATGCCCCGAGCTTTTGGGGATCACCGGATCGGCCGACAACCGGTGGTTCCTGCGCTTCCTCGCCTGCCGGGAGGGCTTAAAGAAGCTCGCCCGCCTGCGACGGGAGAGCCTGCTTAAAACCCCAGGGATAGGCGAGAGGTACGCGGAGAGGATACGCTCCTGGCAGGCGGAGGCCTCCTTCTCCTCCGAGGCATGCTATGTGGGGCCCATGATCATCTCCGACGCTAAAAGGATATTGGAACTGCTTGACCAGATAGCCTCCCTCGAGGCGGCCATGCGAGAGCTTTCCTCCTCCTCCGAGATGGTCCTCCGAGATGGCCCTCCGTCTCGGGACTATCCCCGGCTTCGGAGATATCGCCGTGGCCGAGTTGGCCGGGGAGATAGGCAGGCATGAGCGCTTCGCGGGCGAGGCATCCCTAGCCCTCTACCTGGGCATGTGCCCCCTGGACAACCAGAGCGGGGACTACCGTGGCTCTAAGGTCCCCCGGCAGGTGAACAAGCGGGCCCGCAAGGCCCTGATGAACGCCCTTGCGCATCATGTAAGGCAGGTTCCCCAATCGCGTCTCCTCTACGAGAAGAAGCGTGCGCAAGGAAAGAGCCATAACCAAGCGCTGCGTGCCGTGGGCAGACAACTTATCCGGGTTATCTGGTGCATGCTGAGGGACGGGCGCGATTACGAACTTAGGTGATATCTATAAAACATGGAGAGGAAAGAAGCTTTGAAAATTCGAACGGGATGTTCAGCCCCCGAAATTCGAAAAACCGGGGGCAGTAAAAGGCCGGAAAATCTCTTCGTTGTCGTAAACTTCAAATATCCCTAAATTGAATGACATCCAGTATAGCGCCGCTTTTCGCGTCGAGAACATAAACAAATCTCTTAGTAAGGTTTAAATCATCCCCGGTTACATGTTCATCGTTCGGCGCCACTTCAGCCAGTCTCTTATATTCTATATCCACTCTCCATGTGAGATGGGGTTCGCCTGCGATCAATTCATAGTACTTGGTGGCATCTTCCTCTATTTCGAAGCGAGTGCTTAACAAATACGGAGAAGTGAATTCCTTTACGGAATCAAGCCATGCCTCGGGCGAGATTATCTCTGTTTTTACTTTATCTATTGCCTCCGCTCTGGAAATGAATTCCTTGAGATCCTCCTTGGATTCTGGAGGGGGGCAATCGCTGTCGACTTTATGCCACGAGAGTATTTCGCCGTTCCCCGCGTCCACCGTCATATAAACGGTGTCAAACGTCAGAGCATCTTCTATCCGCTTCTTCCATTCGAACTGATACTGGTAGAATTTGCGGTTAAGGCCATCCGTCCAATCGCTAAAGCAATCCTCCTTCACCAAGACATAATCATCCTTGAAATTTCTGCCTGTCTTTTCTAGATAATCATTAGCCTTGATTTTTGCATCACTCTTTGTTATTTTCGGCTCACCCGGAATTCTATCTTTTTTATAATATAGAGCATTAACCTCTCCCGTCTTTACGTCAAAGCTAACCTGAGCGATGCTTTCACCCTTTTTATTCATTGCTTGGCAGCTTTGATATTTTTCCCCCGTGAAAGTATCGATGCCATTAGGGAAATTGATCTTCTCCAAATCCTTGAAGTCCTCCTTGATCTGCCTTTTGATCTTTTCTTCCATTTTTTCCTCTGCGCTTGCGGGTAGTGTGACAAGAAGAATGCCCGCCAAAGCAATACACATTATTGCCGACAGAGCCAGGATAAATGGTGTAAATTTTCTTCTATTTATGCAAAACATACATACCACCCCTTTTGGCTAATGAGCGATCAACCAGGCTGCCCGAATCTGGGCGTTCCCAACCTTATATTGGAATAATTAGGATGATTGGGATCCCAGTCTATGCTCCAAACCTCTGTTCCACCAATTCCATATAATGCGCCACCCGCACAATTTATTGTGGTTAGAACAGCATTATCCTTTGCCTCCCCAATGGTCCAATTATAAGTTGAAGCCCACATGAAGAACATCATTGCAAAACACTTAGCCTCTTGATTGGTAACATCCCAATTAAAACCAAGCACAACATCAGTAGCTTTAACGCAACGCCACCATCCGCCTATACTTTGGCTTGGGTCGTTGCCGTGAGTTGACCTACAGCTCAACAAGCCTGCGAAAAGCATGTTGTCCAAGTTAAACCAAGGCAGATAAGCCCTAACGGGCCCTGGTGAAAAGGCTTCGCGATCAACTAAATAGCTTTTATCATCGCTAGAAGATTTTTCAAATACAAGATAATGTTCAGCCCCATTACCAGCGAAGATGAAAAGAGCATTTCCGTTCAGATAATTGATAGGGCAATATGCATCTGCGTTTTTATAACCGGTTGCAGACCAAGACGCGTTACAGAGGGAATACCGATTGCCTGGACACCACCACAGCCAAAAATGCTCCACTCCTGAGAACCAATAATTATTATAGGTTTCTGCATCCCAAGTATTTATAGAACGGGTAAAACCATAGACATCTGCCCAAGGTGTGCCCCCCTGCGCTGACGCCGTATGGTCACTGTTTTTTACTGGTAAGAGTATTATAGTGCACATAACAACGATGAACGTCGCCGTTGAGAGGATAACAGTGATTGCCTTCCTACCCATAGCTAAGCTCCTAACCTTATGAAGAAAATAATGTAAAGTCTGTTCCCCGATATCATGCTTTGTTTTCATAATGCGCGATCTTTCTCGAGAATTTCATTTAGATTCACCACTATCAACTCTAACCGTACATCGTCGAATTCTTCCTTGTTTTGGAAGCACGCCAACCTGCCGACTTCACAACCGTCAACCGTTATCTGTAAAATAGCACCTATTACCCCCCCTCCCCCCCCGTCAAGAGGTTTCTTTAATTCGCTATATCTTTACGCTCGTTACCCAATTTTTTCTTCGTTTCTTTTTTCTTTCCACCCAAAGGTTCAAGAACTCCATTATGGAGATATATTTCATGCTCTGGCGAGGCATCTCTCTTCATGGAGCGAAGAATTTAGAACCGTCACCACGCCTATCTGACCTGGCCACAAGATCTCAAACAACCGTTACAAGCCGTAAACTGTTCGGTATTTCGGGGGCTGACCCCATTTTTCGCTGAAATTCGAGATGCTGGGCGGTGGGGGGAACAAAGGCATTAAACTACCCGTGAAGAATCGAATTTCGGGGGCTGACCCCGAAATTCGACCCCGAAATTCGAAAGGGGAGGGCGGCCTCGCTAGGTGCCCATCTCCCAGGAGGAGAGGTACTTCTCCTGCTCCGGGGTGAGGGAGTCGATCTCGATGCCCATGGAGGCCAGCTTCAGGCGGGCGATCTCCGAATCCAGCTCCCGGGGGACGTCGTAGACCCTCTTCTCCAGGCTGGCATGGGCGTCCTTTACGTACTCCACCACCAAGGCCTGATTGGAGAAGCTCATGTCCATGACCGAGGCGGGATGCCCCTCGGCGGCGGCCAGGTTGACCAGCCTCCCCTCGGCGAGAAGGTAGATCCTCCTTCCGTCCGGTAGCAGATACTCCTCCACGTTTTCCCTCACCCTCCTATGGGAGGAGGCCATCTCCTCCAAGGCGGGGATGTCTATCTCCACGTTGAAGTGGCCGGAGTTGGCCAGCACGGCCCCGTCCCGCATGATGCGGAAATGCTCCTCCCGGAGGACGTGGATGTCCCCGGTGACGCTTACGAAGAGGTCCCCCCAGGCGGCGGCCTTAAGAGAGGAGGAGACCCCGAAGCCCTCCATCACCGCCTCCAGGGCCCGCAAGGGGTCCGTCTCCACCACCCTCACCTGGGCCCCCAGGCCGCGGGCGCGGGAGGCCACCCCCCGGCCGCACATGCCGTAGCCTACGACCACCACCCTCCTTCCGGCCAGAAGCAGGTTGGTGGCGCGCATGATGCCGTCCAGGGTGGACTGGCCGGTGCCGAAGCGGTTGTCGAACAAATGCTTGGTCTGCGCGTTGTTCACCGCGATCACCGGGTAGAGGAGCACCCCCGCCTGGGCCATGGAGCGCAGGCGGATGACCCCGGTGGTGGTCTCCTCCGCCCCCGCCCACACCTCGCGGGCCTGCTCCTCTCTCTCCGCGTGCAGGGTGGAGATGAGATCCGCCCCGTCGTCCATGGTCACCTGGGGGTAGGTGTCCAAAACGGCGTTGATGTGGGAATAGTAGGAGTCCTTGTCCTCCCCCCGCACGGCGTATACCGCTATCTCCTGGTGCTTGACCAGGGAGGCGGCCACGTCGTCCTGGGTGGAGAGGGGGTTGGAGGCGCAGAGGGCCACCTCGGCCCCCCCGGCCTTTAGGGTGGCCATGAGGTTGGCGGTCTCCGTGGTCACGTGCAGGCAGGCCCCCACCCGCATGCCGGAAAGGGGCTTCTCCCGGCTGAAGCGCTCCCGGATGGCCCTGAGCACGGGCATGTCCCGCTCCGCCCACTCTATCCTCAAGCGTCCCTCCTCGGCCAGGCCGAGGTCCTTCACGTCGTAGTCCATTTCCTTCCTCTCTCTTTTTCCCCCCGATCCTTCACGACGTATGCAGTATAATGCCTGGCTCCGGGAGGGGCAAACCAGGGGGGGAGTGTGGTTCGAGAAGGAAAAAATGCCAGCATATATTTCTAGGAAAAGACTATAGGCCTTGCCAATAAGTTTCGGATAAAGCCATAATGTAAATAGAGACAAGGCGGTGTGGTATGGAGGCGACCAAGAGGGCGACGAGAGATTATCCCTCCCTTTCCCGAACCCCCTGGGACATCTGGGATGTCCTTTACGCTAGACGTTCTCATAGGAAATACCTTCCAATGGAGCTTGATGAACGCTTTGCGGCCTCGCTACGGGAGACGGCGAGCCTGGCCGCGTCGGTGCGCGGGGCGGAGGAGGAGAGCGTCCGTGTGGTTTTGGATGGTGGCACGGTAAATGAAATAAAAAGGAAAGCCACCAAGGGCATGCAAGGCAAGATAAACTTCTGGCTGGCGAGGTCGCCGCTGAGCGGGTTCCTGGTCTTGGAGCTTCCCCCCGGCGACGTCGGAAGCGAGCGGCCCGATAAGCTACCCCGCGCGGCCATGGCGGCGGAGGATTGTGTCTTGTGGCTGACCGAGGAAGGACTGGGAACCTGCTGGCTGGGCGGCTTCAACCGGGAGGCGTTGAGAAAGATTTTGGGCTTGGGGAATGAGACGGACCTGCCCGCGATCATCGCCTTGGGAAAGCCGAAGCCGAGAATCCAGGCCGTGGATCTGGACAACCTTATTTACAGGAGACTCTCCAGGCATCGCAAACCTTTGACCGAGATCGCTTTTTCCGAGAATATGAGGAACCCTTATCACCTGGAAGCATATACCAAGCCGGCACTTTCGGCCTCTCCGGTCCAGGACGTGCGCGGGCTGTTGCGCAGGCTGGCCGACACCAGCGAGAGCAACGGTGATCCTCCCCTGGGGCTGGCCCTGGAGGCCTGCCTGGAGGCGGCCAGGGTGGCGCCGAACGCCAGCAACGCCCAAAACTGGCGCTTCATCGTGGTGAGCGTCGAGGAAGCAGTGCGCCGATTGGAGCGGGCTTGCCAAAGCACGCATAACTGGAGAGCGGCCATAGTCGGCGCAGCCTTGCCCGGCAGTATGGACGGTTTCCTCGAGACGCCCTTCTGGATGCTGGATTTGCCCATCGCCCTGTCCCACATGTCCTTGATGGCCGCCTCCATGGATCTGGGCGTGGATCTGTGTTTAGGCGGATTGGACGAAAAAGAGGTAAACGGCCTGGTGGGGCTCGAGGCGCCTCTCCGTACGGTAGGGGTAATGGGTATCCGTTAAAGCTCTGAATCGCTTTAAAGGCAAAGTAGCTTGGACATGAAGGAGCGGATTGCGAGGCGGCCGGTCCCAGGCGGGAGCGTTCCCGGCGGATGGAATGGGAAGGACGGCGCGTCGCGGGCGAGGCGGCACGTCGCCAGAGAAAATACGCTCGTTCTTAGGGGCTCGATTTCAGGGATGCCCGATCCCCGCGACTAAACTCCTGGTTCGGTGATCCTCACTCAAGAGGATTGCAGATATTCTTGGTAAGTTACCATGGCGCTTATTGATTGGCAGGCGGACTCCACGCTGGGGTAGATTAAAAGGTTCTTGTCGCCCGGAAGCTCCGTATCCCCGCTTATCTCCTCGGGACGGAAGTTGGTGGAAACATAGAGGGGAATCCGCAGTTCCTGCATTAGGTCATACAGCTCCCTGGAGTATTCCCGGAAGTGATCTCGCATGATGTCCCAGACGGCCGAAATGTCCATGCCTCCCCGCGAGGTGTCGATGGCCCGCCCGAGGCGCGGCGCTCCTATCCATAGAAACATCACCGCGTCCACGTCCCCGCTTTTCATGAGTATCTCTATGACCGGCTTGATGACGGTAAAATCCAGCCCGGCCACCAGGTCCACGGGGTTTCCAGGCACCCACCAGCCTGGCAAGAGCTTGCCCAGCTCGGCCAGGGTGTCACTGGACAGCTTTGCCACTTCCAGGCCTTTCTCGGTGCTCGCCGTGTCATTAAAGACCACCAGGCCGCCGCCCCCGGTGACGATGCCCACCCGCTTGCCCCTTGGCAGCGGTCGGTTGACGAAAGAGGCGGCGGTTATTCCCGCTTCCTCGATGGAGGAGACCAGGATTATCCCCGCCTGACGGCAGGCGGCGTCGAAAAGCTTTCCGCTGACGGCCATGGCCCCGGTGTGCGATTTGGCCGCGGAGACGCCGGACTGGGTACGGCCCCCTTTAAGCATGACGACGGGCTTGCGGCGCGAGACCTGGCGTGCCCTCTCCAGGAGGGCGCGCCCGTCGTTAACCCCTTCGACGTAGGACACGATAACCTCGGTATCCTTGTCCCGAGAAAAATATTCCAGGTAGCCCTCCGTCTTTATCAGCGCCTCGTTGCCGCTGGAGACTCCCTTGGAGGCGCCGAAGCCGGCGGTCACGGCGTGGCCGATGAGCATGTTTAGAATATTGCCGCTTTGGGACACGAACCCGATTGTCCCCCGCGGCGGATGGTATAGAATGGGCATCCAGGGATAGAGGCGGCTGGCCGGGCAGCATATTCCCTGGCAGTTGGGGCCGATTATGGCCATGTCGGTGCGGCTTCCCCTTTTCACCAGCTCGGTCTCCATGGCGGCGCCCTCACCGCCCAGCTCCCGGAAGCCGGCGCTGATCACCACTCCCGCCTTGACGCGCTTGGCGATACACTCGTCGAGGGCGCCGATTACCCGGTTTGCGGGCACGGTGAAGATGGCCAGGTCCACATCGCCGGGTATGTCGGTGACGGTCGGAAAGGCCTTAAGGCCCAGTATGGTATCTCGTCCGGGATTTACCGGGTAGATGTCTCCCCGGTATCCACCCGTGAGGAGGTTGTTTAAGATGAGGAATCCCCACTTGTTCATGGTTTCGGTGGCGCCGACGAAGGCGATGGATCGGGGGTTGAAGGCGTAATCCAGATTCTTAAGCCTGGCTTCCATTTTCGAGTGTCACTCCTAATTTGTTCCCTCTAGGCTACGATGTTGCCGCGATCCTTGCCCCGTGGCTTAAGGACGTGAACCGCGATGGCGGGACACGCTACGCCTACCCGTCGGCGGGCACGGACTCCGCCTCCATTTAACCCTAAAAGACGCGTTTCGGACAAGTTTAGGGAAGCTTCGCAAGGGTCACATGAACGGCCGAGAAGCGCGTTTTACCTGTTTGCTCGGCCCGTATACTTCCTTTTCGCGGCGTCTTGACATCCTCGGGTTACATTGTTATCGTAATGACATGTCAGTACTGTAATGGGCTGTCGGCTGATTGTCAAGATAAATAAGTGCTGGTTTGAGGCGCATATCCGTCCCCGGGTGCGCCTGTTCACGGCCGAGGTGATGGTTGGTTTCGGGAGTGAGATCAAGATCGGTAAAAGGAGGGAAAAATGCCGGAAGTGAAGGAAGACGTGAGCGTAAAGGAGTATTTTGAGGAGATCGTTCCCAAGATCTTCGAGGAAGAGATGTCCAAGCTGTCTGTAACCGGTATGGAAGGGACGGCCTTCACGGTGGAGTTCGACGTGGAGGGCCAGTCTTACGGCATGACCATCAAGGACGCCAAGGAACTCAGCATCACCGAGGGCTCCTTGGACAGCCCCATGCTGAAGGTAAAGTTGAGCGAGGACGCCTGGCGCAAGGCGGTGACCGGCAAGATGGAGGGGGCCACGGACATGTTCACGGACATGGGCCAGATGGCCAGCCGCAAGCGATATGACACCCTGGCGGCTGCCAAGGGCACCATGGATCTAGAGCTGAGCATGCCGGATGGATCCACGGAGCGGATAAGCGTCACCTTCAACGGGGCGGAATCGCCGAGGGTGATATTCAAGACGGCACTGGAGGACTGGGCCAAGATATCCTCCGGGGAGATGCCCGGGCCGACCGCATTCATGCAGGGAAAGCTGAAAATCGACGGAGACATGGGATTCGCCATGTCCCTTGGCAACCTCATGACTTAGGCTTTGCCGGCTTTCCTTATCGGGTGGGACGCGCGGAATAACGCGTCGGTAAGATAAAAACGCGCCGGCCGCTTCTAGAGCAGGCCGGCGCTCCGATTTAAGGCGGGTTGCGCGTAAAGGGTATAGGAGGTTGCGCCGTCATCGAGGCGTTTCGGCGGCATGCCGGCAGGTCCCCGTTATTAATATATTTCAGGCACTTCTTTCTTTGCGGGATTCCCCCATGCCGTCACCATGCCGTATGATATAAACTCAGGCCTCATGATGTACTATGGTACTATTTACCATATGACTCAATCCCATACGCCGGGAGGCTTTTTGCGGGATTCCCCCATGCCGTCGCCATGCGATTCACCCGTGCCGTCGCCATGCCGTATGATATAAACTCAGGCCTCATGATGTACTATGGTACTATTTACCATATGACTCAATCCCATACGCCG
>ENA-ORXB01002547-ORXB01002547.1-sediment-metagenome-genome-assembly--contig:-NODE-2547-length-15232-cov-3.194985_pt1 | contig 15232 bp, 10 predicted proteins | sample MGYA00237863_ERZ511475 | MGnify/ENA primary metagenome ERZ511475 (study PRJEB26305, sample SAMN06343858) | sediment metagenome | isolation source: hot spring sediment | place: Canada: British Columbia... | reverse complement strand
AGGATAATAGAGCCAGCGGTATGTCTTGGTGATAGACACGCGCACGTCCAGTTCAGCGGCTTCGCCCAGCTTCTTCAGTTTCTCGCGCTGCTCCTCGTAGAACTCGCGCAGGCGTTCTGGGTCGCTGAGAATACGCTGAATGGCGAGATAGCGCTGGGCGTTGGCGACCATGTTCTGCCGCTGATCATGGTCGGCCACCAGAAAGACCAGATTGTTCTTATACGTGCGATAGCCTTCCTGAGCACCAGCATAACTGAAAAGGCGCATGACCAGATCGGGTGGAGTTTCCTGCTGGGGTCGAGTCGTCGCTGCATCATAGTGCACGATGACCAGTTTGGGCGTGTCGGCATTGTCTTCGATGTCCACCGGCTCATTAGGAAAGAAGACGGGCTGGAGATACCCTTTCTTCCATATTCCACGGATGCGGTGGTCGAGTTCCATTTTGGCCTTCACCAGGCCAACCATCGCCACTTCGTCAGCGATGATCTTGTTCAGAGACGGCTCTGTCTTGAAACGGAAACGGTGACCATCGTATTCCAGAAACCAACCCTTGTCCGTCAGGTTCTCGGCGGTCTTGCGAATCAAGGCCGGGTCATCCCCCGGCGCGAGGACGGCCAGGGTCAGATCGGTCAGGTCAACGCCGGAGGCAACGCCCTGAGTCAGGCTATGGATAAAGATAGTGGTTGCCACGCGCTGAGTGACAGGCGTACCTCCCAACATCTCATCCAACACCTGCGCATGAGCCTGAGAGCCGGCCAGAGGGCTGACGATGTCCGCTTCAATGACCTGCTTGAAGCGCGGGCGTTCCAGGCGACTGGTCAGGTCACTGGCGATGTCCTCTTGCTCCAGAGCGATGTGGTGAGGATGAATCAGGAAGATGTCGTCGCGAGGGGCATGCCACAGGTTGCGCACGACCATGGCCAACAGTCGCAAAGCGCCGCGCGTCTTTTGGAAATTGGGAATAGTTGAGACCTTGCGGTTAAGCGTGGTCAGCAATTCGGGATGGAAGGGATAGTTTGCTACGATTTCCTGGCCATACTCAGCGCGTAGCGCTCTTTGGGGCAGGTCCGCTCCAAGCCCCAGGCACTGCTGATAGTAGTCCATATAGGCGCGAGCGGTATCTTCGGCGGCCTGTCGGTCGATGTGCCTGAACAGGCGGTGAGTGACGATAGCTGCGATTTCCGTCTCCGTTGAAGGCGTGATCACCCGCTCCTGCCGTGCAGAGAGGCGGCGGGTCTCCGCGATTTCGTGTTCAAGTTGCTGGTGAAGCTCTTGTGACTCTTGCCCGAATGCGTCAGATACGTCAGCCAGGGTTAGCACAACCACGACGTGTTGTTTGCTGGCAGCGAACTCAAACAGGGACATCAAGAAAGCCACTGTCTGCTCGGCCAAGTCCGATCGCCCCGTTGCAGTGGGGACAGATTTGGCCGTGCGCAAGTGACGAGCGACTTCATCGAGCATGATCAGAGCAGGAGTATTTCCGACCAGGCGCTCTAGCAGGGCCGTTCCCGGCGCGGTTTTGTCCTGTTCGCTGCGGCGCACCAGGTCATAAGCAGAAGCGCCTCCCAGTTGATAGGCTATCTCCCCCCACAGTGTATAAGTAGTCACATCTGGATGTGGTAGCCCAAGCGAGGGGTCTAGATCGGAGCCGACTACCCCAGCTATTCTCACCGTGCCGGGACGAGGAACGAGATCGGCGTCAACGAAATGCGGTGGAGGGATGAAGCCCTTTGCCGCGTGATAGAGTGCGATCAGGTTATGCGTTTTTCCACCACCAAAAGCCGTTTCCAGGCGGATGATGGCATTGTTGGCCGGCCTTGCTCCCGATAAACGCCCCAGAGCCTCGCTCAGCAGGAGTTTCAACCCTTCAGTAGGATAGGTGTTGTCAAAGAAGGTATCGGGATCGCCATATACAGCGTCCGCTTGCCCTTCAATGACATCACGCAAGCGCGCCGCAAAGATTTCCTCTCGCAGCTCACCTGAAAGCACTTCGTCACGAGGTTGACAGGAATGAAAAACTGACAGCATCTTTATGTTCTCCTAACTTGATCGCTCAGCTCAATATCGTTCTTCGACACGACACTCGGAGCCCAAACTATGCCGTATGATGTTTCCCCTATCCTGACACGCACATCGCCCAGAGAGGCTGCTATCTCCGCACTGCATTGATTCATTCCCACGATACTACACCTGTTCTAAACGGGCAACTCGAGCTGCACGGCAAGCGCATCGGGAATAGATGAGGCTATTGCGTTCGCGTGGAGTGAAGGGTGAGGCAGCAGCGTGGGGTGGCTGCAGACGAACTGCAAAGCGGACAGAAACGGGCGACCCACTCTGCAGGGGACGTGGAGCGACTCCTGCACCTCCAGCCCATGAGACTGAAAACTTAGCTCGCAAAAACTGCGTGTGCGACATCCTGCGCTGACCGTACGCCTCTCTCATGTTTCCCTATGTCTGCGCCAGTTCCAATACGCTCAACCTTTAGCAGGTCAGTTTCTCTTCGGCAATCATAGGTCTCTCTCCTTTTTGCCATTACTATTACCTTCTTTGACCTGTCTGGGCAGAAACCTGGTCGTGCAAGTTATTCCCACCGCGCCCTTTCTGCCAGCTCCGCCGGGCAGGGCAGGTGTTCGTGCGTCGTCAGCGCCCCGACCTGTGCCTGGGCGGCGGCGCGGGCGTCCGGCTCCAGCGCCTGCCAGTTGAGGGCGGGCTGCACCTCGAAGGTGTAGGGGGCGGTCTGACGGTAGCGGGCGACGAGGCAGCGCCCGCGGTGCACGACGACGATGACGAGTTTGTCTTTGGGGACGGGTGGGTATACCATAGGGGTCGCCTTTCTTCTGGAGCGGGCGGGCCTGGCTCAGGGTGTTGCCCGCTTGCGGGATGGCGAGCGGGGCGGTGGTCGCAACACCGCCCTGCCCCTTCGTTTTTGGGTCAAGCAGAGCGGGCGGCGGCGATCAGTGTCTGCTGGCCAGTGTGCAGCGCGTCGCCGCGGGGTAACCACGACGATGGCCCGGCGCGACGTGCGGTTGCCAGGTTAGCGCAAAACAAAAAGCCCAGGGCGAAAGCCCTGGGTAGCACCTTACCAATTGGATACTTGTGGGCCGCACCTACATTGGGGTCCCAAGTGATCCAAATTTGGCCTAAAACCAGTCGGGGTGCGCGGACTTGAACCGCGGACCTCTGCGTCCCAAACGCAGCGCGCTAGCCTACTGCGCCACACCCCGCTACGTGCCGTTAGTATACTCACCGCGCCACTCGCTGACAAGGGCCGGGCAACAGCAGGATGCACGCAAAGGTTGTCAGGGGAACCGGCCCATACAGGCGGAAGGCGAATTCCTTCACCATGCAACTATGACACATGACGGCCCCGCTTCCCTCATCGGTGAGATTTTGGAGCACCGATCAGCCGCAAACCTCGTACCTCTGGCGCTACTCACCCTTTGACAGAGCCTTGAAGCAGTGCGGCGATGATCTGCCGCTGGAACAGTACGAAAAGTACGAGGGTAGGCAGCACGATGATGACTGTGCCAGCGCACAGGAGGGGGATGTCGGTCGCGTAGTGGCCCTGGAACGCTCCCAGCGCACCGGCCATCGTGCGCTGTGTCGGGTCTTCGACCAGCACGAGCGCGATGAGAAACTGATTCCACGTCCACACTGACATCAGAATCCCCAGCGACGAGATCGGCGCTCGCGCAAGTGGAAGATGGATGCGCCAGAATAACCCCCAGGTACTCACGCCATCAACCCGCGCTGCCTCCGAGATCTCTGCCGGCATGTTGACAAAGTGCGCCCGCATCCAGAACACCGCGAACGGCATGTACAGACCGATCAGCGGTAGCACGATCGCCAAGCGGGTATTGTAGATGCCCATGTCGCGCTCAAGATAGTAGAGGGGGACGATGATCCCGGTGAAAGGAAGCGTCAGCCCGAACACGAACAGAAACAGGAGAGAGCGCGAGCCAGGGATGCGCAAGTGACCAATGGCAAAACCGGCCATCGTCGAGATGGCGAGGGCTATCGGGACAACAGCGAGGACAATGAACGTGCTCGAGGCGAGGAGCGAGGGCATTTCCGCAACCTTGAACGCCTCCACGAAATTGCCCCACTGCGGGTCGTCGGGCCACTCAAAGCCGCGGGGTACAGTTCCCGACGGATGCAGCGCAGTCATGAAAATGCTGATGAAAGGCAGGATCGTGATCGCCATCAGCCCGAAGAGGAGCGACCGGCCTGCCCACAGTTCGGCGCGACTGATCCTCATAACGTCGTCTCCCGGCTCAAACGCTGGATGGGCAGGATGACCACCAGCACCAGAACCATGAGCATGACGGCCAGAGCAGATGCCAGGCCGATTCGCTGTTGAGTGAAGGCGAGGATGTAAATCTGAATGCCGGGGACCGCCGTCGCATTGCCGGGGCCGCCGGCTGTCGCTACGTACACGATATCAAAGGCAGCCAGCGCAGCCGTCACAGTGACCGTGAGGCACACGCCGATCTCATGCCTGAGCAGCGGGACGGTGATTTTGATGAATTCCGTGAACCAACCAGCGCCGTCGATACGCGCCGACTCATACAGGGCCGGGTCGAGCTTCGTCATGCCAGTCCACAGCAGAACGGTACAGAAGCCCAGCAGAACCCAGATGCCGATGAGGCCGACAGACGGGAGCGCCCAGTCGAAATCTCCCAGCCAGGCGCGAGTTACCGAGCCGAGACCGACCGCCCTGAGGATCTCGTTGATCAGGCCCGGCAGAGCCAGCAGCCAGCCCCAGATGATACCTGCCGCTACAAGCGGGATGACCTGGGGGAGGAAGAGCACTGTCCGGGCCGCTGCCCCGAAGCTCCCGGTCGCCACGCGATACATCACACTCGCGACGACCAGCCCCAGCGTCACCGGGATGAAGCTGAAGTATGCCACCAGCCGGAAGGCGTTGTAGATAGTCTCAAGCAGATTAGGGACTTCCAGGACGGTCCGGTAGTTCTTGAGCCCCACCCAGGTCATGGGTCCGATGCCGTCCCACCGGTAGAACGAGTACCGGACGCTCAACAGGAAAGGAAGCAATACGAAGACCGCGTACATGGTCAGGGCGGGCAGGACGAACAACCAGCCGATGAGGGTTTCCCGGCGGATCACCCTGCCGAGGGCGATCCACCGGGAGAAAGCGGGAGCTGCGGAGCGATCGTCTGATCTCATCATCATCGTCACCATAGAATTGACAGGCGCAGGCCGATCCCTGCGCCTGTCTCACAGTTACTCAGCGAGTTGCCGCTCGTATTCCGCCTGAACAGCCTTGAGCAGACCAGCAGCATCCTGCTTGCCGGCGACCATTTTCTGAAGTTCAGGTGTCCAGCCCTGAGCGAAGATCGCGCTGGTCGCATTGGCGATGAAGTCCATCGCTGTGCCAGCCTCGCCGATCACCACGCCGGCGGCGAGCGTCTCATTCGTCACCGAGTCGGGAGGGACGGACGGCATCGGCAGACCCGACGGACCACCTGGGTTGGATCCGCCAACCGTGACGTTGATCTGACGGGCCGCCTCGTCTGTGGCAACCCAGTTGAGGAAGAAGGCGGCGCAGTCGGCGTGCTTGGCCCTGGCTGCGATACCGAACGTCAGCGGAGCGGACATTGCCGCCGGGCTACCACCGGCTTCCAGGGGCGGCATCAGGAAGAAGCCGAACTTGCCAGGCTTGGTATCATACCGGGCGTTCTCCCAGTCACCGTTGAAGATGAAGACCCCTTCACCCTCGACGAAGCGAGCGTTGGCATCGGTGTACTCAATGGCGTTGATGTCGGGCGGGAAGTACCCGCTCTCGATCCACCGCTGGAGGTGCTGGGCGGCCAGCAGGTTCGTCGGCGTATCAATCGTCGCGCCGGGCTTCTGGAAGATCCAGTCGTTGATCGGCTCGACTGGCCCGTAGGCAGCCATCAGGTTCTGCAGCGGGAAAGCCAGCCCCATGCCGCTCTTGGCGCTGCCCCACATCATGATCGGCAGGAGTCCAGCTTCTTTGGCCCTGGCGAGCACTTCGTCGAACTCGGCGAGCGTCTTGGGCGGCTCGGTCATGCCGATCTGAGCTGCCAGCTCTTTGTTGTAGAAGATGCCGGTCAGGCTGTAGTTGAGGCCCATGGCATACAGCGAGCCAGAGCCACGGGTGCCGTCCTCGGCAACGCGGTTCTGGTTGATCTGCGGCACCGGCCACTCGTTCCAGCCAAAGGCGGCGGCGTACTCGTCAAGGTTCTTGAGCAGCCCTTGCTTGGCAAACGAGACCATGGTTGGCAGCCTGATCAGGTCCGGTGGATTGTCGCCGGAGAGCAACCGCGGCGTCGAGTTGATGAGATTCGTGAACTGGTCCTGCTTGATGTCCCAGGTCACGTTGGGATACTGCTTGCTGAACTCTTCGGCCAGTTTGAAGGGCAGATCGAAGCCCGTCTCGAAATAGGCATTGAGCGTGATCGGCTCGGTTCCGCAGTTGGGAACTTCTTGGGCCGTGGAAGGACTCGGCATCGGCACGGCAACCAGGAGAATTGCCAGTAAGGCGACTGTGCAAATGAACTTGCGTGTTGTGGACATTGTCATCCTCCATAGGAAAAAACACCTCAAGGTCAAGTGGGAATAGCTTTCTGTATTTGCCCAAAGGAGAAGATAGCGCCGCGTAAGCGGGCACTGTTTGCCAGGCATGCCCATCTATCTCGGCCTTTTCCGGTATAATTCTTCCAGATAGTCGCCTGCTGGGACGCTCGGCACTATCAACGGGGTAGTCATGCCTGCCAGCATACTACCCCCTCCTTCTCGGCTATTCTTTCATAGGGCCTCCTTTCCATACCATCCTTGCGATAGTGCTAATCGGCCTGTTGTGAACATCCTTGCGTGGGATTCGGCAACCCTGGGCAAGGCCCGTTCTCTGAAAGAGGGCACAGGTGTTCACACAGACTTCCGTACGATCAGCGGGCACTCCATCACATATTGAACAGGCCGCCCATCCCGCATCATCTCTACCTCTCCAAGCAACATACGGATGGCGAGCTGCCCCATCTCGAAGTAGGGGAGTTCGACGGTCGTGAGCGGTGGATGGATTTGGGCGGCAAGGATTTCGACATTGTCGAACCCGACGATGGCGACATCTTCCGGAATCCGCAGGTTGGACTTGCGGACAGCGTCGTAGGCCCCCAGGGCCATCATGTCATTGAAACAGAAGATGCCCGTCGGCGGGTCGTTCATCTGCAGCAGTGAGAGCACGCAATCATAGGTGCTGGTCGCCAGACCTTCAAAGGGTTCTTCAATGAAGCGCACAAGGTCTTCATCGAAAGGAACGCCATAATTGGCCAGGGCCTGGCGATAGCCCTCCAGCCGGCCCAGCGGGGCGGGTTCCTTGGCGGCAACATTCACGAACCCAATGCGCCGATGACCATGTTTGAGAAGCGTCTCAGTGGCCAGACGTCCACCGCCAATTTCGTCCGGAACAATGGATGGCAAGGAACGATCATCGGCAAAACAATTGACCAGGATTGTTGGGATATCTGCCGGGAACTGAGAACGCTTGATCTCGCGATGATACATCGTCGCATAGATGATGCCTTCGACCTGATGATCGCGCATCACGTTGATGGCCCGCGTCTCAACCTGCGGATCATTGCCTGTGTTAAGAAGAAACAGGAGCTTTCCGTTTTCCCAGGCCGCTTGCTGTGCGCCAACGATGACTTCATAGCTGAAGGCATTCTGTGCCACCTCATCGGTGAGAAACCCAATCAGTTGCGATTGGCCGGTACGCATGTAACGGGCGGCGGCGCTGGGCCGAAAATCAAGCTCTTCGATGACATTCAGCACACGTTCGCGCGTTGCGGCGGCTACGTGAGGATGATCGTTGAGGACGCGGGAGACTGTCCGTATGGAAACGCCTGCGCGCCGGGCCACTTCTTTAATGGTCGTCATGGGCCAGATGCCTTTCAGAAACTTTAGTTTGCCATCGTTGGCAATTATATGATAGTCGCTGTTGCCATCGTTGGCAAGAGTCTCGCTTCAGCGGGGTGTGCGCGAAATGTGTCAGGCAGTCTGCCGCGTCAGTCTGCCCCTTGCCCTTGCCTCTCTCCCCCACGATGGCGTTGCGGGGCGCGGGGACTTGTTTTCGGTCGAGCGCGGGTTGAGGGCAAAACAACGTAATAATAGCCGTCATGTGCCGCAATCCAGTGTTGCCCCCGCCGCCGATTTTAACGGTCCGTTAAGCGCAAGTGATTCAGCCTTGACGCGAGAGTGGGACTCTGGTATCATACGTGACGCGATGCGGGGTAGAGCAGTGGCAGCTCGTCGGGCTCATAACCCGGAGGTCGCAGGTTCGAATCCTGCCCCCGCTATGAATGATAACCCCCAGGTCACACGGCCTGGGGGTGTTTTTTGCACTGGCAGCGCAGACGCTCAACCCTTGTGATAGTAGACCTGCCAGCCCAGGTACTTGGTCAGCGCTTCGTAGACGGCATCGGCCACCAGCGACTGATTGATCGCCACGTGATGCTCGTAGCCGTTCTCGCAGATGTAGGCCAGCAGCTTCTGGAAGCCTGGCACGCGCACCACGCCATAGCCGCCGAACGTGTTGATCGGGTCGTCGGTGAATTCGCCCTCGCCGACGTAGGCGACGATCTTGCCCTGCAGGTCGTCGGTGCTGATGCGCAGATAAGTGAATGGCGCGGTCTTGACCCGGCCCTGCAGCGTGCCCCAGGTGTTGTCCTTGCCCACGGTCCCCGCGATGATGTCCTGATAGTCAATGACCGGAATCTCCTCGGCCAGCACGCTCTTGGGATAATTGGAGCAGTGGAAGACGACCCCCTTGTCCGGATCGTCGCCGTAGTTGTTGTTCCAGTCCACCAGGGCGCTGGGCTTGCCGGAAGCCAGGGCCATGGCGTACATGGCCGCCGTGCCGGCGATGTCCGTCTCACAGGCGGAGGGCATGAGCTTGTCGCTGAGCATACTCATCAGCGTGCACGGCACCACGCCGAAGAATTCCTGCATACTCGTCCAGCACTGAATGGCGGTAGCGTCGTATTCGTTGGCGGCGATCCACTCGTCCATCACCACGCCCAGCTTGGCGATCTTGGTCAGGGCTGCGGGCGGAACCTTGGCGATACTGGCATAGGCTTTGATCGCCTCGACCTTGGCCGTCACGCGGGGATCGTTATCGGCCAGCCGCCCGATGCGCCCGAAGGCTTCCGACAGGTCGAGCGTCTCCACGGTGATGCCGGCGTGCTCGAAGAGCTTCTCGCTGAAGCGCACCGTGTTGAAGGCCACCGGGCGCGCGCCGAGCATCCCGAAGCGGGCGCGGCGCATCCCGCGCACTACGCGGCAGATGGCGGCGAACTTGCGCACGTCGCGGCGGAAGCTCTCCGATTCCGGATCAACAGTGTGCAGCGTCGTCAGCGTGAAGGGAATGCCATACTGACGCAGGTTGTTGCACACCGACATCTTGCCGCAGAAGCTGTCGCGCCGCCATTCCAGGTTCATCTTGGCCGGGTCGTCCGGGAAGGCATGAATAAGCACCGGCACATCGAGACCGGCGAAGCGCAGCGTATTGGCCACGCCGCGTTCGTCGCCAAAGTTGGGCAGCGTCACCAGCACGCCGTCAATCTCGTCGCGGTGCGCGCGGAACAACTCGGCGCACTTGTGCGCGTCGGCCAGGCTTTCGACGCTGCCGTACTCGGTATCCTGTGGGCTGAGCGCGACGACCTTGATGCCCTCTTCGGCGAGCACCTTCAGCACCACCTCGCGCCCCGACTCGCACAGATGGCTGGGGAAAAAGCCCCGGTTGCCGACAATCAGACCTAAGGTTACTTCCTTTTTCATGGTAGCCCCTCTCTATGAATGCACTCGAACTGCCAGAATCTCATTTCGGTAGAAGCGTTGCTCTGCTATGTCGTAGGGGCGTATCGTCTACGCCCCTACGGGGAAATGCGCTGTGCTCCTACTGTCCGTAGACCGTCGTGTAACGCTCGTGCAGCCTGGCAATGTCCTCCGGCGCGATCGGAATCGGCGTGCCCAGCAGATGCGCCAGGAAGACCGTGCGGGCCACGTCCTCGCACATCACCGCCGCCTTGACTGCCGCCTTGGGCGTGGGGCCGACGGTGAACACGCCGTGATTCTGCATGATCACGGCGGGCGAGCGTGGGTTCGGCCCTTCGCGCAGCACGCGCACCACTTCCCGCCCGATCTCCTCACCGCCGATCAGGGCGAAGCCGCCGCAGGGAATCACCCCGCCGAACTCGTCGGCCATGGCCGTCAGCACGCAGGGGATGTCGCGCCCCAGCGCGGCCCAGGCCGTGGCGTAGGGGCTGTGCGTGTGCACGATGCCGCCCACTTCGGGCATGGCGCGGTAGATGTAGCAGTGCGTGGCCGTGTCCGACGAAGGCTTGTGGTCGCCCTCCACCACGCGCCCTTCGCTATCTACCACCACCATGTTGTGCGGTCCCAGGTCTTCGAACATAACCCCGCTGGGCTTGATCACCACGTAGCCGGTTTGCGGATCGCGGGCGCTGATGTTGCCGCTCGTCCAGGTGACCAGCCCATTGCGCGGTAGTTCGGCGTGCAGGTCGGCGACGATTTTGCGCAGTTGTTCGAGCATTATTCCAATCCCCTTGCCTGGTTGCGAATCTTGCGCAGGCGCTTCATCACATCGTTCTGGCCGCGTCCGAAGTAGTCGTGCAGGATGACGTACTCGGCGTATACCTTGTCATAGACCGCCTGGTTTTCAGGGATGGGACGATACACCTCATCCTTGAGCTTGCCCATGGCCTTGGCCGCTTCCTGGATATTGGGATAAGCACCCGCTGCGACTGCCGCGTGCATGGCGCTGCCCAGCGCCGGACCCTGCGCGCTGCCGATGATGCGGAACTCGCGCCCGGTCACGTCGGAGTAGATTTGCATCAGCAGCTTGTTCTTCTCCGGCAGGCCACCGGCGGCCACGATCTCCTTGACCGGCACGCCGTGCTTCTCGAAGGTCTCGATGATCAGGCGCGTGCCGAAGGCCGTTGCCTCGATCAGGGCGCGGTAGATGTCGGGGGCGCGCGTGCCCAGCGTCGCGCCGAGCAGCAACCCGCCCAGGTCTACGTCCACCAGCACCGAGCGGTTGCCGTTCCACCAGTCCAGTGCCAGCAGGCCGTGTTCGCCGGGTTTCTGCTTGGCGGACTCGGCTTCCAGGTAGGCGTGCAGGTCCATTCCCTTGGCTTTGGCGGCCTCGTGATATTCGGGCGGGACGGCGTTGTCCACGAACCAGGCGAAGATGTCGCCCACACCACTCTGCCCGGCTTCATAGCCATACAGGCCGGGGATGATGCCGCCATCCACCACGCCGCACATGCCGGGCACTTCGTGCAGGCTATCGCCGAGCACCATATGGCAGATGCTGGTGCCCATGATCATGACCATGATCCCCGGCTCGGTAACCCGCGCCGCGGGCACGGTGACGTGCGCATCTACGTTGGCCACCGCCACCGCAATGCCCGGTTTCAGACCCATCCAGGCGGCGGCTTCCTCGGTCAGGCCGCCCGCGCGCCCGCCCAGCGGCGATAGCTCCTTTTTCATCTTGGTCTCGACCACGTCGGCCAGGTCGGGATGCAGCGCCGCCAGGTATTCTTTGTCCGGGAATTTGCCGTCCTGATAGATGGCTTTGTAGCCCGCCGTGCAGGTGTTGCGCGTCTCCACGCCGCACAGTTGCCACACCACCCAGTCCGCTGCCTCGATCAGGCGGTCGGCAGCGTGATAGACTTCGGGCGCTTCGTTGAGAATCTGCAGCACCTTGCTGAAAAACCACTCGGACGAAATCTTGCCGCCGTAACGGGCCAGCCAGGGCTGATTCATGCGCCGCGCCGTCTCGTTGATCTGATCGGCTTCGGGCTGTGCGGCATGATGTTTCCACAACTTGACCCAGGCGTGCGGGTTGCCGCGCCACTCCGGCAGGCGGCACAGCGGCGTGCCGTCGGCCAGGGTGGGCATCATGGTGCAGGCAGTGAAATCTATGCCAATGCCGATCACGTCCGCCGGATCAACGCCGCTGGCCTTGAGCGCCGCCGGTACGGCGTTCTTGAAGACGCCGATGTAGTCGTCCGGATTCTGCAGCGCCCATTCCGGCGGCAGGCGTTCGCCGGTGCTGGGCAACCGCTCGTCAATCACCCCGTCGGGATAGTTGTAGACGGCACTGCCCAGCTCCGCCCCGTCGCGGACGCGCACCACTACCGCGCGCCCGGACTCCGTGCCAAAGTCCACGCCAATGGTGTATTTGTCGTCGGCCATAAGGGGTCTCACTCCTTAATCCTGTGTAGCGCTCGCTGTAAACGAGCCTTTCTCCCTTTGCAAACAGCGCGCCCTGGCTCACAGCGCGGGCGCAACGCCGCGCAGCGCCTGACTGCACGGGTAAAGCTGACGATAGCGGTTGAACTTCTCCTCGTAAAACTGATGACGCCCGGCGTCGGGCGTGTAGACGCGCTCCACCTGCACCAGTGCGTCGAGCGCCTCGTCGGTGCTGCCGAAGACGCCCGCGCCCAGCCCGGCCAGGATCGCCGCGCCCAGTGCTCCCGCCTCGGTGATACGTGGACGGGCCAGCGGTTTGCCCAGGATGTCCGCGGTGATCTGCAGCCAGGCGTCGGAGCGCGCGCCGCCGCCCGTGGCGCGGTATTCGTCCAGCGTGATCCCCGCTGCGGCCAGGTGATCCAGCCCTTCGCGGAAATAGTAGGTCACGCCTTCCAGCAACCCCTTGACGAATTCCCCGCGCGTCGTCGCCAGCGACAGCCCGGCGATCAGGCCGAAGGGATGCTCCTCGAAGCGTGGCGGGCCGGTGGGGGCGAACTGCGGCAGCACCAGCAAATCGGTGGGGCCGGCGGGCATTTCGGCCAGCAGGTGATCGTAGACATCCTCACCGCGCGCCCGCGCCTGCGCGTGCTCTACGGCGGCGAACGTGTCGCGGAACCACTTCAGCAGCGCCCCGCCGGTCAGGTTGTAGTAGAAGCTGACGTACAGCCCGCGCACAGCGTGATGTTCGACGGACAGCCCCGCGGCGATCATCTGCTCGGCGGGGGGCATATGGTCGTAGGTGGGCGTCAGGCAGACATAAGTGCCCAGGCCATAGGCTCCCATGCCGGGGCGTACCACGCCCGCGCCCAGGGCCGTGGCGCACTGATCGTGCGTGCCCACCACGATCGTCGCGCCCGCGGGCAGACCTGTCGCCCCCGCCGCTTCCCGCGACACCGTCCCGATGGCCGTGCCCGCTGGGGCCAGCGCGGGCAGCTTGTCGGCGGGCATTCCCACGTAGTCCAGCGTCTGCGCCGACCAGGTCTCCGCCCGCACATCCAGGAACAGGGAACGGTTGGCCAGGGCATAGTCAGTCACCGGCTCGCCGCCGAGCAAAAAGCCCACCAGGTCGGCCCAGAACAGAAACTTGTACGCGCGGTCGAATAGCTCTGGGCGATGATCGCGCAGCCAGATCAGCTTGGGGCCACCGTAAACGCCGCTGGGGAAATTGCCGCTGTGATTGAAGAAGGTCACCGGGTCGAGCGCGGCCAGACGGGCCAGGGTTTCCGCGCCGCGCGTGTCGAAGCCCAACAGACAGTGGCCGAGAATCTGGCGATCCGCTGAGACGGGTGTCATGGCCTCGCCCATTGAGGTCACACTCAGCGCCACTATGGGATCGTGGGCGGTATGGGGGACGACTTCGCGCAGCGCTTCCTGGATCAGCCCCCAGACGGCGGCGCTATCCAGTTCGGCCCAGTCGGGCTGCGGGCGCAGCACATTGTACTCGCGGTGCGCAGTGGCGATCACCCGGCCATCGGTGGAGAGAACAAGCACTTTACAACCAGTAGTCCCTACATCAATGCCTAACAAACTCATAAAAATCTACCTTCCTGCGGGTCATTGGGTGCAGTGCATCTCCTGAGCTATTCACGTGGCGGGCAGGTGCTCTGCCGGACCACCAGTTGAGGATAGAGCACGCGCTGATGAATGGGCGTGTTGCGGTTGTCAATGAGCGCCACCAGGTATTCGACGCTCTGTTCGCCCAGCGCTGCGAAATTTTGCCGGACGGTGGTCAGCGGCGGCTCGAAATAGGCGGCTTCGGGGATGTCGTCAAAGCCGACGACCGACACGTCCTGCGGCACGCATAGCCCATGTTCGCGCAGGGCGCGAATCGCCCCCAGTGCCATCTGATCGTTGCCCACCACCAGCGCCGTGAACGACGCGCCCTGTGCCAGCAATTGCCGGGCGGCACGATAGCCGCTCGCCGCCGTCCAGTCGCCTTCCACGTGCGGGCCGGGTTCCAGGCCCGCCGCATCCAGCGTCTCGATCCAGCTACGATGGCGGGCCAGCGCCCCATGCCAGTAGAGCGGGCCGGAGATTTCGCACAGGCGGCGATGTCCCAGATCGAGCAGGTGTTGGGTCGCCAGGCGGCTGCCGTAGTGCTGATCAATGACCACCGAGGGCAACTTGGCCCCCAGGTTGGTATCAATTTGCACGAAGGGGATATCGCCGCACAGCGCCATCACGTCCGCGGTGCGCAGGCCGACGACGGGCGTGATCAGCACCAGGCCGTCCACCACGCTGCCGCCCAGCGCGTCAATGGCGGCGCGGACTTCGGCAGGGGTGAGCGTCTGAATGGTGGAGAGGGTAACGCCATAGCCGCGCGCTTTGGCCGTCTGCTCGACATTGGTGACCATCTGTGCCGGGCCGTAGTGATCAATGCCGTAGGTGACGATCCCCAACATGCACGATCGTTGCGTGGCCAGGCTACGCGCGGCGCGGTTGGGGCGGTAGCCCAGTTTGCGGATGGCGTCCTGCACGCGGCGGCGGGTATCGTCCGAAACGTACGGGTGATCGTTGACCACCCGCGACACTGTCTGCGACGACACGCCAGCTACGCGGGCAACGTCTTCCAGGGTGACACGTCGAGAATCAGGTTCGGCCATCAGCCTTCTACTGCCTGGCGTCGTCAATTGCTAGCGCTAACATCATAGCATGGGACAAAGGGACAGGTCAAGCGGGCGGCGCAAAGGCGCAGATGGTCCCCGCGACCCCCCTGAGAACACGTACCAAGGGACAGAAACACCTCCATTCGAATCTCCCCCCGGCCTACTTGACTCTGTTGCAAAGAGTGTTATATACTAAGAGTGTGTTTGCGCTAACAGATCATATGATTTCCTCGAAGGGCAGTTGGTCTGGCCTGTCTATGCACTCTATTCTACCTGGAGTGTGAGTTTCTTGCCGCCGGGCTGCCTGC